>Ga0187855_10002134_pt1 | contig 15081 bp, 17 predicted proteins | sample June2016WEW_8_10_2_FD_132969 | JGI IMG/M metagenome (GOLD analysis project Ga0187855, IMG submission 132969) | Peatland microbial communities from SPRUCE experiment site at the Marcell Experimental Forest, Minnesota, USA - June2016WEW_8_10 | ecosystem: Environmental > Terrestrial > Soil >...
GCAACTGCAGCGCGACAAGCTTTATGATATGCAGTGGCAGCCTATCTCTACCGCGCCGTTCGATCGCGAGCTTGAGCTGGCCGTCTTTGAGAGGGATGGGCCTCACGCTCTTGCGTTCGCCTGCCGGCGTATTGCCAGCGGCTGGATTAGCGCAGAAACCAAACAGCAGATTGACGTGCGCCCCACGCATTGGCGGGAGTGGAACGCAAAGCCTTAGCGCGTCTGTTGGTGTCGGGTGTCTCCTTCACCGCCGCCGTTCCGCCCGCCGCGCTATTTAACGAAGTCCAGCGACCGCGCCACCGGTGCGGAAGCTCGACTTGTTCCCGACGCTCTGTTGCAGAAACTACGGGGCCGCCGAAGCGAGCGGGACCAACGGCCGCGTTGCCTGCGCGCCGCCGGCCAAACGCCAATCGCAGCACATCCGCGGAAGACAATTTCGCCTGGTTTATCTGGGTGCTGGTGAGGAATTGTTAACCATACCGGGCGTTAATCGGGCCTCGACGTGCGCTGGATCAGGGCCGGATTACGCGTATGCGGGTCACCCGCTTTTTCATCCTCTTGCTCGGCGCAGCGATTGCTGCGGCGGGGTGCGCGCGGCAACCTGTAGCCTACGTAGCCACTCCGACCGCGGCGGCGCCGTCCGGCGTCGACAACGTGGTCTATGGCGACGCGACGCCCGCGCCCCGTGCCGCCCAACCTTACGCTGCGGCGCCGTATGCAACGGCTTCTACTGCGGCACCTTCCGCAACGGCTTCTTCTGCCCGGGGCCTCTTTACGATGGGTCCTTCTGCAAGGGGCGATGCCGCGGCTTCTTCCACAGCGGGCTCTGTGGCGGCTCCTGCTGCGGCGGCACCTTCCGCAACGCCTTCTTCCACCAGCGGCCTCTACGCGATGGTTCCTTCTGCAAGGGGCGATGCCGCGGCTCCTGCCACAACCGGTTCCGTCGCCGCGCCTTCTGTCATCCGGGTCGATGCGCCGGCGGCTTATGCCTATGCGCCGGCCGTTTCCGAGGGCCCCTACACCCTCGATTCCGGCGATCGGCTGCGCGTCGTCGTGTTCGGTCAGGAAGGGCTGACCAACTCCTATGCGGTGGATGCCAGCGGCCATATCGCCATGCCGCTGATCGGCCCGGTGCTGGCGCGCGGCGCGACCACCGACCAGCTTTCCAACCGGATCGCCGAAAAGCTGCGGGACGGCTTCATCCGCGAGCCGCACGTGGCGGTCGAGATCGAAGCCTATCGGCCGTTCTTCATCCTCGGCGAAGTCACCGCGCCGGGCCAATATCCGTTCGTCGCCAATATGAGCGTCGAGACGGCGGTAGCGATCGCCGGCGGATTCACGCCGCGGGCTTTCCGCAAGACCGTGATGCTGAACCGCACCCTCAACGGCCGGCAGGTGTGCACATCCGTCCCGGTCACTTTCCCGCTGCGTCCGGGCGACACGATCAACGTGCAGGAACGGTGGTTCTGATATCAGTGGTCAGTAATCAGATATCAGTAATCAGAACGGCCGACGTAAGCGAAACCCTGCTGATTGCTAATCTCTGATCCCTACTTCCTCAGGTGCTTCTGCAGGAACGCGATCGAGCGCCGCCAGGCGACCTTGGCAGCCGCTTCGTTGTAGCTGCCGCGCTCATCGCAATTGAAGCCGTGCTGCGCGTCGGGATAGGTGTAGATTTCACAATCGGCGCCGCGTTTTTGCTTGATCAACTCGACGTCGCTCATCGGGATCGAGGCGTCCTTCTCGCCGAAATGCAGCTGCGTCGGCACTTTCGGCTTCGCGTCGGCGTTCTTGGCGATCTGGCCGCCGTAATAGCCGATGGCCAACGACAGGCCCTCGAGCCTGGCGGCGGCGAGGAAAGCGATGGTGCCGCCCATGCAGAAGCCGATGATGGCGACCGGGCCGTCCTTCTTGAGATCGTCGATTGCCGCTTGGGTGTCCCGCATCATCACCACCCAGTCGGGATTGGCGACGAACTTGCGCGCGTTGGCGATCTCGTCCGGCGAATAACCGCATTCGAAATTCGGCTGCTGGCGATCGAACAGAGCCGGCGCCTCGGCGGTGTAGCCTTCGGCCGCGAGGCGGTCGCACACCGCGCGGATGTGATGATTGACGCCGAAAATCTCCTGGATGACCACGACGCCGCCTTTTGCCGGCCCGCTCGGCTCGGCGCGATAGGCGCCGAGCTTGAAACCGTCCGATGCGACCAGAGAGACATGCTGACCCAAGCTGATCCTCCTTCGACTGACAAGACCCGCCCCGCACGCCGGCCAACATATACCGTCGCGGATGTCGATTGAATGGCGGCAGAAGCCGCGGCTCTGCGTCCCCGCCTCAAGCGGGTCGAGCCAGCGCAAAGGCCTCCGCCAGGAGCTCGTACGAGCGCCGGCGCGCGGCATGGTCGTAGACCATGGTGGTAATCATTAATTCGTCGGCGCGCGTCGCTTCGATCAGCGGCCGCAATCGGCTCGTCACGGTCTCGATGCCGCCGACGGCCACGCGCGGGCGATGCTGCGCGATGCGTTCGCGGTCGATAGGCGTAAAGGGATAGGCGGCGGCCTCGGCAGGCGATGCCAGCGGCAGATACTCGCCCTTGCTGCGGCGAATGAAATTCAAATCGGCGCTGGCGGCGATGCGCTCGGCCTCGGCGTCGCTATCGGCCGCGATCACCGCGGTAGCAAGAATGGCATATGGCTCTGGCAATGCCGCCGACGGCTGGAAATGCGCGCGATAACTCAGCATCGCGCTCTCCGCATCGTGCTCGGCGAAATGGTGCGCGAAGGCGAAACCCATACCAGTGGCGGCGGCCAGCTCGGCGCTGTAGCCGCTCGAGCCGAGCAGCCAGACCCGGGGCAGCGCCACATCCGCCGGCATGGCGTGCACGCTGCGGAACGGATGGCCTTCCGGAAAGCCGCCGCGCTCCAACAGCATCAGCTCTTGAAATCGCTCGAGGAAGTCGTCGCCGTCCCGCGCGTCCTGCCGGCGGCGCAGCGCGTAGGAGGTCACCGGATCGGTCCCCGGTGCACGGCCGAGGCCGAGATCGATGCGGCCGGGGAATAGCGCCTCCAGCACCTTGAAACGTTCGGCGACCATCAGCGGGGCGTGGTTCACCAGCATCACGCCGCCGGAACCGACACGAATGTGCGTCGTCGCCGCCGCGATCTGTCCGATCATGATCTCGGGCGCGGAACTGGCGATGCTGGCGAGGTTATGGTGTTCGGCAAGCCAGTAGCGCTTGTAGCCGAGGCGGTCCGCTAGCCGCGCCAGGTCGAGCGAGTTGCGCAGCGCCGCCGATCCCGGCGTGGCGGTGGTGACGGGTGACAGGTCGAGGACGGAAAGCGGGATCATACCGGCAGCGGTCAATTTTTTGACTCGGGGCTCCGCATCTCAGAGCGAACTTGTCGATGATCTGGAGGTCGCAGCGACAAACCGTGAGCGCAAGTCAGGCGCCGGTCAACCTTATGCAAGCTCAGCGGCCCAGTGGGTTGAAAAACGGGCCGCCGACCACAGTAGTCGCGTCTTCCGGAGGCCTTGAATTATCTTTCGAGCGATGGCTTTGCGCCAATCCTAGTAGCGACGTTTGCGAGGCGGTTTGAAAATTCGGTTGCAAGAATGCGGTATCTTGCTTGAGGTATTGGCTATCGAACTGACCGACAGCGTTGGCGCGCGACCCGTGCGCGCGGTAGGCCCAGGCGATGACGCGCCTCCGCTTGGCTCTGCTCACCGCGGCTTTGCGGTCGGGCTTATGCGCTACCTCCTCAACGGCTTTTGCGATGCTCGCCGGCGCGACTTCTCTCTCCGGTTTCTGCTCGACCTGAGGCCCCTGATCTGCCGTCGGGGATTCGATGACAGCGACGGCCGGCGTTTCCTGCGACGACGACGCGGCGTCGGCATGCGCTGCGGGCGCCGGCTCCGGCGCGGTGGCACCGAGCGGGTGGTTGTCCGCAGTCGGCGCAATGGTGTTTGGCGGCACGGTGGGTACGGCGGGCGCAGCGGGCCCGACCGCCGATTCCGTTGCTGCCACGGCCGCGGCTGGCTCCTCCGCCTCGGCCGCGCCGCGGTCCGGCACCGCAGCCGAGGCGGCGGGCGCCGATTCAACGCCCTCGCGATCATCACGCCGGAGCGTCGGCGGCTCCGTCGCCCGAGCGGCGCTCTGCGGCGGGCTCGTCTGAAAGCGACGATCAAAGGGCTCCGCCGCTGCAACCGCGACGGCAGCGGAATTGCCGGCGATGAGCTGCAGCGGTGCAGTGACGGGCGGCAAGCGCACGAGAGGTTCGTGGTTGACGCGGAAGGCGGCAAACACGCCGAATCCGCAGCTCAGCGCCACGATCGAGGCAACTATCGCCGCGATCATCAGGCGGATATTCGGAAACATTCGACCTCGCTGAACCCCCGCGCGATCCGCAGCAGCACGCATCACAAGGGGCGAGAGATCATCGCGAGGGTTTATTGCGTTCGCGCCGGTCGTGGCCCAGCGCCCGACGCATCACCGGACCGAAGGCGATTCGACCGCCGAATCCAACACTTGCGACGTTTACGTGAGTCGCTGAAAAACCAACAGGAAAAATTTGCCGGTCGACCGCGTCGCCGAGATCAACGCGCGGTCATCCTCAACGCGCGACCGCGCCTTGCGCCGATGCCGACGTTGCCGGCGATCCTGCCAAGACCACAACGCGGGTGCCGACATTGATCCTGTTGTAGAGGTCCTCGATGTCCTCGTTGGTCAGGCGAATGCAACCTGAAGACACGAAGGAGCCGATGGTCGAAGGCTGATTGGTGCCGTGAATGCGATAGAGCGTGTTGCCGAGATAGAGGGCGCGCGCGCCGAGCGGGTTGCCGTCGCCGCCGGCCATGAACCGCGGCAGATAAGGCTGGCGCTCGATCATCTCCTTGGGCGGATGCCAATCGGGCCATTCCGTCATGCGGCTGATGCGCTCGCCGCCCGACCAGGTGAAGCCTTCGCGCCCCACGCCGATGCCGTAGCGCAACGCTTTGCCGCCGCCGAGCACCAGGTAAAGGTACGTGTGCGGCGTATCGATGATAATCGTGCCGGCGGGCTCCGTGGTCGGGTAACCGACCAGCTGGCGGCGGAGTTGCGGCGGCAGCTCTTTGGCGGGACCGCTTTCCGGCTGATCTTCCGGTGGCAACGCCGTACCGACCGTGCCGCCCTCCGGTAGCGGGCCGGTAACGGAACCCGAAGAGACACTCACCGTGCCGGTGATGTCTCCGGGCGGACGCGGAACCGACTCGCCGCCACGCGAGGGCTGAGCTTGCGCCGCAGCGCGGTCAGCCGGGGCGAAATAGGGCGGCCGTGCCGGCGGATAAGCTCCCGGCTGGCCTTCGTCGTCGTCCGGACCGTAGGGTTGCACCGGCGCGCCGTTTGCATCGTGATAAACGGGGGGCGTACGGTAAGGTCCGCTAGGCTGTTCAGTGGCCGGCGCCCCGACGTCGAGCGGCGGCATCGGCGCGCTGCTATAGGGCTGCGGCGGCGGGTAATAACCCGGGGGTGGCGGGGTGTAGTAATCCGGCGGCGGATATGATTGCGCGGCCGCCTCGCCGAGCGAACCGACCAAGGCCAACGCGATGACGACAAAAATACTGCGCACGGTAAGGCCCCCGATGACCCGCAGAAACATGGCATTGCTTTGCAAAGAAGATGGGGCGGGAACAAGGCAATACCGCGGATGACGTGCCCGAAAAGGGTTCCGCAGCCAAGCGGCGGCACTGTCGGTCGAGTTCATGGGTAATGAATCGTGAAGAAGCGGAACCGGCCATCCGCGACGCATGTTAGGCTCGGCCGTCGGTCCTTTATCATGGTGATGGCCTCGCCGGATTGGATGGCAGCTACGGACGCAGTGGGAGACCCGACGTGAACCGACTTGGCATCAGCGCCCTTGTCCTGGTTTTGCTTCCCTGGTCGCCGCTGCATGCTCAAAATGCCACCATCGACGAGCTCAAAGGCAAGATTTTCGACGCGCGCATGGCCCAGCAGACGTTTGCGAACGGCTTGAAATACTGCAGCGAGCTGAACGGCAAGAGCTTCTATTATCAGTTGCGCAATCGCATCCTCAATTTGGAGGAGTATTTTCACTCCTTGGAAAACCTGGTGAAGGCGCAAGTCTTCAATCCCGACAAGCGGCGCCCCTGGACTTTGCAGGATGCCAAGGAACGCTGGGAAGAGGTGAAGAAACAGGCGCAGGCCGACAGGGAGAAATGCGAACTTGTTCAGAGTCTGCCCGACCTCGAGAAGCGCCTCGCGGAGCTGCAAAAGGCCAGTGCGGCGTCCGACAAAAAGGAATGAGCGAACGCGGAAACGATAGGGGCCGGCCCTCGGGTTTTGCCGCAGCGCCATGCCAGCCCCCGCGACCGCTGCGAAGGAATGTCAGATGGCGTCCGTGAGCGACTGGAAGGTGCCGTCCTCCGTGCAGCCGAAGCCGGAGGATTATGCCTACGATCTCAGTGAGGCCTTGGCCTGTATGGTGGCGCTGCGCGCAACCGTGCCCGCGGACGCGTTCACGGCGGAAACGCTCGGCACCGAGCGCGCCGGTAACGGTGTCATCATTCGCGGCAATGGCCTCGTCTTGACCATCGGCTATCTGATCACCGAGGCGGACACGATCTGGCTGACGCTGAGCGACGGGCATTCGGTGCCCGGCCACGTGCTCGGCTACGACCAGGAAACCGGCTTCGGCCTGGTGCAAGCGCTCGCCAAGCTCGACATGCCCGCGCTCGCACTCGGGCAGTCGGCGGCGACCTCGATCGGCGAGCGCGTCGTCTTGGGCGGCGCCGGCGGGCGGCAACACTCGGTCGCCGCGCGCATCGTCGCCAAGCAGGAATTCGCCGGTTATTGGGAATACGTGCTCGACGAAGCGATCTTCACCGCGCCGGCGCATCCCAACTGGGGCGGCACGGCGTTGATCGGACCTGCCGGCGATCTCGTCGGCATCGGTTCGCTGCAACTGCAGCAGGCGGTCGACAAAAGCCCGCCGCAGAACATCAACATGGTCGTCCCGATCGACCTCTTGAAGCCGATCTTCGACGACCTGCTGAAGTTCGGCCGCCGCAATGCGCCGCCGCGGCCCTGGCTCGGTCTTTATGCGACCGAGGTGGAGAACCGGCTGGTCATCGTCGGGCTGGCGGATGGGGGACCGGCGAAGCGCGCCGACCTGCGCACCGGCGACATCGTGCTGGCGGTCGCCGGCATGGAGGTCCGCGATCTCGCCGGTTTGTTCCGCCGCATTTGGACGCGCGGCCAGGCCGGTGTCGAGGTGCCGATCACCGTCTATCGCGACGGCGAGACCATGGAACTGCGTGTGAAGTCGAGCGAGCGCGATCGCTTCCTCAAGGGGCCGAGTTTGCATTGAGCGCCCGTAAACCCTCGCGGTACGTCGGATAGAGGAGCGTGACGCCAAGCTCGCGTTTGAGCTTGTCGTTGCGGACGCGCCGGCATTCCTGCCAAAAGCTCAAACCCATCGGCGACATCGACGGCGCGGCTTCCTCGAAGGGAATTTCCGGCGGCGGATCGCGACCCAAAAGCTGCGCCGCGAAAACAATCGGATCGCTCGGCGGGCTCGGCTCGTCGTCGGCGACGTTGAAGATGCCGGCGGCCTTGCGCGCGAACGCCGCATCGGTGGCTTGCGCGATGTCGGCGACGTGGATGCGATTGAAGACCTGGCCGGGCTTGACGATGCGTCGGACATCGCCGCGCGCGATCTGCACCAGCGCGTTGCGCCCAGGTCCATAAATGCCCGCCAGCCGCAGGATGGCGACGGCGACGCCTGATCGCCGGCCGAACTTTTGCCAAGCGTGCTCCACGGCCAGCCGTTCGCGCCCGCGTTCCGAATCCGGCTGCGGCGTCGTCTCCTCGTCCACCCAGGCGCCGCCGCGGTCGCCATAGACTCCGACCGTGGACAAATAGACGATCGACCGCAGCCGGCTCGCCTGCGCCAACGCTTCGCCGAAAGCCGCAAGCACCGGATCGCCCTTGGCGGTCTGCGGGATCGAAACCAGTGCGACATCGGCTTCGCCGATCGCGCTCTTTACTTCCGGGGTGGCGAAAGTGCCGTCGAAGGCGAAAGCCTTCAGCCGGCCGCCGAAACGCGCATTCAGAACGGCGGCATGTTCGGTGCCGCGCACGGTGCCGACAATGCGCTCGAAGCCGTCGCCAAACATGCCGACAAAATGTTCCGCCGAATAACCGAGACCGAAACACAGAAGCGTAGCCATCGGAGCCTCAACCATCGTGCGCGGAGGGTGAGGGAGGGACCAAAGCCGCCGCCCATTCCGCGATGACGTCTGGATCGCTTTCGGTAGCGCGACACTTCCCCGCGCAACGTTCGAGCCGCGCGCGGTCGAGCCGGCCGAGCGCCCACACCGCCGCGCCGCGGACGAGCGGCGCGGCATCGTCCAGCAAGCGCTCGGCCTCGGCCGCCAGCGCCGCGTCTCCCGAATTGCCGATCGCGATCAGCACATTGCGCACGAAGCGTGCGTGGCCGATGCGCTTGACCGCGCTTTTGCTGAACAGCGCGCGGAAGCCGGTGTCGTCGAGCCGCACCAGTTCGGCAAGGCGCGGCGCCCGCAGTGCGGCACGCGCCGCAAACTTCGTCTCGCGCCCGGCTTGCGCGAATTTGTTCCACGGGCAAACCGCCAGGCAGTCATCGCAGCCGTAGATGCGATTGCCGATGAGCGGACGCAGCGCGCGCGGGATCGGGCCCTTGTGCTCGATGGTCAGATAGGAGATGCAGCGCCGCGCATCGAGGCGATACGGCGCGGGAAATGCCGCGGTCGGGCAGATGTCGAGGCAGGCGCGGCAGGTGCCGCAATGGTCGCGCTCCGGGGCGTCGGGCGGCAGCTCGAGCGTGGTGAAGATGGCGCCGAGAAACAGCCACGAGCCTAATTCGCGCGACACCAAATTCGTGTGCTTGCCCTGCCAACCGATGCCGGCGGCTTGGGCCAGCGGCTTCTCCATGACCGGCGCGGTATCGACGAAGACTTTGACATCGCCGCCGGCTTTTTCGATGAGCCAGCGTCCGAGACTTTTCAGCCGCGGCCTGATCACGTCGTGATAGTCGTCGCCTTGGGCGTAGACCGAGATGGCGCCATGCAGGCGCTCTCGCAGGATCGCGAGCGGATCGCCATCCGGGCCGTAATTGACGCCGAGCATGACGATCGAGCGCACGTCCGCCCACAGCGCGTGGGGATCGCCGCGCCGATCGGCGTTTTTCGCCATCCAGTCCATGTCGCCGTGGGCGCCGGCGGAGAGGAAGTCGCGCAACCGCTCGGCGGCGCGCGGGATCGCGTCCGGCCGCGCGATACCGATGGCGTCGAAGCCCCGCGCGCGAGCGGCCTCGATGAGCGCCGCCTTGAGCGCGGCCGGGGTCAGAAGTCGAGATTGGCGTAGTGCGGCGACGGCGGCAGACCGGGCAGCGTCTCGCCAAGCAGGCCGCGGAACGAGGGTCGCGATTTGATCCTCGCGTACCAGGCCTTGGCGGTTTTGTCTTCGTCCCACGGCACATCGCCCAAATAATCGACGGCGGACAAATGCGCCGCCGCGGCCAGATCGGCATAGGTCAGCTTGTCGCCGGCCAGCCAGTCGCGCCGGCGAATGAGCCAGCCGATATAGGTCAGATGGTACCTGATATTGCCCTTTGCCGCCCGCATGATGTCCGTATCGGGCGGACCGCCGCCTTTGCCGGCCGGGATGAAGCGCTTATAGACGCGCTCCATCACCAGAGCACCGCTCGCCTCGGCGAAGAACTTGTCGTTGAACCAGCTCATCAGGCGACGAACCTCGATACGTCCGGCCGGTTCGCCCGGCATGAGCCGGAACTGCGCGGCCGTCGCGCCACGCGTCTCGTCGAGATATTCGGCGATGATGGCCGCCCCGGGAACCGGCGGCACGCCGTCTTCCACCAGGACCGGCGTCGTGCCCGCGGGGTTGAGCATGAGAAATTCCTCGCGCCGCTCCCAGACCCGCTCCTCGACGAGCCGGGTCGACAAGCCGAACTCCTCGAGAATGAGCCGCGCGAAACGGGAATGTGGACAGAGCGGATGATGAAACAGCGTCAGCATGCCATCGCGGGCGCGTGAGAGAACGTATCTGGCAGAGTCGATCGCCCTCAGGACGAGCGCAGCGACTCCGAATCGTTCCCTTATAGGCGAAGCGATCCCGCAGGCAAATTGCACGCGGCGCACGCCCTGTGCAGGACGCACCCTTTGCCGTTGCCCGAATCCCGATCCTGCGCCACAAGTCTGCCCAACCGTCCTGCCAGGTCCGCCGGACCGGGCGCCGGCCGCGCCTTCCTCCGCCGTGGAGCTTTTCCGTGCTATTCGATGTCATCAAGGCGACGATCCTCGGCGTGGTCGAGGGACTGACCGAGTTCATACCGGTCTCGTCGACTGGACATCTCCTGCTCATGCAGCAGTTTTTCGGCTTCGGCGACGACGCTTTCGGCAAGAGCTTCGCGGTCTTGATTCAGTTCGGCGCCATCCTGGCCTTGCTGTCGATCTATTCGGTACGGCTGTGGCACCTCGCTACCGGGATGTTCAGCGACCCTCAGGCGCGGCGTTTCATCATCGGCGTGCTGCTGGCCTTCCTGCCGGCGGCGGTGATCGGGGCGACGGCCTACAAATTCATCAAGGAGGTGCTGTTCAATCCCTGGGTGGTGTGCTTCTCGCTGATCGCGGGCGGCGCGGTGCTGCTGTGGGTTGATCAACTCAATCTCAAACCGCGCTTCCATGAGGCCACCAGGTTCACGCTGCCGATGTATTTCATCATCGGCGTTGCGCAGTGCCTCTCCATGGTGCCGGGCGTGTCGCGTTCGGGGGCGACCATCGTCGCGGCGATGCTGCTCGGCGCCGATCGCCGCGCCGCCGCCGAATTCTCGTTCTGGCTCGCCATGCCGACCATGGCCGGCGCCTTCGCCTACGACCTCTATAAGGACCACGGCCAGTTGAGCCACAGCAACCTCGTGATCATCGCCGTGGGTTTCATTGTGTCCTTCATCTGCGCCTGGTTCGTGGTGAAGACCTTCCTCGGCTACGTGTCGCGCCACGGCTTTACGCTGTTCGTGTGGTGGCGGGTGGCGGTCGGCACGCTCGGCCTCATCGCGCTGGCGCTGGGGCTGTGACGAGGCCATCGATCCAGGCCGCGAGCGCGTCCAGCATTTCGCCGCGCACCTGCGCATCCGTGCGGCCGGTCCGTGCCGGCACGTGAAAGGAATGATCGGCGTCCTGGAATAGCTTCAGCGTTGCGCGGGCGCCAAGCGCGTCGCAAAGCGGCTGGAGCTGATCGAGCGTCGCCAGCGCGTCGCGTGTTCCTTGCAGAAACAGCATCGGGATTTGCACGGCAAAGAGATGCTTGGCGCGGTCCTGCGACGGCCGGCCCGCCGGATGCAGCGGAAATCCAAGGAAGGCCAGGCCGCGGACTCCTTGCAGCGGCGCGCTTGCCTGCGCCTGCGACGTCATCCGGCCGCCGAAGGACTTGCCGCCGGCAATGAGCGGGATGTCCGGAAGAAGCCGTCGCGCCGCGGCGGCGGCGGCGCGGACGGTTGCCTGCGCCAGGTGCGGCGGATCGGGCCGCCTGGCGCCGCGCTCCATCGCGGGAAACTGGTAACGCAACGTGGCAATGCCGCGCGGTGCGAGTTCCGCCGCCACCGCCGCCATGAACGGATGATACATGCCCGCTCCGGCGCCGTGCGCCAGCACATAGCAAGCGCGGGCGCCGGACGGTGTTTGCAGCAAGCCGGACACGCGAACGCCCACTTCGCCGGCAATGGTAACGGGCTCGGCATGAGCAGATGACACTGGCGCTCCCCTAAAGGCCGACTGCAGGCGCGCAATTTATCGCCCCGATGGGCGTTTCCCAAGACGTGGCAACGGGCTACATTTCCCCGTTGCAGAAAGCCGCCCGCGCGCAACGGCAACGGAGGCACCCATGTGTCGTAACATCCGCACGCTCTTCAATTTCGAGCCGCCGGCAACGAATCAGGAGATCCGCGCCTCGGCGCTGCAGTTTGTTCGCAAGCTGAGCGGGTTCACCGACCCGTCACGGGCCAATGCAGCGGCGTTCGAGCGTGCCGTCGATGAGGTGACGGACACGGCGCGCCGGCTGCTGAAAGCGCTGGAAACGGCAAGCCCGGCCAAGAATCGCGACGCTGAAGCGATGAAAGCGTGCGCCAGGGCGCGACAACGATTTGCGCGAGCATGATGCGCGATCGCCTATTTGCGCCGCGGCTTGCTGCCCTTGTTTGGCTTCAACTGATGTATCGACGCGGATACGCCGGCGCTGCGCCGCAACGCCTCTTTCAGGTCAACCGGGCGGCCGTGCTTTCGCAACAGATCGCGGAAGGCCTCGTCGGCCAGTTCCTGAAAGTCCTTCATCTGGTCACGGCCTAGAAGGTCCAGCTGCCGCCAGGTCTCTTCATCGAGCTGCACGCGCTTGCCCGGCATCGATGAGCCTCGTTGCAGCCGCGCCCGATGGCGGCGGCTTTGGCAGCTTTCACCTTTCGGCCAAGCGAGTCCAGCGCCGGAAGCCATCGACGAGATGGCGTAGCTTGCTCTAAGCTAAGCTGATCGCGCGGCGGCATTGATCGCGCGAGGACAGCGTGGCCTTGAAAGGGTTCATCCAATGGCAAAGAAACAATCGGATAGCGTCTACCGGGTTATCGACGTTGTCGGCGTCAGCGAAAAATCATGGGAGGATGCCGGTCGCATTGCGGTGGATACGGCGGCTGGTTCACTACGCGATCTACGCGTCGCCGAAGTCACCAAGATGGACATGAGGGTGGAGAACGGAAAGGTCACGGCCTTTCGCACCCGGGTGGCGCTTTCGTTCAAGTACGAGGCGTGATCCGATTGCAGTCGCCGATCAATCGATCTGAAAGCGATTGCGCCTAAATTTGGTGGAGCATGATCTTTTCAGAAAACCGGATTCCACTTTTCCGGATCATGCTCTATGCCATGCGGCTGCGGAATTGGCCGGTCTTGCGGAAGCACCAGAGGTAAGACGGCACGACGACGCCGATCGATTCGGGCACGATGCCGAGCGCTTCGAGGGTGCGGGCTTGCTCTCGCGCCGCGGGCGAGACGACGTTGTCGCGCTTGAGGAGCTCGACCTGGTCGGGCGTGATCGGCGGCTTCGGCAGGTATTGCAGATACATCGCATGCAGCTTCATCCACGCGAACGGCACCGGCAACAGCAAGCGCCGGCGTTCGATGGTGGCAAGCACGAATTGCATCAGTTCCTTGAACGAGCGCACATCGGGGCCGCCGAGTTCGTAGATCGTACCGGGCTTGGTTTCGCCGTCGACGGCCTTGGCGATCGCTTCCGCGACGTCGCCGGCAAACACCGGCTGAAAGCGGGTATGGCCGCCGCCGGGGAGCGGCAGCACCGGCGAGAGACGCGCCAGCGCGGCGAAGCGGTTGAAGAAGTCGTCCTCGGAACCGAACACGATCGACGGGCGCATGATGGTCGCTTCGCTGTGCGCCGCCAGCACCAGCCGTTCGCCCGCTGCCTTCGCGCGCGCATAGTGCGAGGGTGAGTTTTCGTCGGCGCCGATGGCCGAGACGTGGACGAGGCGCGCGCCAACGGCCTTGGCGGCCCGCGCCACCGCTGCCGCTCCTTCCGCCTGCACGGCGTCGAAGCGCTGGCGGCCCCTTTCGAACAAGATCCCGACCAGGTTGACGACCATGTCGGCGTCGCGCACCGCCGCCTCGACCGATTGCGGAAAACGCAAATTCGCTTGGACCGCATGGATTTGGCCGACCCGGCCCAGCGGCTGCAAATAGAAGGCCAGCTCCGGACGGCGCACGGCGACGCGGACGAGGTAGCCGCGGTCAGCCAGCGCGCGGACCACGTGGCGGCCGAGGAATCCCGAACCGCCGAACACGGTGACCAGCGTGTCAAGCTTGCTTTTCAGGGTCATCGATTGCGGGCATACAGCATCGATTTCGCGATGTATAGAGCCATTATCCCGCTTCTGTCGGGGAAGAGGAATGCGCAAAGCGCGGGGCTGTTCGTGATCTCGCGGTCGACCGGCGCCGGCGCCAACCCGTTCAATTGACAAGGCGGGGACCGCTCCGTACCTATCCCGGCACGGGCCCAGGTGGCGGAATTGGTAGACGCACTAGTTTCAGGTACTAGCGCCGCGAGGCGTGGAGGTTCGAGTCCTCTCCTGGGCACCAGGCACACACTAGCCCATTGAAATCACAAATGACCTCTATCAAGTCATGGGGTTCTGGCCGCCCGAGCGTTTCTTTGCTGTCTTGGGCGTAAAACCTCCCAGCCTAAAAGGCAAGGAGGACTGTAGGTTGTTGATGTAAATCGAAAAATAGCTCCATTTCGGGCGGCTCAATGTTGAAGGTCTTGCTGTCAGAATGAGCGTGCAATGAGCGACTAAAAAAAGTAATATTACCGCCTGGCGTTATTGTGTGGTGGTGTCATGGCGTCGAGTTCGGAAGAGATTTTAGAAGCGGCTGTTGCACGCCTCCCGGAAATCGCCTGGATAATCGCATCCTTACCCGTTGAAGATCGACCGAGCGCCTTCGATGTGGCTGAACGGAGTTATTTGCGAACGGCGAAGTATTTAGGCGGTGCCGACGACCTTGCTCAGAGGTGGACCTCGGTAGTCATGCATCGATTGCGTGAGCAAGTGGAAGAACGGGTACTGGCACAGAGCAAACTGCTGACGTCCTTGTGTGAGGAATTGGCTGGGACGCCGATTGCAGCAGGGGTTTCAGAATCTGTCACCGGGACCACAGGTGATACTTCGGCTGAGATTATCGAGAACGATATTGGACGGGATTCTCTTAAAACAAATAGGTCCGACATCGAGCGGGACACGTTGAACAACGAACCCTTTTTCAACGCGGAAGTTGACGAAGAATCCACCAATAAATCTAAGGAAATGTCGAGCAATACTCCTATCAAAGTGGAGGTGACCGAGTTGGCATGAAGGCTCAGGAAAGACTGACGCCGACTGGCAAGTGAGTAGACCCGATGCGCTGTATGATCTGCGCGGCAGAAATGACTTTGATTGGCGTCGTCGAGGACGATACCTTTAAGTTAGTTCGTGGCTTCGA
>Ga0187855_10002137_pt1 | contig 15062 bp, 9 predicted proteins | sample June2016WEW_8_10_2_FD_132969 | JGI IMG/M metagenome (GOLD analysis project Ga0187855, IMG submission 132969) | Peatland microbial communities from SPRUCE experiment site at the Marcell Experimental Forest, Minnesota, USA - June2016WEW_8_10 | ecosystem: Environmental > Terrestrial > Soil >...
GAGTTGTGGCGCACGGATTTCGCGTCGGATCCGAGCGTCATCGGGAGAACCATTTTCCTGAACAACGTCCCCTTTACGGTGATCGGAGTGGCGCCGGAGCGGTTCACCGGTTCGGACGGCTCGATTCGCTCCGCCCTATTTGTCCCTCTGGCGATGGGACCCCGCCTGCAGGACGACCTGCAGCAAAGCATGCTCGAAAAGCGCGACAACCGCGGCATGGCCGTATACGGGCGGCTGAAACCGGGCGTCAGCGTGGCCCAAGCCAGGGCCGAGGCCGGGGTAATCTCGCAGCAACTCGCGCAAGCCTACCCGGCGACGAATCGAACCACCTCCATGACGGTCGACTCGGACCTGCTAGGCCGGCTGAAGGAGAGCCCCATCGAGATCGTGTTGTTGTTTTTCCTGCTGGCGATGGGCGCCGTGGTTTTGGCGATCGCCTGTGCCAACGTGATGAATATCCTGTTGAGCCGCGCGCGGGCCCGGTCGCGCGAAATCGCCGTCAGGCTGGCCATCGGAGCCAGCCGCGGCCGCCTCGTCAGGCAATTGTTGATCGAGAGCCTGGTGATCGCGGTGCTCGGCGGAGCGCTGGGGCTGCTGGTGGCTGCGGCCGGCGTCGATCTGTTTTCGCGAATCAAAGTATCGACCGACATTCCCGCAGTGCTGGATGTGCGGTTGGATCCCCGCGTGCTGCTGGTCACGATACTTGCGTCCGTGGCGAGCGCACTGGTGTTTGGATTGGCGCCGGCGCTGCAATCGACCAAGACCGACCTGGTTCCGGCGTTGAAGTCCGGCAAGGCGGATGACGGCAAGCGGCGGCGTTTTCTGGGAAGAAACACGCTGGTGGTTGCGCAGGTAGCCGGTGCGTTTCTGCTGCTGGTTCTGGCGACGCAGGCTTACCGCGGCGTATCGATTCTGATATCCGCGCCGGCCGGTTTCCGCAACAATCATCTGTTGATCGCCAGCTTCAATCCGGCGCTGGCGAGGTACACCCCGGAGCGGAGCAGGGAATTCTATAAGCTGCTGCTGGAGAAGGCGCGAAATCTCACGGGCGTGAAATCGGCCGCGCTTGCGGAGGCGGCGCCGATGCTGCCGGAGAGCGACACCACCAGCCGGGTGGTTCCGGAAGGCGTCAAGCTGCCGCCCGGGACCGAAGCCATCGGTGTGATGTCGAATACGGTGAGCGAAGGCTACTTCGACACGCTTGGCATACCGATGGTCGCGGGCCGGGCCTTCGAGGTGTCCGACCGCGCCGAATCCACTCCGGTGGCGATCGTGAACGAGCTGTTCGCCCGGAAGCATTATGCCAATCGGAGCCCCGTCGGCAAACGGCTACGACTGAAGGGCGCGAAGGACGAAGTGCTAGAGATCGTCGGCGTGGCCCGGCAGAGCAAATACCTCAGCCTGGTCGAGCCGCCTTTGGAATACCTTTATCGGCCGCTTTCCCAAAACCCGCAGCAAGCCCTGACCCTTGTGGTCGAGACCGCCGGTCCCTCGAGCGGGGAGGCCGGACCGCTGCGCGAAATCGTCCGCTCGCTGGATGCCGGCCAACCGATGTATGGCGTGCGCACCATGGAGGAAGTCTTCGAGCAGCGCACGAAGACGCTCGGAATCTGGACGGAAGCCATCGGAGTGATGGGGTTGCTCGGGCTGATGCTGGCGATGGTGGGACTCTACGGTCTGATGTCGTACTCGGTGAGCCTGCGGTCGCGAGAGATCGGCATCCGCATGGCGATCGGCGCGGGCCGTTCCGGAGTGCTGGGCATGATCATGAAGCAGGGGATGGTGCTGGCGGCTATCGGTGTCTCGATCGGTCTGCTGCTTTGCCTGGTGGCGAGCAAGGCGATCACCTTCGCGCTGGGCGTGCCGGGGTTCAATTTGCTTTTTGTGGCGCTGGTGACTGCCGGGCTGGTGGTTGCGGCGGCGCTGGGCGCGTATGCTCCGGCGCGGCGCGCATCGCGGCTGGATCCGAATGCAGTGTTGCGGCAGGAGTAGGGTGGCAGGGGTGCGGCGAGCTTATCATGGTCCAGCCGAATAGAGCCTTCCCGAGTTAAGGATTTGGGCTCGGTTCACCGCCCGCTCCTTTCGCCAAGGCTTGTTTGATGGTCGCTAGGTTCTCGCTGACGGTTTTCGTTTGTGGGTTGTCGGGACCGTAGGGTGAAGGTATCGATCCGACGGGGCATGTCGACGCAGGGTCCTGTAAGACCATCTGGGGTGGCGGGGGCGCGGCTGGCTGTATGCACGCTAATGCTAATCTACCGCCGCATCGTAGCCCACGACGTAGAGAAGTTGCTCGTAGTCTACGATGCCGACCTTGACGCGATCCAGCCAGCCGCGCCGGCCCAGCACGTTCTTCACGATTTTCCCTTCCGCAAAGAAGAACACAAGTGAGTAAACCTCTATGTCCAGCGTGCCGATCATGACTTCGTGACCATAGGCCTCAAAACGGCTGTTTGCCGTCGCGAAGCTCATCGGAACGCCCCGCTCAACCTCAATGCCCAAAACCTCGGCGTAGCTCCGCTGGAAGAGGCAATACGCTGCGCCGGTGTCGAGGCTCGCGACCAAGTCGATCCGCTCTTGGCCGGAGCGCAGTACAACAGGCAGGGCAACAGAATCGCCAAGCCCTGCGTAGGAATGCTGCTTAGCGAAGCTTACGCGGAAAGCCAAGTCCTACCAGCCTCCAAATGGCAGTGGGGGATCCGTAGGAATTTGAATCACAAGAGGATGCTCGACGCCATTCGTCCGGGCTTGTTGCAGAACAACCCTGGCATTGTCGCCATGGCTGACCAGCCTATTCCCCTCGATCGCCACCCATTGGCCCGCGTAGCGCGGGCCGTTCAATCTAAGCCATTCCTGCTCGCGGTCGCGGGTGCTGAACGCCAAGTCGGGGCGAAGTTCGTCTGTCACGATCACGGCCAGATGCCGTCGTTCTGCGAATGAGAACGGCTTGAGGGGGCCGAGGACAACGAAGTGGGTGCGGCCGATTCCCTCGCGGTCGTACACGACTTCCAACTGGCTGGCCATACCTTGATTGTACCGTGTCACGGAATTCAGTCAGCGGCGGGAGGCGTGCCCTGGCCACGTTGCGCCGTGACCTGTTGGATAAGCGCGAGGTTGTGAGCGCACCCTTTTGTCCGTGGGTTTTCAGGGCCATAGGTCGCCTCGATAATTCGCAGCGCACGCTGGACGTACCGTAAGGCGGCCGCCAAGTCTCCTTGGTCTTTTAGAATATGGCCGATATTGTTGGCGTCCCTAGCTACACTGGGGTGGTCGGGTCCGTAGGCCTTCTCATCTGTGGCCAGGGCACGCTGCGCATACCGCAAGGCGCCCAGCAAATCGCCTTGGGCTTTGAGAATCATGGCGACATTGCTCGCCATCGCCGCAACATCGGGATGGTCAGGCCCATAGACCTTTTCTGCGATAGCCAAGGCGCGCTGGGTGTGATCCAAGGCCCCCTCCAGATCCCCCTGCGCCTGCAGAATCTGGCCTACGTTGTTGGCCGTCGTGGCCAGATTGGGATGGTTGGGTCCGTAGACCCGTTCGTCGATTACCAGGGCGCGCTGGGCGTACCACAAGGCTCCAGACAGATCCCCTTGATCCCGCAGAATAGTGCTCATGTTGTTGGCCGTCGTGGCCACCTCTGGATGGTCAAGTCCAAAAGCCTTTTCGAAGATGGCCAAAGCTCGCTGCGTATGCCGCAAGGCCTCAGCTAGGCGCACGGAGCCGCCCTGCTGTCGCAGAATCTGCCCCATATTGCTGGCACGCCTGGCCACCTTCGGATGGTCCGGCCCGTAGAGTTTCTCATCAATCTCCAGGCCGCGCTGCGTGTATCGCAGGGCCCCCGGGAGATCCCCTTGGGCTTGCAGAATCATGCCGATGTTGTTGGCCTCAGTGGCCACGTTGGGATGCTCAGGCCCATAAACCTTCTGGTCGATGGCCAATGCTCGCTCGGTATTTTGCAGCGCGCCATCCAGATCCCCTCGGGCCCGCAGAACGGTACCGATGTTGTTGAGGTAGATAGCCACTTCGGGATGGTCTGGCCCGTAGGTCTTCTCGACGATGGTGAGGGCACGCCTCAGTATCCCCTCCGCCTCCGGCAGTTGCCCCAAATGCTTCAGGTAAAGGCCGACCTCGTTCAACAACCGTGCGACGGACTTGAGAGCTACTCCCAGGCGCTGGCAATGTTCGGCGACAGTCAACGCGTGGGGGAGCAACCGGGACGAAGGGCCCCAGGTCTCCACCAAATCCTCCTTGAACCGGAACGCCTTCGCGACAAGATCTGCTGCAGCTTCGGCGCATTTCAGCTCCTGCCCTTCTTTAGCCAGTCGGTCGCGCGTTACGGCTTGCACCAAGCGATGGACCGAGATGCTACCCCCACTCACATCGAGCAGTGAGTATCGCCGCAATGCCGCCCGCGCCCCGTCAGACTGGATGGCATCCGGAAATGCCGGGGAGACCAGCGCCGGGTCAATGTCGTCCGGCGCCAGGAAGGCGGTCACGTAAAGCAGTTCGAGCGCCCCCGGAGCTTCGGTTTGAAGCCGCTCGAAGGAGATATGCCACGCAGTCGCAACTGACTGCGGATATGTCGCTTCCGCAGGGCGGTATTGGAGCAACTCGCTGGCATATTGATGGTAGCGTGCGAGGTAATCGGCAATCGAGATGGCGGCAGTGCCGATGTAGGCACCCGCATGCTCCAGGGCCAGCGGCAGGTCGCCAAGGGCGTCGCTCAGTTCACCGGCAACCGTGGGTTCGTCCCGGTCGCAGCGTTTTTGTAGAAATTCGACGGCTTCCGACCGCGGGAGAACAGGAAGCTGTATAGGCTTCGCGACAGTGCCCCAGTTGGAATCGCGCGAGGTGATCAGGACGTGGCCTGCGGTGCCCATCGGCAGATGGTCACGGCAGTCGGCGGCACCGCGGGCGTTGTCCAGTATCAGCAGCCAGCCTGGATTATGATCCAGCCAGGAACGCGCCGCCGCGCCTGTGGCCTGCTGGTCGGCGAGGTCCTTCTCCGGCAGGCCAAGCTGGGTCGCCAGCCTGGCATAATCGGCGCTCAGCGTGGCCGCGTCTTCCGCGCGCAGCCACCAGACGATGTCGTAATCCGCCGTGTGACGATACGCATACTCCAGCGCGAGCTGTGTCTTGCCGACGCCGCCCAGACCGACGATGGGGACGATGCCCCTCGTGCCTCCTGAGGTGAGGGCCGCCCGAAGTTCCCGAAGCAATTGTTCCCGACCGGTGAAATTGGGGTTGCGAAGGTGCGGGATGTTCCAGATTTCGGGCAGCGCGCCGGGAAAGCGCGGGGCCTTGATAGCCCCGCGACCCAAGCCAGGAAATGGGGGCTCGCGGTCGGGCTTGGCGCGCCCGCGCCCGACGCCCGCGAGCAACGCTTCGCTGGCAGCGATTTGATTCTTGCCGAAAAGATCGATGTAGCCGATAGGGACGAGCAGGCCTTTGGTCTCACAATCTCGGACCCGCACCGGGAGCAGAGTTCCCTTTTCGCCGGTGGGGTCCTGCGCAAACGCAGCGGCCCATTCCGGCTGCGTAAACTCAGCAGCGAGGTAATCCGGCGACAGCACGGCGATGGTGCGGTTCGCGTCGGTGGCGGCCTTGTGCATATCAAGGACGAAATTGGAGCCTGGACGAAAATCCCACGCCTGATTCGTCGTTTGGTGGCCCGCAGCTTCCAACTGCCAGGCGATCCACTCCGCCCACCGACGGTCGGCTTTGTTGTAGCTGATGAAAAAGTGGTCCAAGTTAAATAGTGCTGGAACTCCGCACGCTCGCCAGCTTACCAGGCGGTAGCTTTTCCAACTTAGCCGAGGCTTACCTGGCGCCTCGCCGCCGATCCGTCCGCAGCCGCGGTCTGGCAGCCGCGGCGGCATCCGCCAAAAGCCGCAGCGCCCGATTCACAGAGTCGCCATCCGGAAACACTTCCGCCAGATCGGGCTCTATTAGCACGAGGTTCGTTTCAGCAGTCGCCTGCCGGTAGTACTTGCCGCGGACTCCGCCTTTGAGCTTGGCGAGGTCGTATTCCGCCCACAAACCGTTATCCTCTCTTTTCGGTGTTCCCTTCCTCATATTGTCTGCGTTCTCTTGGGGTCGCCACGCGCGCGCTAATGATGCGGATGCGATTCCCCCGCTGGCAGTGCGCGACGAACACGACCTGCGGTGTCCTGGCAGCCGTGACAGCGGGTGATGGTCAGAAGGCAGGCGAAACCGCCTGCCCCACCCATCGCGAACCAACAGCTTCGTGGGCAGCGGCCTTCTTTGCGTCCCATTCATAGGTTACGCCACGACCCTTAGTCGTTGCCCGATATGTTCACCAAATTCTCGTTCAGCACAGCTTCGGCGTCGGTAGCCGTGAACTCCTCCACTTTCGCCGAGATGTTCATCGAGCAGAACTTAGGCCCGCACATGGAGCAGAAATGCGCGTCCTTGAAGCCCTCGTCCGGCAGCGTCTCATCGTGCATGGCGCGGGCCGTCTCGGGATCGAGCGACAACTCGAACTGGCGGTTCCAGTCGAAGCGATAGCGCGCGCGGGACAGGTCGTCGTCGCGGTCGCGGGCGCCGGGGCGGTGCCGCGCGATGTCGGCGGCGTGCGCGGCGATCTTGTAGGCGATGATGCCGGCCTTTACGTCTTCGCGGTTGGGCAGCCCCAGGTGCTCCTTCGGCGTGACGTAGCACAGCATGGACGCGCCGTGCCATCCGATCATGGCCGCGCCGATCGCGGAGGTGATGTGGTCGTAGCCCGGCGCGAAGTCCGTCACCAGCGGCCCGAGAGTGTAGAAGGGCGCCTCGAAGCAGATCTCGCGCTCTTTTTGCACCTGTAGCTCGATCTGGTCCATGGGGATGTGGCCAGGGCCTTCGATCATCACCTGCACGTCGTATTCCCAGGCCTTCTGGGTCAGCTCGCCCAGAGTCTTCAGCTCGGCGAACTGGGCCTCGTCGCTGGCATCCGCCAGGCTGCCGGGCCGCAAACCATCGCCCAGCGAAAAGCTGACATCGTATTTTTGAAAGATCTTGCAGATCTCCGGGAAGTGCTCGTAGAGCATGTTCTGGCGATGGTTCTTCACCATCCACTCGGCCAGGATGGACCCACCGCGGCTGACGATGCCGGTGATGCGGCGCGCCGCCAGCGGAATATGCTGCACCAACACGCCGGCGTGTATCGTCATGTAGTCCACGCCCTGTTCGGCCTGCTCGTGGATGACTTCGAGCATTACCGAGGCGCTCAGGTCTTCCAGGCGCCGCACGCGCGAGAGCGCTTCGTAAATCGGCACGGTGCCGATGGGCACCGGCGAGGCATCGATGATGGCCTGGCGTATGCGCGGGATGTCGCCCCCGGTCGAGAGATCCATCACCGTATCGGCGCCGTATTTCACCGCGTACCGCAGCTTCTCCAGCTCTTCCTCGATATTCGAAGTGACCGCGGAGTTGCCGATATTGGCGTTGATCTTGCACCCGGAAGCTACGCCGATCGCCATCGGCTCGAGGTTGGCGTGCCGGATGTTGGCGGGGATGATCATGCGGCCGCGCGCCACTTCGGCGCGGACCAGTTCCGGCGAGAGCTTTTCGCGCCGGGCCACGTACGCCATCTCCCCGGTCGTCACGCCCTGCCGGGCATAGTGCATCTGGGTGCGGACCGCGTCGTTCTGGCGTTGCGCTATCCATTCTGTACGCATGTTGTTTGGGTCCTGGGTGCAGGGGTGCCGGATGCTGGGTCTTGACTTCCGGGCGTTGGCTCTCCAGCACCCAGCACCCAATACCCAGCACCCTTCTTCTGCTACTTCTTCTTCTTGGGTTTCTTGACTTCTTTCTTGCCTTTATCCCTGCTTTTTGCCATATCCGCAATTATACCCGCTATGGATGGCGATGGAAGGGAAATCTGAAAAGGGGACAAAGCTGGCCCTGGAGTTGGGCCGTTCGCGGCACCCTCGCAGGGCAGGTCGAAGACGCCGCTCGAAGACGGATTCCGGTCTCCGCGTCCCGTGTCGCCCGCTCGCCCGCTCGTAACATCGACGCCGTTTGTCGATGTTGGCGAGCTTGGTTCGCCTAAATCTGAAAAGGGGACAAAGCTGGCCCTGGATTTGGACCGTTCGCGGCGCCCTCGCACTGCAGGTCGAAGACGCCGCTCGAAGACGGATTCCGGTCTCCGCGTCCCGTGTCGCTCGCTCGCCCCTTCGCCCGCTCGCCCGCTCGTAACATCGACGCCGTTTGTCGATGTTGGCGAGCTTCGCTCGCCTACTCCGTCTTCGAGTAGTAATACGTGTACTTGCTGTACAGCTCCGAGGCGCGCGCGCCGTTTGCTACAATCCCCAGCACGTTGTTTTCGCACAGAGACTGCATGGCGCGAGTGACGTTGTCGAACGTGGTAGAGCCGATCTTGACCACCAGGATCGTGCCGTCCGCCAGCGTCGAGAGCAGGTTGGCATCCGCCGAGAACAACAGCGGCGGCGTGTCGAAGATCGCCCAGTTGAACACTCGCGGCAATTCTTCAAACAGGGCTTTGGCCTGCCGGGTATTGAGCAGTTCCAGAGGATTCTTTACAGGCGTTCCGGCGGGGAGCACGTAGAGGTTCATCCCGGATACTCTGCGCAGCGCGCCGGCCAGCGGCACCTGACCCGTGAGGTAGTCCGTGAGGCCGGGGGCGCGGTCTATCTGGAACATATTGTGGACCAACGGCCGCCGCAGGTCGAAGTCTCCCAGCAGCACGAGGTTCTCCGACAGGTGCGACTCGGCCAGCGCGAGATTCACGGCGGTGAAGGTTTTGCCCTCGGCGGGCGATGGGCTGGTGATCACGATGGTATGCAGCGGCTGCAATGTCTGCAAGTGATTCAAACGCGTGCGCAGCGTCCGGAATTCTTCGGCGGGAGTCTCGTGCGAGCGAAGCAGATCGAGCAGGTGCGACTCCGGCGCTGGCTGAAAAGGAACCTCCGGCACGCCCGGCAGGATGTCCGGGTTGATCCCCAGGGATTCCTCCACGGCCGCACGCGGCGCGTTCTGGGGCGCACGCGCATAAACCGGGTCCTGAACCGTGCGGTCCTCTACGGCGTTGGCGCTCTCCAAATTCACCACTCCGGCTTCTTCGGCGCGGCGTAAAGCATCATGCACTCGGCTCATCTGCTAACTCTTTCCGAAATAGTAGTAGTACATCGAACTGCTCACCGCTATAGTGCCAACGATGATGGCGGTTGACCACGCCAGCCAGAACAGGCGGCGCTTGCGGCGCACCAGCAGCGCGTTCTCCAGCAGCGGGATGCTGCTGAGCACCGGCAGGTTCGTATAAGCCCGGACGTCCTTGAGATTCTTCAAAGACGTATCCTTCATCTCCTTGATCCCCGCCAGAAACACGCCAAAGAACAGTCCCAGGCCCATGCCGACTCCGGCAATGAACAAGCGGTTGGGCTCGCTGGGCGCGTCGGGCAGAGACGCCGGGTCCAACACTTCCAGGTTCTCGCCGGCCTTGCGCTCTTCCAGGTTGCTGGCCGTTGCCGAGATCTCCTTCTTCTTGGACATATCCTCGTAGTTGGCCTTGGCCAACTGATAATCGCCTTGTAGCGCGGCGTAACGCTGTTCGTTGACGGGGCTTTCCTCTATGCGCACCCGGTACGCGGCGATTTCGGCCTGCAGTTCCTTCTGCCGGCGCACACGCTCCTGCATTTCCATATTGCGCGCCTGAATCTGGGCGTTGATACTGGAGATGGTCAGCTTGATGTTCTCCAGATTTTGGGCCACCTGCGGATTGGGCGCCTTCTTAGATTCCCCGGACTTGGACGCCGCTTGGACTTCTTCCTTTTCGAGGTCGTCGCGCTGTTTCTTGAGGTCGCCCAGTTGCGCCTCCAGACTGCGTATATCCGGATGGTCCTCTTTGTAGGTCTGGCGCAGTGCCGAGAGCTTCGTCTGTAGGTCCAGGATAACCTTGTTCAACTGGATGAGCCGCTCGTTTTTCACGGCCTGGGTCGCGGCCGCCTGCTCCAGGTTCGAGCTGATGAAAGTGGCTTGATGCTGTAGATTCTGGATCTGGGTTTCCAGCATCATCTTGTCCTGCTCGTCCCGGTTGAGGCCCTCGTTTACGGTCGAAAGCTGCATCTCGAGCGTGTTGAGAGCCTGCAGGTTCGATTGCAACTGCTCGGGAAGCCTGCCGGCGTTGGCGACCTTGAACTTGGTCATTTCGGCGTCCAACAGGTCGAGCCTCTCCTTGGCGGCCTTCAGCTCGTCGTTCAGGAAACTGGTAGTCATGTTCGCCTGGTTGCGGAACGTGTTGTTGGTCTCCTCGGTGAACTTCGAGACCAGCTCGCGCACCACCGCCTGCGCCTTGTACTTGTCGGGGTAGGCGAAATTGATCTGGAACGCGGAGGCGAAACGCTGCTGCGGCTGGTTGAGGGCCGTTTCCATCATGGTAATTCGAATCGCCTTGCGCATCTCCTCGACCACGTCCTCCAGTGGCTTGCGCTGGCGCTCTTTGGGGTACAGGTTGCGGGAGGGCCGCTGGATCAGTTCCTGCAGGCTGGTGCGGCTCTCGATCTGCTGCTGCATGGCCGAAATGCGCTCCGACATCTGCGTGCTGATGTTGCTGGGCACCAACCGCTCGGGCACCTGGGGCGGTGTGATGCGCATCACTGCCGTGGAAACAAAGGTATCCGGCCACAGAAACGCCACCACTACGGCGATCACCAGCCCGGCAAACGTCGGCCCTACGATCCAGGAGCGGTAGCGGCGAAGTATGTCGATATAGTCTTCGACGTCCGGAGGACGGCGGGAAACACTGACGTATCCTTGCGGCGGCACCATAATGCTTTCCTGAGAGAATCTCTCCTTCTTTAGAATCGGCGGATGATCCGGAAAACTGCAGTCCGCGGGGTCATGGCACGATGATCTGATCGCCCGGCTTCAGCAGAATGTTCTGCTCCATGCGCTTGCCCCTGGTCACCTCGTGGTAATTGAACTTGAGCCGCTCGCCGTTACGCAGCACGACGATCTTCTTGGTGTTGGCGAAATCGCGGAAACCGCCCGCATTGACCAGCGCTTCCAGTACCGTCGTGTCGATCACTAGCGGGTAGGCGCCCGGCCTGTTGATCTCGCCCTGAATGTAATATCTCTTGCTGTTGACCTTCTCCACCTGGACCGTCACTTCCGGATGCACCATCACCTTCTGTAGGCCTTCGGCGATGCTGAGGCTTAAGCGCTCCGGAGTGATACCGGCCGCCTGCACTTCACCCAGGAGCGGAATGGAGATCTTGCCATCCGGCCGTACGATGCACGCCGGGCACGAATTCTCCGGCTCCCGCCAGACCCGTATGGAGAGGACGTCCTCGGGCCCGATAATATAGGCTTTCGCATCCACCGGCGCGCCAGATGGCTTGCTTGTGGCGGGCGTCTCCGCCGCGGGTTTCGGGGCGTCCGCCTTCTCGGGAACAGCCGGCGCTGCGGGCTGGGGCGCCGGCGGGGACTGCTGGGCAGCCCGCCCGCCGCACACCATCAGAAAAACTGCGGTCACAACAATCGCGTTACGCATTTTGCAACTTATAGTTTACAGCAAACACCGCTTCTCCCAACAGCTTTTACCGCCAAACCGGATCTGCAACCACGCTCTCCCAAGTAATGGTACGATTTCGAAGAACGGATTATGAGCTATTTTCTGGCAAAAACCGACCCGCAGACTTATTCGATCGACGACCTGGCGCGGGAGCGCCACACCGTATGGGACGGCGTGCGTAACCCGCAGGCCCTGCGGGCCATCCGCGAGATGCGCCCGCGCGACCGGGTTTTCATCTATCACAGCCAGGGGGACCCTGCCGTGGTGGGTCTGGCGGCGGTAGCATCCGAGCCTCGCGCAGACCCGCGGGACGCCAAGCTGGCCGTCGTGGATATCGAGTTTCTCAACAGGCTGGACCCTCCTACCACCTTGCGGGAGATCAAGGACAGCGGCCTGTTCGCCGACTGGGCTTTGGTCCGCCAAGGCCGCCTCTCGACGATGGGCACCCCTTCCGCCTTCGTGGAGTGGATGCGGAAGCGCTATCCGAAGACCAAGATCTGACGGCGTGGGGTGGGACAGACGCTTTCGTCTGTCAACCACCTCTACACTTCTGCGTAGTGGCTTCTCCCGAATTCCGAATCCAGTGCGTTGCTCCGCTTGTAAGTCCAAGAAAAATTTACTATTCTGAGGGTTGCGGCTGGCCCAAAACGTGCTCTAGGACCCAATTCCCGGGTAGGGTGTGCCTCGGAAGCCTCCGGCGGCGATGGAATGTTCCAGGAACTCAAGTTTCAGCTCTCAACGGCGATCCTGACCATACTGGCGCTCGCCGCCGCCGTATCCGCCGTCATCAACTTCCAACAACAGCAGAAATTCCGCCTGGCGGATGATGGCGCCGTCTGGGTGGATCGCGCGCACGGGGTCGAGGCGCTGCACGTCGAATCCGACGGCCCGGCGGCCAAAGCCGGCCTGAAGAACGGCGACACGCTGCTGCAGATGAATGGCGCCGCCATCCAGAAGGCCATCGATGTTCCGCAAGTCCTGGCCACGGTGGGAGCCTGGAACAAAGCCGAGTACCTGGCGCGCCGCCGCGGAGTGGAGTTCAAGGCTACCGTCTACATCCGCGAAACCCCGCTCGATCCCGCGGTTTCCGGCCAATACCTGGTAGGCACCGCGTATCTGCTCATTGGGCTGTTCGTCTATTTCCGGCGCGGCAGCGCTCCCAAAGCCCGTCATTTCTACATTCTGTGTCTGACGTCGTTCATCTTCTGCTGCTTCCATTACACCGGTAAGCTGAATGGCTTCGATAAGGTCATTTACTTCGGGAACGTGTCCGCCGGTCTGTTCGCTCCCACCATTTTCCTGCATTTCTGCCTGACGTTCCCGGAGTCCCGGAGCTGGTTCCGTAGCAGGCTGCGGGTCGCGCTCTTATACGTACCGCCCGTGCTGTTCTTCGCCGCGTGGCTGGCTACCACGTCGGGCACGTTGCGCATAGGCATCTCCCTGGTGGAGCTGCGCTGGATGCTCGACCGCATCTGGCAGCCTTTCCTGGTGCTTCCCTACCTATTGGGCGGGCTGGTGCTCAGCCTCGACTATCGCAAGGCCGAAGACCCGGTTGTACGGCAGCAGTTGAAGTGGCTGCGCAACGGGACTTTCTGCGGGATTCTGCCCTTCGCCGTTCTCTATGTGGTGCCGTACACGTTGGGGATGATCCCCAACCAGTACATGCGCCTTTCGGTGCTTTCGATGGCGCTCATCCCGCTGACTCTGGCGTATGCCATAGTGCGCTACCGGCTGATGGACGTCGATATCCTCTTCCGCCGGGGATACGCGTACACCCTGGCGACGCTTTGCGTGCTGGCCGCCTTCTACGGCATCGTCTTTTCCCTCGGCAGCCTTGTCCAGAAGAATTTCAAGGATGTGGGCAATGCGGGCCTGATCGCGGTAATGCTGACCGCCGCATTCCTGTTCCAGCCCATCCGCAACTGGATTCAGGAGCGTCTGGACAAGCACTTCTATCGAGACCGCTACGATTATCGGCGCACGCTGGTGGAGTTCGCGCGCGAGCTGAACTCGGAAACCGACCTGGACGCCATGCTGTCGTCGGTCGGAGAACGGCTGCTGCAGACCCTCTCCATCAAGCACATGGCCGTATTTCTGGCAGAGGAGCGGCCGGGAGATAAACCCGCCTTCCACTTGCGCATGTCGGCGGGCGCGCGGCGGCGGCCGCCCGAGTTGAGCGGCGATCAACTGGATCTCAGTTTTCTGAACTGGGAATGGCCCCAGCCGCACATATTCTTCGAGCGCACCCGGCATCAGCTCGACGCCGTTTCGCGCGGCTGGCCGCCCACCGTGCGCCGCACGATTTCCGACCTGGACCTTACCTACTACATCCCGTGCACCGTGCGCGGCCGGACGCTAGCTTTCCTGGGCGCTAGCCGCGCCGAAGATGGCGAATTCCTTTCCACCGTGGACGTCGAGCTGCTGTCCACCATCTCCGGGTACGTTGGCATCGCCATCGAAAACGCCACCCTGTACCGCTCGCTGCAACGCAAGGTGGAAGAGTATGAGCGATTGAAAGAGTTCAGCGAGAACATTGTCGAATCCATCAACGTGGGTATCCTGGCGGCCGATCTGGAAGACCGCGTGGAGAGCTGGAACTCGCAGATCGAGAAGCTCACCGGAATCCCGCGGCAATCCGCGGTCGGCCGCAAGCTGGCCGAGTTGTTCCCCGCGGACTTGGCCGACCAGTTCGAACGCGTACGCGGCCAGACGGGTATTCACCACATCTATAAGTTCGTCATGTACCCCACGGCGCTCTCCGCCATCGCCGGCGCCGCTCCACAGGCCACCGTAGTCCCGATCGATGGCGCCGAACCGCCCCGTCCGGCGGTCCCCCTCGCGGTCCCCGCCAACAACGGTAGCAGCGCCCGCGCCACGCTAAACGTGGCCATCGCCCCGCTGGTGTCGAAAGATATGGAGCAGATCGGCCGCCTGATCATTTTCGACGATGTGACCGACCGCGCCGAGTTGGAGCAACGCCTGGTGCAGGCCGACAAGTTGAGCAGCATTGGACTCCTCGCCGCGGGTGTCGCCCACGAAGTGAATACGCCGCTCGCCGTGATCTCCACTTACGCACAGATGCTGGCCAAGCAGGTAGCCAACGACGAGCAGAAATCCATCCTGCTCGATAAGATCGCCAAACAGACGTTCCGCGCCAGCGAAATCGTCAACTCCCTGCTGAGTTTTTCACGCACTTCCACCACTTCATTCGGGGACCTGGACCTGAACAAAGTTATACGGGAGACCATGTCGCTGCTCGAACACCAGATCCAGAAGGTGGGAGTCGAGGTGAAACTCGATTTGCAGAATGGCATGCCGCCGGTCCACGGCAACGCCGGCAAGCTCCAGCAGGTCTTCTTGAACCTGTTCCTCAATGCGCGCGACGCCATGGATGGCGGAGGCGTGCTCACAGTCCGCACTTGGGGTGAGCCATCCGGCGCCCGCGTGGATGTCTCCGACACCGGACATGGCATTTCGCCGGAACACATCCAGCGCATTTACGATCCCTTCTTCACCACCAAAGGGACCC
>Ga0187855_10002142_pt1 | contig 15051 bp, 15 predicted proteins | sample June2016WEW_8_10_2_FD_132969 | JGI IMG/M metagenome (GOLD analysis project Ga0187855, IMG submission 132969) | Peatland microbial communities from SPRUCE experiment site at the Marcell Experimental Forest, Minnesota, USA - June2016WEW_8_10 | ecosystem: Environmental > Terrestrial > Soil >...
ACCGTGTGCAGCAGCGGAAACTCGAAGCCGCGGTCGATCTTCTGCCGCAAGCGGCTCACATGCACGTCGATGACGTTGGTCTGGGGATCGAAATGATGGTCCCAGACCTTTTCCAGCAGCATGGTGCGCGTGACGATATGCCCGGCATGCCGCATCAGATATTCGAGCAGGCGGAACTCGCGCGGCAACAGGTCGATCGCCTGGCCCGCCCGTGTCACGCTGCGCGCGATCAGGTCCATTTCGAGATCGGCCACCTTGAGCCGGGTGGTTTCGCTGGCGCTGCCGCGGCGGGTGAGCGCCTCGAGCCGGGCCAGAAGCTCGGTGAAGGCGAAGGGCTTGCCGAGGTAATCGTCGCCGCCCGCGTGCAGGCCCTCGACGCGGTCCTCGACGTCGCCCATGGCGCTCAGCACCAGAACCGGGGTCTGGTTATTGGCCGCGCGCAGGGCGGCGATGATCGACAACCCGTCCAGGCCCGGCAGCATGCGGTCGATGATCATGGCGTCGAAGCTGCCGTTGCGCGCGCATTCGAGGCCGTGACGGCCTTCGTCGGCGTGGTCCACGCGATGGCCGCTTTCGGCCAGGCCCTTCAGCAGATAGGCCGCGGCCTCGCGGTCGTCCTCGATCAGCAGGATGTGCATGAGCGGCTCCTCTTTCAGCCGTTGTCGTTGCCCGAGATGGACAGCGCGACATACTGGTTGATGCCGTGGCGGTTGATCAGCAACAGCAGGGTCTTGTTGCCGCCTTTCTGCTTGCTGACGGCGTCGAGCTTGGCCGCCGCGTCCTGGGGCGCGGTCACCGGCTGCTGATTGATGGCGACGATAACGTCGCCGGGCTCGACGCCGATATCGGCGAGCGGGCTGTCATCGGCGATGTCGGTCACGATCACGCCCTTGACCCCGGCCGGCACGCCCGCCTGGCGGCGCAAATCGGGCGTCAGCGGCGCGAGCTTCAGCCCCATGGCATGCACGGCCTGGACCTTGCCGCTGTCGCCTTGGGCCGGCGCCTCGGCCTTGGCCATTTTCTGGTCGCTGGGCATGGCCGCGATCACCGGCTGGAGCGTGATCGACGCATCCTTGCGCCAGACCTTGACCTCGACCTTGTCGCCTACCGTGGTCTGCGCCACGGCGATGGGCAGGTCGCGCACCTTGGCGATGTCGCGGCCGTTATAGCTCAGGATCACGTCGCCCTGTTTGAATCCCGCCTTCTCGGCCGGGCCGTCCTTGGTGACGTCGGCCACGAGCGCACCGGACGCGGACGGCAGGCCCAGATTCTTGGCGATGTCGGGCGTCACGTCCTGGATCTGCACGCCGATCCAGCCGCGCTGGACCTTGCCGCTGGCCCGCAACTGATCGATCACCGGCTTGGCCATGTCCGAGGGGATGGCGAAACCGATGCCGACCGAGCCGCCATTGGGCGAATAGATCGCGGTGTTGATGCCGATGACCTGGCCGTTCAGGTTGAAATCCGGGCCGCCCGAATTGCCGCGGTTGATCGAGGCGTCGATCTGGAGGAAATCGTCATAGGGGCCTTCATGGATGTCGCGCGAGCGCCCCGAAATGATGCCGAGGCTGACCGTGCCGCCCAAGCCGAAGGGATTGCCGACCGCCAGTACCCAATCGCCGACCTGGGACTGGTGGCTGTCGCCCCAGGACACGTAGGGCAGCGGCTCCTTGGCGTCGATCTTGATGAGCGCGAGATCGGTCTTGGGATCGCGGCCGATCACCTTCGCCGGATGGCGGCTGTCGTCCTGGAAGATCACCGTCACCTTGTCGGCATGATCGACGACGTGGTTGTTGGTGACGATGTAGCCGGCGGGATCGATGATGAAGCCCGAACCCAGCGCCACCGATTGTCCGTGCGGCATGGAAAAGCCCTGGCCCTGACCCTGGTGCTCCTGGAAGAAGCGGCGCAGGAACTCGTCGAAGGGCGAAGGCGGGAAATTATGCTGGAAGCCCTGGTCCGGACCCGCATCCTGGTCGTCGCTGTCGTCGCTGGCGATCGCGCTCGCCTGCTCGGTGACCGAGATGTTCACCACCGCCGGCATCACCTGCTTGACGATGGGCGAGAAGCTCGGCAGCGCCACGCTGGCGGGATCGGCGTAAGCCAACGGCGCCAGCGCGAGACTGAGCGCCAGGCAGGCCGCGAACGCCGCGGTCCTTTTTCCGGCCGGGCTTTTGACGGGATGGCGGGACAAGGGAGAGAGAGACATGGGATGACCTCTTGGAAAAGCGATGTTTTCTGGCGGGCATCATGGGGCGCGGTTGATTACGCCACCCCTTCCCGGCGATTAAATCGACGTAATGTGGCGGATTATAGGCGGCCGTGGCAGTGCTTGAACTTCTTTCCGGAGCCGCAGGGGCACGGCGCGTTCCGGGGCGTGTTCGCCCAGGGCGAAGGCCCGGCCGGCGCGGCATTGGCATCGGCCGAAGTCGCGGGATCCTGGCGGGTTTCGAGCATCGGTCGCGGCGGCGGCGGCGCTAAATCGCCGGGACGCTCGATCTTCAATTCTACGTGAGCCAGCACGCTGGTCGCCTGTTCGCGCAATCCGACCAGCATGGCCTGGAACAGGTTGAAGGCCTCGCGCTTGTATTCGTTCAAGGGATCGCGCTGCGCATAGGCGCGCAGATTGATGCCCTGGCGCAGATGATCGAGCGAGGACAGGTGATCCTTCCACGACTGGTCGAGCGTCTGCAGCACCAGGCTGCGCTCGGCCATGCGCATGATGTCGGGGCCGTAATTCGCCACCTTCTGCGCCATCTTCGCCTCGACCGCCTGGAGTAGGCGGTCGCGGATCGCGCTGTCGGAGATCCCCTCTTCCTTGGCCCAGGATGCGACAGGCAGGTCGAGATTGAAGATGCGCAGCGCCTCCTCGTGCAACGCGGCCGTGTTCCATTCGTCGGGCAGCGCGTTTTCGGGGATGCAGCGCTCGACCATCGATTCGACCACTTCCTGGCGCATGTCGGCGACCATGGCCGAGACGTCCTGATCGCTCATGATCTCGCGGCGCTGCTGATAGACCACCTTGCGCTGGTCGTTCATCACGTCGTCGTAGCGCAGCAGATGCTTGCGCATCTCGTAGTTGCGCGCCTCGACCTTCTGCTGCGCCTTCTCCAGCGCCTTGTTGATCCAGGAGTGGATGATCGCCTCGCCTTCCTGGAGGCCGAGCTTCTGCAACATGCCGTCCATGCGCTGCGAGCCGAAGATGCGCATGAGATCGTCCTCGAGCGAGACGAAAAACTTCGAGGCGCCGGGATCGCCCTGGCGGCCCGCGCGGCCGCGCAGCTGATTGTCGATGCGGCGGCTTTCATGGCGCTCGCTGCCGATGATGTAGAGCCCGCCGGCCTCGACCACCTCCTCATGCGCGGCCTGGATTTCGGCGCGAATCTCGGCGGCGCGCCGTTCGCGCGATTCTGGATCGTTGATCGCCGGCAGTTCCTGTTTGAGGCGCATGTCGAGATTGCCGCCCAACTGGATGTCGGTGCCGCGGCCCGCCATGTTGGTGGCGACGGTCACCGTGCCCGGCTTGCCGGCCTGGGCGATGATGAAGGCTTCCTGCTCGTGATAGCGGGCGTTCAGCACGTTGTGCTGGATCTTCTTTTTCTTGAACAGGTCGCTGAGCGCCTCGGATTTCTCGATGCTGACGGTGCCGATCAGCACCGGCTGCTTGCGCGCCTGGCATTCCATCACCTGCTTCAGGATGGATTCGTGTTTCTCGCGCGCGGTGCGATAGACCTCGTCGTCGGAATCCTTGCGGATGCAGGGCTCGTTGGTCGGAATCTCGATGACGTCGAGCTTGTAGATGTCCTGGAACTCGGTGGCCTCGGTCATCGCCGTGCCGGTCATGCCGGCCAGCTTGGGGTAGAGGCGGAAATAGTTCTGGAAGGTGATCGAGGCCAGCGTCTGGTTCTCGTTCTGGACGTTGACGCCTTCCTTGGCTTCGAGCGCCTGGTGCAGCCCCTCGGAATAGCGGCGGCCTTCCATCATGCGGCCGGTGAACTCGTCGATGATGACGACCTTGCCGTCGCGCACGATGTAATCGGTGTCGCGGGCGAAGAGCTTGTGCGCCCTGAGCGCCTGGTTGGTGTGATGCACCAGCGCCAGATTGTTGATGTCGTAGAGCGTGCCGGTCTTCATCAGGCCGGATTCGCGCAACAGGGCTTCGAGTTTCTCCACGCCCGCTTCGGTGAGCGTCACCGCGCGCTGCTTTTCGTCCTTCTCGTAATCCTCGGGCGCGAGCTTGGGGATGAGCTTGTCGGCGCCGCGATAAAGTTCGGAGGAATCCTCGGCCGGGCCGGAGATGATCAAGGGCGTGCGCGCCTCGTCGATCAGGATCGAATCGACTTCGTCGACGATGGCGTAGTTGAACGGCCGCTGCGCCATGTCCTCGAGCCGGAACTTCATGTTGTCGCGGAGATAATCGAAGCCGAATTCGTTGTTGGTGCCGTAGGTCACGTCGGCGCCATAGGCCTGGCGGCGCTCGGCGTCGGTGAGCTCGTGCACGATGCAGCCGACCGTCAACCCCAGGAACTTGTAGATCTGGCCCATCCACTCGCTGTCGCGCCGGGCCAGGTAATCGTTCACCGTGACGACATGCACGCCCTTGCCGGCGAGCGCGTTGAGATAGACCGGCAATGTGGCCACCAGCGTCTTGCCTTCGCCGGTCTTCATCTCGGCGATCATGCCCCGGTGCAGCACCACGCCGCCCATCAGCTGAACGTCGAACGGCCGTTGGCCGAGCGTCCGCTTGGCCGCCTCGCGCACCGTGGCGAAGGCCTCGGGCAGCAGCTCTTCGAGCTTTTCGCCGTCTGCTATCCGTTTCTTGAAGACATCGGTGCGCGCGCGCAAATCCGCGTCCGACAGCGCGGCCGTCTCCGCCTCCAACCCGTTGACCTCGTCAACGATGGACTGAAGACCCTTGATATAGCGATCGTTGGCTGAGCCAAAGAGCCGTCGGGCAAGGACGCCGATCATCAAGACCTCAAAAGCATGGCGGGCGGGTAGCCAGCCGCCGCCGCAGCGCGGCAACGTTAAGGGAGATAGATAGGGACATATAATGCGAGTGTTAAAGCAATGCGAGGGTCAATTCGACGCCCCTCCGGCCGCCGAATTTAACCCTTCCGATGCTTGTTCTGGGGGCGATGATATGCTTTATGAGCGGCCTGTGCGCCCTGCGCCCCCATTCGCCGGGCCCGGTTGAAAGGACTCTCCATGATTATGACAGCGCGCCGCGCGATGTTCGCTTGCCTGATCCTTGTCCTGGCGTCCGGCCCGGCCTTGGCGCAATCGGCCGCGCCGGCTCCTGCCGGCAAAGATCCGGTGGTGGCTATCGTCAACGGCGAGGCGCTGCACCGCTCGGACGTGATCATCGCCTTTCAGGCGCTGCCGCCCGAAACCCGGCGGAACTTCACGCTCGAGCAGGCCTATCCCCAGGTGATCGATCAGCTGGTGAGCATGATCGTGATCTCCCAGGCCGCCCGCAAGGCCGGGGTCGCCGGCGATCCCATCGTCAAGCGCCGCATGGCGCTGGCCGACGATCAGATCCTGCAGGACGCCTATTTCAACTCGCTCCTGGGGAAGGACATCACCAAGGACAAGATCCAGGCGGCCTACGACCAATACGCCAAGGACGCGCCCGGCCGCGAAGAGATCAACGCCCGCCACATCCTGGTGGCGAGCGAGGCCGACGCCAATGACGTCATCGCCCAGCTCAAGAAGGGCGCCGATTTCACCACGCTCGCCAAGCAGAAATCCATCGACCCCGCCGACAAGGCCTCGGGCGGCGATCTCGGCTGGTTCGGGCAGGGCGATCTGGACCCGGCCTTCGCCGCCGCCGCCTTCAAGTTGAAGAAGGGCGAATACACGCAAACCCCGGTGCACACCCAGTACGGCTGGCACGTCATCATGGTGGTCGACCGCCGGCCCTTGAAGGTGCTGCCTTACGAGCAGATGGCGCCGCGGCTCGCCCAGCAGATGGCGCAGGGCGTCGTCGGCGCGCGCATCAAGGAACTCGATACCCAGGCCAAGGTCGAGATCTTCGCGCTCGACGGCACCAAGCTGCCCGCGGCGGGGGGGCCGGCGCCGAAATCCTCGGGCGCGCCCAGGCTCACGCCGCCCGTGCAGAATCCGGGCGCGGCGGCGCCGAACACGCCGACGCTGTCGCCCGCGACCGCGCCGGACCAGATCAACAAGCCCTGAGCCCGGCGGGATTGATCCCGCGACGGACATGACCGAGGTTTCGCCGCTCGCGCCGAAGCGCTTTCCCGATCTGCCGCCGGTGAACGGGGTCGCTCTCGCGACGGCGAAATGCGGCATCCGGTACAAGGAGCGCACCGATCTGATGGTGGCGCTGCTCGATCCCGGCACGGAAGTGGCCGGCGTCTTCACCCGTTCGCGCACGGCGGGCGCGCCGGTGGATTGGTGCCGCAAGGCGCTGGCGGCAAAATCCCGGGCGCGCGCCATCGTCGTCAATTCGGGCAACGCCAACGTCTTCACCGGCAAGGCGGGACGCGATGCCACATCCGCGACCGCCAAGGCGATGGCCAAGCTCGTCGGCTGCGATCCGCGCGAGATCTATGTTTCCTCGACCGGCGTGATCGGCGAGGCGCTGCCCTATGAGAGGATCATCGAGGCGCTCCCCGGCGCGGTGGCGCGCGCATCGGGACGGGCCTGGGAAGAGGCCGCGCGGGCGATCATGACCACCGACACTTTCCCCAAGGGTTCGACGCGCACCGTCCGCATCGGCGGCGCGCCGGTCATCATCGGCGGCATCGCCAAGGGCTCGGGCATGATCGCGCCCGACATGGGCACCATGCTCGCCTATGTCTTCACCGACGCGAAGATCCCGGCCAAGGCGCTGCAATCCCTGCTCAAGGACGGCAACGAGCGCGCCTTCAACTCGATCACGGTCGACGGCGACACCTCGACCAGCGACACCCTGCTGCTCTGCGCCACGGGCAAGGCGAAACACGCGCGCGTCGCCTCGGCCGGCGACAAGTTGCTCAAGGATTTCCGCCGGGCGCTCGACGAAGTGCTGGCCGATCTCGCGCAGCAGATCGTGCGCGACGGCGAAGGCGCCGGGAAATTCATCACCATCGATGTTTCGGGCGCGGCCTCGAACCAGGCCGCGAAACGCGTCGGATTGGCCATCGGCAATTCGCCCCTGGTCAAGACCGCGATCGCCGCCGGCGACGCCAATTGGGGCCGCATCGTCATGGCGGTGGGCAAGGCCGGCGAGAAGGCCGACCGCGACCGCCTGGCGATTTCGGTCGGCGGCGTCAAGATCGCGGCCAAGGGCGGCGCGGTGCCGGGCTATGACGAAGCGCCGGTGGCGCGGCACATGGCCGGGCGCGACATCCGGATATCGGTCGATCTCGGCGTGGGCCGGGGGCGCTGGACGGTGTGGAGCTGCGACCTGACGCACCGCTATATCGACATCAATGGCAGCTACCGGAGCTGAACTTCCCAGCCTCCCGGTCGTTTGCGTCGCGCTGATCGACGCCGATGGCCGCGTGCTGCTGGCCGAGCGGCCGGCGGGCAAACCCATGGCGGGCTTGTGGGAATTTCCCGGCGGCAAGATTGGCGCCGGCGAAACGCCCGAGGCGGCGTTGATCCGCGAACTCAAGGAGGAACTCGGCATCGACGTCGCTGAAGCCTGCCTTTCGCCCTTCGCCTTCGCCTCGCACCGCTACGACGATTTCCACGTCCTGCTGCTGCTTTATCTTTGCCGCCGCTGGCAAGGATTGGCGGCGGCGCGCGAAGGCCAGAAACTGGCCTGGGTGCGGAAGGAAAAGCTGGGCCTTTACGCCATGCCGCCGGCCGACAAGCCGCTGGTGGCGATGCTGCGCGACCTGCTCTAGGCTGATCCCATGAAATCCCGCCGCACCTTGATCCTCGCCCTGTGGCTCGCCGGCCTGCTCGCCGGTTGCGGCAACTGGGAATACAAGCAAGAGATCACCGTCCTCCGTCAGGACCCGAACGGCATCATCATCCGGGCCGGCAGCGACACCTTCCCGGACAAGGTGGCGACTCTCTATTGCCAGAGCATGCGGAAAGCGATGGTGCCGAAGGGCGCGGACGCCATCGACAACTTCCAGAAGACCTATTACTACGCCTGCCTCTAAAGGCTAGCTGAGCATCTGCACGCTGCCGTCCAAGGCCATGATCCCGGTCTCGACCGCAAGAGCGGGATGATGCGTCAGGATTTGGCGCTTCAGCCGCGCCAGAATCTGGCCGTGAATCTTGGTTTCTTCCGCCGGGTCGCCCGCCAGATCCTTGCCCAGGATGAGTTTGTAGGCGCCGCAATCGCGATGATCGATGACGACCACGCGATGGATGCCGTGGAGCTTGATGGCAAGCGCGAGATGATCGCGAAAGCTTTTTCCCCAGTCGGGATATTCACTGGTCACCGCGCCCAGCGCCGCGCCGGCCAGGATGAACTGGTCATAGTTTTCGGCCAGGCCGCGTCCCGCCATATAGGCCGTGACCTTGTCGGTCAGGCGGTAGTCGATGCAGTTGAGGAGCAGCGCATCGGCGCTGCCCGCGGCGAAGGCGAAACGTGGCAGGACCGGGCCGAGCAGCGCGGCGGCGCCGCCCAACGCGCCGAGCTTGAGGAATTGGCGCCGGTTCGGCGGCGCGAAGGCCGAGCCTCCGGACAAATAGGTTTCGCAGGAACAATTCATGTGTTGCATCGCCGATCCCCTTTTTCGCCGTGCGCCAAGCAGTCTAGCTCCCCGCCCGCGCTCTCGCTAGCCCGGCGCCCAGGCGGTGAGCGAGATCACCTGGAAGCCGGCGCGGATGCGGCCGCCCGGCGCCGGGAAGCGCGCGCGATAGATTTCGCCCGCGCGCGCGAGGGTCGCCCGCCGCGTCAAGCCGCGGCGGCGCTCGATCAGCGCGTTGCTCTCGCCCATGGCGCGCAGATCGCGCATCAGCGCTGGCAGGTCGGTATATGTGACCTCGATGCGGTCGCCGTCCACCACCGGCTCCTTGAAACCCGCGCGCTGGAGCAGGCCGCCCAGATCGCGCAGATCGGCGAAGGGCGAGACGCGCGGCCCCGCGCCGCCTTCCATCTCGAGCTCGGCCTCCATCAGCGTCTGTCCCAGCTCGGTCAGGGTCTCGCCGCCGAACAGCGACGCGAGCAGCAGGCCGCCGGGCTTCAAGGCCAGGCGCAGCTGAATGAGCGCGCCCGGCAGATCGTTGGTCCAATGCAGCACCAGATTGCTCAGCACCAGGTCGAAGGATTGGGGCGCGAAGGGAAGCGCCTCGGCCTCGCAGGCGAGCGCGGGAAGGGGCGCCAATTTCGCGAATTCCGGCGCCGGATCGGCCGAGACCAGGCATTCGATCCCGCCCCTGCCCTTCAAGACGCGCGCCATCGCGCCGTCGCGGCAGCCCAGATCGAGCGCGAAGGAAAAGCGCCGCTTCACGTCGTCGAGCCGGTCGGCCAGGGTTTCCGCCGCCTGCAGCACCAGGAAATCGGGCGGGTCGGGATGCTTGGCCGCGCGCGCCCGGTGGCGGCGCAGCGCCCGCGCGTCGAACAGCTTCATCGGGGATTGCCCGGCCATGCCGCCACTATCGCCGCCGCGCGATCCAATTGACAAGGGCGGGGCGCGGGCCTTGTCATAAGCCCATGCCGGAACCCGTCGCATTGCTCCATCTGCGCCGCCTCGGCGGCGCGCTGTTGGACCTGCTGCTGCCGCCGCGCTGCCTCAGATGCAACGAGCCGGTAAGCGACCAGGGCGCGCTCTGCGCCCCATGCTGGAACAAGATCGGCTTCATCGGCGCGGCCTGTTGCGACAGCTGCGGCCTGCCCTTCGATCTCGATCTCGGTCCAGGCACGCTCTGCGCCCTGTGCGCGCGCGACCAGCCGCCCTTTGCCCGGGCGCGCTTGGCCATGCGCTACGACGAGGAAAGCCGGCCGCTGGTGTTGGCCTTCAAGCACGGCGACCGGCTGCAACTCGCGCCGTCGCTGGGTCAGTTCATGCGCCGCGCCGGGGCCGCCTTGCTCGCCGAAACCGATGTGATCGTCCCGGTGCCCTTGCATTGGATGCGGCTCTTCACGCGCCGCTACAACCAGGCGGCGGTGCTGGCCCATGCGGTCGGCCGGGCGAGCGGCATCAAGGTGGGCGCCGACTGGTTGCAACGCCGCCGCGCCACCCCGTCGCAGGGACGGCAAAGCCGCGCCGAGCGCAAGCGCAACGTCGCCGGCGCCTTCGCCATGAAGCCGGGCCGCTTGGTTGCGGGCTTGCGCGTGCTGTTGGTCGACGACGTGCTCACCACCGGCGCCACCGCGACGGAATGCGCCCGCGAACTGCTCAAGGCGGGGGCGGCGCGGGTCGAGGTGCTGACCCTGGCGCGCACGGCGCGTCCCGAGAATTGAACCGGAATCATTGATTTGCGGGCGGATTTCGCCCAAATAATGACCGTGATGGCCAAGGTCGAGCTCTACACCACCATGTTCTGTCCCTATTGCGCGCGGGCGCGCAGCCTGTTGGCCAAGAAGGGCGTGGATTACATCGACATCGACGTCATGGCCGATACATCCAAGTTCGACGAGATGCTGGCGCGTTCGGGCGGCCGCCAGACCGTGCCGCAGATCTTCATCGGCGGCCAACACATCGGCGGCTCGGACGAACTGGCGGCGCTCGAACGGCAAGGCAAGCTCGACGCGCTGTTGGGCCTGAACCCATGAGCAAGGTTTTCCGGGCCGCCTGCGTGCAACTGACCTCCGGCCCCGAAATCGCGGCCAATATCGCGGATGCCTCCGCTCTCGTCCGCCGCGCGCGTGCGCAAGGCGCGGATTTCATCCTCACGCCCGAAGTGAGCGACATGATCGAGCCCAAGCGCGATCGCGCCTTGGACAAGGCCAAGCCCGAAAGCGAGCACGCGATGCTGGCCGCGTTCCAGGCATTGGCGCGCGAGACCGGGGCGTGGCTGCTGTTGGGGTCGGCGGTGCTGCGCGACCCGGGCGCCGAGCTTCTGTCCAACCGCTCCTTCCTCATCGCGCCCTCGGGCGAGATCGTCCAGCGTTACGACAAGATCCACATGTTCGACGTCGATCTCCAGACCGGCGAAAGCCACCGCGAATCCAAGACCTACCGCGCCGGCGGCCAAGCCGCGCTCGCCGAACTGCCCTGGGGCGTGCTCGGCATGACCGTGTGCTACGATCTGCGCTTCCCGCAGCTCTACCGCGCGCTCGCCAAGGCCGGGGCGGATTTCCTGTCCGTGCCCTCGGCCTTCACCGTGCCCACCGGCAAGGCGCATTGGCATGTGCTGCTGCGCGCCCGCGCCATCGAGACCGGCTGCTTCGTCTTCGCCCCGGCGCAATCCGGCGAGCATGGCGGCGGCAGGCGGACCTACGGCCACAGCCTGATCGTCTCGCCCTGGGGCGAGATCCTGGCCGAAGCCGAGGACGGTCCCGGCTTGATCCTGGCGACGATCGATCCGGCCAAAATCGCCGAAGCGCGCCGCGCCATTGCGGCGCTCACCCACGACCGGCCCTTCGCCGCGCCAAAACGCGGGGCCAAGCAGGGCCCCGCCGCCGCCGAATAGCGGGACGAAAACCCGCCGATCGGGGCCGGGCAAAGCCCGCGGCTCTATGCGATGTCAGTCGGTTCCGCCGAGCAGGCTTTCGCCGGGCGGGGATTCGAGTTGCGCGGCGCGCCGGATCGATTCCTGCTCGAACCCGAGCCAGCGCAGTTTCAGGATAAGCCCGCGATGCTCATGCTCCGTCGTCGGTTGCGTGCGGTCCGGTTCGTGCCGTTCGGAAGGTGGTGCCATCATCAACGCCTCCGTAAACTCGGGTTCCTGTCCGGCGGCAACGGCCGACGGGTGCATCAAGGCCGGCGGCGGCTTGCCGCAGCCGGCGCGCTTGATGTCGTCGCGCGATTCACCGAAGGCTTCTTTTGGACGCCCCACCATGGTACGCGGCATGGCCCGCGACCGTATTCATGCGAAACACCCAACCCACGGCCGAAACCACCGTAACCGCGCCATCTTCATCCGGAAATGAGGCTTTTTTTCGATGCCCCGGATAAAAACGGTTTTAGATCGCAAAAATTTCGGCAGGCCATGCCTTTTGCGGGCGGACAATCGGGCAAAACTCGACTATGAATTGCCATCGGCCTGTAAGGATTCTGCAATGCCGGTCCTGTTAGCCCGCGATATCATGACCAAGGCGGTGGTGACCGCTTCGCCCGACGCGCCGGCGACCGAGATCGCGCGCTTGCTGCTCGAACACCATATCAGCGCGCTGCCGATCGTCGATGCCGGCGGCGCGCCGGTGGGCATCGTCAGCGAGGGCGACATCATCGGCCGCAGCCAGCCCGATCGCGTGGCGCGGCGCGATTGGTGGCTGGAGATGCTGGCGGAGGGCGAGGAACTCAGTCCCGATTTCCTGGCGAACCTGCGCGCGCCGGTCCGCCGCGCGCGCGACATCATGTCGAGCCCGGTCATCGCCGTCGGCGACGACACCGATGCTGGCGCGATCGCCCGCCTGCTCATTCAATACGGCATCAAACGCGTGCCGGTGGTGCATGAGGGGCGGATCGTGGGGATCGTCAGCCGCGCGAATCTGCTGCCGCTGGTGGCGGAGATGGGCGAAGCGAAGCCGTCGCCCGAGAAGGCGGGAGCCGCCATCTATGGATTGTTGACCGGCGTGATCGCCGGGATCGACCGGCATTTCCAGTCACCCCGCGGCCAGCCGGCCGCGCTCGCGCCGGGCGCGGGGCACGTCGCGCCGGCCGAATCGGGCTTCACCGTGGCCGATTTCCGCGGGCTGGTCGGCGACTTCAAGCAGCAAGCGGCGGCGCGCGAAAGCGCCGCCGGCCGCGAAGCCGCCGAACGCCGGCGCGCGCGCGTCCAGGAGCTGGTGAGCGTGCATATCGACGACGATTCCTGGCAAAGGCTGTTGCAGGGCGCCCGCGAGGCGGCGGAGCACGGCGCCAAGGAATTTTTGCTGCTGCGCTTCCCGGCCGGCCTGACCAGCGACGGCGGCCGCGAAATCAACGCGCCGCTGCCGAGTTGGCCCGAAACCCTGCGCGGCGAGGCGGCCGAGATTTTCCTGCGCTGGGAACGCGACCTGAAGCCGCGCGGCTTTCATCTGATCGCCCGGGTGCTCGATTTCCCCGGCGGCATGCCGGGCGATATCGGACTGTTTCTGGTTTGGGGCGATTAGGCTTATCGCGCGACCGGGAACCCGGGAATTGAATGAAACGCCGGACGCGCCGCGTGCTTCCGAGGAACCCCGCCATCTGCTATCGTTTCCGCGGCCCTGAATCGGCCTCGAGGCATCTCCGAAAGAGAGGGAACGGATGGCGGCGGAACGGCAAGCATCGGTCATATCCCCGGTCGGCGGGCGCGGGCGCTACGACGCCCTGATGGACGTGGTGCACAGCCGCATCACCACCCGCGCGTTCGATCCAACCTTCGCGGTGCCGCGCGAGCATTATGAAATGATCCTGGAGGCGGCGCGTCACGCGCCTTCGGGCGCCAATGCCCAGCCTTGGCACTTCATCGTCATCACGGACCAAGGTCTGAAGCAGAAGATCATGGAATATTTCGTCGCGGAGCAACGCTTCCGGGCCAAGCTCAAGATGAAATTTCCGACTCCGGATTATCGCGGCCTCGGCACGGCGCCCGGGTTCATCGTCATCGTCAGCGATTTCCGCTGGGTCAAGGCTTTCCCCGTCCTGAAGGACGACAAATCCGACCTCAATCGGATGTACAAGGAAAACGCCGAACGCATTCTGCTGCAAAGCGTCGCCGCCGCGACCATGTCGGCGCATCTCGCCGCCGCCGCGCTTGGTTACAACGTCTGGTGGGTCACCGCCATCGGCCAGGAAAAGGCGCAGGCCGCCATGAAGCCGCTGCTCGGCATACCCGAGGAACTCTCGGTGCTGGACATCATGTGTTTCGGCCCGCCGGTGAAGCCGCCCTATAAACGCTGGAAGAAGGAGCTCGGCGACATCGTCAATTGGAACCGGTTCGATCCGGCGCATTTCATGACCGACGCCCAGATCGAGGACTGGATCGAGAATAAACGCCACCACATCATGTACAAGGACGCCAAGAACATCGACTAGGGCGGTTTGAAATCCGCCACGGCGCGAAGCCGCTCAGTGCAGGCTTCCGGCCACGCCGCCGCCGCCGTAACCGGCCGTGCCGGTCGAGCCGCTCAACCCGGCGCTGCCGTAATCGCCCGAGCTGAATCCCGGCCCGCTGTTGTTGTACTGGTACTGGCTGGCGCCGACCTGGCCGCTCGACTGGGAGCTGTTGCCGGTGGCGCCGAGGCCGGTGGCCCCGACCGAGCTGTTGCCCTGAATGCCGACGGTGTTGACGCCGCCGCCGCCCATGGTCGGGCTGCCGCCGTTCATGCTCTGCGCCGGCGCGTTCTGCGCCGCGGCCAAGAGCAGCGCCGCCGCGGCAGCCGCGCCGGCAAACCAGGAAAAATTCTTCATCGCCGTCTCCATCGATTATTTGTGCATGACATGGCCGCGGCCGTTTCCGCCCGCTCCAACCAGCGCCTTGCCGTCCTGCGCCCAATACATGTCGAAGTAACTGTTGACCTCGCTCCCATCGCCGAAGGCGACGGTCCCGCTGAAATGGTATGTCCCGCCGGCATCCGCCCAGACCGTATAGTGTCCCTTTCTCGACAGATTACCACAGGAAGCGGTCAGAACGGCGGTCCAATGCGCGCCGTCCGAAGCCTGGGGCGCGCTCACCTCGATCGGCCCGGCGCAGCCGGGACCGAGTTCCAGGACCCATTGGCCGGATATGTCGCGCGGCCGCGCGGAATTCGATCCGGATTCCTGTCCCCAGCCCAGGGGCGCGGCGGCGAACAGCGCCACGGCGGCCAGGACCAGCGGCTTGATCGGGATATACATGAATTTCCCTTTACCCTGCACCGCGGCGGCAACCGAGCCGCGGCCTATCTCCCGCCAATATTTATAGCGGATAGTGCGGGCCGGTTTGAATGGCGGCTTTGCCGCCGGATGCTTGGGGCTACGGCGCGCTGCGTTACGGGCGCGTGAAAACGATGCTGGCGCCCCGGTGGCCCAC
>Ga0187855_10002144_pt1 | contig 15048 bp, 14 predicted proteins | sample June2016WEW_8_10_2_FD_132969 | JGI IMG/M metagenome (GOLD analysis project Ga0187855, IMG submission 132969) | Peatland microbial communities from SPRUCE experiment site at the Marcell Experimental Forest, Minnesota, USA - June2016WEW_8_10 | ecosystem: Environmental > Terrestrial > Soil >...
GGCGCAGTTGCATGCCGCCGAATTCGCAGGCGAGAAGATCGAAGCCATGCTCACCACCGCGCCCGGGAATGGCGCGCCCATTGGCGGACTGAAAGTGGTCACGGCAAATGGGTGGTTCGCTGCGCGCCCTTCCGGCACCGAGAGTGTCTACAAGCTATATGCGGAAAGCTTCCTGGGCGAGAGCCATCTGCGGAGGATACAGAAGGAAGCGCGAGAGCTGATTGCGCAGACGTTTGCCAGTGCGCCGGCGGGTGCGGGGGCGTAACCAGGCGCCCGTGTTATCCGCCGCACGCCCCTACAAAAGTAATCAGCCATGATGAGTTGCCTCCGGGGACCTGGATTTCTGGGACACCGTTATGGATCAGAAGCTGCGTACCCGTAAGATTCCACCTACCGAACAATGCATCGCCAAACTGGGGGGCATGCTCTGGAGCGCCAGGGTCGTTGAAGCGTGTCAATTGCTGGACGCCTGTTCCGTCAGAGTTCATAATAAAGAGCTCATTGTGCAGATAGTGGCGGTATTGAGTCCAACGAAGCGTGCCGTACTGGGGGATGATACTGGGGAACGGCAATGAAGAGATCCACGCTATCTTCTTCCCACTTGGAGAATATCTCGCGTGCTCGTCCCAGGTGTATGGCGAATTTGTAAGATCTGTATACTTTCCGAACTGCGGGCCTGGCACAAGGTTTACCGCGTAAATATCGACGCCATAGGCGTGCATCCCGGGCTCGACAGACTGCACCAGTAGTTGCTTACTATCCGGCGAAAAATCCTGCATCTCATAGAATACATCCCCCGGATAGCTTATGTCTCGAACGTTGGATAAGGACGGTACTCCGGTGGATTTATCGACCACGAAGTCGGCCACATAAAGTTTCCAATAGCCCTGCAAGTTTGTACTATCCGGTGGCTTGTACGTTTCGGGAAAGGCGACCATCTTCCCATCGGAGGACCACATAGGATTCAACATCCCTACCGCGCCGGGATTTCCGCCTGGCGGTGGAGAGAAGTGCGTGAGCTGGTACCACTTGGCGCCATCCGGAGTTGTAATCCATAGATTTGTCCAGTATCCATTGTTTCTTTCTACTTGAAGAATCGGCTGGCTTTGCTGGTTAATTACCGGCCCGTTTGGATTTTCGACGTCCAGAAGTATCCAATCGCCTTGCGGCCGGAGCTTGGCGAAATGCTTGAATCTGTTCACGGGCGGCGCGCTCGGGTTATTACAGGATAAGCACTTGCTGTTCTTGAGTGAACCATCTGGCGCGATATCTCCGATCAGCAGTTGGTCGACATCGCTGCTGGGCTCGGGATATCCAACCGTCCAGACTCGCTTGTTTGCGATAGAAGGCCAAGATTTCGGCGGAAGCAGCATTGCAGTGTCGACGCGAACTATGCTTGCTATGGCGCAATTGCCAGGAACATTCTTGGGGAAGCTATACGGAGGCTTTGTCCATGCGGTACATCCAGCACAAGCAAGCGGACCAGCGGCGCTGGAGGCTGCAGTTTGGCTTGACGCTGGATAGAACGAGTTACACGCAGCTGCCAAAAAGGCAACGACGGAAAGCGCAGACAATAACTGTTTCATAGGTAGAGTTTCAGGCCCGCCCTGCTATCCATATTATTCCAGGTTCGCAGAGGACCCTTTACGGCAAAACCACGAAGCAGTTGCCACCCCAAGCTCGGTTTATGCCGCCATTCGCCAATGCCTTCCTTGAGTGAGTGTAGCATGAGTGCGATGGGCCATCGTGGCACAAGCAAATCGATATGTGCATATGATTACGTATTGTGGACGTAGCCGGACGACGAGGACTGTCAGTACAAAGCCGTGGTGGGTCGGGATGGTGTAGGATGACCTGACACAGGAACAGCGGGCCGCACGGTGCAAAGAGACGGCGGCCCGGTGAAGCTGCCGTTCCGGCCACCTGCGGGAGTTCGCTGGCTGATGGCTCATGGAGGTTTCGCCGCGATTTGGCGTACTCTGTTTTCATGGATGAATTCAGAGACGCTGCCGGGCGATCTCGCGAGCGTTTACCGCCGGCAATCGATGCGATAGGCCGGCGGGAGTTCGTCGCGCTTGGCGCTATGGGGATTGCGCTCTTTGCGCCAAAGAAGCCTCTAAGGCCCATCGTAATCAGTGTGCAAGCGATGTTGGACAGGGGGGCGCACTTCGGAAAAGGTCTCGCAGAAGACCAAATCGCCAGGTTCAGGTATCTCCAGGAAAAGGCGCGCCGCGAGTACGCAACAAGTGGAATTCGCTTCGACGTTCATGTGCTGGAAGGCGCTTATCTGCGACAACAGGGATACTCGGAAATTCCTTCAAAATTCCTGGCGCGGGGAACGATCAATCTCTTCGTAACGGAGTCGCTTGGCTACGACATCGATCGAGATCGTACAGGAGGCTGTTCGATGGGGCCGCGTGCGCCTTCGCGGAGATCCGGAGGAGACCCATTCTACAAAAGCTTCCTGGGTTTGCGGGAAGCTGGTGAAAACACCCTAGCGCACGAGTACGCCCATCACTTTACTCTGGACACGCGCCGAAATCCAACGGCCGCGCGCAATATCTGGGCCGATATCCGGAACGATTACTGGCTCTGGCTGCAGCGACACGGTATGGCGATTATGGAGTTCCGCGCTTGCGCCACTTCGGAGTGGGCTAAGGTTGAGTGAGCGCCGCGCCTTTAGCGATACAGCCGCACCACCCATTCGGCGTAAAGCGCTGGCTTGCGGGCGCCTTCGGCCTCCACGGTCACCGCCCAGATCACCTGAAAGCCTTCCTCGATGTCTTCCAGCGACTGCAAGGTGAATCGCGGGCGGATGCGTGCGCCGGCCGGGACAGGCGCCGGGAAACGCACCCGGTTCAATCCATAATTGATCCGCATCTTGAAATCGCCGCGGATCTCGAAGCACTCGTGCGAGAGGCAGCTCAGCAGCGACAACGTCAGGAACCCGTGCGCGATGGTGCCGCCGTAAGGCGATTCTGTTTTGGCGCGCTCGACATCTTGGTGGATCCATTGATGGTCTCCAGTCACATCGGCGAATCCGTCGATGCGCGTCTGGTCGACCGTGAACCATTCGCCAACAGCAACCTCCTTCCCAATCAGGGACCGAAACTCATCGACATCTTCGAAAACTCGCATAATGTTTACCGGAAGGTGCGCAGGCGCGGCTCGTTCAAATGCGGCACGCCGTTGAAGCCGAACAGCATCAGATCGTCATCCCGCAGACGCAGAGTGCTGACGGCCGAATTGTACATCGCGCCGGCCAGTCGCATGATGTGGCCGTTGGACACCCCCAGGGTCGCGGCCACCCAGATGGCTATGGGAGTGGCGGAGGTGAAGACGGCGACCGCTTCTCCAGACGCGTAATCCGCCAGGGATGCGCGGCGGCTCAGGACGCGCTCGCTGAAGGCCGCCCAGGATTCCGTGCGGGAGGGGTACCGGCCTTCCATCCAGGCACGCATGGCCTGCGTATCGCAGTCAGTCCAGGCTTGATGGATCGGCGAGTTCGCATCCTCGAGCTTCCGCAACAAATCCTGGTAATCCTGTTTGAACTGCGGATCGGCCTCGCTCAACAGCGGTGCAAACTCGCTGAACACCGCGGTCATGTCAAACTCGTTCCAATTGGGATCGGAGACGATGTCCGGAACGGCCGCACCAGCTTCGCGATAGGCGCGCAGGACTCCGGCGGCGGTTTGCTGCTGGCGATTGAGGCATCCGGCGATCAACGCTTTGAACTGGATCTTCTGGCCGGCCAGGTATTGCCCAAGCAAGTACGCCTGTTGGTGTCCCAGATCGGAGAGCGCATCGTAGTGGCCGCGCGTGCCGGCCTGGCCGTGGCGGATCAGGTAGAGCGAGCTCAACCGGCTTTCTCCGCCACATCCGCCGCAATCTCCACGAGACCTCGAACGCGCTCGTCGAAGTTGCGAAACCGCTCGTCCCGAGTCTGCCCGCGATGGTAACGGAAATAGATCTGTTGTAGAACCACGGCGATCTTGAAAATCCCGAACACTTCATAATAGCCGAGGCCGGAAACGTCCCGTCCAGTGATCAGCGCGTAGCGATCCACGAGCTGTGCTCGGGTGAACCAGCCGGGAAGCGTGGTGATGCTGCTGAGGGCCTCGCGGCGCACCAGCGGATCTCCGGCCTCAGGCCAGTAGCAGAGCACGCAGCCCAGGTCCACCAGCGGATCGCCGGCGGTGGCCATCTCCCAATCCAGCACGGCCTCCACGCGGCGGGGGTCGTTGAGGTCCAGCATGAGGTTATCGAGCTTGTAGTCGTTATGCACCAGCGTGGGGGGCGGCGATTCCGGCAGGCGGTCGGTGAGCCAGCGGACGAGCTGGTCCATTTGCGGAAGCGTTTCCGTTTGCGCGCGCTGCCAGCGCTCGGCCCAGCCGCTCACCTGCCGCTCGAGGAAACCTGCGGGCTTGCCCAGCATCACCCGGTTCACGTCCACGGCGTGCAGCGCGGCCAGGCAATCCACAAATGCTTCGCTGACGCAGCGGCCGAAATCGGGATCGCTCGCATACTGGCTCGGGAGTTCGCGGCGCAGCACCAGCCCGTGCCGGCGCTCCATGATGAAGAAGATGGCGCCGATCACGGCCGGGTCGTCGCACAGCAGGAAGACGCGCGGCGCAGGCGGAAAAAGCGGGTGCACGGCGCGCAGCACGTTGTACTCGCGCGCCATGTCGTGGGCCTTGGGCGCGACCGGGCCCAGCGGCGGGCGGCGGAGCACATATTCACGCCCGCCGGTCTCCAAGAGATAAGTCAGGTTGGAGTGGCCACCCGGAAACTGGCGGACCGTCAAGCCAGCCTCGACTCCTTCGAGCTTGCCGCGCAGGTAGCCGGCTAGCGCTTGTGTGTCGATCTGTTCCCCTTCGCGGACGGGCGTGAATTCGGGCGGCATGGGGCTCATACGATAGCCAGCGGGCGGATGGGGGAGCCGGTGCCGCCGCGAATTTTCAGCGGCACGGCTACGAACAGAAAAGTGTAACGGCGCTCCGCGGCAAGCTGCTCCAGGTTGAGGCACTCGATGATGTGTATGCCGTTTTCGACCAGCAGATGGACATGCACCGGCATGTTCGGCGAAGGCACCTTCTCAAACGCGACCGTATCGGACCCGGCGGCGAACACGCCACGTCCACTCAGCCAGCGCGCGCCGGGCTCGCCCGGTCCCGGCCCGTGCACTTGCGCGATGAAGCGCGCAGCGTCGGGCCAGAAGCGCGCCCATCCGGTGCGCAGCAGCACGACATCGCCCGCTTCGACCGCGACCTGTTGCGCAGCCGCGGCCCGTTCCAGGTGTTGCGGCGCGATCTCGAAATCGGCGGGCAACGCCTCCACGCCGGCCTGCCCCGCGATGTCCAGCAGGATGCCGCGGCGAAAAATGGGCGCGATGGTATCCACCGTGTACCGCTCCAGGCCGCTCGCGTAGCTCTGCAGACCGGCCGCTTCCTCGCCGCCGTGCAGCTTCCCGCCGCACGAGAAATGGCACAGCGCGTCGATATGCGTGCCCACGTGGCCGCCCAGCGTCAGGGCTTCGGAAGCCGAGCTCGCACCATTGGGCGCCACGTAATCGCCATGCTTCTTGTTCAACCCGAACAGGAAGGGCGGATGATTGGGATGGTGCGGCATGCCGGGGTAATACGGCTGTGCCAGATCGAAAACCCGGGCCGACCGAATCAGTTCGAGTAGTTGCTCCATGCGGGCGCTCTAAGATTCTCGCACAGCGCGATACAATCGGAGCAAGCGTGAAGATCACCATTTCCAAGGAAAACTACCTCAAGGCCATCGCCGAAGCGGAGTCCGAAGGCGAGAGTGTCAAGGCGGCCACGCTTTCGCGCTGGGTAAACGTCTCGGCGCCCGCGGTGACCATGGCCATCAAGCGCCTGAAACGCGATGCGCTGATTCGCGTGGACGAGGAAGGCCACATCACCCTGACCGCCGCTGGGCGCGAAATCGCCAATCGCATTCTGAACCGCCATCACCTGATCGAGCGCATGTTGACCGAGATCTTCGGCATGGAGTGGTACAAGGTACACGAGGAGGCCGAGCAGCTCGAGCATGCCGTTTCCGGCGACTTCGAGCGCAAGCTGATCGAAAAACTGGGCACCGAGGGCGCCTGCCCGCACGGCAACCAGGTGGGCATGGATACGCCGGCGGACCGGCGGCGGCGCGGGCTAAAAACCTTGGATGAGAGCGCTGCCAGCGAAACTGTGGCGGTAGTGAGCGTGTACGAGCGCGACCGCCGTCTGCTGGAATATCTGGAAGGCCTGGGCGTACGGCCGGGGTCCCTGGTGAGCGTGGCAGCCCGCAACTATGACGACACCCTGACTTTGCGGCTAGACGGCAAGTCCGTGCAACTGGGGCAGTCGGCCGCGCAGAAGGTTTGGGTGAAGGCGCGCGCGTGAGGGAGACACCGTCGTAAGCCGTGAAGAAATTGGTTGGCAGGCGAAAGCGCCCGCCCCACTTGCCCGGCAAAAGAAGCCTCCCGCAGCGGAGTGGGACAGGCGGTTTCGCCTGTCAACCCGGCGCTACGCCCAATTTCTTCACAGTTCCTCAGTGAGCGATTTCGCGCGCTCAATGGCTATCGCCTTCGTGTTCCAGCGCAGGGCGCCCCCGCGAACTGGAATGCTTGCTGGGCGCTACCGGATTGCGTGAACGCCAGCACGCCGATCATGGACAGTAGCCAATCGCATGGAAAGACTGTTTCATGTGGGTCCTCTTCTGGTTTGGATTCATCATGCCGCTATTTCATGTAGCTCGATACTCACCTATTTGAGTCTTGCCCAACACGGTAACAGCGTCGGACTCAACGATGTGGGGCAGGGTCCCGACACCCGCGCCGAGCCCCTGGCTCGGCTGCCGGACCGGGGGTCCGACGCGGGCGAGGGCGCTCGCCCCACACTCCGATTGTCACTAAGTTATGCGAGCCTGAACAATCGTAACCCCGGCACGCGAACGCTGGACGCAAGGGTGCCAGCGCCCCGGATTGGCCCATCATTTTCGCTCCGGCCGCGCCATCAGGTCCTTCACTGCCAGCGATAACACCCGGCCTGAAGGATGTCCACCGCGAAAGGCAATCGCTTTCACCACGGAGGCGTCGCCGGGAATCGCCACTGGCTCGCCCGCGTATTTTGGCATGAACTGGTCGGGGTTGGTGCCGTCGAACGTGTAGTAGATGTCGCAGCCGGTCAGTTCCGTACTCATGCGCACGGCCAGGTTTCCGGCGGCGTTCCGCTCGGGAGTAATCGATACGTCGTACATAGTGCGTGCGTAGTTTACCTGTGCGGCGTCCAGGCGCCGGAATTGTGCCTCGACGCGGGTGGCGAAATCGTCCCAATTGCGGCTCGTTTTCGGCGACCAGAAAACCTCGGCCAGCGCGAAAGCCCGCGGCCAAGTCATGTACTCGGCATGCCGGGGGTTGGGCACGGACTCGGTCCACAGGTTTCCCTGGCCGCCCAGAATGTACTTCGGGTCCACTCCATCGGGCGCGGGCTCGAAACGGTAGCAGGTACTCAGCAGCAGCCGGCCGAAAGTGCTGGGCTCCAACGACGGGTCGCCCTGATAGTAATCCAGGTAGACAAAGTTTGTGGGAGTCATGACCACCTGGTGGTTCATTTTCGCCGCGGCGATGCCTCCCTCCATTCCGCGCCAGGACATCACGGCCGCATTGGGCGCCAGGCCGCCTTCCAGGATCTCGTCCCACCCGATCAGTTTCTTGCCCTTCGATTCGAGGATTTTCTCCGCGCGGCGGACCAGGTAACTCTGCAGTTCCTCAACGCTCGAGAGATGCTCATCGGCCATGCGCCGCTGGCACTTCGCGCAAGTCTTCCAAAAGCCCTTGAAACACTCGTCGCCGCCGATGTGCACGTACTCGGAAGGGAACAGCAACGCTACTTCGCTGAATACCTTGTCGATGAGCTCAAAGGTCTTTTCGTTGCCCGGACAAAAGGCATTATCGACCTTCGTGTAGAAATTCGAGCCGGGGTTTACCTGGAACGGCCCACCCGTGCAGGATAGCTCGGGATACGCGGCCAGGGCCGCCAGCGAATGGCCGGGCATCTCGATCTCGGGAACCACCGTGACGAAGCGTTGCCGGGCGTAGGCGACCACCTCGCGGATGTCGTCCTGTGTGTAGAACCCACCGTCGGTGGCAGCTTCGCCTTCGCTCGGCGCTTCGCGGGTGCCCCACTTTGCCAAGCGAGGAACACGCCACGCGCCGACCTGAGTCAGTTGGGGAAGGCCTTTGATCTCGATCCGCCAGCCGTTGTCGTCGGTGAGATGCCAGTGGAAGACGTTCATTTTGTAGCGGGCCATGCGATCGATGTACTGCTTGACGAACTCCTTCGTGAAGAAGTGGCGGCTCACATCGAGCATCAGGCCGCGCCGGGCGAAGCGCGGGTAGTCCACGATGTGGACCGAGGGAACGGTCCAGGCGGCGTCGCGGCGCGTCTGGCTTTCGATCTCTGGAGGAAGCAGTTGCAGCAGCGTCTGGATGCCGTAGAATAAGCCCGCAGGTGTTGGGGACTGGATACGTATGGCGCGTGGCGTGACGGACAATTCGTATCCGTCGGGATTGGCAGGGGCGGCGGCGGGTCCGGTTAACGCTAGGACGATGGCGTCGCGGCGGGCGGACGAACGGGCCGATTCAGAGGTCTTCAACTTCCAGCCCGTGGGCGCCGCGAGGGCGCTGGCGAGGTAGGCTGCGACTTGGCGCACTTCAGGCGCGCCATGGGGAACCACGATGGCCGTGCCGGAACGCAGCCGGAACGCGCCTGGCTGCATCTCGACCGAAACAGGCTGGGGGATGAGGCCGAGCGTGGCGGCGGGCGCTGCGATCGAGATGAGAATGAGGGCAGTGAGAAGGATGATGGTCGTCTTCATATGCGCGGCCATTATATCGCCCGGCATGCCAATGTGAGGTGAAGAATATGGAGTCGTCTAAGGACGCCGCGCGGATTGTTTGCGGCTTGCCGCAATGCCGGGACCCGCATTCAGCCTTCTACCACGGTTGGAAAGGCGGCCTGCAGAATTAGATTGGCTGCCCCACGAAAATCGTCGCGGCAGGCTGAACGCATGCCCCACCAACATCCCAAACTGGTGATTCGCAGTGGAGCACGCGGTTTCGCCTGCCGAGCCGCAGTTCAACAAGCCTTCTTGAGCATGGAGATCTGGCCGGCATGGTACAGATTGTGCTGCACGACTCCGTGCAGCAGCGTGTAGATCGAATACGGTCTGTCGCCGAGGACTTTTTCGTAGAGGCGCTCATCGGTCAGCTTGCGGACCTCCGCCTCCAGGTTTCGCTGCGCTTCGGCGAGCCCGTCTAGCGTCCGTTTCCAGGCCGCCTCGCTCGACTCGGGGACCGCCGGCCAGTCCTCCTCCGGCGGCAGCACGGGGATCTCTTTACCCCGCAGGCGCAGCGTGGGAACGTCGATCCACACCGTGAGGTGCGCCACCAGTTCCCAGATCGTATGCGCGCCGGGCAAAGGACGCCGCGCCGCCATTTCAGCCGTCACGTCCGACAGAATCTCGCCGAGCGCCGGACCGTGCCAGGCGGGCCCTGTATATGCCCGGTGAAGCTGGTCGAGTATCCGGGACACCTCGCTCATCGCTACACCGCGATAGCCGCCGCGGCCGGCACGTCCACCCACGCGCGCGACGATGCGCTGGCCAGTTCGGCGTCCAGGATTTGCAATTGCCGCAAGCCGTCGGCAAACTGCGGATACTCGATGGGCGCCGCGGCATCTTCCACCGAGTGATAGAAGCGGCGGAATACCTGCTTGAACGTATCGTCGTAGCCTTCGCTGTGGCCGCCCGGGAGATCCGCATAGGGCCGCGCGGCCGGCAGCATGAGCGACGGGTCCTTCACGATAATCTGGTTCGGCGTATTGCGATGGCCGATCCACAATTCATCGGGTCGCTCCTGGTTCCAGGCCACCGACGCCTGGCTGCCGTAGATCTCGATGCTCAGACCGTTCTTGCGTCCGGCGTTGACCTGGCCGGCGGTGAAGGCGCCGCGCGTGCGCTCGCCCATGCGGAAGAGCACCGCGCCGAAATCCTCCGTGTCGATGGGCACTTCCTCGTAGTCTTCCGGGCTGAGCGTCTTGCCGGCGAAGGTCTCGATGGATTTCTTGGGCCGCTTGCGGGTCTTATGGAACGTCTGCAAATCGGCGCACACCGAGGTGATGCGCTGGCCGGTGACGTGTTCGGCCATATCGCACCAGTGCGAGCCGATGTCGGCCATGCAGCGCGACGGGCCGTTCGACTTGGAATCGATGCGCCAGTTCCAATCCGTGTCGTAGAGCAGCCAGTCCTGCGAATAGGTGCCCTGCAGCACCAGGATCTCGCCCAGTTCGCCCGCCTCTCGCATGCGGCGCATCTGCTGCACCATGGGGTAGAAGCGCAGGTTGTGGAACGTGCAATTGCGCAGGTTCTTCTCCCGCGCCAGCGCCACCAGCTTTTCCGCGTTCGCGACTGAGGTGGATAGAGGTTTCTCGCAGATCACGTGCTTGCCGGCGTTCAGCGCATCCGTCACCATCGGGAAGTGCAGCGCGTTCGGCGTGCATACGTGGACCACGTCCACCTCGGGATCGTCCAGAATCAGGTGATAATCGCTGGCCGTCTTGTCCACGTGGAACTCTTCGCCGAGCCGCCGGGCCTTCTCTTTTTGGCTCTCGCCGATCGCGTATACCTGGACGAAGCCCAAGCGGCGAATCCCTTCCAGGTGCACCCGCCCCACGAAGCCGGTGCCGAAAACCGCAGCTTTCAATCGATGTATCATGATTTCCTCTCTTCCATGGACCATTTCACATCTGCTTCACCGTACGGCGTGAAAAGCGCCAGATCGCGTGCGGCAGGCAGATTCAGGATTTTGGATTCCTTGGATGGGCGATTAACAGGTGCGCGCTGGCATGGACCGCATTCGAGCGCCAGGGTGCCATCCTCTAAGATTTGCTTGGCGGCGACGAAATCCAGTTGACGTCGTGGTTCGTCACGGCTTGGGAATTCGGGTTCGAGGAGCTTCTCCAACAGCTCCCGTTCATAGGTGAGAGGGCGAAACGTCGCATCCATCGGAAGTGTCTAATTTAACGCAATTGCTGATAGAGTGGTATTCGATATGCTGGTCCGCATCCGCTTTGGCAGAGGCGCCAAAGTAGAGCGCAAACGCCGCAAGAACCGGCGCGTGGCATTGGCCTTCGCATCGTTTCTGACGCCGGCGGCGGTGATGACGGCGGCGCTGGGCATCTGGCGCCTGGCGGCGGACCTCCAATGGGCCAGCAACTTCGCCATTCGCAGCGGCCTGTTCTCCCACTGGCAGGTGTGGTTCGCTTCCGCCGCGCTGCTGCAGACGGGCTCTCATTTTCTGAATCGCTACGGCCGCGCCGAAGATCCGGTCGCGGCGACCGAAACCGCTCCTTGACGGTCCCGGCTCGACGACAATACGGCGTCCCGAGCGCGAGCGGGATCGGCATCCCGGCTGCGGCGTGATCGGCGCTGAACTGCCACTTGCGACGGAAACCGCTCCCTCACGGTCGCGGCTCTGTACCGGAACGCGTCCAGTACTGCGGTCGCGGAGTAACCGGAACAAGATCGGCCTGCTTCTGCGTTATTCTAGTTTCAAGGCCTTCATGCGGTACAACACCCGGTACAGATCCGCCAGTTTCTACTCCAGCTACTTCCCGAACGGGGTGAAATGGCTGCTCATCAGCAATGTCGTCATGTTTGTGCTGATGGACCTGGCGCAGAACACCAGTTACGGGCAATTCTTCAACCTGCTCGCGCTCGTCCCCAGGGCCGTGGTCTTTCACTTTGCGATCTGGCAGTTGGGAACATACCTATTTCTGCACGGCGGAGTCTTGCACCTGCTGTTCAACATGTTCACGCTCTGGATGTTCGGCATTACGCTGGAGCGGGAATGGGGCACGCGGCGATTCCTGAAATACTACTTTGTTTGCGGCATCGGCGCGGGCCTTTGTGACGTGGGTGTCAATGCGCTGCTGGGCAACTGGTCCACGAGTACGATTGGCGCTTCTGGAGCCATTTACGGCCTGCTTCTGGCCTTCGGCGTGCTTTTTCCCGACGTGACCATCCTCTTCTTCTTTCTGTTTCCTATCAGGGCCAGATACTTCGTGATGATTTATGGCGCCCTCGCGCTATATGGCGCTTTGCATGTTAATACCGGCGTCAGCAACATCGCCCACCTGGGCGGCATGGCCTTCGGCTTCGTGTACCTTAAGATGCATTTCCCGGCCTTACGACTGGACGACCTCCGCCTTTGGTACCGCAACTACAAACTGCAGCGCAACAAGAAGAAGTTCCAGGTCTATATGCGGAAGCGTGGCTCCGGCCGCGGTCCGTGGGTGAACTGAAACATCCCGCACAGCTTTAACTCAACCGTAACCGTTCTGTAATCTGAAATGAGCGGGCCGTGGTGTATCCTGCTGAAGACCCCAGGAGGACCCACATGGCAGCACCCGCAACCGCAGCATCTCCCACAATCGAATCGAAGCTTGGAAAGTCGCCGGGCAAGGCAGGCATGCTGGTCTTCGGCGTGATCCTGCTGGCCGGCATTCTCTACGCCGTCATCAATCTTCTTTCGGATCTTTCGGGCGTGCGCACGGCATCGGCATTCGCCTACCTGCTTCTGGGCGTGGCCCTGCTGACCGCCCTGGGCTTCGAGTTTGTAAACGGCTTTCACGATACCGCCAACGCCGTGGCCACAGTCATCTACACGCACTCGCTGCAACCGCACGTAGCGGTGGTCTGGTCTGGATTCTGGAACTTTTTGGGAGTGGTGGTTTCGACCGGCGCGGTGGCTTTCGGGATCATCTCGCTGCTGCCGGTGGAGTTGATTCTGCAAGTCGGCCGTGGCGCCGGGTTTGCCATGGTTTTCGCGCTGCTAGTGGCGGCCATCATCTGGAACTTGGGCACGTGGTACTTCGGCCTGCCCTCGTCGAGCTCGCACACGCTGATCGGCTCGATTATCGGAGTGGGCATCGCCAATCAGCTCATGGCCGTCAAGACGGGCACCAGCGGCGTGGATTGGGCGCAGGCGACGAATATCGGCAAGACGCTCCTGATTTCGCCAGTGGTGGGTTTTGTGTGCGCGGCGCTATTGCTGCTGCTGATGAAAGTTGTGATCCCGGACAAACGGCTGTACACCGCTCCTGTGGGGGACGCGCCCCCGCCGCTGTGGATCCGCGCGCTGCTGGTGCTGACCTGCACGGGCGTGAGCTTCGCGCACGGCTCCAACGATGGCCAGAAAGGCATGGGCCTGATCATGCTGATCCTCATCGGCACGGTGCCCACGGCGTACGCTCTGAACCACGCCGTGACCGCGCGGCAGTCGCAGGAGTTCGTAATGGTTTCCAATCAGGCGGCCGGCGTGCTGTCTCATTACGTCTCTCCCAACGCCGTGATTGGCGACGCGCGGGACGATGTGACCGCCTACATCCGCACCCGTGAATTCAATCCCAATACCATGCTGGCCCTGCGCACCCTGGTCAGCGACATCGGCAACGAGATGGCCCTGTACAAAGAACTCAAGCACGTGCCGGCCGATCGCACGCCGAACTTCCGCAACGACATGTACGTGGTGAGCGAAGCGTTGCGGCTGATGCAGAAGTCCGGAAAGCCGGAATTCGCCGCGGCTGACGTGGACGTGTTGAAGAACTACAAGCAGCACATCGACAAAGCCACCAAGTTCATTCCTCTCTGGGTGAAAGTAGCGGTGGCCATGGCATTGGGCCTGGGCACCATGGTGGGCTGGAAGCGCATCGTAGTTACCGTGGGATCGAAGATCGGCAAGGACCATCTGACTTACGCGCAAGGCGCGGCGGCGGAGATCACGGCCATGTTCACCATCGGCGCGGCGGATTGGTTCGGCATGCCGGTGAGCACTACGCACGTGCTGTCCTCGGGCGTGGCCGGAACCATGGCCGCCAACCGGTCCGGGCTGCAATGGGGAACGGTGCGCAACCTGGCTATGGCCTGGGTGCTGACGCTGCCCGCGTCGATCCTACTGGCTGGCTTCCTATTCTGGCTGTTCCGGCAACTCGGCGGTTAAGTGCCGTGGCGCAGGCTTCAGCGCGAACGGCCCTGCGGGTCGTCACCAATATCAGAAAACCTTCCGCCGTGGACGTGGCGCAAGCTTCAGCTTGCAGCGGGACTTCAGTCCCGCCCGGTGGGGCAGGCGCTTTCGCCTGCCAACCGGCGAACGTCAGTTCGGCGGCAACGGTGGGGCAGGCGCTTTCGCCTGCCAACCGGCGAACGTCAGTTCGGCGGCAACGGCGAGCTGAAGCTCGCCGCAGCAAGCTGAAGCATGCGCCACGTCTTCCACTCCGCCAGCAACAGCCCCACGGCCACCAACGCGCACAAAATCGGGAACCAATCCCCGAACCGCGTATAGAACGTGCGTTCGCGGATGTACGTGAAGCCGGTCAACGACGCCGCCTGCACATACAGCGGCAAGCTGCCGCGCAGGCGGCCGGCCGGATCGATGGTGGCGGTGATGCCGTCGTTGGTCGAGCGCAGGATCCAGCGGCGGTTCTCGGCGGCGCGCATGCGCACGATCTCCAGGTGCTGCTGGCGCGCGCCGCTCCTGCCGAAGTAACCGTCGTTGGAGATGTTGAACAGCACCTCGGCGCCATCCGCCACAAAGCGCCGCACGAAATTCGGGAACACGGATTCATAGCAGATGAACGCGCCGATCTTGTGGCCATCCACGGGCGAGACCACCACGCGCGTGCCGGGGGTGAAATCGCCCGCCTCGGTGGTGATTCGCTTGACGAAATCGAAGGGCCAGGGGACGTACTCGCCAAAAGGCACCAGGTTCACCTTGTCGTAACGGGTAATCAGCTTGCCTTCGGGCGAGAGCAGGATCGCCGAGTTGAGCGGCGCGCGTTGCGGCGTGTGCGCCACGACGCCCAGCAGGAGATGCGCGTTGGCCGCGCGCGCCAGGTCGTCGAGGTAGCCCCGTAAGCGCGCGTCCTGGTCATAGTAGAGCGGCGCGGGCACTTCGGGCCAGATTATCAGCGACGGATGTTCGGCGCC
>Ga0187855_10002150_pt1 | contig 15021 bp, 19 predicted proteins | sample June2016WEW_8_10_2_FD_132969 | JGI IMG/M metagenome (GOLD analysis project Ga0187855, IMG submission 132969) | Peatland microbial communities from SPRUCE experiment site at the Marcell Experimental Forest, Minnesota, USA - June2016WEW_8_10 | ecosystem: Environmental > Terrestrial > Soil >...
ACGACAGCAACGTTCCAGAGCATGACAGTGAGTGGTGGCTCGCCTACCGCGATCAGGTGGATCGTGAAGCGCGCCAGGCAGCGAGTTAACTCCACGACGACTTCTGAGTCATAAAGACACTCGGCTTCCCGAACTTTGAATCCGCCATTTGGAGACTGTCACCGTCGGCCCTTCGTCACTTGATCTCACGGCGACAATTCGTAACGCATCGGCGGCGCCAAATCTCCTCCCTGTGAACGGCATCTGCAGAGATGTTCCCTCGGTGAAGGTGTACCTGATTTAGGTGGCAAGTAGCGTCTAGTCAGTGCCCCGAAACTGGCGATCATTCACCGCGATTGTGTCTGTCACCATCATGTCAACTTTGTCTTGCGCGCAAGGTGCCGACGCGAGTAAAAACCAAAGTCCGGCGACCGTCGTCAATGTTCCGGTGAAGGTGATATCAACCTCGGAAGGTGACGTCGCGTACCGCGCCTTCGGCAACGGGCCGCCACTGCTTCTGATCATGGGCTACGCAGGAACTATGGAGACCTGGGACCCCCACTTGATCGACCAACTGGGGCGAGACTTTCGAGTGATCATCTTCGATAACGCGGGCATCGGTCGCAGCGCGGTCTTGCGATCGGTGAGCATTGATTCCATGGCGGACCAGACGAGTGCCCTCATAACTGCGCTGCACTTAGGTTCGCCCGATGTGTTGGGATGGTCGATGGGGAGCATGATCGCTCAGGCGTTGGCGATCCGCCACCCGGATCAAGTTCATCGCTTGGTCCTCTGCGCGACCTATCCAGGTACGGGAGGTGCCATTCAGCCCAGTCGAAAGGACATCGCCGCCCTCACGGGTAACGATCCAGCCGGCGCACAGGTCGATCTCTTCCCCGCCGACCAAGACGTTGCCGCTGCCTCGTTCTCCGGCAGCTTGGCCGCCTACCCTGCGTCGGAACCTGTCTCACAATCCGTAATTGCGCATCAGGCGAGTGCCATAGTCGCGTGGTGGGACGGTAAGGACGCAACGGGTCGCCGAGTGCACCGAATCGAAGCTCCGACTTTGGTCACGGACGGGGCGAATGACCGCCTCGACTCCGTTGCGAACGATCGAGACGTTGCCAACCAAATCTCCGGCTCGCGCCTGGTCCTGTTTCCCGATGCGGGTCATGGCTTTCTCTTCCAAGAGGGAGTGAGCTTCACCTACTTGGTGCGGACTTTTCTACTGGGCACACCAAAACCATTGAACCTGAAGGCGTTGCGTAAGCACTATGAAGGCGGTCTGACGCAGGTGACTTCGGCCGGAAAAGTGTGGCTGTCGAAGTTGAAGGCGCTGACTAAGAAGTCGACCTTGCGCGACATCGCAAATATCGATCTCTCGCTCTCCGACGCTCTGGGATCGTTCGATCAGAACCTGCTCACTTGGGGAGCTGGCGGACCACTGAATTCGGCGACTCACGCGTTCGTCAACGCAGAAGAGGTCGGAGTCAATGACGTGTTGGCGATTGGTGGACAGAGTGATCCTTCGATCAAGAATCTCGCCAAGACAAGTGCGCGTCAAGATCGGATCATAGAGAAGACGGAGAACGCACTTCGGCGGGACCTCGGACTCCCTCCACTCACCGAAACTGCTACGACTACAACCACGACTTACTAATCCGTTCCCTCGGATCGATCTATTTCGCACGATTCGATTCGCTAGTCAGAGATTGCCGGCGGCGGTCTCCGGCAACACCGATTCAGACGTCAATTCGTAACCAAGATTCTCGCGAGTCAAGCCGCGCTCTTGCAAACCTCTGCGATTGTCGAATGATCCACTGCCAGATAGGCGTTCGCAGTCGCGGCGGCGCTGGTTGCGGCGATGAGATCCTGCGCCAAGTCGACCACGGCCGAAGAGTTTTTGGGATCAGATAACACGGTCGGTTCCACGCTGATCACTTCGGTGATGGCGGTGCTTTCCTTCGCCACAGAATTTGCCGCGACACGAATTACGTCAGTCAACACCGAACTGGGTGCGGCGCCAACCGCTGACATCAGTTTGGCGTGGATCTTCTTCAATGCGGTCACGTCAGAGGGCAGTTTTGACACGGCGGATGCGATGGCACTGGCAGAGTCGTTGCTGGGAAGTCCCGGTGAAAGAACGACCACTCCTTCAACATCTCTGCAAAACGTGGTGGTTCTGCTTGCGGCACTCGCAGGGAGCGCAAGAGCCGAGAGCACGGACACACCGGCGACCAGGACAGTAAGAAAGAGAGTGCGAGTACTTGTCTTGTACATGGGAATGAACTCCATTGACGGCGAACACGTAGCATTGCATTCTTTGGCTCGGGAGAGGCGGTTCAAGCCTGAAAATTGTCTAAATGTTGCTCGCCGCGGCGTAATTCGCCATTCGGATATTGGGTGGGTCGGTCCGCACACGGCGACACAGCGCTGCTCGGTTCATCGTGCGAGGGTGATGACGACTCGTCAAGTTGAGTAGGTGGCGTAAACCACTACGGAGACGACCTTGGGGATCGAGCTGGTGTTGAAGTCTCCGCTGCCGTAATTGACGGAGCCGGGCGCATCCACGGACACTTGTCCCACCGTGATCGAAATCGGCTTCCCCAACTTGACGTGTTTGCCCAATGCGGCTTGGGCACGTTGTCGAGCGTTCGCGGCCGCCTCTCTCGTAAGAGCGGGTCGAAGTCTCTTCAATCCATTGAAGGTGTACTGGGGTTGTTGGGCAATGAACGGAACGTTCTTGGCGAGCAGGAGGTTACTGACGCCCAAGACAGGCTGCATGGCGGTCAGTCGAGAGGACTGCACGGTCACCGTTTGGGTCATAGTGAAACTGGTCACTTGACCGGATTCCGATGTATTGGGTTGCACGCTCACTGTGCCAAATGCGATTTCGGCGTTGAAAGCTCCGGCGGCGAGCAGCGCGTTGCGAATCTGGTCTGCCCACCCGTTCAGTTGCGCCAGTGCCGCCGAGGTTGTCGCCTGCGTGCTGGACACACTTGCCATCCATTGGAACGTGTTGGACGTGACCGCCTGTTCAGCAGACCCGGTGATCGTGATCTGATTGGTCTGCGGTAGATTTCGGTTTCGGATCCCCGACGCTACCGAGAACGATCCAACGATGAACGCCGCAGAGAGGATGATCATTCCAATCAACTGCTCATGTGACCGAATCGAGCCTTTGTTTCGGGACGCCGGTCCCTGGCTCTTCTCCTCGGCGCCGATGTCGGCTCCCTCTTCGGTACTCACGGGTTAACGCTATCCCAACACTTGTCCAGCGTTGCTAACCTTCAGCGTCACTGGTGGAGTCCCAGCGTTCTGGACTGCAAAGGAGCCTCCATGGCGAACTCATTCGGCACAGACATCCTGATACAGGCTGAAGATCCTGCGGTAGCGGCATCCTTCTACGTTGGCCTTCTCGGTTTCGAGATCACAGACGAAACGCCAGAGATGATCAGTCTTCACGGAGAGCACGTCAACCTCTTCATTGAGCGCGGACCTGCGCTCGGTCCGGTTCTGGAAGTGACGGTTGACAATGTTGAAGAGGCGAAACTTCAGCTGGTGAGAGATGGCTGCGAAGTCGTCAAGGATGAGCCGAATCGCCCGAGAACTTATGTTAAGGATCGATTTGGTTTGATCTATAACTTGACGACGAAGTAGTCAAGACGACGCTTGCGTCGCTCGCAAGGCGCCACGTCCAAAAGGAATGACGTAAGGTTGCGAAATGCCGACGGTCTGGTCCGGTGTGACATTCGACTGCCTTGACCCGCAGCGGGTGGCGCAGTTCTGGGCCGCGTTGCTCGGTCGCGAACCGGGCCCATCGGAAGAAGGATGGGTGTATCTCGGTCTACGAGGTGACACTCAGCCAAGAATTGTGTTCCAGCCGGTCAAAGACCTGAAGTCGGGAAAGAACCGCGTCCATCTTGATGTCACCGTTGATGACATCAACGAGGCGATCGAACGTGCATCCGTTCTCGGCGGGCAACCCACCGGCGAACGTCACGAGCACGACGACGGCATCGTCGTCGTCATGACCGATCCGGAGGGCCATGAATTTTGCCTCGTCCAGTACACGTGACGATCATCACGCTCCCCTATTGATGGGTGACCCGTCGCGAGTCAGGGCACATCGAGCCGCTCAACCCCAAAGCGAGGTTGTTTTTTCGCAACGTCGGACCGCGACGCCAGAAACTGCATTTTCGAGTCACACGTCGGTACCTGACGCCTTGACGCCAGTCTTCGGGGCAACGTTGTAGTCGATGGCTATCCAGAGACGTGCCCGATGCCATCAAGGAAAAAGATCTGGCGGAAGAGCGCAAGTGAGTGTTTGCAAGGTGGTCCCTGATCCTCGTTAACGGTGATGGATGAGTCGAATGTCCCCGCGATCCGGCGATACGTGCCGGTGCCTGATTTTGCGATGATGGTTATCATCCCACTGACCTTGAAATAGTCAGAACAGGTCGAGGCAAACAGTGGCTCGTCCGCCGATTCCGCTACGAGCTTCGCATCCAAGGTGGCGACGTCCACACTAAAAGTCCCTTTCGTCAAGTGCAGAGTGAGCTCAGTATTCCGCTGATTTGACACAGCGGACCCGTAATCGGCGATGTCTCCGCTCACGATTGCTTCGAACTTCGGGCCATCCGTGTTGACCGCAAAGATGGTTAGGTGCTCTATTCCCGCTGGAGTCGCGGCCCCTGCATTTGTCGAGGCCATCAATAGTGCGATAACCAACACAGAAAGTAATCGCTTGACGTTGCTGAGCACTTGGCGCATCTCGGTTCACACTTTCAAAGATCGAGTACCTATTGAACGTAACTGGTTGCTCACCAATTGGCTATCGGGGACAACCCCAGGGTTGCGGGAAGAGTCCGGCTGTGTAAATTGACGCCGGAGATAGCGTGGGTCGGCACCTCAATTTGGTCGAGACCACCGTTTTGAACGGGAGTTCCTTAGAGCAGCGAGCGCATTCTTTGAATTTCCACTGGCGTCATGTTCGTGTCTTTGGACTTCCATTCCACAACTTCGCTCAGCACCGAGTGCAGATCCGTCTTCGAGAAGGTTCTCAAGAATCCTCGTAAGAGAACTCCCCGCCCAACTTTCGCCTTCGCCGCGTCCAAGCGACCACCGGGGACACTCCCCGAGGCCAACAAAACCCACGTTGCTGCGACATCGACCATCGGATTCCCTCGTGAAGCATTTGTCCAGTCGATGACGACTGGACCATTGTTAGCCAGGATGACGTTTAAGGGGTGCAAGTCGAGGTGGAGGATCCGATTGCCTGGACTGAACGGACCGTCTGGCATCCAATCTGGAGCCGTCAAGTTGTGGAGAGATACATGCAACTCAGCGAGTTCACGACCGAAACTTCGCAATTTCCACGGCTGTTTCGACGCAGTCTCTAGCATCGTCGGACCTGAAACTCTCTCCATTACCAATTCGAATCCGTCGTCACTAACTTCGAAGACTTTGGGGACCGGGAACCCCGCGGAGTGAGCAAACTCCATGACCCTCGCTTCGAAGACTTGGGAGCGACCATTGCGCGAGCGACGAAGGACACTCCCCTTGCCATACTCGAAGATGTCGGCGTCACGGCCCGACGCAATCAATTTCCCGGGAGAATCCATTCCAAATCCTACTGATGCGGCGATCGGGCAATACCAGACGAAGCCGACATCGCCCGACGACTACTACCACCGTGCACTCATTTAGAGATCCTCGCCCTAATCGATAGAAGACTGCGCTCAGTGCGCCGCCGTCGTGCCAACATCTAGCTGAGCGAAGGTCAGCTCAGATAAATGCGAAAAACACAATCGAGAAGAGAACTGCAAAAACGATGACGGACAGTATCGCGGTGCCGACATTTCCGAAATGGTGTCTGGACCTTCGATGCCTTCGCATGAACCAGTAAGTCACTAGGGCAGCAATCACGGCCGATACGGCGGCGGCCTGCCAAGAATCAAAGTAATTGAGGAACTTGAGCATCAGTCGGCTTCAGTCGTCGACGTATAGACGTGGTCATCGCGCGCTCGCACGTCTCAAGACTACGGTCAACACTTCCCAGACTCGGGTCGGCGGTCTCGAGACTGAGTGCCGTCTATTGAACGTGCGAACGCCGTAGTCGCTTACGTCGCCTGATGATGTGAACCGTTGCGTACACGACCAAGACGATGGCGGCGAGTTTGTGCCACTGCGACAGGCCCGGCGGCAGTCCGAGTGCGTTGGCGAAGGGGAATTGCGTCGCGTGGTGGTTGACTCCGTCGACGATGCCGGACAGCAGTACGTTGAGCACGAGCAGTTCCAAGATCAAGTCCGAAACTGCCAGACGGGTGGCGGTTCGCGTGCGGGTTTGAACGCCTATGAGGCGTTTACAAAGTGTCGCGATGGTGCGACGACGTTGGAGGAAATGAAAGAGCAAGAAGAACATGAACGCCACGCCGAAGATCACGTGGATCGTGATGCTGTGGCTCAGAGTGATGAGCGTAAGGAGCGAGCCCGCCAGGGTGACCATCAGGGCCAAGTGGACGTACCACCGCCGGCGTTCGCCGCTCGTTCGAACGTTCGACTGTGTTGGGAGCGATGTCATCGCGCATCCTTTCGATGACGACCAAGCGGCACTTCGATCGTACCGACGACCGTGGGCGTGACACTGCGACCGCGCGTCGGGGAAAACCCCTAGGTATACGGTTGCGCGTACGGGTTTTGCGCCAGGTAGTCGCCGCGGCAGATCGCGAAGTCTTTTCCTCGCCCACCCGATACGTCGGCGTACATTTAGAAAGTGCCGATCACCCAATCCTCCAAAGATCGGCGACCAGACTTCCCCTGCCTCGAAGGGAGAGTCGAATTGGCCGAGGACTCACTCGAGGTGGGATGCCGAGGACTCGGTCATCTTCATCTCCGAAACGTCGGCGCGGACTTGATCGAGTTCCAAACCGACCAGCCCCTCCTGGCAAACGTCCTAGATCCTGCCACTTTGGAAAGCGTGGCGAGATACAGCGGTCCCGTCGCGGGAATGGGTCGCATGATTCATTTGGAACCTGGTGGAGAGGTGACCATTGCAGTTCTGATTGGAACCAGCAGTACGAGCAATGGCGAAGTCATTGAACTGTCGCCGGGTCCCTATGTAATCAGGGTCGATGTGCCGATCTACGAGTTGCGCCCCGACGGGGACGGCTACGAGCTGAGCCACCTCACGATGCCGCTCTCAGATCTTGTGCTCACCGAGAAGCGAATTGGAGGTTGATGAATTCACGTTCCTTCGTTGACAGTTGCCCGTCTCACGTCGGCTGACGCAGCCCTCATTACCCAATCGACTCAGCTCGAGCCTTGAGACCGGCCGCCTCCATCTGCACGTGTCGCCGGGCACTCCGCGAACTCAGCGCTTCGAGCAGTTGACCGAACGTCCCACGCTGGTGCACGCTCAAGATCGCCATCGTCCGTCCATTCGCCACGTCGGAGATCTGGTGGCCGGCCACCAGATGAAAACCGAAGCCCTTGGCGGCCCACTCGAATGACCGGTCAGCGGCCAGGTCCGTCACCGTCCACACCATCGAAGGCAGACGAGGTTGCTTGATGCGCGCCTTGCTCCCCACGGTGAAATCGCCGTGGTCAAGACGAGTGACCTCCGTCACGGAATGTGTCCACTCGGGCCATCGCTCGACGTCCGTCAATACCGACCACACCACGCCGGGTGATGCTTCGATGGTCACTTCAACATTGATCATCACGACCACCTCCGAACGAGTCCGCTCTTACGACCCGCGAAGTTGTTCGACGAACATCGCCTGGTAGAGCGGTTCGAGTTCATCCCACCGGGTCGGTGGATTCAAACCTTCACGTCCCTCAAGATGACGCCCCAGGTCCTCCAGATGCACCTGCCACCCCGCGCCGTACGCCCAGACCAGGTCCAAGGGCAGTCCACGGACCTCGAGTGACAAGATCGCGTGGTTGGCGTCGGCGACGAGTTCGGCCGCCACGACGTGTTGCGCTTCCTCTCTCTCCCACATCGTCACCTCCAACCTTCGGTGAGGAACGCATACGTCGATCCGGACGTGGCCGTCCCACCCACTGGCGAAGACTGCCGCCGTGAACTCCCCGCCGACGTTGAAATCTCCGCTCACCGTTCCGTACCATTTGGCGACACGCTGCGGATCGGTGATCGCGGACCACAGGTTCTCGACATCGGTCTCGTAGGAAGCCCTCAAGCGCACGATGCCTTCGCCGCGATTGGAGTGCAACGTCCCCTCGATTGGTGGTCTCGAGTCACCGGTCACGATTCACTCCTTCGACGCGGTACGGCTCTGACGTTCGCCAATCCACGTGCGCAGTTGTTGCGCGACACCATCCGGACCCGGCATCAACGCGATCTCGTCGGCGACGCGGCGAGCGCCGGAATCGAAGCGTGGGTCATGAATGGTGGCCGAGACCGCGTCTCTGATGGACTGGGGGTTCACGTGTCCCGGCATGAGGGTGAGGCCAGCGCCGACCCGTTCGACCATTGACGCATTGATGAAGTTGTCCGCCCCCTGGGGAATGACCACTTGCGGCACGCCGTGGGTAAGACAGCCGAAGGTCGTGCCCGCACCACCGTGATGTACGACGACCGCGCAACGGGGCAACAAAGCAGCTTGCGGGATGAAGCGCTCCACCCGAGCGTTCGCGGGAATGGGATCGAGCTCGGCGGGGTCCCGGTCCCGGCCCACAGTAACGACGACGTCGAGTGGTTCGTCGGAAAGTCCGATCAATATGTCGCGAAAGATATCCGTGGCCGTGTTCATGACGGTTCCTAGGGTGGCGTACACGAGCGGACGTTCCGGCACCGAGCGATCCTCGATTGGAGGCGGTGCGGGTCGCAGAAATAGACGCTCACCGTACGTTGTCTGGTCGACCTCCAACGACGGCGGGCAGATCTCAATCGTCAGATCTCGATAGACGCCGGCCAGTCCAGGAGACTTCCGACCGAACGATCGCCACAGTGGTGATACAGCGTCATCGATGAGTTCCATCACCTCGGTTTCAATCTTCGGACCGAACAGATGGTGGACGACCGGGACCTCCAACAAATCACCGAGGAGCGGGGCCGCAAAGGCGCACGACTCGAAGAGGATGACGTCGGGGTCGAATGCCTCTCCGACGACGACCAAGTCATCGATCATGTCGTCGGCCCCAATTTCGGCGAACACGCGAGGCAGGAAGTAGTGATGGATTCGTTCGGGAGCCAGGCCGTCGCCTGGTGCGCCACGTGTCCGGCCAACGAGCGTCGAGAACCACTCCCCTTCACCATGACCGACCGGACGGAACTCGGCCCCGGAACCTGCTACGAAACCGGCGGCGTCTCCGGCGGCCGCCACCGCGACGTCGTCGCCGCCCGCGACCAGGGAGGTGATCAGCGGCAACAGCGGTCTAACGTGCCCTTCGCCGGGTGTGGAGACGACGAGGACTTTCAGGTTTGCTCGCTGCGATCAAGGTTTAACGCAAGTACTACATGTCCGATGGGTGGATCACCCATCACAGTCAACTTGGTTTGGCGTACGTCGCCATTCCGGCGAAGTCGATGACCACACACGGTTCGTCACCCACGGTCCACCCATCGTGTCCCGCGGGGATCGACACGACGTCACCGGCCTTAACCTCGAACTCCGTGCCGTCGTCCATTCGGAGCATCTGCCGCCCCGACAGTACGTAGCCCATGTGGGCCATCTGGCAACTGTCGGTGCCCATGATGGGCTTTACGTGATCCGACCATTTCCATCCCGGCTCGAAGGTCGCCAGTCCGACGACGCCGCCGGCGATGTTGACGATTCGAACCTCTCCCTTTTCTTCCTGGAAGGGACGCTTCTCATCTGGACTGTCGAAGCGTTTGCTTTCGTAAGACGACATGTGAACCCCCTATTGATCAGCAATTGTGAGCGATGTTACCCGCACTCGGTGCCAGTTTCCACTGGCGCGAGAGTCGTGGCAAGGGCTCAAACGAGCCCGAGGATATTAAACGACAGCGACGTCGACGCGTCTGAACGCGAAGGCGCCATTGTGCACGTAGACCAGTCGGCAGTTCTCGACGTACTGGGCGTCGTGGACGCGCTCGGCGCGAACGTATCCGACGTCGCCTCTGTTGAGCGTGACCGGTTCGCCGTCGGCGACGAGCGACTCCCCCACTCTGAGGTAGAACCGCACAATCATCTTCCCTTCTACGACGATCGTCATGTCGTCGCCCGGGTGGAAATGCGGCGGTTCTCCCGTGCCAGCGTCCCAATGTTCGAGCATCACCTCGACACCTTCTACGTTCGAAGGATACGTGCCGCGCACGCTAAATCCCGGTGACCCCGGATCGGGAACGAGCCCGCTCCACACGCCACTACTGGCTGAACTGACCTCTTCGGCTCGATCGTCGATTGACATTGCGCCCCCTGTCCGGGTTCTGGCCCACTCCGCATGTGCGATGCCGCACAGTCGCCCTCTGGCACGATCATACGGCGCGAATATCGAAGCTTCACATGACATCACATCTCATCGCTACGTCGATTTGCTACCATCACCTTCGAGCGATGAAGCCCGCCCACAAAAGCGCCGGTTAGACCGGCTGATGGCATCTACCAGCAAGAAGAAGACACGCTGGTAGGGCCGGTGCGCCGTTCCCTGCCTTGACAGGAGGAAACGGTGAATGTCTATTACGTGATGGCGATCTGGGTCGGCATGGCCCTCATTGCGTCATTCTTCAGCATCAAGGTCGGACTCTCGGTGGCGCTGGTCGAGATTCTCATTGGCGCCATCGCCGGCAACATCCCGGGCATTCGCGAGCACGTGCAACAGACCGATTACACCACGCTACTGGCGGGCATCGGATCGGTACTACTGACGTTCCTGGCGGGAGCCGAGATCGATCCCGTATCACTCAAGAAACATTGGAAGGCGAGCCTCTCCATGGGTGCGGTGTCATTCTTGTTACCGCTCATCGGAGCCTTCTGCTTCGCGCGCTACGTCTTCGACTGGAACTTTCACGCCTCGGAGATCGCCGGTATCGCCCTCTCGACGACGTCGGTCGCGGTCGTGTACGCCGTCATGGTCGAGACCGGACTCAACCGACAAGACATCGGGAAACTGATACTCGCCGCCTGCTTCGTCACCGACCTGGGGACGGTCCTGGCGCTCGGTGGTCTCTTCGCGAGTTACGACTGGCTCCTGCTCGTCTTCGTCGTCGTGGCCACCGTCGTACTGTTCTTCCTGCCCCGCACCCTTCGCTGGGTCGTCGCGAACCTGGGTCATCGGGTGAGCGAACCCGAGGTGAAGGTGATCTTCGTCGTCCTACTCGCCCTCGGTGGACTCGCGACAGCGGCCGGGAGCGAGGCGGTGCTGCCGGCCTACGTCGCCGGTCTCGTCGTGGCCGGCGTCTTTATGAATGACCGCGTCGTCCTCGATCGCATCCGCACGATCGCGTTCGCCCTCCTCACGCCATTCTTTTTCTTGCGCGCCGGAACGCTCATCTCGGCGTCGACGATCATCACCGGCGGCGGCGTGATCGTGACCCTCTTCTTCGTGAAGATGGTGACCAAGTTCTTGGGCGTCTGGCCGACGGCCACCGCGTTCCGGCTCCCCAACCGCGAGCGAACCTACACCACGCTGCTCATGGCGACCGGTCTTACGTTCGGATCGATATCGGCGCTCTACGGACTGACGCACCACCTGATCACTCAGTCGCAGTACACGGAACTCGTCACTGTGGTCATCGTTTCCGCCTTCGTCCCCACGCTCATCGCCCAACAGTTCTTTCGCCCCGAGTTGGAAAACGCAAGCGAGAAGATTGAGGCCCTCAGCGAGGAGGACATCTCGATGCGCCATCGCCACCTCGACCAACCCAACGGCGAGACTCCTAGCTCGGCGTGATGCCGTCCAGGGTCCCAATACGTCCGGATCAAGGTTTTTCCCTTGCCTATCCGTCCGATCACCGCGCGAATTACGCTGGTCAAACTCAACCATTTCGCTGAGCGACTGGTTGAACTTCGAGAACGGAGCATGAGGTGGACGACGACCGAGCCCGAGAACTACTCAGTGCCGAACGGTCGCGCGTCGAGACTCTGTTGGACGCAGTGACTGGCGACAGCCAATCCGACCGATCGGCCGCGAACGAGCACGGCGATATGAGTGACTCGTCGGAACTGCTGGTCTCTGAAGGCACGGATGACGCGGTCGCGAACTCCCTGAGGCTGAGACTGGCCGCGATCGGACGAGCCGAACAACGTCTCGCCGCCGGCACCTACGGTCGCTCCGTCGCCAGTGGCGCGCCGATCCCCGACGAACGACTGGAGGCCGATCCCGCGGCCGAGCTGACGGTCGACGAGGCGCAAAACCGGTGAGCCGTCGAGTAGGGCGGCTCAGTTGATCCAGTAGCGACGCCACGACGGTACTCCGTCGTCGTCGTCGATCACCTCGTCGAGCACTCCCCCGCTGCGCTCGATGGCCATGATCGAACCCACGTTGGAGTCGGAACAGTACATCAAGATCGATTCCACGCCGCCGGAGCGCGCGATGACGATGGACTGTCGAAGGATCTCGGTGGCGTAACCACGCCGCCGAAATTCAGGCAGCACGACGTAGCCGATATGCCCACCTTGGGTGGCGAAGAACTCATTCAACTCGAACCGAATGGACGCACGACCGACGAGCACGTCGTCGACAGTGGCGGCGAGTTGCAACCCACGCACCCTGTACTCGGACGGGTACAGTCCGAGCCGCTGGGTCTCGACACTCTCGAGAAACTCGACCCAGGACATCTCGGGTTCCAACCCGATGAGGAACATCGAATCTTCGGCGGCCGCGATCTCATGAGCCCGGCGCGCGGCCGACTCGTCGTCCAACGTGTAGGGGCGGAGTCGCAAGTTCATGGGGACGACTCTACGTTGGCGACATCGCTCGACAACTCAATGTGCAAAGGCTCGGGAATTCGAGACCCGACCGTGAAATCGACGGCGCCGTTCTCGGGTCAACGAGACGATGTCCACCACCGACGCTCGCAGTCGCGACAGGAGCGCGGCGGTGAATTAATTCTTGCGGGCCAGGTAGTCGCTGCTTCGTTCGACCAGCCACCGGAAGGTCGGGTCGGGCTTGTCGAGCAGTTCCGGGTGCCACTGCACCGCGAGGACGTCATGACCGGGCAGTTCGACTGCTTCAACGACGCCGTCGGGCGCCGTCGCCGACACGACGAGGTCGTTCCCCAAAACCGCGAGTGTCTGATGGTGCAGGGAGTTGACGCCGACCGTCGCCGGATACATCGTGGAGAGCAGCGAACCGGGCACGACGTTCACCTCGTGCGTACGCTCTCGGCCGTCGGTATCCCACTGGGGGTGGCCGGCACCGTCGTCGAGTTCGACGTGCTGGTTCAGCGTGCCGCCGTAGTAGACGTTGGCCAGTTGCGCCCCCCGACAGATCGCCAGGACCGGCATCTCCAGTCGACGGGCCTCGCGAAAGAGAGCCAACTCCCACTCGTCGCGGTCCGGTTCAATGGCGCCGAGGTTCTCGTCCGCGTGGTGTCCGTAACGGTCCGGTTCCACGTCGGCGCCACCGCTGAGGATCAGCCCATCGAGGCGCGCGAGCACGCCCTCGACGTCGGCGTCGCGGGTCAGTTCGACGGGCAGTCCCCCGGCCGCGGCGACCGAGGCCGGGTAGTCCGAAAAGTGCAGGTCGAACTTGAGTTCGTACATGGCCTTGGGCACGTTGTTGGCGAGCGCCGACGCCGGCCAGCGACGCCCGGACATGCCGATGAGCGGTTTCGCCATCCCTCCATAGTAGGAACGATTCGGCCCCGTTGTGTACCAACTGTCGTTTGGCAACGAACGAGTACCCTGTGCTCAACGAAGGAGCTTTCATGCCGCCCGACGCGCCCAACGTCGATATCACCTCACACGACACCTACGTCGACGGCGTGCCGCACGCGGTCTTCGCCCGGATGCGCGCCACGGAGCCGGTCGCCTGGACCGAGGAGGCCGACGGGGGCCGCGGCTTTTGGAGCCTCACCAAGTACGACGACGTCCTCTACGCCAGCCGCCACACGGAACTGTTCTCCAGCCGCCTCGGCATCCGCATGGAGGACATGGACGCCGAGGAGACCGAGGCCCGGCGCACGATGATGGAGATGGACTCCCCGGAGCACACGCGGCTGCGGCGCATCGTGGCTCGACCGTTCACCCCGCGCGCGGTCGCCGACTACGAGGGCGCCGTGCGAGAGCTCGCCAAGGAAGTGCTCGAGAACCTCGACGGGAGAGAGGAGTTCGACTTCGTGAAGGACGTCGCGCGTGAACTCCCGATGAAGATGCTCGGGCGTCTCCTCGGACTGCCCCACGAGGACCTCGACTGGCTGGTCAGTCGTGGCGACGCCCTGATCGGAAACTCGGACCCCGACTTCACCGACTACGTCGTCGACCAGAGCGACACCAGCGCCTACCGACTGCTGCCCTTTCGCTCCCCGGTCTCGATCGAGCTCTTCGAGTATGCCCAACAGGCACTGGAGGAACGCCGACTCACGCCGACGCCCGACGTCCTCACGGCGCTCCTCGCTCCGACGAAGGACGGTGACACGCTCGACGACCCGACATTGAAGAACTTCTTCACGCTGATGGTGGCGGCCGGCAACGACACGACGCGCTACACCATGACGGCCGGGACCCAGGTCTTCATCGAGCACCCCGAGATCTTCACCGCGCTTCCGGAGATGGACGAGGCCCAGATCAAGATGCTCGTCGACGAGGTCCTGCGCTGGGCCAGCACGACCATGCACTTTCGTCGGACCGTCGTGGAAGACACGCAACTGCGGGGTCAGACATTGAAAAAGGGCGACAAGGTCGTCCTGTGGTACATCTCAGCGAACTTCGACGAGGACCAGTTCAGCAACCCCGACGAGTTCATCATCGACCGCGCGCCCAATGACCACGTGGCCTTCGGACTACACAGCGCACACCTCTGCCTCGGCGCGCACCTCGCTCGACTCGAACTGCGCGTCATGTTCGAAGAGATGGCCAAGGCGTGGTCGAACATCGAAGCGGCCGGCCCCAGCGA
>Ga0187855_10002151_pt1 | contig 15018 bp, 6 predicted proteins | sample June2016WEW_8_10_2_FD_132969 | JGI IMG/M metagenome (GOLD analysis project Ga0187855, IMG submission 132969) | Peatland microbial communities from SPRUCE experiment site at the Marcell Experimental Forest, Minnesota, USA - June2016WEW_8_10 | ecosystem: Environmental > Terrestrial > Soil >...
CTGCGTGCTGTTGAACATCATCGTGAGAAATTCGGGATTGAATGTGGAGGAGTTGACGAGGGCGACATCTGGCATACCGTCGCCGTTGAAGTCGGCAACCACGGCGCTGATGGCAGCCTGCCCGGTGTAAAAATACTGGGAACCGGTGAACGTGCCGTCGCCCTTGCCCTGGAGAATAGCGGGGCTGCCAGGCGCCCCATCGTAGGGGATGACCACATCGAGGTTGCCGTCGCCGTTGAGGTCGACTGCGACTGGATTGCCGGGCGTGCCGGCGGACCAGCACTCTATGGGACCAGCCGTGAACGTACCGTTGCCGGCGCCTTCAAGGAAGGCGTAGGTAAGCGCATACGATCCGCAGCCGGGAAACTGGCCAGCGACCAGCAAGTCTGCCTTCCCGTCTTTGTTGAAGTCAGCCGCGACCAGCTTGGTTGGAGAATACGGCAATGCCGTCTCGATGGGAATGCCGAATGTGCCATTGCCGTTACCCGGCAGCACGTACACGACCCCCGGAGAATTAATGGAAGCCGAGACCGCGATGTCCATCTTTCCGTCGCCGTTGAAGTCGGCGAAGGTCAGAGCGATGCCAGAAGTGAAGACTGACGTAAGACTGGTATTCAAAGTTCCCGGGTCGTAGGTGCCGTTGCCCTTGTTCAGTAGCACGCTGATGGAGCCGTCGGCGTTTCCGGTGACGATGTCGAGCTTGCCATCGCCGTTCATATCGACCAGGTAGATAGTCTGCTCCTGTGTGGTTGAGCCAGTGGGATAGTACGCGGAGGCCTTGAACTTTCCCGTTCCCAAGCCTTCTAACACGGCAACGGTATTGTTCTGGCACCCGGCAAAAGAGGCGTCCTGCATGGCGGCGACGATGTCAGCCTTGCCGTCGCCGTTCACATCGCCGGTGGCAACCCACTCGACAATGTTGTTCGCACAAGTGCTGACGGTGACCACAGACGTGGTTCCCGGTACGCCGTGCGAACTGCCCAGGTTGATCCCGATCTTTCCGTTGGTCGATGTGCCATTCACGACACCACCGATCGGTTGCACGATGTCGGGGAATCCATCGCCGTTAAAGTCGGCGGTCGCGATATTACCGGCTACCAGATTTGTGTTGTAGTTGTATGCCTGGTTCGTCTGGAAAGTTCCGTCACCCCGGCCCAGAGACACCGAGCTGGTATTCAACCCATTGGTGTCCAGCAGGTCGGGGGTGCCGTCCCCGTTGAAGTCGCCGATCGCGACAAGGTAGTCGCCGCTGTTGTTCGGTGCCTGGAGCGGGTACACCGGCCCGTTGCTGAAGGTCCCGTTGCCTTTGCCGTAAAACGTTAAGACGTCTCCATGACCGTCGGGGACAACAATGTCCAGCTTCTTGTCGTTATTGATGTCGACCAGCACCACGTTGTTTGTGGGGTTAACAGGAACGCTACCGACCGTGCCGTTGACTTTGAAGGTGCCGCTTCCCTGGTTCAGATAGACAATGGCAGTGACAGAACTGCTGGCGACGACCACGTCTGGCTTTTTGTCGCCGTTCACATCACCGATGGCGATGCTGCCGTTGGCATAAACACCGCTGATTGCCACAGGGTAGTATGTCCCTGTTCCAAATGTGCCACTGCCGTTGTTCAGCAGAATGCTCATCCCGCCACCAACTGTGTCGTTTGACTGGACAGCGAGGTCGGGCTTGCCGTCGCCATTCAGATCGCCGACAGCCAGAGATTCGCAATTCCCAATAGTATTTGTACAAACTGTGGTGTTGACCACCGGTGTCTGGAAGGTGCCGTCGCCGTTGCCCGGGAAAACGAACACGCCGTTATACGGAGTCATAGCGACCAGGTCGAGTTTGCCGTCGCCGTTGACATCTTCCGCGACAATGCTATTCGGGCCGGGATTGAAGTTGTTGCTGCTCGGAGCGGTATAAGTTGCGCCCGCGGTGAAGGTGCCCGTCCCGGTGCCCAAGTAGATATTCACCTGCGTATTGCCCGTGGTGGAATTGGCGGCCCAAACCGCGACGTCAAGCACGTGATCACCGTTGAAATCGCCCACGGCAATCGCTTCGGGGAAGAAGTTTGCCGCGGCGATGAGGGTTGTGACCGGCGCTTCGAACGTGCCGTCCCCTTTGCCCAGCATGACGTTGATTCGGGAACCGGAATCGATGTTGAGGGTATCGAGTTTGCCGTCCCCGTTGAAATCCCCGATAGCGACAGCTGTGGTTGAGCTGGTGGTATCCGGGGCCGGGGCCGAAAGGAAAGTTGTGGGCTCCGGAAAAGCCACAGGGTAGGTTTGTGCTTGCACCGGGATTACCACCCCGGCGCTCATGACCACAGCGGCGAGCATGCCGAGCACCCTGACAATCATGCCCGAGCCCTTGCCTTGCCGATAATTCAAATTCATTTGTGTTGTCTCCTGAGAGTGAATTGCTTTTGGTTTTGTCTTGCGGGGACCGCGTTCAATCCTGGGCGACTCTCGCTTGGAAACACGCTTTCGGTCAATGGTCCGGAGATAGCGGGAGGCTGGCGGGTATCTGGCGAGATAAAATATTTGTTTGCAATCGCTTGGGCGATCTTATTGCCTGAAAAAGCGACTTCCTCCGAGCCCAAAGCCGACCCGTTTCCACTGAGTCAGGCGGCAGTGGTAGACTGTTAGCTCCCCCGTCGATCATTCCTTATGGGTTCTCCGCAGTCGCCTACAGTCCTCATTCGCTTCGGTGTGTTCGAGGCGGACCTTCGTGCGGGCGAACTCCGGCGGAACGGGGTCAAGGTCAGGCTGCAAGACCTTCCCTTTCGAGCGCTCACCCTGTTGTTGACCCGTCCCGGGGAAGTGATTACGCGCGAGGAGTTTCGTCAGACTCTCTGGCCCGCGGGCGTCTTTGTGGATTTCGAACAGGGCATCAGCAGCGCCATCATGCGCCTGCGCGACGCTTTAGGCGACTCCGCCGACAATCCAATCTTTATCGCGACCATCGAACGCCGCGGCTACCGCTGGATTGGGCCGATCGCCAGTTCGACCCTCGAACCGGCAGCTCAGAATCAAGGGCCGGCGCCGGTATCGGAACCGCCGGTACAGCTTCCCCAAACTGAAATCGAAAGAGATATAACGGCTGAGCCGGAGCGCCGGGATTTTACGGCCCGCTATGAGATCGGGTTGACATCGCACGCCCGCAAGCGCAGCTCACAAGTTGGCCTGTGGCTGGCTGCGGGAGTCTTGGCGGTGCTGGGCCTGGCGGGATTCTCTTTATGGCATTGGGGGCGACCCGCTCCGATTTCGTCGATTGCAATCCTTCCCCTCGACAATCTCAGTACGCCGTCGTTCGATGACGCTTTCAGTGATGGGTTAACGGACGAAATCGCCGCTTCTGTTTCCCACCTAGATGGCGTCCGCGTGGCTGGGCGACGGTCCGCATACGTGTTCAAGGGAAAACACGACGACCTCCGCGACATCGGCTCACGCTTAAACGTCGAGGCCGTGGTGGAAGGCAGCGTGCAGCGTTCTGGCGATCGCACCCACGTTACCGTCGAACTGAATCGCACGCGCGATGGCTTCACGATTTGGAGCCAGACCTACGACGGCACGACCAACGATTGGATGCAGATCGAATCCCAGATCGCCGGCTCGATTGCGCGCGCTCTGGCGCGCAACCTTTCTGCTAAGGACACACCGGCGGCCCACGACCCCGAAGCCCACGCTCTATACCTGGAAGCACGCTATCTCTGGAACCAGCGAAACTTTCCTTCCGAACTCAAGAGCGTTGACCTGTTGCAGCAGGCGATCGCGCGCGACCCTAACTATGCTCTGGCATGGGCGGCCCTGGCGGATTCTCTGATTGCGATTGGCGATGTCGAAGAAGTCGATCCGGCGGCATACATTCCGCGCGCCCGCGACGCCGCCATCAAGGCACTGCAGCTTGATCCATCACTCGCCGAGCCGCACGCCGCGCTGGGGATGGTAGCCGCGCATTACGACTACGACTGGCCGACCGCCGAGCGCGAATACAAAAAGGCGTTCGAGTTGAACCCCAACTACGCCAGCGCCCATCAATATTATGCCCTGGGCCTTATGGCTCATGGCCGCTTCGCAGAAGCGGAAGCGCAACTCGATATTGCCCGCCGCCTCGATCCTCTTGCACTCATCGTGGATGTGGATCTCGCTGTCCTGCGCAAGTACCAGCGAGATTTCGACGGTGTGATTGCCGTTTCCAAAAGCATCCTCGAACGCGACCCGCACTACCATCTCGGTTACAGCATGCTGACTACCGGCTATCTTTTCGAGCACCGCTGGGATGACTGGCACGCCGCAGACGCCAAAGAGCCTCAGGGAGAATTCTTGCAGGCACTTGCCAGCCAGGATCCGGCCAAAATCGATCGTGCCTTCAGCAAAGCGATGGACGAAGCCAAGGCTGGCGCCCGTCGACCCTATGACGTCACAGCCTGGGCAGTGCTGAAGGGAGATCGCGCCACCGCTCTCGAGTGGCTGGAAAAGTCGTATCAACATCACGACTACTGGTTGCTCTTCATCAATGTCGATCCGCAGTTCGACCCAATCCGTTCAGATCCGCGCTTCCAGGCCGTCGTTCACCGTCTCGGCGTCGGCTGAAAAATATGGCGGAGCAACTTTGGTCTTACCGCACAGTTCGGAACTGGCGCCGGTCACCGCAGCCGGCGCCAGTTCGCGCGAGTGCAGAGGTTAAAGCGTTTGCAGGAAGTTGATCAGGTCCTGCATCTGCTGCGGTGTGAGACCTATCTGGAAGCGTTGGTTGTAGAAATTCACGACTTGCTGCAAATTGCCTGCTACTCCGTCATGAAAATACGGTGCACGCGCGGCCAGACCTCGCAGAATAAGACCCTTGCCTCGGCCGATGTCGCTGCATTGTCCGGTGATCAGCGCTTTGCCGGGATCGGAGGTGTAGTACGTATTGCCGGCGAGCGGCCCCTGGGTGCAGACCAACTCGAACACCGGCAAGACTGGCATTTGCAATTCCTTCAGTCCAGCCAGGATATTCGGATCGGTTTCATAGATTAGGGAGCGGCTGGTACCAATATCCAGCGGCAAGGGCAACGAGTGATTTCCCACGTTGAAGTTATCGTGGCAGGTGGTACAGGTTCCCGCAATCTGCTGATTGCCGGTGGTGAGTCCGGGCACATTGCTGATCGTCAGGGGTTGCGTATTGAAGATCTGCTCGCCGCGCGCAATCGAAGCTTGCTGCGAATTCCGGGAGTTCTGGAAGGACGCATAGATCGTAAATACATCGGGCGTGAACGGTTTTCCCTGAGGGTCGGCGCCCAGAGAATCGTTCACACCCGGATAGTACGGTTGCGTAGAGAGGAATTGGGCTCCTCCCTGCGCTTTTTTCGAGAGATCTCCGGCGGCGAAATCAAACAACTGCGCAGAATTGAGAGCTAGTTCGAAATTCACGATATCGCTGAGTTGCGCGCTCGTGGGAGCCTGCTCGCCCTGAGCATGGATCAGAGTTGCGTCAATTGCCTGTTGCGTCAAGTCAGCGTTCAGGTTGGCGGGAAAGGTTTGGCCATTGTTCAGAGGGAGCGTAAAGGACTCCCGGCCATCGAACATGACCGCACTCAGGAAACCTAGATTTGTCGTTGGTAACGGCCGCCGATAAACGGAAACTGTCTGCACTCCCTGAGAATCGGTGGTAAGGGCGCAGCCATAAGGATCCTGCACGGCTGTGATCGTGTATTGCGGCGCGGATGCGTCGGTGCTATTCGGCGGAACGGTCAGTCCGATGCGAATCAGTCCGTTGTTCAGGACCAGACTGTTGTCTATCGGACCGGTGGGACAAGTCGAACCATCGATCTGCGCAAACAGCGGATCTTTGCCGCGGCTTATGAAGTATCGGAATTGGGCGTCGACGGCACTCAATCCGAATGCGTTGTTGGGTTGGTGGCAAGTTCCGCAGGTTCTACCATTCGTTCCGAGACTCTGAAAGAACGGGCCACTCAGATCGACGCTTCCGGTGTTGCTGTACGTCCCGGAAAAGCCGGTGAGATCGAGAAACGGAAAAAGGTTGCGCAGGTAAACGTCGGCGATTGCGGTGCCTGCGGCGAGGATGACTAAGCCAACAAGACACGTCACGATGCGCAGCCTGCCGCCAATGGAAGCATGAAGGTGCTGACGCACTCTTCGCAAGAAAGAAACAGCACGAAACTTGTCAGACATATTTAACTCACTCCTTCATCGATTTGTGATTCGCCCACGGACCAACGACAAACTCACACCTTGTCAACACCTTTGGATCTCCGGCCTTTCAATCTAGGGGTCTAGCTTTCCCATTCGCGCCGCGTCTTAGAAAGTTGCGGAATCGTCTTGCAAGCGATGTTGCGCCGCGCCAGGACCGCAGAGAAGGTCTGTAGGAGCCGTCCGCGGCGCCGGCAAAGTGAGGGGTAATAAGGGCCTCGACGCCCTGGCGGATCCTTGTGTCATCCACCGGGACATTTACCTTTACCTCGTCGAGTGGCACGAATTCGGCCCCGCTCGCACATTCACTGCACCTGGTTCGGGTGACTTGCTTTCTCTTGATCACCAGAACCTGGTTGGTCTCGATCGTGATTTCCGTGACTACCATGCGTCGGCTCACCGTTCTTCCTCGTTGCCTGACGGGGAAATCAGTGGTAGATTGCTTGCCACTTGGGTATTGCGCCGCTTCTTCCCCCGCCGAACGCAGTGCAGAATGCATGAGACCGACCACAAGAGTCTTCAAAACGCCACTCAAAAGTTCTCAAAGGTTTCTTAATGGCAACTAAGCCTAGCCAGATCAAGCACTTGTATGAGTTCGGACCTTTTCGTCTGGATCCTGAAAAAAGGCTTTTAACGCGTGGCACGGACCCCGTCCCGCTGACTCCAAAGGTGATTGAAACGCTGGTAGCGCTGATTGAGAATCGGGATCGAGTGGTTTCAAAAGATGACTTGATGAAGATGTTGTGGCCCAACAGCTTCGTCGAAGAGTCCAATCTGAGTCAGAACGTCTTCGTGCTCAGGAAAGCGCTGGGCGACTCCTCCCAAGAGAAGCGATACATCGTCAATTTACCCGGCCGGGGCTACCAGTTCACTGAGGCCGTTCATGAGGTCGAAGAAACACCACTCGGGACAACGCAGGAAGTAGAAGAAACATTTCGGCTGGAGAGCCGATCGCTGGCGCGGGTCGTGGTCGAACACGTTGTTCCACGCAAGGGCGCGATTGGAATACGGACCGGAATAGCGGTGGCAATGGCAGCGTTGATGGGGGCCGGAGTTCTGGTCTATCGATCTCGGGTTGGGCGGCCCGCGGAGCGAACGGGACCCGTGATCGGTCTTCCGGCCGTGAAGATGCGGCCCTCGGTCGCGGTGCTCGGTTTCCGAAATCTTAGCGGACGCGAGGATACAAAGTGGCTGTCCCTGGCGTTGGCGGAGATGTTGAATACCGAACTGGCAGCGGGAGAGCACCTTCGCATTATCCCGGGTGAGCAAATCGCCCGGGCCAGTCGCGACCTGCCCTGGGGCGAAGCGGACACCCTTGCCAAGGATTCTCTGCTGCGTCTGCGATCGAACCTGGGAACCGATTATGTCGCGCTTGGTTCCTACACGATTTTGCAAGACGGAAATAAGAGGCTGATCCGGCTGGATCTTCGACTGCAAGACGCGGCTGCCGGAGAGACGGTGGCGGAAGATGCCGTCACCGGAAATGAAGCTGACCTGTTTGATCTGATCTCTGAAGCCGGATCCCGGATGCGAGAGCGCCTGGCGGTTGCCAAAATTTCAAGCGAGCAGGCCGCTCAAGTACGCTCGTCTTTACCGTCCAATCCTAATGCGGCGCGGTTGTACGCCGAAGGTCTGGCCAAACTTGAAAGTTTCGATGCGCTGGCCGCTCGAGATCTTTTAGAAAAAGCGACCGCTGCCGCTCCCAAGTACGCACTCTCGCACTCAGCGCTCGCCGAAGCGTGGGCAGGGCTGGGATACGACACGAAGGCGCGGGAAGAAGCGGCGACAGCCTTCGGCCTCTCGCACAACCTGTCGCGCGAGGAGCAGCTTTCCATCGAAGGCCGTTATCGGGAATTGTCCAACGACCTTCCCGCGGCTGTCGAGATCTACCGCACTCTGAGAACCTTTTTCCCAGACGATCTCAGCTATGCCCTGCGATTGGCCAGCGCGCAATCACGCTCCGGCCAGGGAAAAGATGCGTTGCAAACCGTAGCTCTGATGCGCAGTCTTCCCGAACCTGCGAACCAAGATGCGCGCATCGACCTAGCCGAAGCTACCGCAGCCGAGGCTCTCAGTGACTTCCGGCGCAGCCAACAAGCCGCCGTCACAGCCGCTGCGCGAGCCGGTGCGCAAGGCAGCCATTTGTTTTTGGCCGCAGCTAAATCGAAAGAGGCATGGGCTTCGGTACGCCTGGGAGACCCAGATCGGGCATTCGCAGCTTACTCGAAAGCTCGTGAGCTCTGGAGTGCTGGTGGCAATCAACGGAGCGCCACTGCTGCTCTGGGCGGAATCGCCAATCTGCTGGGGGACAAGGGCGATTTCGTAGGTGCTCGCAAGGCGTTCGACGAAGCCCTTCTGGAATTCCGCAAAATCGGAGACATGGGCAATCTGGCTTCTTGTTCCCACAATTTTGGAGTGCTACTGACCCAGCAAGGCGACTTACCACAGGCGAGAAAGCACCTCGAAGAAGCGTTATCCATTCAGCGCGAGCTGAAGAATGAACGGGGAGTAGCCAGCGACCTCGACGATATTGGAAACGTCATGCTCAGCATGGGGGACGCGGCGGGCGCACTCCGAGTAAAGGAGCAGGCTCTCGAAATATTTCGTCGCATCGGTAACAAGTTTGGCGAGCGGGTTGCCACCTTGAATATCGGAGAGGTTCTCTTTGCGCAAGGCCGGCCCACCGACGCTCGCGCGAAGTATGACGAGGCCATGGCCGGGGCCCAGCAACTCGGCGATAAGCGCGGCGTCGGATACTGCCTGGTGGATATAGCCGGCGTTCTGATTGCGCAGGACCGGCTGGACGATGCACGAACTGCCGCGGAACACTCGATCGAAATACGCAAAGAGATCCATGGAGAGGTTCAACTGGCGGAGAGCCAAATCCGCTTGGCCCAGATCCTCTTGGAGCAAGGCAAACCCTCCGAAGCAGAACCCCTGGCTCGTTCGACCGCGGAGGTTTTCGAGAAACAGAACGCTTCCGGCGACGCTTCTCTTTCTTACGCTGTTTTGGCTCAAGTGCTTCTGGCCGAGGGGAAGACTCAGGACGCACAAGCGTCGGCGAACCGCGGACTAAAGCTTTCGCGGGCGAGTGCAGACGTCTGGATGCAGTTTGAGTCTGAGCTGGCAGCCGCTCGCGCGGATGAGGCCGCCGGGAACCTATCCGAAGCCCGCAAAGAACTGGCCCCCATCTTAGCTCAGACCGCTAAGTTTGGATCTGCGGGCTATGGGTTGCAGGCTCGTCTGCTCGAAGGAGAGATAGCCCTCAAGTCGGGCCAGTTCTCTGCCGCTCGCGCCGAATTGACGGCGGTCAAGTCCGATGCTCAACTTAAGGACTTTCGACTGATTGCCCGCAAAGCGACAGCAAGGCTCGCAGATCTTCCAAGGTAGCGGCCCCTTGTGCCTCCCCCGCGGCTGAAAGCCTTGTCTGGCACGGCTTCGGCGCGACTGGTAGCATTCGGTCGTAGTTATTGACTTTTCGTGCGCGTGGAACTTAGCATCTGGCGGGTAAAACCGCGGGGGTTCGAGTCCCCCTTTTCGCACCAGAATCTCGGTTCTCGATCTGACCAGCTTTTCGCGATGTCCTTTTCAGTCGGCTGTATCCACCATTCGGAGAATCGTGAACGATCAAGCATTACTGCAGGAAGCTCTCGAAGAAGCTCGGAAAGGGCTGCGCGAAGGAGGCTTGCCGATCGGTTCGGTGCTGGCCGACCCGCAAGGTCAGATCGTAGCCCGAGGACATAACCTGCGAGTTCAAAGCGGCGATCCGACCGCTCACGCGGAAACAGTCTGCCTCCGCAACGCGGGCCGGCGACGCGATTGGGCTGAGTTGACGCTGTTCAGCACTCTCAGCCCTTGCATTATGTGCACGGGTACAGCGTTGTTGTTCCGCATTCCGCGCGTAGTGATTGGAGAAAATCGAAACTTCGTGGGAGCCGAGGACCTTTTCCGGCAGCATGGGGTCAGCGTCGTGGTTCTCGACGATGCGGAATGCGTCCGCCTGATGCGCGAATTCATCGGCGCACATGCCGACCTATGGAATGAGGATATCGGCAAGTAACTCGGGGTCAATCCGCACCGTCAGCGGGGCGAAGGAAGATGCTGATCCGGCTTCGGCTGCGGCCCTGTCTCACTAGCAGGGAGAGCGGCCTTCAGATCCCACCGGCACAGTGGGCAGCGGGTTGCAACCGAGAAGACGATGCGGCCAAAAGCCACGCATCCAGTGTTGGGGCAGACTCGCATATCGACCTCCAAGCCGCGCCGCGGAACTTGCGTCCAATTCTTCCAAACATGTTCCCTGAACAAAGAAACCGCCAGCTCAGAACGCCACACTAGCACGAGTGCCCAAAACCTGACGAACTTCATTTCGGTTGCTACGGATTCGTTTTTCTTCTAATCAGGGACGCAGCGGCAAGTCCTCCAGCGGCTGTTGTACAATCCCACCCCAATTGAAGTTGGTCGACAAAGGAGCAACTAGCCGATGGAGCCCACGCGGCCGCAACCTGCCCTAAGCGAGGACTATGGTTTGCAGCGCGGAATTCTTTCGCCCATGGAAACTCTGGCGCAGTCGGTTTCCACCATGGCGCCGACCACCACGCCGGCCGCCACGATTCCGCTGGTCTGCGCGCTCGCGGGCAACGGCACCTGGCTCGCGTACGTGCTGGCTACCGGCGCAATATTTCTGGTGGGGCTGTGCATCGCCCGCTACGCCCGGCACTCGGCTTCTCCGGGTTCGCTCTATACGTATGCATCCATGACGCTGCCGCCCTGGCTCTCGGCGACCGTCGCCTGGAGCCTGCTGCTGGCCTACGTTGCAACCGGATCGAGCGTGATCGGGGGCTTTTATCACTATGCAAACCTATTGCTGCGCGATGCCACGGGGCACGCTTTGTCCGCCGTGTTTCTGTCGCTGCTGGTCACCGGAATTTCGATCTGGATCGCCTATCGCGACGTGAAGATTTCCGCGCGCCTCATGTTGTGGATCGAAGCCGCGTCGGTCTCGGTAATTGTCATCGTCGTGGCGCTGGTGTTACTCCGTCACGGCTGGCACCTGGACGGCGATCAACTCCACCTGCGTGGCATGACCGGCAGCGGACTCCGGCTCGGCCTGGTATTGGCGCTGTTCAGCTTTGTTGGTTTTGAAAGCGCGACCACGCTGGGCGCGGAAGCACGCAACCCGCTGCAGACGATTCCGCGCGCGGTGATTCAGACCGCAGTACTGGCCGGAGTTTTCTTCACAGTGTGCGCGTACGCGGAAATATTGGGATTTCATACCGTGGGCCAGGATCTGGGAAAAAGCGAAGCCCCCATGTACGTGGTCGCGCAAGTGGGCGGTGTGCCGGTTCTTGGATTACTCATCGACATTGGAGCATTGGTGAGCTTGTTCGCCGGAACTCTGGCCTGCATCACCGCCGCGGCTCGCGTACTGTTGCGCATGGCGCACGACGGGCTCGCCCATGAATGGTTCTGCGCCACTCATGCCCGCAACCATACTCCCAGCCGCGCCGTTGTCGTCACCGGCATCGCCGCGGTCCTGCCGGTGGCTGTGCTGGCGGCTCGCGGGGCCAGCGGTCTGGACGTCTACGGCTGGCTGGGCGCGCTGGCGACCTACGGCTTCATCGTCGCCTACGCACTGGTTTGCGTTGCCCTGCCGCGTTACTTGCGGCACCATGAAGCGTTCAAGTCTGGCGCACAGATCATCCCTTGGCTCGCAGCGGCTGCCATGCTGCTGGCTCTGGTCGGCAATCTCTATCCGATGCCCGAGGGGCCTTACGGCAAGCTGCCTTACATCTTTCTCGCGTATTTGATCGCCGGACTGGGATGGTTTCTAATCCGTGCGCGCGGCAAGCGGCCCCCAATGGCGGCGACCATCGCAACCCCAAAGCCATAAAAATTAGTGATTCCGGCCAAAAGAATTTTCACTGAAGCTCCGGCTTCCGCTTTCGCCCGAGTTCGCGTACATTTGGCGGCAGAGTTTTCCAGCCCAGCGGCGTGAAGTAGTGCGCGGAGCAAGTGCGGAGCCAACCAGCTCCCCGGCCAGTCGTTAGAAAGTCATGCAGTGGGTGCGACCGTCCGCGGCTGCTTTGGATTCGTGTTTCTACCCTGACGAGGTTTACATAGATGACAATGAAAACGACGACGCTGACGAAGAAGATGAAGCCTGGCATTTTCTTCGTGGCCGTGCTGCTCGAACTTTCCCTGTGCGCGGTGGCGCAGCAAACTCTCGGCGGAATTACCGGAACCGTCGCCGACAAGAGTGGCAGCGTGCTGCCCGACACCACCGTCACCATTGTCGGGGATCAAACCAAACTTACGCGCACGTTGAAAACTAATGGCGCTGGCGCCTACGACTTCGTCAATCTGCCCATCGGCACTTACACTGTCACCGTCGAACATGACGGATTCCAAACCCAGAAGCTGCCCTCCATTCTGGTGCAGGCGGATCGAACCGCAACCCTGAACATCTCCATGAAGGTCGGCCAGGTCGGAACTACTGTCGAGGTGCAAGCCACCCCGGCCATGAACGCGGTCGACACCACCAACGGCTACATTCTCGAGAAGGAGCAAATCGATGAAGTGCCGCTGCCGACGGGGAGTTTCACCGGACTGGCAATTCTCTCTCCCGGCGTGAACGCCGAGCTGCCCGCCGGCACGGGCGTCAACCAAGGCCTCGGCAATCAGCCGATCTGGGCCAACGGTCAACGTGACACCAGCAATACGTTTCTTCTGAACGGTGTCGACGCCAGCAACCTGTTCAACGGCAAGAGCACGAGTTCGGTAGCCTCGGCCCGCATTGTGAATAACACCGGTGTTTCGGGCGCCGGCAGCACCACGGCCGAGGTAATTCAGAGCAGCGCGTCGCCCTATCTCGCCATCGGCCAGGCCTTGCCCACCCCCGCTCCCGAAACCGTCCAGGAGTTTCGCGTCAACACGTCCATGTACGACGCGCAACAGGGATCGACCAGCGGCGCACACATCGACCTCAGCACAGCCTCTGGCACGAATACCATTCACGGCATACTTTATGGCCACCGCGGCACCGACGCCTTCAACGCCGCCCCGTATTTCTACAAGCAAGACGCCAACATTCCTGCCAATGAAGACGTGCCTCAATTACATCGCTACACCGCAGGCGGCGCGCTGGGTGGCGCACTCATTAAAGACAAGCTCTTCGGCTACATCAGCTACCAGCACACCCACGCTTCCGACCTGGAAATCGGAACCTCGCGCACCGCAGTGCCGACCGGACTTACGGACGCGCGTGATCCGGCGACGCTGGCAGCCGTGGACAACGAGAATTTCCGACCCGGCTGCGGCCCGGCGCCAGCACCCGAACCCTGTCTCACCGCAGCCGGGGTTGATTCGACGGCGCTCGCGCTGTTGCAATACAAGTTTCCCAACGGCCAGTATCTATTCCCATCGGCAAATCCGAATTTCGCGCCCAGCCTGAATTTCCCGGAAAATGTTTTCCTCACCCAGCCCGCGTATTTCATATCCGATCAGGCCGTCGCCGATATCGACTACCAGGCCAGTTCCAAAGACACTTTGTCGTTGAAGTATTACTACCAGCACGATCCCACGACGGCGCCTTTCGGGTTCTCCGCTGTTCAGGGCTTCCCACAATTCCTCGACGCGGGCAGTCAAGTTGCTTCCATCACCAATACTCAATCCATCACACCAAACTTCAGCATCGCCGAAGTGTTCGGCTTCATTCGAGAAAAGGTCTACAGCACGATCGGCCAGCCGTTTTCACCCGCATCCGTGGGCATCAATAATCTTGGCTCCAACGTTTTTCCCGGGATCACGATCGTCGACGATCTGGGAAACGACTCCCCCCTGAATACAAATTTCGTTTTCAACGCCGGAACCACCATCGGCTCGACCGCCGCTTCGCAGGGCGCATTCACCGGCATCTTCCAAAACCGCTGGATGCCTTCCGCCAACGCGATTTGGAACCATGGCAAACACACGATCACTTTTGGCGGAAGCTTTTCCTACACTCAGCTCAACGCGCGCGATGAAAGAACCAACTCGGGCATGATCGGATTCGTGAACTGGGATGACTTCCTCACCGGTAATCCCGTCACCTACACGGCAGACGGCTTCATTGCAACCACCTTCCTGCAGGGCGACGCCAACCGCTACTACCGCTCCAACGAAACTGGCTGGTACGTTCAAGATAAATTTCAGGTTCGTCCCAACCTGAGTTTCAGCGCCGGCATCCGCTTCGACTATCACGGAGGACTGCGAGAAAAGAACGGCCGCATCTTCAACTTCGACCCCTCGCAGTACAGCTACGACGCAACTTCAGACACCATCACCAACAACGGTTTCATCGTCGCCGGCAACAATCCCGACTTCCCCACGAAAGGCGTGAGCGATTCCACTCTCACCGGCCGGCAATGGGGAATCGCCCCGCGCGTAGGTGTGGCCTGGAGTCCGCGGGCGTTTAACGACAAGGTCGTGGTTCGCGCCGGCTGGGGCTTGTACTACGATCGCGGCGAACTCTTCACTTACCTTTCCCCAGGCTTTGCCTCCGGCGTAATCGCCGGCGGACCGTTCGGTGTGAACCAGACTCCACCGTGGGTGAACCAGCAGTCCTGCAGCACTTACGGATATTCCAATTGCAGCCCCTTCGAAGCCCCGTGGGGCACAGCGCTCGGGCCAGGGCCCAGCGGCAACCCCGCCGATCTGAACCTGCCCAATGCAGGCGACATCGAAAGCGGCGCTCCGCTATTCTCGTTCGCCGATTACAACCGCGCCAACAAGCTGCCTTACACCATGAACCAGACGCTCGACATTCAATGGCAGCCCCGCCACGACCTCGTCTTTGAA
>Ga0187855_10002152_pt1 | contig 15013 bp, 11 predicted proteins | sample June2016WEW_8_10_2_FD_132969 | JGI IMG/M metagenome (GOLD analysis project Ga0187855, IMG submission 132969) | Peatland microbial communities from SPRUCE experiment site at the Marcell Experimental Forest, Minnesota, USA - June2016WEW_8_10 | ecosystem: Environmental > Terrestrial > Soil >...
GCGATGTACCAGTACACGCTCCAATCCGACAATGTGCAGGATCTTTCCAAGTGGGGGCCCATTCTGCTCAAGGCAATGCAGAAGATTCCCGGCCTCCAGGACGTGAGTTCAGACCAGCAAAATGGCGGCCTGGATGAGCTGATGACCTATGATCGCGTCACCGCGGCAAAGCTCGGCCTTAGCGTGCAGTCGCTGGACTCGGAGTTATACGGCGCATTCGGCCAATCGGAAGTATCCATCATCTACACACAGTTGAATCAGTATTACGTGGTGCTGGAAGTCGCTCCGCAGTATTGGCAAAGCCCGGAGGGACTGAAAGACATCTATCTTCCCACGTCTAGCGGCGGCAATATTCCCCTGCTCGCAGTGGCCACGAGCCGATCCAACACAATACCGCTTGCCGTCAACCATACGGGCTTATTCCCCTCGGTCACCGTGTCCTTTAACCTGGCGCCGAACTTGTCCTTGAGCGACGCCACATCGAGCATCACGCAACTGCAAAAGCGGCTCGGCACGCCCTCCACGATTCAGGGTTTTTTTGCCGGCACGCTGCTGGCTTACCAGCAATCCCTGAGCACCGAGCCCGTGCTGATTCTGGCGGCGCTCGTGGCAGTGTACATCGTTCTGGGTATTCTGTATGAGAGTCTGGTCCATCCACTGACGATCATCTCCACTCTGCCGTCGGCGAGTGTAGGGGCCATGCTCGCACTGATGCTTTTTAAAGTGGATCTGAACGTGATTTCCATCATCGGCATTGTGCTGCTGATTGGAATCGTAAAAAAGAACGCCATCATGATGATCGATTTCGCCCTTCAGGCGGAGCGCCTGGAGGGAAAGAGCACTGCCGACGCGATTTTCGAAGCGTGTATGCTGCGTTTTCGTCCGATCCTGATGACTACGATGGCTGCGTTATTGGGCGCTCTTCCGTTGGCGCTCGGGACGGGCATGGGGTTTGAGCTCCGCCGGCCCCTTGGCATCACGATTGTGGGAGGGCTGATCTTGAGTCAGTTGCTCACGTTCTATACAACGCCGGTCTTGTATTTGGCGTTCGACCGGCTGCGGCTGCGGATGCAGGGCAAGCAGCACGACACTCTTGGCCATGGGGCCGGCTCAGCCCCCAGCGCTGCATTCTAAGTGGAGGCTATTTATGGGGTGCATAAGACGATGACTTCCTTCCATGCAAAAGCCACAATATGTCTCGCCGTCCCAGCCTGTTTTCTCGCTGGGTGCATGCTCGGCCCGAAGTACCACACTCCGTCCGCGGTAACACCGCCAGCGCAAACTCCCCCAACATACAAGGAACTTACCCCCGCCGACTACAAGAACACAGACGGTTGGAAGGTAGCGCAGCCGAAAGACGATTCTCTTCGCGGCAAATGGTGGGAGATTTTCGGCGATCCTCAGTTGAACGCGTTGGAGGAGAAGGTCAATGTCTCCAACCAAAGCATAGCAGCCGCGGCGGCAAGCTTCTTTGCGGCGCGCGCCCTGGTTCAGGAAGCCCGATCGCAGCTTTTCCCGACAGTGACAACCAGCCCGGCCATTACCGTGCAACGCTCGCCGTCGGCGGCATCCAGTGGCAGCTCGGGAACAGCGGCAGCTTCCACGTCTTCATCAACGGGCACATTCACCGAGTATACTTTTCCGTTCGATGCGACGTGGCAACCGGACTTGTTCGGCCGTATCCGGAACACGGTCAGATCGGCCGCCTATGGAGCGCAATCGAGCGCAGCCGACCTCGAGAATACACGTCTCGTCATTCAGACCGATGTTGCGGTGGATTACTTTCAGCTTCGAGGACAAGACGCATTAAAGCAGTTGCTGGATTCCACGGTGGTTGCTTATCGACAGTCTCTCGATTTGACCAAAGCCCTGTACGAGACGGGTATCGGCGCCGACGAAGCCGTGGCGCAAGCCGAAACTCAGCTCGAAGTTACCGAAGCGCAGGATACCGCTCTTGGCATCCAACGAGCCCAATTCGAACATGCCATCGCCGTGTTGACCGGCCAACCGGCTTCGACGTTTTCGCTCCCCATCGAGCCGCTGCGATCGAGCCCTCCGGCGATTCCCTTCGGTGTTCCTTCGCAGCTTCTGGAGCGGCGTCCCGATATCGCCGCGGCGGAGCGCCTGGTTGCCCAGGCCAACGCACAGATCGGCGTTGCCAGAGCGGCGTACTTTCCAACCGTCACCTTGAGCGCGGCGGCGGGATTCGCCGGCACCTCGGCCGCACGTTGGTTCATTTGGCCGAGCCGCTTTTTCTCGATTGGCCCGGCGGCCGCGGAAACCATCTTTGACGCGGGGTTGCGCCGAGCCACGGTGGAGCAATTCAGAGCTCAGTACGATGAGACAGTGGCCAACTATAGACAGGCGGTGCTGACGGCCTTTCAACAAGTCGAGGATAACCTCGCTTCACTGCGGATACTGTCTGTGGAGATACAGCAACAGGATGCGGCGGTCAACTCGGCGGAAAGAACCCTCGCCATCGCGAAGGATCGCTACACACTGGGAATTGATCCGTACTTAAATGTGCTTACTGCGCAAACCTCATTACTATCCAATCAGGAAACTGAGGTCAGTCTTCGCATCCAGCAGATGACGGCCAGCGGCGGGTTGATCGAGGCGCTCGGCGGAGGCTGGAACGCTTCGCAGCTTCCATCGCCGGGACAATTGACCGGCAAAGTGCCATAAAACCAAGAACCGAGCAGGCCGCAGGATGGTCCGCTACTTCTCCCGCTTCACCGCGGCTACCAGAAGAGGATATGGACCAACGGCCGTCCCCTTCCAGCACTGCCTTTCGGGCCCCAACTCGGCGATCGCAAAATGTAAGGGGCCTGACGATTCGTGTGGCGTCGGCGCCGGGACTCGAATTTCTTTCGGCTACCAAACGGACCGCTCGTTCGTATAAGAAACATATGGACACTCTCTGGCGCGACGTCTGTTTCGGCTTGCGGTTGCTGTCGAAGAACAAGGGCTTCGCCGCGGTGGCGGTGCTGGCGCTGGCGCTGGGCATCGGTCCGAATACAGCGATATTCAGTGTGATCTATGCCACGCTGCTGGCGCCGATGCCATACCCGCAGCCCGATCAGCTCGTGGTGGTCTGGTCGAAGATCCAGGGGAGCCGGAACGTGGTTTCCGCCGGACCTTTGCGGTGGCCCAGCGAACCCATGAAATCGGGTTGCGCATGGCGTTGGGCGCGGGCCGGGCGCGAGTTCTCAGACTCGTTTTGCGCGAAGGCATGACCCTGGCCGCGACCGGACTCGCGGTGGGGCTGGCGGGCGCATGGTTCGTAGGCAGGGCCATGAAAAGCGTACTCTATGGCACCGGCGCTATCGACTCCACGTCCCTGGCCGTGGTGGCCGCCGTCCTGCTGGGTCCGGCGTTCCTGGCTTGCTGGTTCCCGGCGCGGCGGGCCACGGCCGTGGATCCCATGACTGCCTTACGCCAGGAGTAACCTACTGGGCCTTCGACAACTTCTTCACCAAGCTATAAAGAAACGTCTGTCCCTCGTAGAACGACTGAACCAGCATCCGCTCGTCGCGCCCGTGCGCACGGTAGTCGTCGCGTTCTCCGAAGAAGCCTTGTACGCCATAGGTTGGAATCCCCGCCACTCGCAACATCCGCCCGTCGGTCGCGCCAGTGCTCAACGTGGGCACGACCGCCACTCCAGGCCACATCTCGTCCGTGATGGCGGACATCGTCCGAACCAGGTCCTCTCGCAGCGGCGATGCCGGCGAGTTCTCCTCCCGCGTCGTTACCGAGATCGTCACCTGGGTGTCCGCCACGGCCCCCTTGATCCTCTCCAGCACATCATCCAACGACTCGTCCGGAAGGACCCGGCAGTTCACGTTCGCGGCGGCAAGTTGCGGCAGCGCGTTGCGCGCATGTCCGCCCTCCAGCATCGTGGCCACGCAGGTGGTGCGCAGCATGGAATTCCAGACCGGGGAACTCTCCGCCACACGCTCGAGCGCCGCCGGGTCGCCCTTGGCGGCCGCCGCGAGTGTGTCCTTCTCGCTCGTCCGGTCGACTTTCGCCTCTCCGCCGAAGTAGGCGCGTGTGACTTCGCTCACCTTCAGAGGGAACTCGACCTGACTCACGCGCAACAGCGCCTGGGCCAACCTGTAGATCGCGTTGTCCGCCGTCGGCACGGAGCTGTGTCCGCCCTTGTTTCGCACCTCCAGGCGAAGGTCGAGGTACCATTTTTCGGCAGCTTGCAGATTGTTCGATACTCTCAGCCCATTCACCATCTGCCCACGCCCGCCTTCGTTCAAGCAGAACTCGGCATCGATCAGCTCCCGATGATTCTTGAGCAGCCACGCAACCCCGTTATACGGCCCGCCGCCCTCCTCGTCCGCCGTCAGCGCCACGATGATGTCCCGGTCCGGCTGATAGCCCTCTCGCCTGTACCGGATCAGGTTCGCGATCCAGACCGCCGCTTGCGCCTTGTCGTCCGCCGTCCCGCGCCCATAGAAATACCCGTCTTTCTCCGTCAGCGTGAACGGGTCCAGGCTCCAGTCTTCCCGGTTCGCCTCCACCACGTCGATATGTGCCAGCAAAAGGATCGGCCGGAGCTTTCCGGACCCGTGATACCGCACCACGAGATTCCCCTTCGTAGGGCTGGCTCCGCCGACAAAAATATCGCCCTCCGGAAAACCCGCCGCCCGCAGCCGTCTCGCCGCTCGCTCCGCCACCGGAGTCGTAGCCCCAGTGGTGAATCCCGACTTGATCTCGACCATCTCCCGATAGATCTGACGGGCAAGATTCCGATCGGCTTCTGGCGGCATGTTAGACCTGCCAAAGCACACCGACAACGACAAGAGAAAGGGAAGTCCACGAAACATGCGGCCCATTATGACATGGTCGCAAGATCCCTGGACAGCGCCGAGCGAGTGCCATCCCCGGCGACCCCGCGAAATTCGAACGGATCGCCGCTTGGTGCACCTCGAAGCCCGCCGCGCCCGACCGGTTGCCGGACGGCCCAGTGGCCCAGTCTCACTGCCGCTGGAATATACTCGGGTTCCGGACAATGTTCTCGCCAGCCAGGACCTTCATCAGCTCGATCACTGGTCCATACTGCTCCAGCCCGTCGGCCTCCTGAATCAATAGATCGTTATTGTCCACCACGGCCAGCTTGTATTCCCCGGGAACGATGGAATCGAATGAGTATCGGCCGTTGACATCGATGTCAGCGAACCTGGGTGGGTCGCCAAGCCTCGGACTGACGGCGACTAGCGCCACTTTTAGGCCGGCCATCGCCGCCCGATCGCCTTGAACAGTCCCCGAAATCGCACCGAACCCCGAACTTAACAGGACTCTAAGCGTTGCCCTGTCCGGGCCCTCGCTCAGGTCCAGTACGTCCCCCGCGATTTGGGCAGACCCCAGCCACATCGATTTCACATACGCCGGGCGCCCGCAAGCGCACGTCACCTTATACCGTCCAGGGAGGAGGGGATTGAGAGTAAAGTGTCCGTCTGCGTCAAGGGTGGCGGCGCCTCCTCCGTTCTGGTCAAGAGCGGCAAGCCGGAGCCACCTTTCTGGCGCGTGAGGCTCGGCAGTGCCAGTTTCGTACTCGACTTGCCCGGAGATGTCGGTGGGTGGCCGAATGCGTAACTCGAGATTATCGAGATTGGCGTCGGCCACCGCGATCGTTTTCAAGGCCGAGTTTCGCGGTCTCGCACCATCGATCACCAAATCCAACTGGCCGATACCTTCCCAAGCGCGAATGACGTACTCGCCAGGATCGAGACTCCACCACGCGAAGGTGCCGTCGGCTTTGGCGATGTCGCTGAATCCCCCGAAGCGGCTATTGACCGACAGCGATATGGCGGCGCCTTGCGGAACGCCGGTGACGCGGCCGCTGACTCGCACTACCGGCGTTCGCGGCAGACGAACTTCGATGCTGCCGGTCTCGCTTCCCGCCTGCACTTCGACGGTGCCCGGGTAACGGGCAGGCCCCCAGCGGGTCGGCGGTGGGCCGTCGGAGGGGAGTTCAGGCGGCTTGGATGGGTGGGGCCACGTCTGCGGCGATGCTTCCAGCCGATAGCTTCCGGGCAACAGGCCAAAGATGCGAAAACGCCCTTGCTCATCCGTCTGCGAACTTTGCATGCCGCTGTTGCCGCGAACGAATACGTTGATGCCCTCTGCCGGCTCGCCGTCGGGGCTCAATACGCGGCCGGCGATCGCCCCGGAAGGAACCAGCGGCAGTTTGAAACCGCGCTTGTGCTCTCCTGCGCGCAATGTCACGGAAGTACAACAGGCGCGCGGGTTGGCAAAGCCGGCACGATAGATTCCGACTCCGTATGTGACCGGAGGCATGTCCATGATGGAAAATGTTCCATCGGGGTGGGTCATTGCGCCGTAATCCAAAAGGACGCCATTGTCCCAGTTCCACAGCGTAACGTGAACACGCGCCAGCGGCGCGCCAGTGATCTGGTTGATGACGATGCCTTGAACGCTGGCGGACTTCTGAGCGGCTGGTGTTGAGGCGTCAACTGGACCAGCCGGCCGGCGCAGCAAGCGAATCACGAGGGGAGCGGTATTGCTGGATGCCCCGACTACTACTGGCACGGCCGCGGCCCTGTTTACCGTGCTCGGATAGTACGTCGGTCCGAAAGGGTCGCCGGAACTTCCGTCGGTGTGGATTTCGGATCGGTTTTCCATCCCGCCGATCGGATTTGCCAGGACGTAATACTCGCCCTGTCCAAGGCTCAGGCTGAACTCGCCGTGGTCGTCTGTGAAGGTGGGGAATCGCTGGGCCGGCAGCGGCCGATCCGACCGGGCCGCTTCCACGCGAATCAGAACTCCTTGAACCGCATCGTCGCTCTCGTCCACTACGCGCCCAAGAACCTTGCAGCGTTGCTCTTTTTCGGTTTTCGGGGCAATGGTCTGGGTAGGCGCCACCTGTGCCGTCACGACACCAGCAAGGCCGACGGACACTAACAGGATCGTGCGACCGATCATGTCATGATTCTCTCACCCTTAACAAGCTCGCCGAGGCTCAGGGATGCTGGTTGATCCCCCCGATGAGCCCCAGCGGAAGGTTCACAATCTCTTTGCGGAGCGGGGTCGAGTCGAGCAAGAAGCTCCACTCCCCACGCGCTGAATGGTTCGCCCCATGGTGCTATTACTGCCGCCAGCCGCCACCGAGCGCCTTATAGAGTTGCACAATGCCGCGGTATTCGTCTCCGCGCGCGGAAGCAAGCGTCAGCTCGGCGGCGAAGAGGGACCGTTGGCCATCCAGCACCTCAAGATAAGTCGTGGTTCCTCCTTGGTACCGAAGTGTGGAAATGCGGACGGTTTCCTGCAGATCGGCCACTGTATTCTGCTGCCGGGAGCGGACCTGATGGAGCTTCTCGTAACCGACCAGCGCATCGGAAACCTCTCCGAACGCGCGTTGAATCGTTTGGCGGTACGCGATGAGAGCCTGTTCGTGCTGCGACTCGGCAAGGCGCAGGTTGCCTTTGAGCGCGCCTCCTGTGAAGATCGGCTGGCTCACTTGCGCGCCATACGACCAGATGCCGAGCTGGGTCGCCATGAGGCTTGAGAACGCGCTACTGCGCCCGAATGAACCGCCGGCGGAACCGGTTAGCGAGATTTGCGGGAAGAACTGAGCCTTGGCAACTCCGATGTCGGCGTTGGCGGCGATCAAGATCTGCTCCACCTCGCGAATATCGGGACGGCGGTCGATGATCGATGACGGAAGACCGGGCGGAACTTCGGGGGGAGGAGACTGTTCAACCAAGGACAGCCCTCGTCGGACATCCTGAGGATAATCTCCGAGAAGGATGCTGATGGCATCTTCTTCCTGAGCAATCTGTCGTTCTAAATCAGGAATCTGGGCGTTTGCCGTATCGAGGACTTGTTGAGCCTCTAAAACATCGAGTTTGGTGCCAACACCGCGTTGCAGGCGGAGATTCGTCAGCTTCACCGAATCGGTTTGGGTCGTCACGGTGTCACGAGTGATCTGAAGCTGCAGATCGAGTTGAAGAAGCGTAAAGTAAGCCGTCGCCAGATCGCTGACGAGAGTCAATACCACGACTTGCCGTGCGTCCTCAGTAGCCAGGAGCTGGGCTTGTGCTGCTTCAGTGGCGCGGCGCAGCCGTCCGAAGAGATCGAGCTGAAAAGCCGCGTCGGCAGTGAGTAACAGGAAGTTGTATCTGGATTGTTCGAGGTTTTCTTTACCGCCGTTGAAGTTGGCGTTACCCGATGCCTGGGGAAACAGACTGGAGCGGGTCACTGCCAGCTGGGCCCTGGCGGCATTTATCCGCTCCGTAGCAAGCTGTAAATCGTAGTTCTGCTTAAGTGCCGTGCGAATGAGCTCCTGCAACTTCGGGTCGTGAAACACTTCCCACCAGGGAAGATCCGCATAAGAAGCCGTCTGCGCCTGGCGCTGCGGATCAGCCGCAGGATTACGATAGGTGGCAGGAGTCTGTACGGCGGGTCGCTGATACTTGGGGCCGACCGTACAACTCACGAGTACGCTGGAAAGCAACACCGCGCCAAGCAGTTTATCGAGTTTTATTAGACGCGCAACTCCCTTCGCTTTCCAAAGAGCCACTTCAATCTCCTGGCGCTGGCGAGGGACTCGCCCGCATGATGTCGGGAGCGGGTTCCTGGCCTGCGCCGGACCATTTCTCAACGACATAGAAGATTCCGGGTACGAGGAAAAGTCCGATCGCGCTGGCAGCGATCATTCCGCCGATGACCGCGGTCCCCATAATCTGCCGCGACACCGAGCCTGCCCCGCTGGCAGTCCATAGGGGAACGCAGCCGAAGATAAACGCAAATGAAGTCATCAAGATAGGTCGAAGGCGTAGTCTGGCGCCTTCGAGAGCCGCTTCCGCAAGAGGTCTTCCATGCTCGTACTGTTCTTTGGCGAACTCTACAATCAGGATCGCGTTCTTTGCGGCCAGTCCAATCAGCATGATGAGACCGATCTGCGAGTAAATGTTGTTCTCAATCTGGACCATATAAGGCGGCAGGAAATCTCCGAGCAGCGTGCGACGCAACCAAAGGACCGAAAAAGCTCCAAAGACCGCAACCGGTGTGCTGAGCAGTACACTGAAGGGAAGCGACCAGCTTTCGTAGAGAGCCGCCAGGATCAGGAAGACAAACAAAAGCGAAAGCCCGAAGATCGCCGAAGACGGAACGCCCTGCCTGGCCTTCTGTTCCTGGAACGACATGCCAGAGTAGTCAAAACCCATCTCTCGCGGCATCGTCCGCATGAAAACATTTTCGAGCGCGGCACTGGCCTGGTCTGAGCTAAAACCAGGAGCAGCACTGCCGTTGATTTGCGCACAACGGTACTCGTCGAACCGCATGGTAAATTCAGGACCGAGTCGCGGCTTCACGGTGGCGAGTGTGGATAGCGGAACGCTTTCTCCCTTATTGTTGCGGACATAGAACCGGCCGACGCTGTCGGCGCTGGCTCGGTCCTCAGCTTCGGCCTCGATGTACACCTGCCACTGGCGGCCAAAGCGATTGAAGTAATTAATGAAGTAGCCGCCCATGAACGCCTGAATCGTGCGGTAGACATCGGAGAGATTAACACCCAGCTTCAATACTTTGTCGCGGTCTACGTCCACAAACTCCTGTGGAACGCTGGGCAGAAAAGTAGTGCTGAGGCTGGCGATTTCCGGACGCTTCCGCGCAGCCTCAAGAAAGGTATTCAGATTCTTGGTGAGGAACTGAATATCGGAGCCCGAACGGTCTTCTAGAATGAATGTAAATCCACCCGCAGTACCGACACCGGGTATTGCGGGCGGCGAGAAGCTGAACGCAATCCCCGCGGGCAGCTTGCTGAACTCCTGGTTGAGGTGCGCTTTGATCGTTTGAAACTGCTCGGCTCTGGACGCACGTTCGTCCCACGGCTTCAGCGTCACGACAAAGAACGCGTTGTAGCTAGTGCGGACAAAACTCAGCAGGCTGAAGCCAATAACGCTCGTCGTGTATTTCACGCCCGGCGTGTTGCCCAGGATGTTCTCGACTTGCGCCGCGGCTTGAGAGGTCCGTTCCAGCGAAGCGCCGTTCGGCAGTTGCAGATTCACATAGGCGTAGCCTTGATCCTCATCCGGGAGGAAACTCGACGGCACACGGTTGCCAAAGTATGCGGCCGCTGCACAGAAAGCCAACAGCAGCATCACCAGCACCGCGGTCTTCTTGAGTATTACACCACTCAAGCCGACATAACTCTCCGTTGCCCGGTCGAAAACGCGGTTAAACCAATCGAAGAATCTCCGCAGGAGTCCTCGACTCGCTTTGCGCGGGCGAAGAAGAAGCGCTGCCAGTGCAGGACTGAGCGTGAGTGCGTTGAATGCCGAGAGAACGACTGAGATCGCGATGGTAACCGCAAATTGCTGGTACAGTCTGCCGGTGATTCCGGGGATAAAGGCGGTGGGTACGAATACGGCTGAGAGAACCAACGCGATTCCTACCACCGGACCCGACAGCTCTTCCATGGCTTTCAGCGCCGCATTCTTGGGTGTCAGCCCTTCTTCGATGTGCCGCTCAACCCCCTCCACGACGACGATAGCGTCATCGACTACGAGACCGATCGCCAGCACCAGCCCAAAGAGAGAAAGCGTGTTAATGGAAAAGCCGAATAGGGGAAATAGGACGAACGTACCCAGGAGTGAAACGGGAACGGCAAGAAGCGGGATCAGAGTGGAACGCCAACTCTGAAGAAAGAGATACACCACGACGATTACCAGAGCGAGCGCGATCAGAAGGGTTTCAACGATTTCCTTCATGCCTTCGGTCACGGAAAGGGTCGTGTCGAGGGAAATCGCGAAGTCCATGTCCCCCGGAAAACGCGCCTTCATCTGGGTCATCAGCCGCTTCACGCCGGCTGCGGCATCGACTGCGTTGGATCCGGGCAACTGGTACGCCGCAATAATCGCACCCGGCTTGCCGTTAAAGCGCCCGGCAACGCTGTAGTCTTGGGAGCCGAGTTCCATGCGCGCGACATCGCGGACGCGCACCGTTCCACCATCGGGCGTTTCTCGAACGACGATGTTGCCAAACTCCTCGGGCGAAATCAGACGGCCTTGAGCCAGAACGGTGTAGGTAAATTCCTGGCCTTTGGGAGCGGGCTCACCACCAGCCTTGCCTGCGGGGTTCACGGTGTTTTGCGCCTGAATCGCGCTCACGATCTCCGGAACGGTCACGCCAAGTTTTGCCAGCGTATCAGGCTCCACCCAAAGGCGCATTGCGTACTGACCAGCGCCGAATACCTGAACGTTGCCGATTCCGGGCGACCGGAGAATAGGGTCGGTGAGATTAATGTAGGCATAATTCGCCAGAAACTTGGCGTCATAGGTCCCGTGCGGCGAGTACAGAGCAACCCACATGAGAGGAGCAGTGACCGATTTGCGAACCGTGATGCCGTAGTTGTTGACGTCTGAGGGAAGCTGAGAAGCGGCCTGGGTTTCTCGCGATTGCGTGAGAATGAAGTCAGTATTCGGGTCGGTTTTTACATCGAAGTCCACAATGAGGCTCGTGGTCGAATTACCCGTGGCGTTCAACGAGTACATGTAGTTCATGTTGTCCACTCCGTTCATCTGCTGCTCGATAGGAGTGGCAACCGCTTGCTCAAGCGTTTGTGCGTCGGCTCCAACGTAAGTGGCTAATACCTGAATCTCCGGTGGAGTGATATTGGGAAACTGCGCGACCGGCAGGCCCAGAATAGTCAGGGAACCGACCAGCACCATGACAATAGAGATCACCATGGCGACGATCGGGCGATTGATGAAGAACTTCGACATGGATCGGCTGTCCTTATCGATTCAGCGATCCTTTGTTGCTACTTCGAATGGTTTCGGATTCACCCGCGCGCCGGTGCGCATTCGCTGAACTCCTTCAACCACGATTCGGTCCCCGGGGGCCAGCCCGTTCGCAATGACCCACCGGCTATCGACCCGGTCGCCAACGGTGACGGTTCGAACGCTTACTTTGTTATCATTTTCAACGACGGCGACCTGATACCCGCCTTGTAGTTCCGACACTGCTCGTTGCGGAACAAGGAGCGCATTTGGCTGAGTTCGAATTACAGCCCGGACTTTGGCGTATCCACCCGGTCTAAGGACATTGTTAGGGTTGGGAAAGAGGCCAGCGAGTCGAATGGCTCCGGTACTCTCGTTGACCTGGCGATCCGCAAAATAGAATCTGCCGTCGTGAGGATACGTTGAGCCATCCGCCAAGATCAGTTGGAGCCGTAACCCCTTGTCGGCCTCCAACCGGCTGGCCTCTGTTGGAAAGCGTCTGCGCCAGGCGAGGTACTGCGGTTCGCCTACCGTAAAATAGACCTTGATGGGATCCACGGTCGAAACTGATGTGACAACGCCACTATTCGGAGTGACAAGGGCGCCCACTTGCAGTTGGGCTTGCCCGGCAATGCCGTCGATGGGCGCAACCAGCCGGGTGAAGTCCAGATTGATTTTGGCAGTTTCAACCGCTGCTTCGTAGGTCTTGATCTGAGCTCTGGCGGTTTCCACGGTGGCTAGGGCCGCGAGGTTATTCTGAACCGCATTGTCGAGGTCTTGCTGGCTGACGGCTTGTTCCTTTGCTAGCGGCGTATAACGCTGAACATCAAGTTCAGTGCGGCGTTGCATCGCCTGAGCATTGGCCAGAGCTGCTTGAGCCTGGGCCAACTGGCCCAGAGCCTGATCGAGCGCTGCCTGGAAAGGCCTCGGATCGATCTGGAAAAGCAGATCGCCCTGCTTGACGAACGTGCCCTCTTGATAGCCCTGCTTCAGTAAGTAGCCGGTGACTTCGGCGCGGACGTCGGCATTGACCAATCCGTCGAGAGTGCCGATCCATTCCCCGTAAATCGGGACATCCTCGCGCTCAACCCCGACTACTTCAACATCGGGGGGAGTGCTCGGTTGCGCTCCCAAAGCATGCTGGTACGGTCGAATGGCTCCAAGAATCAGGCCGAGCGCGATCAGACCGAGTACTCCGCCAATCAACCAGCGTTTCTGAACTCTGCTCATATCCCCCCCGAATCCGCTGTCTTCACCTAACAGTACTGTTCCTCACGTGTCGTTCCAGCGAACGTATCGCAGCATCCAATCTTAGTTCGTCTCCAGAATCGTGAAGTTACATACACCACATATCCTTGGCGGTCCGCCCGGATATATAGACACTAAGTACGACTCGCCCAACGGTTAGGCGATTTGATGCGCCTGTGGACGTCCGCGATTCGCGCCGGCGACTGCAAAACTGAGGGCAGCGATGCGTGCTTGCATCTGATGCCCCTTGCGACGCGCAGCTTGCCGCTGCCCTGAGCTCGGCGAGCGCCGCTGCGCTGCTAGCAAGCGGGCTGGACCGCTCGTCGACTTCGCGGACCGCGCCCAAGCCGCGTCCTGCGAGGAATCGGAGGTAACACAACGGTTGCGGTCTTGAGCAACCATTCTCTTCATCTCCGTTGATCTTGAGTTTTCTTCGAATACCAAGTCATCCAGCCGTCTTGGGTCGCGCGCTGTGGCGACTAGTCGAAGCTGTGGTTTCGTTTTCGTTCATTTGCGTTTACCCTTATGACATTCAGCAATCTTTGCCCAACTTCGCCGAGTCTCTCTGGACCCGGCTACGATTTCATTCTGGCCGAATAACGCACGGGAGTAACTAGCAAAAGAAGCCACTCTTCTTGCAAAATATGCCAAACGAGCGATATGCTCATTCGCCGTTGAGGTAGGGTCAGCACATGGCCGCGTAATCGTAAACAAATTCGGCGAGCGCGTCCGCGCGGTTTCTCTTGCCGTGGCGGATGAGAGCGCGGCTCAGGCCGCCGTGCAGGTAGCACTGGACGCATTTGGGCGTCTCGACGTGGTCGTTAATAACGCCGGGTTCGGCGATATGGGGTTTTGGGACGGTTTTGGCACGGTTGACGTGACAGGTCGTTGCATTGCTCTTGGAAGTGATTTAGAATCAAATAAGTAGAAAGTCGGGGCGTAGCGCAGCCTGGTAGCGCACCTGCCTTGGGCGCGTGAAATTCCCTTCCAAGATCTCCATTCCTTTTCGCGCTTTCTCTGCCTTTCCAACAATTTGGGGAATCTGCTCTTCGCTCGACGGACAACCCAAACGGCCGCAACACATGGGGTTTTGATACGGTTTTGATACGGCGGAAAAGCAGGCGAGCTCCCCAGTTGTGCGCACCTGCTTCGAAAACAAGGGGAGCCATCAGCGGCGCTCAGGAATTGGTCCTGACGGGGGATAGTGCGTTGCGGAGAGCGGCGGAACGTCCCGTCTATGTTCAGTATTGCAATATGTTCACGTATCGCGTACACTTGTAAAAACCGAACAGCGATATCTTAGATCCGCTGTTTTGGATCATGGCCATGACAACTCAGGAACAACGCACACTGAATGCCGCAGTACTTGCATTGAAGCGCACCACGGGGATCAGCGCCTGTGTCCACCCGACGGCAGGCCGACACCCTGGCATTGACGCCATTGTTGAGGTGGCAACCGAACGTCGCAAGCACCGTTTCGGCGCAGAGGTGAAAACGGTCGACCGATTCGAGACTCCCGCGATGGTGAAGGCCCAAGGCCATGCCTTGCCCGAGTTGCCCGTACTGGTCGCACCCTACATCACGCGCGAGGTTGCCGAACGCTGCCGCCAACTCCATTTGCCCTTCATCGATACCGCCGGCAACGCCTATCTCGAAGGGCCGGGACTGCTCGTCTACGTTGCGGGCCAGGCTCGGCCCGCCGGACTTCGCCAGGATCGTTTCCGCGCCCTGAATCCGGCCGGCCTCCAGATAGGCTTCGCACTGTTGTGCCGCCCGGACCTGGTTCGCACAAACTATCGGGAGATCGCGGCGCGGGCCGGCGTGGCCCTCGGCACCGTAGGCCCCGTCATGAAGGACCTCGAAGCCCGAGGATTGCTGCGCTTCCAAGCGAAGAAGGATCGGAAACTGCTCGATCCAGAACGTCTGCTCGAAGAATGGGTCACCCACTATCCCGTCACGTTGCGCCCGAAACTTAATCCGCGGCGATTCCAGGCCGACCCCGAACGCCTTCA
>Ga0187855_10002157_pt1 | contig 15005 bp, 13 predicted proteins | sample June2016WEW_8_10_2_FD_132969 | JGI IMG/M metagenome (GOLD analysis project Ga0187855, IMG submission 132969) | Peatland microbial communities from SPRUCE experiment site at the Marcell Experimental Forest, Minnesota, USA - June2016WEW_8_10 | ecosystem: Environmental > Terrestrial > Soil >...
AGTGCATGGACCATGTGCCAGGTTTGCGGAAGCACTCGCATCCACATGGCCACCCAGTAGGCGTTGAGCGCCGTTTGCGGGAAAAGGAAATCCAAGTAGGGCCGCTTGCCGGCGCTGATCAACTGGGCTGCTAATAGGTGAAAGCCTTCATCCCAGGCCACGGCTATGGTCTGAGAATAAACCAGCAATCCCGCGAACACCACGGCGAGAGGGGCGTAGTACAGAAGGAGAAGCTTGCGTGTCAGACTCAGAATTATATCGCGGCGGAGCGCATCGAAGCCACGGAATCACGGTTTCTAAGGAGTTCCGATGGTCCCGCTGGCCCACCAAAGGCCGGAAAGACAGTCCGTGGCGCACGCACTCTTGCGTGCTGCGCCGAGACTCGTCTCGGCGTTGGCGGACATCGACACCAGTGTCGATGCAGCACCGAAGAGTGCGTGCGCCACGGGTGTCTTCAAGGGAGCCGGTGCCTGAGCTCAGCGCTGGGCTTCCTGATACAGCCCGATCACATTCCCCGCCGGATCGCGAAACGTTGCGATCCAGGACGTACCATCCGGATGGTCGTGATGCACCCCCTCCACTACTTCGCCACCGTGAGATGCGGCGCGAGCCAAAACGTCGTCGATGCCGTCCACCCAAATGTAGGGCAACAGGCCGGGCTCGCAGCTGATGGGCCGGCCTGTTACCCAAGCTCCACTCACGCTGCCCAAATCGAAGCTGGGCCTGTTACTGTCCCGGTTCCGGATATTACAGCCGAACACTCTTTCGTAGAACGCAGCGGATCGGTGAACGTCAATCGCGGGAATCTCCAGATAACACAGCCGCGGGCGCGGAAGCAGCTCCAGACTACTCTTGATCTCCACCACCTGTGCGCCCCACTCCACCGGATTCACATCGGCTACATGTTGAGAAAATGCCCAGCGGTATCCGGCCAGATCAAGGGCCGAATACTGTCTCTCGCCGAATACGTGAGTGGCGGGCGGATTCAGAATTTTCGCGCCAAACTTCTTGGCGCGTTCGCAGTGTGCATCCACGTCCGCGATGTACACCATGGGACCATGGGCCGCTTTCGAAGCGGCCCCTCCGCGCTCCGCGACCGGCACGCCCGTCAAAATCATGCAGCCCTCGCCAACCAACAATTGCGTGTGGTGGATGGTGCCGTCGGCTTCTGGAGGCGTATGCAGGCGCTCTTTGAACCCGAAAGCACCGCACAACCATTCAACAGCTTTGGGCACGTCATCGTAGCTTAGGCTGGGAACAAGTGGACCCGGAGGCGCGGACCGATTCTCGATCATGCGTCCATCATAAAATGACCCAGCCGCCGCTGTATTGTAGAAAAGTGTCAGCCGCCGAGGATTCCACCGGGACGTGGTTCTGCACCTCGGCCGAACGTGGGCGATACTCGGTAGTCGTGAGTCCAGTGAGATCGCGAAAATCGCGAATCAAGTGGGCCTGATCCGCGTAGCCGTACTCGGCCGCAAGTCCACACCAATCCGGCGAGCCTGGGCCGGTCATCCATCCCAACATTCGTCGCAGCCGCCGGACACGTGAAAAACGTCTCGGCGATAGAACCGTTTCAAGAACATGGAACATCGCTTCCGGCGTCCGCGCCCTCGAGGAGCTGAATGCCAAGCTGCCCTGCAGATGACAGACCTTCCGACCTCAGCCCTGATGTGGAATTCGCTATATTCGAGCCAGAATGAAGGCTACCAGCTTTGAATACCGGCACCAGACTTTGCTGCATTTGCTGCTGGTTTGGCTCGCGTCCCTAAGCTACCTTCGCGACCGCGTGGATATTGTGTGGGCGCTGGTGCGGCATCATTCCGATAGCGCATCCTGGGAGCGCCTGGTTTTCGGATTCGGCGCATTGATGCTGCTCGGGTCCGCGCTACTCGAAACTTGCGCAAATGCTCCTGCGCAGGTTTCTCCCGGATCAGCGGGTTACAGTCAGCAACAAATGCGCCTTGCGCGAGTGCTCTTGGTCCTCGCGGTCGGCTTGCTCTTACCTTTGCCGGGCGCCGTCATTCTATTGACGGGTGAGACGATCCTTATTCTGCGCCTCTTCCTACGCGGTGATGAGGGCGCCGCGCTTCCATAGCAATACGCCCGTGTTTCCTGGGGATCAGCCTTCCGCGTTGCTGCGTCGAAATGGGGACTCACGGCCAGCATGATTGCTTTCGTTTTGGACGCTACAAGACAGAATCGCTGAGATCGGCGCTGGCTGCAGTGTGGTCCTGTGGCTGGCGTTAAATGTCCCCGCGCAAACCCGCAGACTGAGCAAGTCGCCCGCGGACGAAACGAGGTAATCACTAGCAATCGGCCAGATAACTCGAGAGGCGAGGCTGGTAAGCTGCGCCGGCCCAATCCCCGCCGCGTTAGACTAAATTATAGTGGCGCAGAAAGTTCTAATCTCCGCCGGCGAAGCTTCGGGCGACCTGTACGCGGCCGGCCTGGTGGAAGCGCTGCGCCGCCGCAATTCCAGCCTGGAATTTTTTGGCTGCGCCGGCCCGCGCATGCAGCGCGCCGGAGTTCGCGCCGTCGTGGACTCCGCAAGCCTCGCCGTCGTTGGCTTGGTGGAAGTGGTAACCCACATCCCGCGCATTTATGCCGAGTATCGCAAGCTGATCCGGGCGGCCGAGCAGGAGCGGCCCGATGTCGCTATCCTCACCGATAGCCCGGATTTTCATCTGCGGCTGGCGCGGCGTCTCAAGCGCCTGGGCATTCCGGTGATCTACTTCGTAGCCCCGCAGGTTTGGGCCTGGCGAAAAGGCCGTTTGCCCGCCATGCGGCAAAACATCGATCAATTGCTCTCGATTTTCCCGTTCGAGCCGGAATTCTTCGCCGCGCACGGGATCGACGCCCGGTATATCGGCCATCCGTTGACCAGGCTGGTGAAACCGTCCGCCAGCCGCGAGGAGCTTCGAAGCCGGTACGGGATTTCCGATGAGTCTCAAGTGGTGGCGCTATTGCCGGGGAGTAGGAAAGGCGAAATCGAGCGCCATTTGCCGGTTCTGATTGAGGCGGCGAAGAAGATCAGCCAGGCAAGCCAGAGGCTTGCCCCACGGTTCATCCTGGCGGTGCCTTCGGCGAATTTACTAGGGGCAAATTTTAGGGAACGCATTTCCGAGACGTCCATCCAAGTACTAGAGGGGCAGACCTGGGACGTCCTTGCCTGCGCGGAGTTGGCGCTCGCCGCCAGTGGCACCGTAACCATTGAGGCGACGCTGGTAGGAATCCCCATGGTCACCTTTTATCGAGTTAACAAGCTGAGTTGGTTGATGGGCAAATTTCTGGTACGAGTGCCGTTCTATTCGATGGTGAACCTGGTGGCCGGCCGCCGCATTGTGCCCGAGCTCATGCAGAGCGATATGACCGCCGCACGTCTGGCCGATGAGGCATTGAGATTGCTCAGTGACGGTTCCGCGCGCGAGTCCATGCGGAGTGAGCTCGAACTGGTGGCTCAGAAGCTCGCCGGACCCCACGATCCGCTGGAGGTGGCCGCTTCCACGGTCGAAGAGTATTTGAAAGAGGAAATGGTGCATGCATAGGAAGATCCTACTTTGGGCGTTGGCAGTGATCGTAATCCCCGCGCTCCTTTCCGCGCCCGCAACCGCGCAGGATAAGGCCGCCGCCAAAAAGTCGCGCATCGACGTGGAAAATTACGTCATCGACGCCGAAGTCAACCCGCATACCCAGGCCCTCAACGCCAACGTCAAGGTGCGTTTCCTGCCATTGGACAACGACATTTCTTCCGTATCTTTCGAGCTGAACAATGCGCTGACTGTTTCGAGCGTCATGGACGATACCGGCCACCAGATCCCGGCGTCGCGGTCCGGCCAGGACTTCAGCCTGCGCCTCAACTTTCCGGCGCCTTTGGCGAAAGGAAAACCCACCACGCTGACCTTCAAATATGACGGCCGGCTCACGGGCGCGGAGGATTCACCCATCTACGGCATCAAATTCGCCGCGATTCAAAATGATTTTGCGTACCTGATGTATCCAGCGCGCTGGTTCCCCGTTAACGATTACACTATCGATCGCTACACTGCGGATCTGCACATTACGGTGCCATCCGGATTTAAGGTAATCGCGGGGGGCCTGGAAACCGAGAAGGCCGCCGGCGACAAAACGGTCTACAATTTCCAGTACTCCAAGCCGTCTTTCCCGGGCAGCATTGCGTTGGTCCAGGGCGATCCGCAGCGCGTCACCTCCGAAGGCGTAACCACAACTGTGTATTTCCGGACCAAACAATCCATGGCTGGCGCCTACGGCGAAGAGACCGGGAAAGTGATGACCTTTCTAACCGGCGAGTATGGCCTGGCGCCGCAGGCCAATCTGACACTGGTGGAGACTGAAGACGGCACGCCCAACGGCTATTCCGCGCCCGGCGTAATCTTTCTGTCGCCCCACGGAATCGGCACCACGGTGGGATCGCGTCTGCTGGCGAACCAACTCGCGCGCCAGTGGTGGAGCACGCTGGTGTCGCCCATCAACCGGGATCACCTGTGGCTTGAGAACGGCAACGCGCGTTATGCCGAATTGTTGTGGGAAGAGCACGCCAACGGGCCTGCCGCATTCGAAGACGCGCTGCATGAAACCTACATTGAAGCCCTGACAGTGGACAATCCACCGGTCATCCAAGCCGGGCGTCTGGAAGACTATTCACCCGAATTTTGGGCCACCACTGCGGGCAAAGGCGCCGCCATGCTGAACATGTTGCGCAGCGTGATGGGCAACGATAATTTCTCGAAGCTGATGGCGACGTTTCCCGGCCAATACGGCTGGCAATCGGTGAGCACGGCCGATTTCCGCAAGACGGCCGAACAGATCTGTGGTCAGAACCTGCAGTATTTCTTCCTGCAATGGCTGGAATCGAGCGGCGCTCCCGAGTTCAAGCTGGAGTACACCGTATTCCGCACCCAGAAGGGTTTCCGCGTCATGGGCAAGATCTCGCAGGATCTGGACACCTTCCACATGCCCGTGGATTTGAAGATCGAGACCGAAGGCAATCCCGAGACTAAGCGCATCGATGTTGTTGGTACATCTTCTGAATTCACGGTAGATACTTTTGGAAAGCCGAAATCGGTAACTATCGATCCCAACAGTGACGTACTGCGCTGGAGTCCTGCCACTCGCGTCGCCGTGTCCATCAAACGCGGCGAGCAGTTCGTCGAAGTGAGCGATTACGGCGGGGCCTTGAAGGAATTCCAGAAGGCGCTAGAGGTGAATCGCAACAGCTCGCTGGCGCACTACCGTGTCGGCGAGGTATTTTTCCTCCAGAATAACGACCAAACCGCCGCCAACGAATTTCGGGAAGCTCTGAACGGCGACCTGGATCCGAAATGGACGGAAGTGTGGTCGCACATTCACTTGGGGATGATCTACGACCTGCATGGCCAACGCGACCGCGCGGTGAACGATTACAACCAGGCCATCCGCACCAAGGATAATACGCAGGGCGCGCAGGAAGAAGCCGCCAAGTATTTGAAGACGCCCTACGAGCGCGCGCGGAAGGATTTTTGAAAGATCCAGCGAAACGCGATCTTTCCATCGACTACCTGCGCACCACCCTGACTTTGATGGTTCTGGGCCATCACAGCTCGCTGGCCTACACTACCTTCGCCCACTTCGACAAACAACACATGTTCCGTTCGACAGCACCCGTTGTCGACTCAACGCGCTGGTTGTTTTTCGATTACGCCGAAAACTTCAACGACGTGTTCTTCATGTCGCTGATGTTTTTCGTCTCCGGGCTCTTCGTCTGGCCGGCACTCCGCAGGCACGGCACTTTTGGCTTCATGCGCGACCGATTGCTCCGGCTGGGCCTGCCGTTCGCGTTCGCCGTGCTGTTCCTGATGCCGATTGCCTACTACGCATCCTGGCAGCTTACTGGACGCAGCACCGGGTTTGTGGACTTCTATGAGCGCTTGGCCCAGGATGGATTTGCGGCTGGTCCGCCCTGGTTCGTCTGGCTCCTGCTGTTCTTCGATTTGATATTGGCCTTGGTTCTAATTCCTCTTCAACGTTGGATGCCGCTGGCAGAGCGCGCCATCGCGGCGCTGCGCGAGCATGCCATCGCGGCATTCGTTAGCGTCTTGTGTCTAACGGCGCTGGTCTATCTGCCGCTGCTTTCCCGCTACGGGTTCGGAGCCTGGACGGATTTTCTGACGTCGCCGTTCTCGTTTCAGATTTCACGTATCGGCCTCTACGCCCTGTGGTTTGTTTTCGGCTTTCTTGTCGGCGCACCTGGAATTGCGAAAGGCCTTCTATCCCGCGATGGTAGCCTGGCTCGGCACCGGCGGCTTTGGATTTGGGGCTGCATTCTGGCCTACAACGCTCTGGTGTTCATCCCGCGCTGGCCGCTGGTCCCGCCCTCAACGAAGGGAACTCTGGAAGCCGTGCTTTGGGTGATAAGCTGCGTGGCCAGTTGCTTCGGATTCCTGGCTCTCTTTCGCGGCATCGAGCTGACGTCGCGTCCGTGGATGAATTCGCTGACCAGAAGCGCCTACGTGATCTACCTGGTGCATTACGTCTACATCACCTGGACCCAGCGCCTGATGCTGGATCTACCCATTCACGCCAGTATCAAGTTTCTTTTCGTCTTTCTCACCACGGTGTTGCTGAGCTGGCTGACGGCGCAGATTGTGCTCCGAATCCCGAAGCTAAATACCATTCTCTGAACCCGCACTCGCTACAATCGTTATTAGTGAGAAAGAAAGGCTGTCCCAGCGTATGTCCCGACTGTTTTATATCGCCTCCGCAGGCTTGCTGCTATCGTCCATGCTAACCGCACAAAAGAATCATTCCGACTCTCAAGGGTTACCTCCGTTGATCGACCGCGAACTGCTGTTCGGCGATCCAGAGATTACCGCGGCCGAAGTTTCGCCCGACGGCAAGTACCTCGCGTTCATGAAGCCGTGGTCCAAGACGCGCAATATTTGGGTGAAGAAGACTGACGAGCCCTTCAGTGCGGCGAAGCTGCTCACCACCGAAACCAAGCGTCCCGTGGCCGGCTATCTGTGGTCCCGCGACGGCAAGTTCATTCTCTATGCGAAGGACAAAGACGGGGACGAGAATTACAATCTCTATTCCGTGGATCCTGCCGCCTCACCCGCGGCCGGCGCCGACGCTCCGTCCTCGCGCGATTTGACCGGCTTGACCGGCGTGCGTGTTCAACCTTACAGCGTTCCCAAAAACGACCCGGATATCGTATACATCGGGCTCAATGACCGCGATAAGGCCTGGCACGATCTCTACAAATTAAAAATCTCAACTGGCGAGCGCACGCTGCTCCGCAAAAACACGGAACGCATCTCCGGCTGGATTTTCGATCTGAGTGGCCAGTTGCGCCTTGCCACGCGCACCGCCGATAACGGCGACCAGGAAGTGCTGCGGGCCGACGCCGGCGGCTTCACCAAGATCTATTCCTGCGATGTCTTTGAAAGCTGCGCCCCGCTCCGGTTTCACAAAGATGGGCGCCGCTTCTACATGGAAACCAACAAGGGCAACGATGTGAACTTAACAGCGCTGGTGCTGTTCGATCCGCAAACCGAAAAGCTGGAACCGGTGGAATCCGATCCGCTCAAGCATGTCGACTTCGGCTCCGCTGTGTTCTCGGAAGCCACCGACGAACTTGCGATGACCGCGTACGAAGACGATCGGATCCGGCGTTATTTTAAAGACCACAGTTTCGAGTCCGATTACAAGTGGCTCGAAGGCAAGTTACCGGGGAAGGAAATCGGCGTGGCCTCGCGCACCAATGACGAGCAATTGTGGTTGGTGACCGCGCATAGCGATACCGAGCCCGGTGACAATTACCTGTTCGATCGCAAGGAGCACACGCTTACGCACCAATTCAAGATCCGCGAAAAGCTGCCGCGTGAGTCGCTGGCATCCATGCGCGCGGTGCGATACAAGTCGTCGGACGGCCTGGAAATCCCGGCTTACTTGACGTTGCCTAGAGGCGTGCCGGGCAGGGAACTGCCCACCGTGATTGTGCCGCACGGCGGTCCCTGGGCGCGCGATGAATGGGGCTATAATGCTCTGGCGCAATTTTTTGCGAATCGCGGCTATGCGGTTCTGATGCCCAATTTCCGCGGGTCCACTGGATTCGGCAAGAAGTTTCTCAACGCGGGGAACGGCGAATGGGGCCGCAAGATGCAGGACGACATTACATGGGGAGTGAAGTATCTGGTGGCGGAAGGCATCGCGGATACGAAACGCATCGGTATTTTGGGAGGCTCCTACGGCGGCTATGCGACACTGGCCGGTGTTGCGTACACGCCCGATCTCTATCGCGCGGCCGTGGATATTGTCGGTCCTTCCAATTTGCTGACGCTGCTCGAATCCATTCCGCCCTATTGGGAAGCCGGACGCAAAATCATGTACGCGCGCATGGCCGATCCAGGAACTCCGCAAGGCAAGGCCTGGCTCAAGGACCGCTCACCGCTCGGCTCGGCGGACAAAATCAAGACGCCGCTGCTCGTCGTGCAAGGCGCGAATGATCCACGCGTCAACAAGCGCGAGGCCGAACAAATCGTGATCGCGCTGCGCGATCGAGGTTTCCCTGTGGAATATCTGCTCGCGCCGGACGAAGGCCACGGCTTCGCGCGGCCGGTGAACAATATGGCCATGTTCATGGCCACCGAGAAATTTCTGGCTAAATATCTGGACGGCCGCTATCAACAGGATGGGACTCCTGAAGTGGTGGAGCGCCTGAAAGAGCTGACGGTGGATCCGAAAACCGTCACGCTGGCGAAGAAGGTGGACGCCGCGCAAGTGGGTGCTCCCAAACCGGCCATGGATTTGAAACCGGGAACGTATCATTACGATGCCAAGATCGAGATGGGCGGCCAGCACATCGCGATCAAAGTTTCCACCGCCATCCAGGAAGAAAATGGCGCGTGGACGGCTATGTCGACCATGGACACGCCCATGGGACAAGCCACCGACACGGCGACTCTCGACAAGTCCAGCCTGACGCTGCGCAAACGCAACGTGAAGCAGGGCCCAACGTCCATCGATCTCGATTTCGCCGGTGACAAAGCGCAGGGAAGCATGAGTATGAACGGGCAGGAGCATCCGGTCTCGGTCGATCTCGGCGGGCCGCTATTTGCCGATTCGAACGGCGCGCAGCAGGCTATTGGATGTCTACCATTGGCCGAGGGCTACACAACGACGTTCCGGAATCTCGATCTGATGAAGCAGAAGGTCAAGCTGATGGATCTGAAAGTGGCGGGTTCGGAAAGCGTAACGGTGCCCGCGGGAACGTTCGATACGTTCAAGGTAGAAATTACGTCAGCCGACGGTGGTCCGGACAAATCGACTATCTGGTTCGCCAAGGACTCCCGCAAATTGGTAAAGATGTCGGCGGTGCTGAGCGAAATGGGTGGTGCGACCATGACTACGGAACTGCTTCCGTGAAGAGCCGCTGCTAACAGGCGGCAAGTTTCGGTGTCAGCATCCATTTCAGGACGCCGTGCGGCTCGGCTGTAAAGTGATCGATTTCGACGCAGGTCAGCGCGCCCTTTTTGTAATCGATTTGGAGACCCGGCGCGGCCAGCAGATAGGCCGTCAGGCTGCTAAACAGCGGCTCGTGCCCGGAGAGCAGAATTTCGGCTTCGTCTTTGTGAACGCGAATCTCATCCCAAACAGTGCGCGGCTGCGAGCCCGGTTCCAGGGTTTTGGTCTGCAGCAAGTCTCCTTTGTATTTCAGGACCTCGGCCGCGATCTGTGCTGTCTGCACGGCCCGGCGGAGCGGGCTGGTCAGAATAAGTGACGGAGCAACGTCAGCGGCGGCCGCAGTCCGCAGAACGCTGCGCAGTTTTTTCTTGCCTTCCGCAGTAAGCGCGCGCTCGGAATCCGGCTGATTTCCTTGCGCCTCTTCCGCGATCCCGTGCCGGAGAATATAGATCTTCATTCCTGGTAGCCTACAGAGTTGAAGCCTTACCTCGATCGCGCCGCCTTCTATTTGATCTGCGGATCGCTTGTTTCTATTTTATTCTCGATTGCGGCGTCGCAGATTCTGCTGGGTTTGGCGCTGGCTACACTGTTGCTCTCCTCCGAGCCCTTGCGGCTGCCGCCTATCAAATTGCCGCTCGGGCTGTTCTTGGCGGGAACCGTAATTTCGTGGCTCGCCTCCGGGCACATCCACGACGGCACGCCGCAGATTCGCAAGTTTTTCGTCTTCACCGTTCTGCTGGTAGTTTGCTCCACGTTCCGCAAGATATCGGAAATCCGCGCTCTGGTTTTGATCTGGGCCGCCGTAGCCACGCTGTCGGCCGTACGCAGCCTGTTTCAGTTCGCGCAGAAGTATCAGGAAGCGCAGGATCTTCACCGGGATTTCTATGAGTTGTATGTCGGGCGCCGCATCACCGGTTTCATGAGCCACTGGATGACGTTCAGCGGCGAGGAAATGATCGTGTTGTTGTTCCTGCTGGCATTGCTTTTCTTCTCCATTGAGCGGCGTTGGAAGGCTGCCGGATGGTTGTGCGCGGGCATCCTCGGACTTTCTCTGGTGCTGGGATTCACGCGCAGCATCTTTCTGCTCGGGTTTCCGGTGGGCTTGATCTACCTGCTGTGGTTCTGGCACAAGTGGCTGATCACGGCTCTGCCGGTGGTCGCGGTGGCCGGCTATCTGGTGGCGCCTTCGGCGCTGAAGGAACGCGTGAAGTCCACCATCCAGCCGCACGGCGAAATGGATTCGAATATGCACCGCACCATCACGCGGCGGACCGGGATCGAGATGATTCGCGCGCATCCGCTGCTCGGATTGGGGCCGGAAGTGATGAAAGATCCCGCGCAGTTCGACCGCTACGTTCCAGCCGACATTCCGCGGCCGCTCGCGACCGGCTGGTACGGGCATTTGCACAACAATTACTTGCAGTACGCGGCCGAGCGCGGGATTCCGACGATGCTCGCGATGCTGTGGCTGATCGGCAAAGTCCTGTGGGATTTCGCGAGCGCGCTGCGGCGGAAGTTAGGCAATCCAGAAGCGCGGTTTGTGCTGCACGGCGGTATCGCGGTGATTTTGGCGATTTTGGCGGAGGGCTGGTTCGACTACAGTCTCGGCGATAGCGAGGTGCTGACGCTGTTTCTAGCGGTAATCGCTATTGGATACGTCGCCAAGGAGGCTGCGGACGTTGCCGATCGCCGGGCTTGAGATTCTTCTGGTTGGCGGCGCGGGCGGGTTGGGCTCCGTTACCGCGGAGTTGCTGAAGTCGGAAGGCGCGCATGTGGAGATTAGCTCGCGGGCTCACGGCATTCGCGCCGATATTACGGTTGCGGGCGATCGCAAGCGGCTGCTGGATGCGTCTGCAAAGCTGTATGGGTTGGTGGTTTTTGCGGGAAGTCCCGCGCGCGGCGATATCGAGGATGCGATGCGGATTTCGCACCAGGTGAATTACGAAGGTCCCATTTTGCTCGCGCGGGAAGCGGCCGAGCGAATGCGGGCGAGCGGAATGCAAGGTGCGATTGTCTTGTTCGCGACAATGCAAGCGGTCGCGCTATTTCCAGGATCGACAGCCTACGCGGGCGAGAAAGCGGCGCTGCTGCATTCCGCGCGGATTTTGGCCAAGGAATGCCGTGGCGAGGCGAACATTCGCGTCAACGTGATTGCGCCCGGCGTGATGGCGGCCGGAATGGCGCAGGCGAGCATCGCGTCCGGTAAATACGATCGGTATCTCAAGGACGGCATCATTCCGCGCTACGGGAAAGCTGACGATGTCGCGCGAGCTGTGCGGTTTTTGCTCGAGCCGGATAATTACATCACCGGACAAGTGTTGTCCGTCGACGGGGGAATCACTTTATAGGCCGCGGTTGAACGCGGGTGGGCCGCCGCGCGGCGAGCATTCAGTTGTCAAAGGTCTCAGTGCTTCACTTTCTCACTCCGATGGTAAGGCGTGAGCGGTGAGGTTCGCCAAGCGACGTGGAGGGTAGTGGACTGTTTGCTTTGAGCTAGGGATTTCGACGATGTTGTGACCGGTCAACGTCAACGCGGCTTATACGCCACGCAGTCAATTTCCACTTTCATCTCGGTTTGATAGAACTGCGCTTCCACCGTGGTGCGCGCCGGGCGGGTGTCGCCGAAGAATGCCGCGTACACTTCGTTCATCGCCGGGAAATCCTGGGCGTTCTTGAGAAAAACGGAACACTTTACTACGTCGGCGGGCGTGGCGCCGGCTTGCTCCAGGATGCGGCGGATGTTTTCGAGCGTCAGCCGCACTTCGTGACGAATATCGCCCAGCGAGAATTCGTTGGTCGCCGGATCGACAGGGCCCTGGCCGGAGACGAAAATCAAATCTCCGGCCCGTACGAAGGGTGAATAGGGACCGCGGGGTTTCGGAATAGTCATTGCCGGCTCGCTCATTGCATTGTATGATGATGCGGCTCTGGCTTTTTCTTGCGCGAGCGGCGCGGGGGACGGTCGCCGGTGTTGCCGGATGCGGCCGCTTTTCTCGGCCGGCGAATCGGCTTGGGTTTAACCGGCGGAGGATTGGGTTCGAGCAGCGAGGGCTGGCCTTCCACGATGGGCTGCTTTTCGTCCTCCTCCTCTTCGATATGCTGTTCGGCGGGCGGCTCCGGGACTGCGGGCGGATAGAATTCCGCGCCCAAATAAACCACCAGGCCCTTCTCTTCGTCCGGCTCCACGCGCACCACTAATTTATCTTGCGCGTAGTTCAGGAACTCGGAGAATTCCTGGAACCCGTAAGCTCCAGGCTCGAAATTCGGAACTTCAGCCTGCACCCATGCGGCGAGATCGTCCACCGGAGCTCCGTTCTCCATTTCCAGGCGGTGCGTTTCCAGCACGTCGCGCAGGGCCGGCAGAGCCTCTTCCGGTTTCGGCGTAGGACGCTCGGGTTGGCTCGAGGTTTTGCGCTCGATGATATAGCGGCCGCCTTGGCCGCTGACGTTAACGAAGTCGGCTTTCTTGAGCTTCTCGACGAAATCCGAGAAACTGCCGGCGCCGTAGGCTTTTTCTGTAAATGCTGAATCGAGCTGCAGCACGGTGGATTTCAACAAGCCGAGCTGCGGTTGAACGGCGCGGCGTTCCAGAACCTGGAGTGCGCGTTCCACCAGCGGCATGGCTTGCGCGAGATCGAGCGGCGCTGGACGCGCGCGATGTCCGCCCTGGCGCTGTCCGCCACCACCGCCTCCGCCGTGCGGTTGTTGCTGCTGGCGCTGCTGCGGAGGGCGATCGCGGCTTTCCGAACGCGTTTCAGGATCTGAAAGCAGCGATTCGTAGCTGACAAACTCGTGACAATTCTGCTGCAGAATGGTGCTGGTGAAGGCCTTGCCGCCCACGACAAATACGGTTTTGCCGTATTCCTTGAGCTTGTTGACCAGCGGGATGAAATCGCTATCGCCGCTGACGATGGCGAAGGCGTTCACGTGCGGATGGGTAAAGGCCATTTCCAGGGCGTCGAGCGCGAGATTGATGTCGCCGCCGTTTTTGTCGCCGCGAGGCGAAGGCAGACGCTGCACCATCTGGACGGCGTTTTCGGCCATGGACCGGGCGGCGCCTTCCTGGCGTCCCCAATTGGCATAAGCAAATTTGGCGACCAAGTCGCCGCGCTCCTTGAGCGCATCCAGCGGGAGCGATACATCGAATTCCCGCCGAAGAGTGGATTTTACGCCGATCTCGATATTGTCGTAATCGACGAATACGGCGATGTTGAGTTTTTCTTGCATTGTTTCTTTCTTTTTACTGTTAAGCTACACAGGCCAGATTGCCTGTGCCGCTTCAAGCGATCTGCTTTACAGAAGACCGGATGAAGTCTACTATCTTTTCGAGCGAGGCTCCGGGCTGGAACACAGCCGCGACGCCCAGCTTCTTCAGTTGGGCAGCGTCCTCGTCAGGAATTATACCTCCGACGGTCACCAGGACGTCCTCCATGCCTTTCTCTCGCAGCAGTTCCATCACCCGCGGCACAATCGCATTATGCGCGCCGGAGAGGATGGACAACCCGATAACCTGGACGTCTTCCTGCAGAGCGGCATTCACGATCATCTCCGGAGTTTGGCGCAGGCCGGTGTAGATTACTTCCATGCCCGCGTCGCGGAGAGCCCGCGCGATGACCTTCGCTCCCCGGTCGTGGCCATCCAAACCCGGTTTGGCGACCAGCACCCGGATGCGATGATCCATACACCCTGATATTAGCATTATGGCCGCGAATGAACGCGAATGAACGCAAATGTTATAGGACTGAGGTCTCCGTGTAGGTGCCAAAGACTTCGCGGAAGGCATCGCAGATTTCGCCTAGCGTGGCGTAGGAGCGGACTGCGTCCAGGATGTACGGCATGGTGTTGTCGCGGCCTTCGGCGGCGCGTTTTAGGGCGTCGAGCGAGGCTGCTACTTTTTCGTTGGAGCGGCGGGCTTTGAGATCTGCGAGTTTTGCCAGTTGATGCTGTTGGGATGATTCGCCGATGTGGAGAAGCTCGATGGGCGGCTCGTTTTGTTCGACGAAAGCGTTCACGCCCACGATTTTTTGCTCGCCAGTTTCGATCGCGTGTTGATATTCGTAACTGGCGTTGGCGATCTCGGTTTGGGGGAATCCGCGCTCGATGGCGGGGATCATGCCGCCCATTTCGTCGATGCGGCGAATGTAATCGTTGGCGCGTTTTTCCATTTCGGAGGTGAGGCTTTCGACGAAGTAGCTTCCGCCTAGCGGATCGGGAATCTCCGGAACGCCGCTTTCATACGCGATCACTTGTTGGGTACGGAGAGCGATGGTCACGGCGTGCTCGCTCGGCAACGCGTAAGCTTCGTCGAGGGAATTGGTGTGCAGCGATTGCGTTCCGCCTAGCACGGCGGCCAGCGCTTGCACGGTGGTTCGAACGATATTGTTATATGGTTGCTGCCAGGTGAGCGAGCAGCCGGCGGTTTGTGCGTGGGTGCGCAGCTTCCAGCTTTTTTCGTCTTTGGCGCCAAACCGGTCGCGCATCACTTCGGCCCAGATTTTGCGCGCCGCGCGGTATTTGGCGATCTCTTCGAAGAAATCGTTGTG
>Ga0187855_10002159_pt1 | contig 15000 bp, 14 predicted proteins | sample June2016WEW_8_10_2_FD_132969 | JGI IMG/M metagenome (GOLD analysis project Ga0187855, IMG submission 132969) | Peatland microbial communities from SPRUCE experiment site at the Marcell Experimental Forest, Minnesota, USA - June2016WEW_8_10 | ecosystem: Environmental > Terrestrial > Soil >...
CGTTTTCCAGAGCATCGCATTTGCGTTGAGCGAAGCCGAAAGCAGCTCCGCGATGATGCCTGGTCCCGGCGCCGTATTGGCGAAGTAGGCCATGAAGCCGGGATGGTTCCAATGCGTGATGGCGGGTACGATCTGGCGGCGGAAGTCGTCGAGCAGGCGCTCCATGGGCTCGCCTTGCTCGGGGCCGGAGGAAGGCAGGGCATCGGCCAAGTCGCCCGGCGCCATCTTCGGCAGCACTGGGTAGCGTTCCGGATGCGACAGGTATTCGGCGATCCAATCCACGGCTTCGTGTGCGAAGCGGCGAAACTCTTCCGGGGGCATTTCTTCATTGGATCATTTTGTGCGGGCCGGTAAGCAGGGCAGTCTCCTCATGGGCGCTAACGTAAAACAATTCTTGTTGGGACTGCGTTCCCATTAACGCCGAATAAGCCAGTTCCCGATATGGCGACAAACGGGCCAAGTACATCTCATTTGGACAACCGTCAGACCAGACGGTCGTAGCCGGAGTGGCTGCCAATCCAGTACCAGACAATGCGATCTCTTCTGATAACCGCCAGTACGGTAGTCGAGGCCGGTGCGAGCTGAATACATGTCATCCTCGCCTTGCAGTTTCTTGGAATTGCAGGCCAGGACTGCTCTGGAAGAACGATAGGCCCGGCCGCCGCTCCTTGGCCGACAAATTGATCAAGTGCGCGCAGGACGCCGCATGATGGCCAGCTACGGCATCCTCCCAATACGGCTGGCGCGTGCGCACGGGATCGAAGAAGTGGCCGAAGTGCGCGAAGATCGGCTTGGGTCCCTCGTCCTTGAAAATGCCGCGCCTCTTCTTGGGCCGCTTAGCCGCCCCTACCTCCGTGGCGATCACCTTGGGGTCCTTGTAATAGGCGTCATCCAGCGCCAGTCCTGCTCAAGAAGCGCGATCTTGTCGAGTTGAACGATATCGAGCTTTACTTGGAGCAGTTAGCGGCGCGCGTACGACGAGAAGGATGACAGCGATGGACAAGCCGAGAGTCTTTATTTCGCACTCTGCGCTCGATGCGGACTGGGCGCGGTCGTTCGCTCAAGCGCTCAAACAGCGTGGGGTGACCGTTTGGTTCGACGAGTTTGACGTTCATCCTGGTGAATCGCTCCGCGAGGCTCTGGAGTCTGGGTTGCGAGGTAGCGACGTATTTGTAGCGCTGCTGGACCCCGAGTACCCGGCGAAACCAAATCTCTTTTTTGAACTCGGCGCGGCTATCGGCATGAGGAAAAGAGTTGTGCCGATAGTTTCGAATTGCCTGGATCCGAGTAATCTCCCACTGGACGTGGGTTGCGCCGTTATTTGGTCCGAGATAGTCCCGAGCAGACGGCGGAGGAACTGTCCAACGCGCTATTGGCCGCCTGACGAGGCTTGGGCGGGGATGACGCCCCACGCTGGATACGTTTCGAACTTTTGTGGCCTATAAACGCGGCTCGCTTGAACCAGTCCAGTTTTTTCGGACCAACAAGATCTTCGCAAAACCGGCACGCCCATCCAGACTGGGTGCCCATGCTGGATCCTTCTCGAACGACCCGCAGACGGAGTACTTCATCAAACGCCCCGTTTGGACGCGCTCGGACCTTATCGGAGCCGGATTTCTTCCCGACAGAATGACCGGGAAGGCGCTAGACGGACTGGCCAGTTACGCCGAAGTAGGAGGCCGCCGCGAGCATGTGGCGATCATTGGTCCACACCGCGCGTTCTCCGATTTCGTGTGCCGTCGTAAGGTGTACGGCGTCGGCGGTACGTATGAAGAGATTGCTGGGGCCGGAAACCATCAGCGCACTGGTCCTGCGCAGCAGAGCTTCGTTGACGGGAATGAGGTTCCACAATCCGGCCTCTATGTGCTCGGAGAAGCGTAAGGCCAGTTCGCGCGCATCGCGGAGTGACAATGCGCCTTCACGCATGCGGCGATGAACTACGGCATGGAACTCGGCCAAAGCCCATAGCGACGAATGGATGGCATCTGCTTTTCGGACAAGGTCGCGAACCCGAGGAGATTCGGGTTCATTGAAATAGAATTTTGCAATATAGGACGTGTCGAAATACACGCGGCTAACGACCCCGATCCTCTTCGACGATCTTCGTACTGTCGCTGACTTGGGGCATTCGAGCCCAGATTTTCCGCATGGAGGTGAAGATCCGCGCTTTTTTAGCTGCGGGCATGCGCGGTGGAGAGGTGATGGGACGCAGTTCCGCGACTGGCTCACCACGGCGTTCGACCACGATAATGCCGCCGTCTGAGGCCTCTCGCACCAATTCCGAGGTGTGGATGTGGAGTTCGCGGATCGAGGTTTTCCTCATATGCTACATTGTAGCACCTGGGGTTGCCCCGTCGCGCCGGGTTCAAATGTTGAATCGGGTTGCCAGTAGACCACAGCTTTGAAGCGGGCATTCCAGTTGGCTCCCCAGGCAGGACTTGGACTGGCATCGATCCGCCTACCGAATCTTCTGGTTGTCGTGCTTGACATCGCCGTAGGTAAGACGATATCTTACCTCTATGAAGACTACCGTCTCCTCCAAGGGCCAGATCGTCCTGCCAGTGGAACTCCGGCAGATGGACCGTGTCGAACCGGGGCAGGAGTTCGACGTCGAGCGTCTCGATCGTGGGGACTATCGCCTCGTCCGGCGTGCGGCTCCGCCCAACGAAGGCGCCATCGACTGGCTGCTCGCCTGTCCGCAGAAGGACTTTTTCGTCCCCATCGATTCTGAGTTGACGGATGGACTGTGAAGTATTTGGTCGACGCCAACGTTTTAAGTGAGCCGACGAAACCAACGCCCGATCCACGTGCCGTGGAATGGCTTCGCGCACATGAACCAGACATCGCCGTCGATCCCGTCATTCTCGGCGAGCTGCGATTCGGGATTCTCATCCTTCCCAAGGGAAGGAAGCGGACCAGTCTGGAACGCTGGTTTGAGGCGGGCGTCGGGCGTCTCCACTGTCTGCCCTGGGACGCGGACACCGGCCTGAAATGGGCGGAACTGCTGGCGCGACTTCGCACAGCCGGGAAAGCCATGCCGGTCAAGGATAGCCTCATCGCGGCGACGGCGCTCGTCCACGGTCTGGCGGTCGCCACGCGAAACCATGCCGATTTCATGAAAGCTGGCGTGCGCATCGTGGATCCGTTCGTTGGTTGAGGTCTCGCGAGGCACGGCTACCCGTGCCGGTCACATCCGGGCTGGAACTACACTCCATCCCCAATGCCGAGGCATCCGGCGGAATCGGATAGATCCACGCGCCCGAGGCGGTGTTGCGATTGTACGCCGCGCGGATCATGGGGATACGGCCAAGCGCGCCCGAGCGGATCAGTTCCTTGGTCTTGCGCTCGGAACGCCCTGGCTGCCCACCTGCATCATGCGTTCTCCGGCGCGCGCCGCCGCTCCGTTGGTACAATGCTTGAAGTGGCCGATGAGTCCGCGCGCACAACAAAGCGATTGGTCTTCGTCAGCCACAGCGGCCCGGATACGTGGGTCGCAAAGCAGATCGCCCGCGAAATCGAGGCACGTGGCGCGACACCCTTCTTGGACGAAGCCCAAGTTGATGCTGGCGCGGACTTTGAGGAAGACATTCTCGACTTCCTACAGCGAGCCCGCGAACTGGTGGTGTTGCTTACGCCTTGGGCACTGGAAAGGCCTTACGTTTGGGCCGAGATCGGGGCTGCCTGGGGCCGCCGCATTCCGATCGTGGCACTGTTGCTCGGAATCACGGCGACGGAGTTGCAGGTTCGTCCGGGCATACCAGTGCTGCTCAAGGAGCGCGATCTTCTCGAGTTGAACGATGTCGAGGTTTACTTGGACCAATTAGCGGCGCGCGTACAACGAGAAGGATGACAGCGATGGACAAGCCGAGAGTCTTTATTTCGCACTCTGCGCTCGATGCGGACTGGGCGCGGTCGTTCGCTCAAGCGCTCAAACAGCGTGGGGTGACAGTTTGGTTCGACGAGTTTGACGTTCATCCCGGTGAATCGCTCCGCGAGGCTCTGGAATCTGGGTTGCGAGGTAGTGACGTATTTGTAGCGCTGTTGGACCCCGAGTACCCGGCGAAACCAAATCTCTTTTTTGAGCTCGGCGCAGCTATCGGTATGGGGAAAAGAGTTGTGCCGATCGTTCCGAAGGGCCTGGATTCTAGCAATCTCCCACTGGACGTCCGGTTGCGCCGTTATTTGGTCCGAGACAGTCCCGAACAAACGGCGGAGGAACTGTCCAACGCGCTTTTGGCCGCCTGACGGGGTTCGGGCGGGGACGGCGTCCCACACTCGTTTCGAACTTTGGCGACCTCAAATGCGGTCCACTCGGACCAGTTCAATTGCTTTCAGGCCCAATGCCGTTTGCGCAAAACTGGCACTCCCCTCCAGACTGGACACCCAGCCAATATCCTTCTCGAATGACGCATCTTCGAGGTGCTCTAAGGGAATTCCGCGTTGCGGCTCGTCGCACAAGCACAACGAAGGAAGACCCACAAGCATCACACGTTATAATTGAGTCAATGGACCTTCCGGAACCGATAAACCTGACAGCGAAGCTTTACAGGCTCAAAGACTGCCTGGACAAGCTCGACGCCGATGACCAACAATTTGTGAATGCCACGGTCGACCGCCTTGAACGGGGCGAAACACCTTATCGGCAGCAACTGTTGAGAATTAAAGACATGCAGGTTCCGGGGGAGGCCCCCCTCTTGGACCCGATCTGGAGAGAAGGCACGGTGACCGCCTTACGCAGGGATCTGGACCAAGTGATTTGGCGCTACATGCCGTTAGAGCAACTGTTCTTCCTGCTCTCGACAGGGACCCTGCACTTTTCTCCGCTGTGCCGGATGAAGGACACAAGTGAGGGGCAATTGCCCAAGCGTGCGTTCGAGCAAACAAAAGCGATGCTACCGCCGCATTTCTCTCAACCGGGAGCCGCCATAGATGCAGACACGATGACGAACCTTTCAATAGCCTACAGGCAGAGAGACGCATGTATTAGCTGTTGGTATATGGACGACTCAGACAACACTTCCATGTGGGACGAATATGCGCCAAGAAATGGCGCTGCGATTCGAACCACTGTTGGGCGGTTGCATTCGTCTCTTTCCGGATGTTACGACACAAATATCCATATGGCGAGGGTCACCTACTACGAACCCCATGAAGAGGAACGATACATCGACGAGGCCTATTTTGGATCGCTTTTCATAAAACACGCCGAACGATTCCGTCATGAAAAAGAACTCCGGGCCGTGGCCTATCGGACAAACGACGGACGTGGAGTGAACGTCCCGGTCGCATCGATCGTGCTGATCGAATCTCTGGTACTGTCTCCCGACCTGCCGGATTGGGCAGTGCCGTTTATCACTCAATTAATCACCACTCTCGGCTTCGCTGGTCAGATAGAACGTTCTTCGGCAAGGTCATCCAGAACCGCTAGTCTCAACGCCAAAAGCCTTATCGGAAGACTCCGCGACGGGCTTGTGATTTCCTCTGGCTGGTACGAGGGTAATCGCTCGGCCAAAGTTCGAGACGCGACCGAAACCGTGATCGGGAAGATTCAGGAATCCGATGCGATCCCAGCGTGAAGGTTTGACCGAGAGAAGGCACGTGGAGCGACGACCACGAGGATAGCACAGGTCTGATTCGGCTAAGCCCTTTGTCTTATTTGGCTCCCCAGTCTGGATACGTTTCGAACTCTTGCGGCCTGAACACGGCCCGCTCGAACCAGCCCAACTTCCTTCAGACCAGCGACATCCGGGCAAACCCAGAGCGTCTGTCCAGACTGGGCACCCACCAGACTACTCTCGGACCGGGCAACGCCACCTATTGATTCCATGGAGAGAAGGACAATCACAATGCCCGCTTCGAAGGAAGTCCGTAGAAAATCGTATATACCGGGCGCGATGCGGAATATTTGACCTATCGTAGTTGTGTATGGGTACAGCGTTGCGCATGGGTGCCGAGATTTGGGACGGCGACGCCCAACATGGTATCGTCCAATATAAAGTTACCGGGTTGCCCGGAGATGAATGCGGCGTAATCACGTCGAACGGATCACAGCCGCGAAAATTTCGAAGACCGGAGTTATCACGGCGCTTGTTGAGCGGAGAGTCCACCAATTCCGGGGAATATAAAAGCCCGAGGTTGCGCTCAAGGACCTTACAGAAGGGCCGATCTTGCCAGGCATGAGGAAACTAGGAAGATTCGCATCCTTTGTTTTTTTGCTCACGACATCCGCCTCAGGCGCGACCGACGTGGATCTATATGATGCGAAGGGAGTTGCTGTCGCTTTCGTTAACAGTGACGGGATCGAGTGGACCTTCTATTCATGGACAGATGGCGTTCCGACGGCATATCTGGATGAGGATAGTATCTACGGGTTCAATGGAAAGCATTTGGGATGGTTTGAACGTGGAACAGTATTCGACCACGACGGCAACGTGGTCATGGCGGTCGCCGCGCGATTCAAAGACGGCGTCCAAACACCGCCCCCGAAGAGCCCAAAACAGTACAAGCCGTATAAAGACTACAAGGAATACAGACCGTACAAGCCAGTTTACAACAACACATGGTCAAAGACGGCGGCGAGGTCATTTCTAGAACAAGGGAAGAAGTAACGTTTCGACCGTCACCCCCTTAGTCGCGACGAATTTTGAACTACATCAGGAGTCTATACCGGCGTCCTCGAGTTCCCGGCTGACCGTGCGCCGGTCGCAACGGGGCTCGGCGGCCTAACGCGCCGATCCTCGGGAAGCAGTGGTCCTTGCTCTTGAAGAGATGGACTGTGAGCGCCAGTTCACGGGCAGCCCGGACCGGCTCACGCGCTGGTCGAACACGGTGCCTTCGCTATTGGCCGCGGTGAAAATTCCGCAAGGGGGTAATGCGGGGATAACGTCAGATCGGGTTGGCGCGGGCGTGTACGAACTTGTCGTTGATCTCGCTCGCGGGCATTCCGTTCGATGTCAAATGCGCCCGCATTTCTTTTTCACTGATTGCCTCGGTCGTCCGTTTCATTTTGCCTTCGGCCAGATCCACGGTCACGAATAGAAACTGCTCAGGTTCAGAACCCTTGAGCATCGCAAGCCACGTTTGTTCCATATAGAACATTATCGTCCCTCTTTGTCGCGTATCGAAACATCAACACGAATCGCTATAATTGGGGTCCGTGAGAGAAGAATCGGCAACTCTCAGATCCCGGAGCTCAACAGAAATTCTCGAGCTGCAAGCGTACGGATCAAGCTGTCCTCGGACCCGAATAGGGAGAAGGCGTTGACGTTCATTAGCTGCAACTCCTTCAGGGCAACAAGCCGCTCACTCGCTGGAATGGTGAACTGGAGAAACCTTCCTTGCTCGGCGGCTTCGGTCATTACCTTGTCATCGTGGCACTGAATCAGATAGTCCGAGGGCTCTTTCTTGATACACATCGTGTACCAAGACTGCTGGTAGACGTGCCGGACGTGGGATCGGCCATAGTGCCCCACTAGATGGACGCACCGCTCCGACGTGAAGATGCCGCCCGATTTCGCTGGTACAAATGCGAACACTCGAACCTCTTTGGCGGACTCGGGAGCTTCGAACGCGAAAAAAGCGGCTACGTAGGGCGACGCCGTCCAGTCAAGCAGCGGCGATGGAAATTTGTGATGTCTAAGGTACAGAAGGAACTCCATGATTTCCTGCTGACCCGTCAGGATTGTCGTGAGCCGATCAAGATCAGTCCCGGCCATCTCCCGCAACTCTCCATAGTCAGGAACGTTATCCCATCGCCTGCCCGTCAGCATTTCAACTGCGCCTTTGGACGCGCTTACTTTGCAGTAATACGCCAGGAAGCTTCGGACATCCGGATAGTCGCGCTCCAGCGAGGTTTCCAGACGCCAATCGCTCCGGGCGTGACCCCTAAACAGCGGAGGCTTGTGCAGATCCCCGTAGGAACGGACCAGACATCTGGCCTCCTCCAGATACTCACTCCACCCGCTGAGGCGCTTTTCGATCATGTACCATTCTGCCAAATACCAATTCCTGTAGTAGAACGTTCGCGTGAGGAGCCCATGTCGCTGAGAAGATCTGAAACTGGCCAGACCCCCGGTGCTTCCACACGCGGGCCAGCGAGGATTCGAACCTGAATACAAACGACTTGGCTCGATTCGCACGTCCGAGCGCTTAATGGAATGAATGCGATGCGATCTGGCTCCCCAGGTAGGACTCGAACCAAGCGGCTTACCCCTTCACATCGCCCTTCCCAAAATCCCATTCTACCAGCCGCCGCTCTTTAGCCGACAGATTAATCAAGTGTGCGCAGGACGCCGCATGGTGGCCGGCTACGGCATCCTCCCAATACGGCTGGCGAGTGCGCACGGAATCGAAGAAATGGCCGAAGTGCGCGAAGGTCGGCTCGGGGCCCTCGTCTTTGAAATGCCGTGCTTCCTTCTTGGGCCGCTTGGCCGCCTCGACCTCCGTGGCGATCACCTTGGGGTCCTTGTAATAGGCATCCTCCAGCGGCTGCGCCCAAGCGTCCACGATCCAGCGATTATCCTCCACCACGTTTTCCGGATAGAACGTCAGCCCGTTCCCGCCCAATGTGAGAGCGCCTTCGGTGCCCAGCACCTGGAACCCCGCCTCCGAGTTCATCTCGTTATTGAACGACGAGCTCAGGTTCACGGTGAAACCTTCCGGATATTCCATCATTGCGTTCAGCGTATCCGGCACGTCGCGGCTTTCCTTCCAGCGATACAGTTCGCCCATGGCCATCACGCGCGCCGGCATGCGGGCGTCCATCAGAAAGTTGATGGTGGTGCACAGGTGCACGAACAGATCCGTGGCGATGCCGCCGGAGTAATCCTGGTAGCAGCGCCAGCGAAAAAATCGTTCTGGGCTGAACGGGTGTTTGGGCGCGGCGCCCTGGAACATGTCCCAGTTCACCGTCTCGAGAGAGGCGTCCGGCGGAATCGGATAGATCCATGCGCCCGAGGCGGTGTTGCGATTGTAGGCCGCACGGATCATGGTGATGCGGCCGAGCGCGCCCGAGCGGATCAGTTCTTTGGCCTTGCGCTCGGAATCCGAGCTGACACCCTGGCTGCCCACCTGCATCATGCGTTCTCCGGCGCGCGCCGCCGCGATGATCTCCAGTCCTTCGGACGTTCGGTAGGTCATCGGCTTTTCGCAGTACACGTCTTTGCCCGCGCGTAGCGCGTCCACCACGATGGATGTGTGCAGGTGGTCCGGGGTCGCCACCACCACGGCGTCGATGGATTTCTCAGCGAGCAGATCGTGGTGCGTCGCGTAAATCCTGGCGCGTCCCTTGGTGCGCGTGAGGGCGCGCTCCAGGCGGCCTTTGTAGGCATCCACAATGCCCACGATTTCGGCCTGCGGATGCTGCTGCAGGGAGTCCATCAATTCCTGCCCGCGCGCGCCCGTACCGATCACCCCGACGGAGATGCGATCGCTGGGAGCGGGTCGGGCGGCGGGCGTGGTGGCGGCCAGCAGAGCGCCGGCTTCGAGGAAAGTGCGGCGGGTGATTTGCATGAAACCCGATTATAACTGCGGCGCGGGAACCTCGGCCGGCAGCAGTGCCTGCGCCACGCGCAGGATTAGAGCTTCCGCAAACGGCTTGCCGACAATCTGCAATCCGATGGGCAAGCCGCGCCGGTCGCTGCCGCAGGGGATCGATACCGCCGGCAGACCCAGTACATTGATGGCGCGCACCAGCCGCGTGGAGGCCAGGCGCACGTCTTCGGTCTCGCCGCCGATGGTGGTCGAAGTCTCGCCGATGCGTGGCGCGGTGATGGGCGTGGTGGGGGTGAACAGGCAATCCACGCGCGGCCACAACGCGGCGAACTCGCGCTGCATCGCGCGCCGCAGGCGCTGCGCGTTCACATAATCGGTAGCCGGTAGCAAGCGCCCCTGATCGAGCAAGGCTAGCACGTCCGCGCCGAATTGATCGCGCTGCGCCAAGTGCGGCTCCATCAGGGCGGATGCCTCCGCCAGCAGGATCATGCGCCCCACCGTGTTGATGGCGGCGATGTCCGGCACGCGCAGCGGGACCACTTGCGCGCCGCGCGATTCGGCCGTGTGGAAAGCGCCGCGTACGGCTTGGTCCACGTCAGGGTCCAGGCGTTCGAAGTAGAAATTCTCCGGCAGGCCGATGCGCAGGCCGCGCAGGGAAGGCTCCGCCTCGGGCACGTAGTTCTCCACCGGACGCCGCGAAGACGTGTCGTCGCGCCGGTCGTAGCCGGCGATGATGTTGAGCACTGCGGCCGCATCGCGCACCGAGCGCGTCAGCGGGCCCATGTGATCGAGGCTGAAGCCCAGCGGCATCGCGCCGTAGCGGCTCACGCGGCCGAAGGTGGGCTTCAGTCCTACCACGCCGCAGAACGACGCCGGGATGCGTATGGACCCGCCCGTGTCGCTGCCCATCGCCATGAAAACCATCCCAGCAGCCACGCTGGCAGCCGATCCGCCGCTCGATCCGCCCGGAATGCGGTCCCGGTCCCAAGGATTGCGAATCGCGCCGAAGTGCGGATTGCTCGACGTGATGCCGTAGGCCAGCTCGTGCATGCCGGCCTTCCCCACCAGGACGGCGCCGCCGCCTGCGAGCGATTCCACCACCGCAGCATCGTGGTCCGGCACAAACTGCGCGAACAGCTTCGAACCGCCCGTGGTGCGCACGCCTTTCGTGTAGAACAGGTCCTTGAGCGCAACGGGAATGCCGTGCAGTGGACCGCGCCCCTGTCCGCGCGCCAGTTCTGCGTCGGCTTGTAGGGCTTGCGCGCGTGCGGACTCGGCCATCACGGTCAGGATCGCGTTCGTAACCGGATTGAGCCGCGCGATGCGATCGAGCGCGCCCTCCGTCAGCTCTACGGAAGAGGTTTCGCGCCGGCGCAGCGCCGCCGCGGCTTCGAGCAGGGTCACTCGCCCTCCTCGGCTCGGAAGATCAAAGCCGGCTCCGTCTCGGGCGGCAGGGCCTGCGCCAGCGGACGAAAGGCCGCCTCCATGGCATCGAGCGTTGGCGCGATGCGCTCCAGATCCGCGTCCGGAATGTCCAGCCGTTCAGCTCGCGCTATCTTTTTCCAATCCTTGGTCATTTTGAATCTCCATACGCGCCGCCCATTGCGCGGCGGCCAGAATGATCATGGCGGTGATGAAACTCCAAATTAGAATGGTCGCCGAGTTGTGAAACACGCCGTACTCGCGCTCCAGTTTCACGCGCAGCAGGGGCCAGATCAGCAGGTTCACGTACTTCATGGCTTCCAGAACCAGTCCCGTCAGAATCGCCACTGGAGCGACGCGCCGCGGAGGAATGCGGCGGTTGGGCAACAGCCAGAAGATCAGGAACAGCGCCAGAATGGAAATCGGCACGGCGGCCAGTTTGAACACCAGCACGTTGGCCGAGAGTGCGAGCTTGCCGGGGTGCACCGCGGGACCGCTGTTCCAGCCGCGCACCCACTGCGCATTGTTCGCCGTCAGAATCAGCGAGAGCAGCGCCAGGCCGCCGCACAGGAAGATCATGCCGAGACTCACCAGTTGGTTCTTGACGTACGAGCGGTTCTTGGTGACGCCCCAGGCGCGGTTCAGCGCGACCTCCAGCGGCTCGAATATGCCGTTGGCGGTGATCAGGAGCAGGATCATGGCCGTGAATTGAAACGTGCCCCGCAAGGGCAGGTTGCGGCTGATGAAGGGTCCCAGGTCGCCCGGCAAATAATCGTCGAGCGCCAGGTAAATCGCGTCGACTGCTGCCGGCCAGTGCAGCACGTTGCGGCAGAACGACAGCATCACGATCAGAAATGGATAGAACGAAAGCAGCGCGCTCGCCGCTACGGCCAGCGCGTAGACGTGAACTTCCGTTTGCATGCAGTAGCGTAGCGTGGGGCGCCAGGCATTTACGCTTCTGGACCAAAGGCCTGGGGGCGCAGGTGCTCCGAACAGCGGGGTCAAAGAATTAGCTTAGCGCCAAATGGAGTGGGGCAGGCGCTTTCGCCTGCCAACCAACCATCTCCCTCACGGCGTGGTACGTTGATCCGCAGGTTGACAGACGAAAGCGTCTGTCCCACCCACTGGTTGACAGACGAAAGCGTCTGTCCCACTCCGTGGTACGTTGTGTTTTCGCGTGAGTGGCAACCATATGACACTGCCAATGACCATGGGAATCATCGTCGGGAATCGCGGGTTCTTTCCCGACCATCTCGCCAAAGAGGGACGTGAGGAGATGATCAAAGCGCTCGCCACTGCGGGCATCGAGCCGCTGGTGCTGGGCCCCTCCGACAGCAAATACGGCGCCGTGGAAAGCCGCGCCGACACGCGCAAATGCGCCGACCTCTTTCGCGCCAACCGCGACCGCATCGATGGCGTCATCGTCACGCTGCCGAACTTCGGCGAGGAGCGCGCCATCGCCGACACGCTGCGGATGGCCGAACTCAACGTACCCGTGCTGGTGCAAGCGACTCCGGATTCCGCGTCGAAAATGTCCATCAAGTTTCGCCGCGATAGCTTCTGCGGCAAGATGTCGGCCTGCAACAACCTCGCGCAATACGGCATCCCCTACTCCATCACCACGCAACACACCGAAGCGCCGGATTCGGACCTCTTCCGTAAAGATCTGGAGTGGTTCGCCGGCGTTTGCCGGGTGGTGAAAGGCCTGCGCAGAGTGCGCATCGGAGCTCTGGGCGCGCGTCCGGCCGCCTTCAACACCGTGCGCTACAGCGAGAAGATCCTGGAGCGGCACGGCATCTCCATCGAGACCGTGGACCTGACCGAAATCCTGGGCCGGGTACACCGCATGAAAGACAACGACGATGCCGCGCAGCAGAAACTGGCGGGCATCAAGAACTATGTTTCGACGCAGGGCATCCCCGACGATGCGCTGCTCAAGATGGCCAAACTGGGCGCGGTGATCGATCGCTGGATGAAAGAAACTGAAGTGGTGATGAGCGCTGTGCAGTGCTGGACCGCGCTCGAAGAATACTTCGGCGTGGTGCCCTGCACCATCATGAGCATGATGAGCAACGACCTGCTGCCCAGCGCCTGCGAAGTCGATATCTGCGGCGTGGTCGGCATGTACGCGCTGCAACTGGCTTCCGGCACGCCCAGCGCGCTGCTCGACTGGAACAACAACTACGGCGACGATCCCAACAAAGCGGTCTGCTTCCATTGCAGCAATCTGCCGAAACATTTCTTCCAGGATGTGCGCATGGATTTCCAGGAAATCATCGCCGGCACGGTGGGCAAGGCCAACACATTCGGCACCTGCGTGGGAAGAGTCAAGGCCGGGCCGATGAGCTTCTGCCGCGTCTCCACCGACGATCGCACTGGCAAGCTGCGCTCCTATGTCGGCGAAGGTGAGTTCACCAACGATCCGCTCGATACGTTCGGCGGCGCCGGCGTGGTGCGCATCGAGCGCCTGCAGGACTTGCTGCGCTACATCTGCCAGAACGGTTTCGAGCATCACGTGGCCGGGAATTTTTCCTCGGTGGCGCCCATGCTCCACGAAGCCGGAACGCGCTATCTGGGCTGGGACATGTACTGGCACGGCGCAACGCAGGGGTGTTAGTGTGCTGTCCCACGGAGGATTTACAATGAGCGCAAGAGCGCGACCGAGGGGTCGCGCACGGACGAGGGCGTCCGCCCCACTTTGGCTTAGCCGGACGTTGTGAAGAGTTAGGAGGGATAGGACACCAGATGGCGGTGGTCGGGGGTGTTGACTTTGGGACGCTGAGCGTGCGCGTCTCCATCTTCGACAGTGCCAAAGGTCGTCTCGGCTCGGCCACCGCCGAGTATCCGCTGACCCGCAAGAAAGAAGATCCGGATCACGCCACACAGTCGCACCAGGACCACATGGACGGCCTGGCAGCCGCAACGCGGAGGGCCATACAGTCCGCCGGAGTGAACGGCCGCGAGATCGGGGCGCTGGCTCTCGATACTACGGGTTCGAGTGTCATTCCGGTGGGCGAGGGCTTAGTTCCGCTGGACGATTACTACCTCTGGTGCGACCATCGCGCCAAAGGCGAGGCCGCCGAAATCACAGCGGCCGGCCGCCGCGAAAATCTGGAAGCGCTCCAATGGTGCGGCGGCGTGTATTCCTCCGAGTGGGGATTTTCGAAATTGCTGCACTGGCTGCGCCACAATCCAGGCAAGCGGGACAAGCTGGTCACGGCGTTGGAGCATTGCGACATGGTGGCCGCGGTGCTGTGCGGTATCGCCGATCCGCGCCAGGCTCCACGCAGCATCTGTGCCATGGGCCACAAATGGATGTGGAACCGGGAATTGGGCGGATTGCCGCCCGAGCAATTTCTGGTGAAGGTAGACCCGCTGCTGGCCGGCGTGCGCGCCAAACTCGATGGCCGCTATGCCACCTCGGACCAAATTGCCGGCCAGCTTTCCGCCGAATGGGCGGCGAAGCTCGGGCTGACTGCCGGCATCCCGATCCCCGTGGGCGCATTCGATGCGCATTGGGACGCCATCGGCGCGGGCCTGCGCGAAGGCGACGTGGTCAACGTGGTGGGCACCTCCACCTGCATCATGGCGATTGCCAAACAGGTGGATCTGATCCCTGGCGTGTGCGGTGTGGTCAAAGGCTCGATCCATCCGCGGTATTTCGGCATCGAAGCCGGCCTTTCGGCGACCGGCGACATCTTTGACGCCATCGCGCGCCGTGCGGGCTCGACGGTTGCCGCGCTCTCGCAAGGGCTGGAGCAGTATCGCGGCGGCCAGACCGGCTTGCTGCGGCTCACCTGGGATAACGGCGATCGCACGGTGCTGGTGAACGCGGAGCTCGGCGGCGTGACGCTCGGCTGGAATCTAACCCATACCGCGCAGGACGAGCTGTTTGCATCCATCGAAGGCACCGCGTTCCACACGCGCGTGATTCTCGAACGCATGGCCGAGCATGGCGTGCCCATCCGGCGGGTGATCAACGGCGGCGGCATCCCGCAAAAGAACGAAACGTTGAACCGGATCTATGCCAACGTGCTGAATAAGCCTGTGCTGGTTCCCGCAGGCGACGTGACCAGCCTCGGTTCC
>Ga0187855_10002160_pt1 | contig 15000 bp, 15 predicted proteins | sample June2016WEW_8_10_2_FD_132969 | JGI IMG/M metagenome (GOLD analysis project Ga0187855, IMG submission 132969) | Peatland microbial communities from SPRUCE experiment site at the Marcell Experimental Forest, Minnesota, USA - June2016WEW_8_10 | ecosystem: Environmental > Terrestrial > Soil >...
CCGATAACAACGCGGGCTTTAGCCCCTGAGGGCCGGACCGTTTGCCCGGAGAAGTATTTATGAGACCAGTTCTAGGGACAGCTGCCGGGTGGATGCGTGCCGGAGGACGGCGGCCGCGTTTCGGGTTGCTTCCGGCAAAGTGAGCAAGCCAAGCTCTCGGGCGCAAACCGCTATAGCGGCCTCGATAAGGAGATACCATGTCGTTCGGAATTTACGCAATTGGGTTCGCGATCTTGATCGGCGGACTGGTCTACGGCGCGCACCTGATGCACATGCCCGCCCACTGGATTGTCGTGGGCGCGATCGTGCTCTTAGGCATTGGCATTCTGTCGGGGGTAAAAGCCACGCGTCAGAAGGATCCTGCGGAATAGCGGTATTTCGAACAGCCCTACCCCAGCGTGTAAGTATATATTTGCTGGAACTGTATAACATTGACCAGTCATTGAAAACATTAGCGTCTATGGTTATGTGAATCTGTAAGCGCGGCCATGAGTTAGTCGACTACGCCAACGTTTAGACCCTGGTCAGTGTTGGAAGCTCCCACGTTCAGACCTTGGGTCAGTGCTGGAAATGTTTGAACTCTCACGACCGCACCATTTCACTGCAGATTAGACACGCACGTTTCAGGCCGGACTCCACGCGGGTTCGGCTTTTTTCCGTGGCTGGACGTACATAAGAGTCGGTCCTCGGGTAGGACACCGGTCTCTCAGTATGTTTAGAACGGGGCGCCGAAGAAATGGAAGGGCAATCTCCTTGCCCCAGGTTAAATGAAGAACTCGTGTGGCACCTAGTCGTGGAGAACGATATTCAGAAGTGAGCTATGAACTTGCAGCCCGCCGCCCTCGCCATAATCAACAAAGCCCAACCTTCGGAACCGGTTCATGAAGAAACTGACCCGGGACCGGGTTGTGCCGATCATATCGGCCAGGGTCTCCTGGCTGATCTTGGGGATGACCGTCTCGGGTACACCTTCCTTGCCGAAATGAGCCAGCAAGAGCAGAATCCGAGCCAGTCTCTTTTCGCTGGAATTGAAGAGTTGGTCAACGAGATCCTCTTCATAGCGGATGTTGCGCGCCAGCAAATAGGCCACGAACATGTCGGAAAATTCGTGTTCCTGATGCAGCGCATCCATCATGGCTTTCTTGTCGATGCGTAGAAGTTCGCAGTCCGTCATGGCGGTTGCAGATCCCATGCGTAAAGGCTGTCCAGCCAGGCCACCTTCTCCGAAAAACTCTCCCTCGTTCAATATGCCCAGAGTCGCTTCCTTGCCATTCTTGGATACGACCGTGAGCCGAACCTTGCCTTCCTGGATGTAGAAGACGGAGTCAGCCGCATCCCCCTGCGCGAAAACCGCTTCTTTCTTGGGAAAAACCACGGCCTTACTACCCGCGCCGATAGTGGCAAGGAAGTCCTTTGGGTCGAAATCGGGCTTCCTCTTGGCCAACGCGGTCGGTGATGCCATTCGATAAATTCTCCCAGTGTCGAGCGTACACTCTCCAAGATTTTGACAGGATCGTAGTCACCGAAGATGTTCACTTTTGCTCACAATTGGAAAAAGGCGCGGCCACAAAATGAGATCTGTCGCCTCGATAACCTGTCGAAAATGATCAATATTGAACATTTTCCTCGCTCTGAACCTTGCATTATCGAGTGGTGAAGGCTCGAGAACTCACCCCGAAACAGATACTATCCGTGCCTTGTAACACTTGTGGTGCAGCGATCGGAGAAGTTTGCGAACTGCATACGGGAGCCCCGCGCACCGAGCCACACCGCGATCGCAAGCTTTCCGCAGCCGAGGCAGCGGAAAAAGAAATCGGCAACGGATGACAACCCGCGAAGCGCCGGGATGTCTGAAACCTGCTTTGGAAGCCACCGTGAAATGCGCTGAGCGTAAAATGCCGGAGCTTGGTCAACTGTGACAAATTCTTATTGAAGGATGACGCAATTTTATGGACGTACAGGACATGAGCAAAGAACAGTTGATAGACTTAGCCGATGAATCCGGGCGGAATCTGGAAAATGGCAAGAGTCAAATCACAGCACTCGAAGCGGATCAGCGGAAGCTCGTCTCCCTGCTCTTACGTTTGACGAAGATAACTGGCGGCCTGCGGAATCGGCTATTCGAACTCTCCATGGATAATAAGGCTCTGACAGAATCCCTGGAAAAGCGCGCACCCGATGTGCATGCGCTATTTTCTGATTTGCGTACTAATTCAAAAGATCATCCAGCATTGGCCGATTTCCCAAGCGTTCAAGAGTTAGAGGAATCAATCGAAGCCATTCTCGGACCGATTCATTAGCCCCCGGAATTCGTTTGCGGTCCGGGACGCTGGCGCAGAACACCCTTAAAGAGCAGCCCATTTACCGAAGAGTGAACACTCTTGCTCAGCAGAATAGCGGTGCCGCGGTTAAGGTCGACTCTGCCGGAACCAAACTCAAAGCAGAAATTACCGAACGCTGACAGCAGGGGCAAATTTCGTCGGACCAGGGCAAGTCCACGATTTCCTCGTGCGTCGGAACGGAGTAAGCGACCGCGCCGCTTCGGCATACGAGCACAACGAGAAGAAGTGCCACTACGCTGACAGAAAGCAGGCGCCAACCTCTAGAACTGGTCTCATAAATGGTTTTGGGAAGGGCGCCGGCTTCAGCCGTGCCGTTCAGGACCGATAACAACGCGGGCTTTAGCCCCTGAGGGCCGGACCGTTTGCCCGCAGAAGTATTTATGAGACCAGTTCTAGTCCCCTCCCACAAGGCTATGGCGCCTGACGAGCTTGTCCACGGACGCATCGTCTAGCAGCTTGCGGAAAAACTCGATTCTGGTCTTGGTTTTGGGTGGCGCAGCGGTTTTACCGCTGCGATAAACGCATCATTTTCAGGGCCGGCTTTAGCCGCTGAGGGACCGGCGCGGCGTGCAACCGAGGTTTTCCGCAAGCTGCCAAAGCTCAAATGCGACCGATGACTACGAGAATGATGACGATCACAAGGATCAGTCCCAACCCTCCGGTCGGAGCATATCCCCAGTCTCGACTGTGCGACCACCGTGGCAGGGCACCAAAGAGAGCTAACAGCAAAATCACGATCAGTATCGTTCCCAGCATATTGACTCCTTTTCGTCATCACTCAGACGACGTTCGCACGTCCCTAAACCGCAGAGGACAGCTCTAACTCTGTGTCGTTCCAGTGCGGCGTAACCGATCCTGGAGAAGAAGCGCACGGAAGCAATCTTGAGTGACAGCCATTTATGTTTATAGGCGTCCCGCTGGATCCTTACTGGTCAAAACTGCTCAATGTAAGAAATTGGGTCGAAAGGGCGGGTTGGGTGCCCCTCGTGACGGAATGCGGGCGATGATAGCGGGTGGAATCGCATCTCACCGCCCGCGGGACATCACTTCGATCGCTGCATAACGCCGGAAAGGAAATGGCGCGAGTCCACGGAGTGGACCCGCACCAATCTAAGAGTTCATCGACTTTCCTATACCGCACGCTACGTGACGCAATGCGTTGCAGTCAATTCGCTTCTGACGAGGCTACTCTTTACCTCCAGGGCCCTTTTTCTCAGGAGCGCTTTCGGGGCGAGCCGCAGGGCGAGCCTGTGGCTGCGCATGAGCTACAGGCTGGGCATGGGCTGCAGGCTGCGCGTGAGCTGCAGGCTGCGCATGGGCTGCAGGCTGCGCATGGGCTGCAGGCTGCGCATGGGCTGCAGGCTGTGCGTGGGCCGCAGGCTGTGCGTGGGTGGCAGGCTGTGCGTGGGCCGCAGGCTGTGCGTGAACCGGCTTGTTCTCGTTCGAGCGAGTCGCCGCTGCTTTATTCTCAGCTGCCTTGTTCTCAGTCGAGCGAGTCGCCGCTGCTTTATTCTCAGCCGCCTTGTTCTCAGTCGAACGAGTCGCGGCTGCTTTATTCTCGGCTGCCTTGTTCTCAGTCGAACGAGTCGCCGCCTCTTTATTCTCAGCTGCCTTGTTCTCAGTGGCCTTAGTCTCGGCTGCCTTGTTCTCAGCCGCCTTGTTTTCGGAAGCCTTATTCTCAGCTGCCTTGCTCTCAGCCGCGTTGTTTTCGGAAGCCTTATTCTCGGCAGCCTTGCTCGCAGGTGCTTTGTAAGTCGCTCCCGCCTCTTTGGCCGCTACCACCCCAGAACCGCTAAACTCCCCCGGCTTCGCAGTCGCAGCGATGGCCGGACGTCCCTGGTTCACAGAAGCCAAGAGCGCGTGGTTGGTGCTGGCAGCGTGCACATGCTGAGTTTGCATTGCGGTTGCCGGCGTATGCTGCTCGTGGGACGCAGTCTCTTCTGCCGCAGTCGGACGAGCGCTAATTCCACCTTCGCCACCGTTATAGCTGACATGGTTCACCGTGGTTTCGTTGACTACCGTCTTTTCGTAAACGTTGGTGATGTTCGTGACGTTCACATTGCTCACTGAGCGGTTGTAGAAGAAGGCTCCGTTATTCCAATACCCTCCGCCATAGCCGACACCGCCGTAGCCGAAGCCGTAGTTGACGCCTCCGTAGAAGCCGACACTTTGGCCCCAGTAGCCCTCATTCCAGGCAAAGGCGTTGCCGCCCCAGCCCCAATAACCGGGAGTCCAGAGCAAGCCAGCCATGGGCGGCTCGACCCACGTACCCGGCACCCAGAAGTAGCCTTCATCGCCATTAGCCCAGTAGCCCGGCGTCCACAAATACCCGGCGGAGGGGCACATAGGCTGCTCGTACACTGGCAGGGCGGGCGGAGCGATCATGATCGACACACCGAACTGCGCTAACGAGATGGCCGGTATGGCCAGTATCAGAAAAGCTAGCAACAGAAAACGGATTTTGCGCATTTTGAACCACCTTTGCCAGATCATCCTTAGGGTGCCCGGTTGTGCTTTACCTGCTGCGGGCTGCTTGGATTGAACGGTTACGCGTCGACAAAATGATTCCACGGAGGCGCCGACCAAGTCTGTGCACTACTGCTCACTTTTTGGGATGTTCCCATTTCGGTCTACTGAACGATTTTCCGTGCGTTTTGTCGGACGATGACCGTTTTCACGCCGGAAAACAACGGCGCGGGCCCGAACCGCGGACCCGCGCCGATCATGTTTTAAGCGATCAGGTTAAGCCGGTTGCGTCCGCAGGCGACAGCGGACGAACCTGCTAGAGCGTGAAGCTGAGTGTAAGGTTAACGCCAGGAAACGATGCGTTGCACAGGTAATACACGCCGTTGATCTCGATAACGTAAACGTTCTGCGTGTACAGCCAGTTGCTGGGCCACGGGTCAACGAATCCGAAAGCATAGCCGCCGTACTGGAAGCGGTGATTGCTGTAGTCGGATTGGCTGACACGAAACGTGTGTTGTTGTCCAAAATTGGCCTTGAATTTGTCGGCTGGAATGCGCCCGCCGCCGTTACCAGCGGCTTGCTTCTGCTCATTCTTCGCGACCGGCTTGCTGTTTTGTTCTTGCTTGGCGTTCTTTTCTTCCGGCTTCGCGTTCTTCTCGGGCTGCGCTTTTTTCTCTTCCTGCGCGGCCGGTTTGGCTTTCTGATCTTCTTGCTCGTGCTGCTCCTGGGCAAACACCGGAGCGGCGACGCCAAGAATCAACGACAGAACTGCGGTGCTGATAACTCCAACTAGTTTCATAGGGTATTGCCTCCATTATCGATTTGTTGCTAAGCCTGGGCTTAGCCCTACTGCAAGCTTCCTGTAGTCACGGTCACAACCGTGCCGATGGCTTCGCCGGATACGAGAAGTTCAACTCTCCGATTCTGCTGGCGTCCGGAGGCATTATCGTTTGAAGCTACGGGCAAAGTGTTGCCGAAACCTGTAGCTGACACCGAATTCGTCGCGACACCTTCTTGCACCAGGTAATCGCGAACGGATCCAGCACGATTCTCGGACAACGTCTGATTCATCGCGTCGCCGCCCACATTGTCGGTATAGCCGCCGACTGCGATGTCGAGTCCAGGGTAAGCGAGTAGAATACCGGCGACTTTCGCCAGCTTCTCGCGTGCCCCCGGCTTCAAAGAGTATTTTCCGGTATCAAACAAAACGTCGGACATGCTGACGATGAGGCCACGCGCCGTATCACGGGTCTCAAGGATCGAATTCAACTGCGCGGACAACTTTATGCGCAGCGCCGCTTTATCGGTTTCCGCCTGTTGGGCCGCCATACGAGACTGGTCCGCATCCGCCTGAGCGGCGGAGACCGCAGCCGCTGACGTAGCCTCGCTGGTCGCCATATCGGATTTTGCCTGCGCGGTTTCAGTTTGCGCAGCGGCAGCGTCCGCGCGCGCCTTGGCCGCATCGGAATCCGCCTGCGCCTTGGCCGCTAATGCGATCGCCGCGTCCGACTGGGCCTGGTCTTTCTGCCGAATCGCGTCGTCGGCTTGTCCCTGCGATACCGCTAGCGTATCGGCGGATGCCTGACGTTCGCTGGCCAGGCGCATCTCGTCCAGTTTCTTGACGGCGATCTCGCGGGAATCCTCAGCCGCCTCAACCGCACTACGGGAGACCGCGATCAATCCCTTTTCGTCGGTGTGTCTGTTCGTGGCAAATTCATCCGCGTTATTGGTCAACTGCACCGCTCGCGCATAACTGTCGCTCGCATACTGCTCGGCTCCCTCGGATTGTGCGATGCGCAGTGCATTTCGCGCCTCGAAGAATTCGAGCGGTAACCTTGCATTCAGAATCACCGGGTCGAACCGGTAGCCGGTAGGAATGTAGCCGCCGCGCTCCATCAGTTCGTACTTTGCGTTAACTGATTCGGTGGTTCCCTTGGTGGACTCGCGAACCACATTCTCAAGCACTACTGCATTGCTCGGCTGACGGACAGCATAATAAGGCTCCGCGGTAACGATCAAAGCGAAAGCCTGAAGGTCGGTGGTTACGCGAAGTTTACTGCGATGGTTGTCGCCGACTAACACTTCGCCCAGGTTCACTGCCCGGCCTTCAGGAGAAATCGCCCACAAAACGTAAGTTAGATATTCATTGCCGAAGGTCGTCGGCCTCTGCAGATTGCCAAATTCCGCTTCGATCTCAACCGATCCTTTCTTGCTGTTCACTTTGGCTTCGCCATTCGCCGATGGCATCAAGTCCGTGCCCGCGAAGTCCAGCTTTGAGCTTCCGCTGCGGTAGTCATAATTGACCGCTTGAACAGTTCGACTGACTACGATCACCCGAAATATCGGCGTCGGATTCGTGGACTCGACGACCACGGTTGATTGGGGATTCGATTGAGCAAACGCGCTTACACTAAGTGCGATTCCGATTGGCACAAGAAACTTAACCTTCACAGTAATCTCCTTATCGATGGCAGAGCTCTGCCGGATTGCGTTATTGGTTACGTTGAGGGCCTGATATGCCCGGAACGACCGCCTGTCGGATGGTCATCCCTTCCCAAGGTGGATATTGGGAAGAGAATGGAACAGCCCGGTAACATTCAGGATCCACAGAACCAGGGCAATGACCACGATGCCGTTAAAGATAGATTTGATCGTTCCCTGCATGGGAATGAAGCGATTCACCAGCCACAGGAGGACGCCTACCACGATCAGAACTTCCAGCAGTTGAATTAGAGGCATAATCTTTCACCTTCCTTGTTTCTTGGACTGAGCGAGTTTTAGGGTCGAACCGTTCTTAGGTCGAACCGTGTCGCGCCGTGGGGTTCCGCGGCGCACACAACGGATGAAGAACGCCGATTGACTGGATGTGGTCGCCTCGCCGTGACTTGATCAGAACCTGACCCGGCAGTGACCTGGGAATCGGAGCGGCGAATCAGCGTCGCGGCTTCGTCTACACACTCAGGATGGTCAAGGATGACAGGTATGTACTTTCGCGTCTGAGCAAGATAGCTCACTTATGATGACCAAGTTGTTCAGGTCTGCGCCGCGACGCGATCATCTGACGGGCGCCTCTCTTGACGGGCGCTTCATTCCTGACATTATTTGTCTATCGCGGGTCCGCCCGCAGCGCTATCGGCAACGCTCGATCGTATGGAGTGCATCAACGCCCAGGAATACTCGAATTCCTCCCCACACATTAAACAGACCTGATACGTCCGTTTCTTGATCGTGAACACGCCACTGCGTCGGCGGTGATGGCATCCGAAGGCAAAGCGGAAAATCGAATCGAGCGGGTTCATAAATCCGCCACTCTCTGCCGGCGTTCGCAACTTCCATTGGCATCCAGCCAGTCGAGTAACGAGCGCACGCTGGCCCGCGCCAGAGCAATTGCGCAATCAGCCGCCCCATAATAGATGTTGATCGTGTCCCCATCCGGGTCCATCGTGTATCCACAGGGGAACACGACATCGTCAACGTCGCCGTGACGTTCGTAGGAGGCCTCCGGCCCAAAAATCCACGAATCGCCTCGCAGCAGGCATTTTGCCGGATTCTCGAGATCGAATAGAGCCAAGCCCAATCGATAGAGGCAGCCGGAAGGCGTGTGGCGCACTCCGTGGTAGAAAACCAGCCATCCGCGGGCGGTTTCAATCGGCGGCGGCGACAAACCGATTTTGTTTGCGTCCCACCAGGCACCGCGACGCGCTTCCAGCATCAGCCTGTGCCTGCCCCAATAACGCAGGTCGGGAGAATAAGAAATCCACATGTGCGCTCCGAGTGTCGTCATCGGCCGATGAATCAGCGCCCAGCATCCGTCGATTCTGCGCGGCAGAAGCGCCGAGTCCTTGTCGTCCGGCGGCATGATCACGCCGTAGCGCTCGAAAGTTCGAAAGTCTTTGGTCAGGGCCAGTGAAACTCCGGGGCCGCCCCGCGAATACGACGTGTAAGTCACCACGTATTGCTGCAACTCGGGCACAAACGTGATGCGGGGATCCTCGATTCCCCATAGTTCCTCCGGATACTCTTTTACGCTGGGCATCAATGTAGGTTCACGATCAATCTGCCATCCATCGACGCCGTTCTTAGACCGCGCCGCGCAAAGATGCGACAGGCCGCGCCGGTCTTCGACGCGGCATAGCAGCAGCGTGGTGCCGTCGGGCAACAGGGTCGCGCCGGCATTGAACACGCTATTGATGGAGTAGGGCCAATCCTTGCGCGTCAGAATGGGGTTGCCAGGGTGACGCAGAAGCAGGGGCGGATAGTGATTGCTTTCCACGTTCACCAGGGTGGTTTCGGGAGCAGTCATGGGCTTTCTGGCCTTTCCGATTTTTGCAGCGAATGCATTTCCAGGAGTGCCATCAGAAACGACAGCGTTGATTCCGCCCCTTGATTCTCATTGGCGCGTTCGGGATGCAACCCGTCCCGGCAGCCGCCCGTGGCGGAATCATAAAGAGGAAGCTGTAGATCGTTGTCGCCCAAAAACCAGTTGAAGGCCGACCAGGCTTCGTTGCGCCATCGGTCGTCGCCGGTTACGCGGTACGCTGCGAGACACGCGGACACCGCGCCAGCAGCCTCAATGGGTTGTTGATCGAAGCGGGCTTTTGCGCCATCCTGGTGATAGAAGCCCTGCGACCCGATGGGGACAAAGTGGTGGTTGGTTTCGCAATGCTGCGCTTTCAGCAGCCAATCCAGCGCTTCCAGGCCGTTGGCGACCATGCGATCGTCCGCGGACGCCGAGCCCACAACCAGCAGCGCCTGGGGCAATCTCGCGTTGCCGTAAGCGACTACGTTTTCGAACCACTTCCAATCCGGACGGCGGATCGACTCATACATTTCGAGCAAGCGCCGGCTGAGCACCGATCTTATTTTCTGCGCATCGCGGTCCCCAGGATACGAATTGAGATATTCCTGAATCCCCAGAAGTGTATAAGCCGAGGCGCGAGGACTATAGGATTCCAGGGCTGCGGGAAGCGAGAACTCGAACAGGCGCCCGGCAGCGCTCCTCAATCCTTGATTATGGGATCGTCCGAGGACAGTGCCAAGACCCCACAACGCGCGCCCATGGCAGTCTTCCGAGCCTGCAGGTTCGCTCCACCGCCGATCGTAGCCGAGAAAGTTTCGGAACCTGCCGTTCGCTGGATTGAACGCGTGCTCGAGGAAGGACAAATAACGGGCGGAAAAATCCGCAACCGGTACATTTACCTTCTCTCGCTCATTCTTGGCTTTCGTCAGGTCTTCGGTTTTAGCCCAGTCCTCCAGCATCACCGTGAAGATCAGTGCGCGCGCGTTGTCGTCGGTGGTATGACCCTCGCCTCGATTGGGGACAGTGAAGATGGCGTGCTGCAGAATTCCTGTGTCATCGGTCAGCGCGTTGACTTGATTCAGTTTTAACTCCGGCAGCCGATCAAGTGCTTTGGGAGTAGCGCGAGCCGAAAACTGGACGCGGGGATTTTCCATGCGATCGCTGCGAACCCGGGCAAAACTTTCCATGTAACCCTGCGCGACTTTTTTCCAGATCATGTCGCGGGCAAAAAGATAGGCGCGTTTACGCATGGCGTGGCGAATCGCCGGAGTGTCCAAAAGCTCGATTGTCTTGTGTGCAATCGCTTCCGGATTCTGGAACGGGACCAGCGCACCGCGGCCGTCATCCAGCAACTCAATCGCGTGCCAATACGGAGTCGAGATAATCGCCTTGCCCGCACCCAATGCATACGCCAGCGTTCCGGAAACCACCTGCGCTTCGTGCCGGTAGGGAGTGATGTAGATATCGGCGGCGCCAATGAACGCGGCCATTTCCTCCGGGCTGGCGAAGCGGTCGAAGAACTTCACTTGTGCTCCCACTCCCACTTCTCGCGCCAGCGCTTGCAGGCTGGCACGATACTGATCCCCCTCGCGACGGAGCACATGCGGGTGGGTCGCGCCCGAGACAATATAAACAACATTCGAATGTCTGGCCAGAATCCGAGGCAGCGCTTGAATGACGTTTTCAATTCCCTTGTTCGGCGAGAGCAGGCCGAACGTGAGCAACACCGCCTTGCCCTCCACGCCAAAGCGGTCTTTGTAGAAGTTAGGATCGAGAAAGGGCAGATCCGGAACGCCGTGCGGGACCATATCAATCTTACTTCCCGGCACTTTGAAGATTTCCTGCAAAAACTGCGACGAGAGCTGGCTCATCACGATGAGCCGATCCGAAAGCTCTGCGATCTCTTCCATGACCATGAGTTGATTAGGGTCGGGCTCGCGCAAAACTGTATGCAGCGTGGTTACGACCGGCATCTTCAAGCGGCGCAGCAGATGCAGAATATGGCCTCCGGCCTGGCCGCCGAAAATTCCATACTCGTGCTGCAGGCACACCATGTCGATATTATTGAAGTTGAGGAAGTCCGCCGCGTCTTCATACGACTTCACTTCATTTTGCGCCAGCGACCATCGCACCCGCGGCGGATAGTCGTATCCCTCTTCGGTGTCATTGACGGGCAGTGCCAACAAGCGGGCGGTCCCGTATTCGCCCGAGATGGCCGCGCAGAGATCGGTAGTGAACGTAGCAATCCCACATTGTCGCGGAAGATAATTTCCGATCACCGCGACTCGACTTGGCAGAGATAATTTGGGCTTCGGCTTCGACTGCACCGCGGGGTAAGCCGCTGACAACCCGCCTCCCACCATGAGGCGCGGGAGGGCTACTTCTAATATTCCGTCGGGAAGCGCGGTGATTGGTAGCGACATTGGCACCTCACTTTCCTGAGCAGAGGTATTGATAAGGGTTGGCAGACAACCGCGTAGGATTCCAGTCCCTATGTTTCGTCCACCGTGAAGTTTGCTTCGGGTTGGTACTTAACAGTATTCAACGAAAGCGGAGTTCAGGACTGGTCAAAATTGATCAAATTAGAGAGCCTTGGTTGCGGATTCATGCCGTCCGTTCGTCTTTGGGTCGCAAGAAAGAGGTGGCGCAGCACATTCTGCGGCTGCGCCACCAGAGGAGCAAACAACGCGGATCGGGGAATCCGCAAAGCTCCTTCACATCCTCTGATCTCCGATATATCGCAGTAGCTTACGATGTCGCTGGAAGGGACGTCTGTGCAAAACTGCTCAGTTTTGAGAAGTAACGTTGAGCAATTTTGAACAGCATTGGAGGATCGTTGCCTTATATAAATGGTCCCCATGGCAACCAACAGGACGCTCCTGTGTATCCACCGGGATGCGGAACAACTGAGTTTGTTGCAAGAACATGGATATGAGCTGGCAACGGCAACCAACGGTTCCGAAGGTCTGCGGATGTTTATGTCGCGGCCCGTGGATGCCGTCGTCCTCGAGTACCACCTGGGTCTCCTGGATGGCGCAACCATTGCCAGTGAAATCAAGCGCGTGCGGCCGGATGTACCCATCGTAATGCTGGCCGATCACGTCGAACTACCCGCCGACGCTCTAAAGTCGGTGGATGCGCTCGTGGTCAAGTCGGACGGGCCGCACTTTCTATTGGCAACTGTTCACTTCGTACTGAATGTGAAGCCGGCCCCGCGTCAGGCGAACAAGCCAGGGTCTGAAGCTCCGGCACATCTGCGACGTCCGGGCAGGTCACGAGAAGCAGGGAGCATTGGTCAGGCTAACCTTCGTCAGTCGACAACTGACGGGAGGGCCACACCCTTCTCGCGGGAAGTCTGGCGAGGTATTCGGGATGGCAACATAACATTCTGACCCGCCATTAACAATCGCCGAGCTTCGGCGCCGTCCAGGTAGCAGTTCTCTTGCACATGACGCGGATGCGCCGAAACGATGGCATAAGGCAGACCCAGAAAAGTCTTGGTAACAATTCCAGTTACTTCAACCGCGTTATAGTGTTGCCCGGCCACCTTGGCTAAAATTCGATTCAATGCGTGCCGGATTTTCTTCGTCCCGGGCGCGCCGAGAAACATCACTTTTACTTCCGCCGCGATAAAAAAGAAATTCCAGCCTGCGGCACGAATCTTACGATCTACCGCGAAGCCATCGAGGCCCTTGGCTACGCTCCACTGTCCCGAGTAAAGCTCAGTCTCCAATCCAAACTGCTGTGGCCATTCCGACATCAGAATCGTGCCGACCTGCACTTCTTGTGGCATGGACTCTCCTCTTCTCAACTCGCCATGTGAATTCGCCACGTCGCAGGCTGACATTCAATGCAGCGTGGTGGGGGCAAGCGTCGTGGTGAGTACGTTGACTGACTCCCATCGCGTAGGCGCAAAGCTGCGTGTGAAGCCCGGCTCGGTTGCCTTACTTTGCCGATGGCCGCACGCCAGACAAATCGCTCCCACTTCACGGACGTCGGTCTCTTTCGAGATTTCATTCTCGCGAACCGCGATCACGCCCGCCACTACCGGGCCTGCACATTTGTCGCAAGAGTAAGCGGAGAGATGTAGGTATTGTTTTTTCACGAGGATCCTCGAAAGCTCAAGCGCTCCTAGACCACCGCACCGCGGCCGCTGAACAGATTAATGAGCAGAACCACCAGCGCGACCACCAGCAACAGGTGAATGAGGCCACCCGCTATGTGCAGGCTGAAACCAAGAAGCCACAGAACTAGCAGCACAACGAAAATAGTCCAAAGCATGTTGTTCTCCTTCGCTCCTTCGAGCGTTTCCGAAAATGCGCACCACGACAACTGATTTATCGTGTCGCTGGGGCAAGCGATTTCCCGCACTCCAGGCAAGACGTCTTCGCCCGCGGCGTGATTAACCCGCAAAACGGACACATCCTTTGCAATGCAAAAGTGCGAGGCGGTGGCGCAACCGATGCGAACAGATTCGAGACAGATGCACTGATCTTCGCGAGCCATCTGCGATAACGATCGCGCAGTCGTCGAAGTGCGCGTTCCATTAGCGACCTGCCTTCCATTTCGACAATGACATGCCAGGGCCCCTTATTCTGTGCAACATTGCTCATTCTTGGATAATAAAGACCAGGCGGCGCATCTTCGGAACCGGACAAGTTTCCCTAATGACCGGGCAAAAGTGAGCAATGTAGACCAGCTATCCTGCGCGTGCTCTGCGAGCATGGCATTTGAGACGAGCACTTCTTCTCTCTCTTTCAGGTTCTCTGAGCTAAGTCAGCCCATCTGAAGTTTTCTCCCCTTAGTTCACTAGATCTGTGTTCGGGTTAGATCTGTTCCGCAGATCCCAAAGGAATCAATTATGAAAAAGGTAATGTCGCTGCTGTTGATGAGTTTGATCGGCTTAGTTGGAACCCTCGCATGGGCAGGCTCGGATCGCGAAGAAACGGTCGAGCGCATGCAAAAATCCGTGGACGTTCTCCAATCCATCATGTCAACGCCCGACAAAGGTATCCCTGAAGAAGTGCTGAACGGCGCAAAGTGCGTGGTCATCGTGCCCGACCTGCTCAAAGCCGGCTTCATCTTTGGCGCTAAGCACGGACGCGGAGTAGCTACGTGCCGCACGCCGGAAGGCTGGAGCGCTCCCGCATTTGTCTCCGTGGGCGGTGGAAGCTGGGGATTGCAGATCGGAGTCGAAGGCATCGATCTGGTCATGCTGGTTATGAACGATCGTGGTTTACAGCATCTGCTTTCCAGCAAGTTCGAAATGACGGGTGAGGGATCGGTGGCAGCGGGTCCGGTAGGCCGTCACACTTCCGCCGGAACTGACATATTGCTGAACACCGAAGTGCTAACTTATTCGCGCTCCAAAGGCATATTCGCGGGCTTGACCTTGGAAGGTGCGGTAGTGGAGCAGGACAACGACTCGACCCGCGCCATTTACGGCCATCACATGATGTTCCGCAACATTCTTTCCGGCAAGGTGCCAACTCCGCGTAGTGGAGAAGCTTTTGTGGCGGCTGTTTCCGAAGCAGGCCACCAGGCTCACATCGCCGAAGCAAGAGAAAACAACAAGTAAGCTGATTAGCATTTGCGATCAAGACAAGATTTCCGCTGGCCGAGACCCGTAGGGGTTTCGGTCAGTTTTTTTCTAGAACTGGTCTCATAAATGGTTTCGGGTAGGGCACGGCTTCAGCCGTGCCCTTCAGAACCGATAACAACGCGGGCTTTAGCCCCCGAGGGCCGGACCGTTTGCCCGGAGACGTATTTATGAGACCAGTTCTAGAGCCCTATGCCCCCGGGGTGAAGCCACTGCAGTCGATACGAAAGTATAGGCAATACCATCGTCCAATTGCGCGACCCATTTTCTTCTGGCTGAATGGTCACAGCTTC
>Ga0187855_10002164_pt1 | contig 14973 bp, 11 predicted proteins | sample June2016WEW_8_10_2_FD_132969 | JGI IMG/M metagenome (GOLD analysis project Ga0187855, IMG submission 132969) | Peatland microbial communities from SPRUCE experiment site at the Marcell Experimental Forest, Minnesota, USA - June2016WEW_8_10 | ecosystem: Environmental > Terrestrial > Soil >...
AGCGGCACCGCGAATTGCCGCTCGATGTGGTCCCTGTAGACCCTGCCGGAGTTATACGCGCAGAAGGGGTAAATCAGCCGTTCGGCGCGGCATAGTGGATCACGCAACGCCTCACTCGCTCGATGTCGTAATTGTACGAATCCATGAAGTGCATGCCGGCGACCATCTTAGAAGGTCGCATGGCGAATACCGGGGCGCGAACGGAGCAGGTCAGCGGCCCAGTAGCAGAATGCCGGCGCAGATGGCCAGAAACGCCAGCATGGAGAGGAGCATGACGCCGGCGGTTTGCAGCAAGCTCTGCGAAGTGGTCTTCAGCAGCTCCTCGTCGTGCCGGATGTGTTTTGCCAAAGTGCTGAGCATGGCGGTTTACCTCCCTCGGCGGGGCTGAAAACTTGCCCTCCTTGATTTTAGTCCCAAACGGACGCGCCGGAGTATTTTAAGATGCTAAACGGCTAAACGGATGGCTGGCAGGCGAAAGCGCCTGCCCCACCCGGCTGCAAACCCTTCAGCAGCGAGGTGGGACAGATGCTTTCGTCTGTCAATCCGGCCCCGCGCTATAATTGCACCTGAGTGGACGTTTACGAGGAGTTGCTGCGGCTCCGCAAGCTGGGCCAGAAGTGCGCCATCGCCACCATTGTCCAGGTGCGCGGATCGATCCCCAGCTACGAAAGCGCCAAGCTGCTGGTGCGGGAAGATGGCTCCATGATCGGCACCATCGGCGGCGGATGTGTGGAAGCCGAGGTATGGAACGCGGCGCGCGAGGTGATCGAGACCGAACAACCGCGGCATCTCAGTTTCAATCTCGGGCAGGATGCGGCCTATGACAACGGGCTGATTTGTGGAGGACAGTTGGACGTCTTCGTGGAGCCGGTTTTACCAGTGCCCGGCGCGTTCATTTTCGGCGCCGGCCACATCTCGAAAAGCATATCCAAGGTGGCGAACCTGGCCGGATTCTCGACTACCATTGTGGATAACCGGGAGAACTTCGCCAATCGGGAACGCTTTCCGGAAGCCAGCGAAATTTACGCGGAGGAATACGAAGAGGTTTTCGGAAAGCTGCCTGTCAATGAAACCAGTTACGTGATCATTGTGACGCGCGGGCATCGCGACGATATGCGCGTACTGCGCTGGGCGATTTCGACCACGGCGCGGTACATCGCCATGATCGGCAGCAAGCGCAAGGTGATCGGCGTGATCAAGGAACTGGAGAAGGAAGGCATCCCCCGCGAGCGCTTCGAGCGCGTCTTTGCGCCGATGGGGCTGGAGATCGGGGCGGTCTCGCCCGAAGAGATCGCGGTGTCGGTGGTGGCGGAGATGATCGCGGTGCGGCGGAACGCGGAATCGGACTGGCGGGCGCTCTCCAAGTCGGTGTTCACCGACGAGTCCATGCGCGCCATGCTGCTGAAGTGACCGCCGCCGGACTGATTCTGGCCGCCGGCGAATCGCGCCGCATGGGATCGCCCAAGGCGCTGTTGGCGTTTCAGGGAGAGACTTTTCTGGACCGGCTGATCGGCCTGTTTTCGCGGCACTGTGCGCCCGTGATCGCGGTGCTGGGCGCGCAGCAGGAAAGCGTTCGTGCCGCGATGCGCCGGGCCAGCGAGGCGCTGCTGGTGGAGAATCCGGATTTCCGGTTCGGCCAACTGAGCTCCATGCAATGCGGCTTGCGCGCAGTGCCCGCGGATGCGGATGCGGTGCTGTTCACCCTCGTGGATCATCCGGCGGTGAAGCCGGACACCATAGCCCAACTGCTGGCTTCCGGCGAACATGCGCCGCTCCGTATCCCACGCTATGGCGGCCGGCGCGGGCATCCCATTTTGTTTGCGAAATCTCTCGCACCGGAGTTCCTGGCTTTGCCGGCCGGTTCCTCGGCGAAGGAAGTCGTGTCACGGTACGCGGGCGAGATCGCCTACCTCGATGTAAACGATCCGGGCATCCTGGCGGACGTGGATGATCCGGAGGCGTACCGGAATTTGCTGGCGGAGAGCCGCCTATGAAGCTCGCGGTGAAACGCGCGGCGAAGTGGCTAGGTATCCTGGCCGCGGTACTGGTTGTCGTGGGGATCGCAGCGCCGTACCTGAGTGTCAACGCCTTTGGCCCGCGCATTCAATCGGCCCTCGAAGGCGCGCTGGGACGCAAGGTTGAACTCGGGGCGGTACACTTCAGCCTGTTCAGCGGGCCGGGTTTTTCGGTGGACAACGTGGTCATTCACGAGGACCCGGCGATCGGCATCGAGCCTATCGCGTATGTCGGCTCGCTCGCAGCGGTGCCGCGGCTGGCATCGTTGTTCGGCGGGCGCCTGGAGTTCGCTTCGATCCGGCTGGAGGATGCCAGCATCAATCTGGCCAAGACCGGCGGTCCTGCGGAGCCGGGGCGCTGGAATTTCCAGGCCTTGTTGGACCGTTCCGTGATCCGCGCCATACCGGAAGTGCACGTACGCTCGGGGCGGATCAATTTCAAATTCGGCGATAGCAAGTCTGTCTTGTATCTCACCGATGCGGACCTGGATATCGCGCCGCCCTCGCGGGGGGCAACCGACTGGAATGCGGACTTTTCCGGCGAGCCGGCGCGCACCGACAAGCCGGCCCACGGCTTCGGCAGGGTTCTGGCGCGGGGCGGCTGGACTCCGGCCGGCGCCGGCCGCCTGGATCTCGACGTGCGCCTGGAAAGAAGCGCGGCGGGCGAGATCATTGCGCTGCTCCACGGCAACGATGCCGGAATCAATGGCACGGTGTCCGCCCGCATACGTCTGACCGGTCCTCTGGACAACATCCGCATCTCCGGCCGCGTGGATGTGGACGATGTACATCGCTGGGACCTGATGCCGCCGTACGGTCAAAGGTGGCCTTTTCGCCTGGGCGGGCGGCTCAATCTGCCGGCTCAGACGCTGGAAGTGGACTCCAGCCCGGCGGGCGGCGAAGCCTTGCCGCTGGCGGTGCGGCTGCGCTGTTCGAACTATCTCTCCGAGCCGCGCTGGGGCGTGGCCCTCAACTGGAACCGGTTTCCGATCAGCCCGCTGCTGGACGTCGCCCGCCAGATGGGGGCCGCGCTGCCGCCTAAATTGAAGATGACCGGATCGGTGGACGGCGTGCTGGGCTACTCGGGGCAGGGAAGCCTGCAAGGCGAGCTCGACTTCCACGATGCATCGGTCGCCATTCCGGACTCTCCGCCCATACGTTCCGAGCAGGCGCGATTGGTTTTCGGCGGCGGCCACGCCAAGCTGGCTCCGGCGCTGGTCCGCACCGCGCGGGACGAGCAGGCGCAACTAGAAGCCGACTACGACTGGACGGCGCAGTCGCTGGACCTGACCATTGCGACGGATTCCATGCTCGTGGAATCGCTGCGTGCGCAAGCCGAGTTGGCTGCGATTCCGTGGTTGGAGCAGGTTTCAAGCGGGACCTGGACGGGCGAGCTTCACTACCAGCTCTGTGGGGCGCCCCCGCCGCCGGCGCCCTCCGTGCCCGCAGCATGTCCGGAAAAGACCGGCTGGACAGGCAAGATCGAACTCGGCGACGCAACGTTCCCTTTGCCGGGGCTCGCGGAACCGGTTGAGGTGCAGTCGGCCACTGCCTACATCGACGGCGAACGGGTGATGCTGGACCGGATCCGTGCGCGGGAAGGCACGATCGCCTTTGAGGGCGAGTATCAGTACGCGCCGCAAGTAACGCGTCCGCATCGTCTGCGTATCTGGATTCCGGAGGCAGATGCGGCGGAGTTGGAGCGCGTGCTGATGCCTTCGCTGCGCCACAGCCGCGGATTGATCGCGCGTGCGCTTAGTGTAGTGCGGACGCCTATACCCGGCTGGCTGGCCGATCGCCACGTGGATGCCACCGTCCAAATCGGATCGCTGCACCTGGCGGATGCTGAGGCGCGCGACATCCAGGCGCATCTGCTGTGGGACGTGAGTAGGGTCGAATTCGAGGACATACGCGCCCGCATCGACGGAGGACGCGTCACCGGGGCGCTGACGGTTAACCTGCGCGGCAGCCGTCCCTCGTACCGTTTGGAGGCGCACTCGACAGGCGTCGGGTGGAAATCCGGCAAGGTGGATGCGGATACCGTGCTCGAATCGAGCGGCACCGGCGCGGAGTTGCTGGCGCGTTTGCACTCGACCGGCGCTTTTGTGGTGCGGGGGCTGGAAATGGAGGATCTGCCGGAACTCGAGAGCGTCTCGGGGGCTTACGATCTGGTGTGGGCGCTGGCGGGGCCGCAGATACGCTTCCCGGAACTGCAACTGGTTACGGGCGATGAGACCTATACCGGCCAGGGCGCCACCCAGCCTGACGGCCGGCTGGTGATTCAGCTCTCGAGCGGCGGCAAGGAAATGCACATGAGCGGCACGCTGGCGGAGTTGCGGCTGGAGGAGCCGGAGGCCCGGTAAGAGTTGGCAGGCGAAACGCCTGCCCCACCAGCGCCCCGCGCAACTTATTCGGCACGCAGAGCGTCTACCGGGTCAACCGACGCGGCGCGGCGCGCGGGGATGAAGCTGGCCAGGAGCGCCGAAGCGCCGAGAACGGCAGCGACAGCGGCCAACGTCGGCACATCCCACGAGCGGACGCCAAACAGCAGCCCGCGGATCAGAGTTGCCGCAGCCACAGAACACACCAAGCCTATGATAATGCCGGCGACGATCAGCCACCCGGCTTCTGTCAAAATCAACCGGTAGACTGAGCTGCGCTGCGCACCGAGCGCGATGCGGACTCCGATTTCACGGGTTCTCTGGCTCACGGAGTAAGCAATCACCCCGTAGAGTCCGGCGGCGCCGAGCAGCAATGCCAGGACGGCGAAGCCCCCCACCAGCCACGCCGAACAACGCCGCAGATAGGCCGCCGGCGTGTTGTTGATGCGGTCGTTCATAGTTCGCTGCTCATACGTAGAGATCCCCGGATCGATCCCGTGGATGGCGGCGGCCAGCGTGGGAAGGAGCGCCTGCTCCGCTTTGGATGTCCGCGCGACCAGGGAAAAATGGTCGTCGGGATCCTGATTGAACGCGACGTACATGGTGGGCCAGGTGGTCTCGTCCAGTGCGCCTTCTTTAATGTCGTCCACGATGCCGACGACTTCCATGGGCGGCGAAGATGCGCCAGGGTAGGCTATCCGCTTGCCGACCGGATCCTCGCCGGGGAAGTACTTTTCCGCCAGAGCGCGGTCAATGATCACGACTGGAGGTTTCGAGGCGTCGTCCGCCTCGGTGAAATAACGGCCGTGCAGGAGCCGTGCGCGCAACGTTGTGAAATAGCCGGAACTCACTTGCCGATAGCCGACTTCATTGTGCTCGCCATGGAAGGGATGCCCGATCACGCGAATCCACATGGTGTTGCCGCCGCGTACCGGCAACAGGCTGGAGATCGCTACCGACTCCACACCGGGCAGGCCCGCGATCCGGTTCATGACCTCGCGCGCCAGTGCCACGACCTTCGGATTGTTGTCGCGGATGGAATCCGGCTCCGCAATCCGCAACGTCGCCAGATGGTCCGGTTGCATTCCCATGTCTACGTGGAGCAGGCGATAGAAACTCTTGCCGAGCAGTCCAGCGCCAACCAGCAGCACCACGGCGGTGGCTAATTCCAGCACGACCAGGTTGGCGCCGAAGCGTCGCCAGGTAGTGCCGGCAGAACCGCGGCTGCCTTCCGCGAGACCTTCCCGCAGATCGGGCAAGAACGATCGCCAGGCTGGAGCGATGGAGACGAGTGCCGCCGAGGCGGCCGACACCGCCCCGGCGAACGCAAACACCCGGAAATTCAAACCGAGGCCAACGAGAAACGGCATGCCGGCCATCTGGTCCGCACCGATGAGGCTTATGAGGAGTTGCATGAGCCAACGTGCGGCGACCAAGCCGAACGCGGCAGCGGCCGCTACCAGGACGACCCCCTCCGTGACGAATTGGCTGACGAGCCGGGCGCGCGATCCGCCCAGGGCGCTGCGCACCGCCATCTCGCGCCTGCGGCTCTCGGCACGCACCAGCACGAGGCTGGTTACATTCACGGAGGCGATGAGCAGGAGAAGCCCCGCGCCGCACAGCAGCACGATCAGGATGGGGCGGATTCGTCCGATCACGATTTCGGTGAGAGCCATCACGGACCCGCCCTGGCCCCGATTCGATGGATACTGCTTTTCCAATTCACCGGCGATCAGCTTAATGTTGGCGTCCGCTGTCCGGATCGACACGCCGTCCCGCAGCCGTGCGATACCGGAGAGGCTATGGCAGCCTCGCTGCTGGAGACAGGAGTTGGTGTTCGTGTGCAGCGCGGTCCAAAACTCCGCCGGTCCAGTGACGGCGAAATGGAAATCCTGGGGAAGCACGCCGATGATGGTGTGCGGATCGCCGTTGAGTGTCACGGTCTGGCCCAAGACGGCCGCATTTCCCGCGTAGCGTTTCTGCCATGCAGAGTAGCTCAGCAGGACGGTGCGGGGCGCGGCCGGCGAATCTTCGCCCGTGAGAAAATCGCGGCCCAGTAAGGGCGCCACGCCCAGCGTCTTGAAGAATCCTGCGGTCACCTGAGCGCCGCCCACCATTTCCGCGCCCTTGCCGGTGCGCAGCGTCAAGCCATCGGTCTGGAATGCGTCCGCGGCGGTGAAGACTTTGTTGAGCCGTTTCCAGTCGAGGTAGTCCGGATAGGAAAGAGGGCATTGCGGACAGAGTTGGACCGTTTCGAAAAGGCCGACCAGGCGGGCCGGATCGCGGTAGGGCAGCGGCTTGATCAACGTGGCATCCACAAAAGCGAAGATGGCTACGCTGGCGCAGATGCCAAGGCCGAGCACCAAGACGGCGGTCGAGGTGAATCCGGGGTTCTTCCGCAATTGCCGGATCGCGAAGCGAGTGTCCCGCAGCAGGTTCTCAAGGAACGGTATGGTGCTCCGGTCGCGGTATGCCTCTTTGGTAGGCTCTACGCCACCCAACTTCAGAATCGCGTCGCGGCGCGCCTGCTCTGGACGCATACCGGCGCGCAGGTTGTCGTCGATGTGCAGTTGCAGGTGGGACTCGATCTCATCCGCCAGTTCACGTTCCCGGCGGGCAGCCGGCCTCAGGCCGGCGAACCGGACCAGCCACGCCCGGAGCCGCATCATGCCGCATCTCCCGAGGGAGACAGGAAGCGGGCCAGGATGGCGGTGGCCTGCCGCCAATCACGCGCTTCCTTGGCCAGTTGTTGGCGGCCCCTGCGGGTGAGCTTGTAGAACTTGGCCTTGCGATTGTTTTCCGAAACTCCCCATTCGGAGGCGATGGACCCTTCCTGCTCCAATTTCAGCAGGGCGGGGTATAAGGTTCCATAGTTCAAGGAGAGGAGATTGCCGCTGGTCTGCTCAATGCGGCGCGCAATGCCGTATCCGTGAAGAGACCCCATCGTCTCGATGGTCTTCAAAACCATCAGAGCCAGGGTGCCTTGCCATACGTCGGCTTTATCGTGCATGCCCCTCCTCTTGCTTAGCCATAGGAATCATAACACGCTTTCTATGGGAAGGCAATAGGTAGTCTGGGTTGTAGTCTAGGTAGGTGTCGCTCGTATGTGAGTCGTACGGTCGAATTCACACGCGAGTTGTCCGCTTGACGCGGTGGCGGTGGATGCTGCGTGGTGGACGAAACCTGGCAGTACTCGGCTGCCGAGATGGAGCGGATGATGAAGGGCCAAGACGTTTTATTGAAGGCCATGGCCAGGAAGATTACCTGGTCGGCGGCAGCCGAGATCATCGGCGCGCGCGACCGGACGATGCGGTGGTGGTGGCGGGAGCGGCTGGAGCAGGATGGCTACGCCGGACTGGCGGATCGGCGCAAGGGAAACAGGGTGCGCAACGCATTCCGCTGGCAACGGTAAAGGAGGTGTTGAGGCTCTCTCTACAAGGAAGAGTACTACGACCTGAACATGCGGCACTCTCACGAAAAGCCGCTGGAGGAGCACGGCATCCGGGTTGAGCTACACCTGGTTACAGAAAGCGCTGCACGGAGCCGGCCTGGTGGCGAACCCGCGCCTTCTCGAGGTGCAGTCTGCCGATAAACTCAATGTTCGCCCCCTCGTATTGGCTTAAATGCTTTATTTGCTTTAAGATCGAAGAGGTTCGCGGCTGGACGAAAGAGGCCCCAAGGCTCTGGAGATCCCTCTTTCCTAACCAAAAGCAACTTGTAACGCCCCCGGAACTCAGTTATCGTTTAGGCGAGTTCTACACAAGATGGAAGACGGCGGCGAGAGTCTAAAGCGTTGTCGCACAAGGCATGGAGAGTTCCTGGTCAACCTTGGCACTCATGCTGTTGGCGCCGAGGCCTTCGAGATGGGATTGACGACAGAGCCCCTCTGCGGTCGACGCCAGCGAGGTCGCGCTGGTACTGGTCGTGCAACGATCGCCAGTGTCTACCAATTCAGGCGCCCCTGGAGGTCAGGATCGAAGCAGATTCTCAAAGCACCCTGACTTGTCGTCGCAGGATTGACGGCGGATCTTGAAGGCCGGTGAATCTCTGGTATAGTACGGTGTGGGTCCCGGGTGGACACGGTTATGAAGCGCTTCATAGTTTTTCTGTTAATGGTAATGGCTTGCCGCGCATTCGGGCAGATCACGATCGGTACGCACAACCACCAAGATAACGGTACTACCTCGCAGAATAGCGCCGTGGTCCAGCTAAGCAATGTCACCGCAGGTAACTTGATAACCTGCGAGGTGAGCTTGGATTCCAGTGTGACCTTCAACAGTGTTACAGACACGGCGAACGGCACATACTTGGCCGCCTGTCCAGTGCATACAAATGCCGCGATTACACAACAGGAGGGTATCTATTATTTTCCTAATGCAGCCCCGGGAACATATAGTATAACTCTTAATACGAATGGTGCACATCAGTGGAGCGCGATTTCCTGTCAAGCGTGGCAGGGGGCAGCCAATTCCAATGTGCTGGATACGAGCGTAGGCTCCGCAGGGTGTTTGCAGCAGGACCAGACCGGCGCGAATCCGACGGCGGGCAACGCAGTCGCGCCTAGCCAAGACGGGGAACTGGTAATTGCGTCCGTAGTGATGGGAGCCAGCATTACTCCCGTGCAGGGAGCAAACTACATCATGACGGACCCCGACACCATCACGTTATTGTTTCCGGAGTATTGGGTCCAGAGCACGGCCGCCGCCACCAACGGGCCCTATACGGCTTCGAGCGCCAATTGGACGGATCAGTTGGCCGCCTTCAAGGCTGGTACTTCGTTTAGCGCGTGCGATTTGAACCAAGACGGCAGCGTGAACATTCTGGATGTGCAGTTGGCGGCCAACATGGTGGACAGTTCGCCGCCATGCACCGCCCCCTCCGGATGGTGTACCGACAACTTTTATACGGCGGTGGTTAATGCCGCGTTGCCGGGAGGAGCATGCTTCCTTCCGTTGCTGAGCGCTCCGCCCACGGTCAGTTTCGGCAACGTCATAGTAGGCAACCCCAGCACCCAAACCGTGACCCTTTCAGGAGCGGGCACCGGAAGCACGACAATCTCTCAAGCGACGGTGAGCGGAACAGGCTTCAGCCTGAGTGGGCCTTCGCTGCCGCTGACCCTCACCGTTGGACAGAGTGCTAACTTCAGCGTGACATTTGCTCCCCTCACTGCGGGTAACGCTAATGGCGCAATTACCTTCGTGAGCAACCCTCCGAATGGCGCGATTAACTCCCCGGTTACCGAAACTCTTGCGGGGACGGGTGTTAATACGCATTACGTATCCCTGGCCTGGCAGGCCAGCACTTCCCCGAACGTGGTTGGGTACAATGTTTTCCGCGCGACTTCGTCCAGCGGACCGTTCACGACGCCGCTGAATTCATCGCTGGTTGCAGGATTGAGCTACACAGACAGCACTGTTTTGGCCGGCCAAACCTACTATTACGTCGCCACGGCTGTGGACAGCAGCAACAATCAGAGCGCCGACTCGTCTCCACCCGCCCAGGCGACGGTACCCTCCCCGTAGCGGGGACTCGGGTTTGCCCGTCTTACCTCTAGCGTCTTCCTGGCGTCACGCCTACCTGGGAGCGGGTGTGCCGATTTCCATTGTCTCAGAAGAAGTCCGCTGCAATTGAAGATCGAGAATTTTGGTGCCTCGCTACACAGAATCAACAAGTTGGGAGGCCAGTTGGGTCGGTAGGGTACATCGTTTACAATAGGGAACCCGTAAATTGCTGCCTTAAGCCGCAGCGTGGAAATGTCCGGTACTACACGTTTTCAAGCCCTTAATGAACGGTAACGAGTCGGGCTGGAAACTCGCTCTTCGCCTAACGCATTGCCCTGTTTTCCGCCCCGCCGCCATTTAAAACCGGCCCCCCCGCAAACTTCCTTAAATGGTGTGCTTAGTACCAACCAGTAATATAGTTCTAGAGGTACCAAGGCAAGAATTAAGCCACTCGTTCAAGCTGCCTAACAAACAGGGGTGGCGGTCTCTAATGGTGGCTGCGAGCACCAGCGCTATTTCGTACGGTAAACGGCGACGCGCACCACCTTCCATCCCAGACGCCACAGGCCATCGGGCCTAATGTCCCCTAATGCTCGTTGATAGAAGGCGGCTCTGCGACTGGCCTCTGCAGCAAATTCTGCATTCGCAATGACAGATTCTGCACCTATGTTCCATCTGTGCGTATTGATGAAGGGCTACAACACCTTTATCAACCAGCGGCAGCGAAGGGTTTCCCCTCACAAGAATGGGTTGGTGCTGTGCGTGCCCGTAAGAACCGAGCAAAAATTAGGGCTTTGCTAGAAATTACCCTTCGATTCCGAAAGGAGAGGCTGAGCAGATTCTCGAAGAAAGAGATCTATTCAGGGGTGTCGGCACCCCAAGAGGGCGGTAGCCTGCCCAACCGCCACTTCGCCTGTAACAGTCCCAGTTCAATTCGAGAATGAGGGAGTGGGCTTTTGTCGAGACGCCACGGCAGCTCTACGGACGCTTGCGATCCTCGCTGCTCCGCATGCAACTTCCTTGGCTGCGCCCGAAATTCACTCGCCGCCAGTGCCGCAAATGGCCAGAAGCCAGCGCAGGTGGTTCGGCAGTAGCCGCCAGCAGGCGCCTCAAGCGTATGTTCGCATACAACTGAGGAGGGCGTCCAGGCTGTTCCGGTGGTTGCGGTCGGGTGAACTCTCAAGGCGCTCGCTAACAAAGCGCTTAACGGCGGATTTCAAAGCGGGAGCGCGGGACTATTCATATATATTCAAAATGGCAGGCGGGATCAGACCTGAACAATCCCGAGGTCTCGCAAGCCTGCGAAAACACGGCCGGCGATAAGAATGCAAAGTTCTTCTTTGCGGATAGACTAAAAGTACTAAGATCTTTTGTTAGTACGTTTAGGACTCGGTTCCTTTACGAAAGCCTTGCAATTCAAGCATTTCTCCGTTGACAAGAGATAACGGATGTGCAACAATTTTCTCCAGGATGTTCTCGACTTGTGCGGGAACAATGGTAGAGCGCCACTAGGTCCCTGAGTTTGGCACCTAGAAAATGTGAGTGATGGGGCGGTAGCTTGCCCTTTTGGGTCTTGCGACGCAAAAACCAGGGAGTCTCAATACTCTCGGCAGTTCGGTTTTGGCGCCTGCGAGTCCACGCCAAGCGAATAGAAATAGAAATACCGCAAGTGGAATCGGTGTTTGAAAACAGGTCGCCAAAAAGTGCGATCGCGTCTGCGGAAACTCGATCGGATAAACCTCCGGCCGCCGTTTCTCCGGGCATCGAAGCAACCTGATCGAAAAACGCCTGTGCCTCATTTGACCGCTCAATTCGACGAGGCCACCCGTTGGTACGCGGTGCAGACGCGACCGAAACACGAGAAGGCTGTGTCGGCTTCGCTAAAGGGGAAAGGCTACGAGCAGTTCTTGCCCTTGTACCAGAGCTGGCATCGGTCCAGCGCCCGCATAGAGAGTGTGCTGCTGCCCCTGTTTCCGGGCTACGTGTTTTGCCGCTTCAATCAATTCCACAGGCTCCCGATTCTGATAACACCGGGCGTGTTCTCGGTAGTGAGCAGGGGAAGAGTGCCGGAGCCGATTCCCGATGAAGAAATTGCCGGGATTCGAACAAGCTGCTCTTCTGGTTTGCCAGTGAGTCCGTGGCCGTACCTGGAGCGAGGGGACCTGGTGCGAGTGGAGTTAGGCCCTCTGCGGGACCTTGAGGGGATTTTCCTTTGCGAGAAGGGCAGTAACCGTTTAGTAATTTCGATCGATCTACTGAGACGCTCGGTCGCAGTCGAAGTGGATCGCCTCTGGGTGCGGCCGATCAGTCCTGTTGCCTATGTAACTGCCGTCTAGGCAGACATGTCTTGGAGGGCCCGCAATACCGGGCCATCAGTAAAGTGAACTTCATCAAACGCGATCGTATCGTCGCTACGCGGGTTTCCCAGGAAGAGTATGAGGAGCTTCAGCGGATCAGCCGGGAGCACGGCGCTCAGAGTGTGTCGGATTTCGTGCGAAGAGTAATAACGAACCATAAATCCGTGATCCTTGCAGCGGAAGCTCACTCAATGGCAATGCAAATCGACTCACTGCAGCAGAAAGTGGATTGGTTGACGGATATTGTGAGCCAAAACGGCCCGAGCAAGGTCGCCGTTTCGGCTTCGACGCCGGCGGATACGAAGCGGAATGGTGCGGGCGCCGAGGAATGCTCACCAGATCTCGAAACGGTACCACGTGAACTGCCAGATGAGGCGTAGCGCGGCGCCTGGGTAATTCGCCGCTGCGTCCAACGACTTCGCCATCTGACGCTGAGGCGGCGAAGTCACGATAAACGCGGCGACCCTTTCGCCAGTTGCCGATTCCCGTCGTCGAGCCGTCCCGAGGCAGACCGGTGGCGTCTGGCCGTGTTTCATGTGCAAAAGATTATCGGCGAAGGCGAAGCAGCGAGATTGGTCCTGGAGGCTCTTGAGACGGCGCCAACAAGCGCCGATGAATCCTAAGTTTCTACGTCGTTACCGCTGACAAAGACTCATGCGCCCCCACTCCGATTGCCAATCGAAGCTTCCCTTTCGGCCAGCGTCCCCGGCGTACGACCATGACGATGAAATCGCGCCAACCAATATCCGCTGCCGGATTGCCGGCGGCGGCGGGTTTTTGCTCCGTGTTACCGGTTAGCCCAGAATTACTGTCGGTGGCCTCCCGGTTTACACCCGTAGCATGCCATTTAAGGTTAGACAAGAGCGAGCCACCAGCCTGGGGAGAGGCATGGATGCGCAATCGCAAGTGAGAATGCCGTGGGCAAATCAAACAACCAAAAAAAGATAAGTGAGAATGTGCGGAGGATCTTTCGCCAGACCGGCGACTCCCTGGCCACTTCAAACGGCGGTATTCCCTGCGACGAGTTTTCAGGCTGTGGAATCCTTGCGCAAGAGGCCTTCAGGAGAATGCTCTATTTAGAGCGAAAACGAACGGAACGTTCCGGCAGACGTTTTGTCCTAATGCTGCTGGAGATCGGCAAGCTCCTGAGAGGTGGGCCAAAAGAAGAGATATTTGGGCGAATCCTCTCGGCGCTGTCCGATGCCACCAGGGAGACGGACACCAAGGGATGGTATACCGCCGGATCTGTCATTGGGGTCATCTTTACCGAGATCGGCACGACCGATGGAAACATCGCAAATGCCCTGTTAATCAAAATCAGCACCGCGCTCGGTGGCGCACTGGGTATCGAGCACATCCGCGAGATCAGCCTTTCCTTCCACATCTTTCCCGACGATTGGGAGAATGGAGGTTCGGGCGGTGCGGCCGATGCGCGGTTGTACCCGGATCTCATGCACGACCTTGACGCGAAAAGCGCTCGCCATCTCTTGAAAAGATTCATAGACATCGCCGGCAGCCTTCTGGCGCTGATTGTCTGCTTGCCTTTGTTCGCTGTCATCGCCGCCGTGATTAAGTTCACCTCGAATGGTCCGGTGCTTTTTCGGCAGACCAGGCTGGGGCAGTACGGCAAGAAGTTCACGTTCCTCAAATTCCGGTCCATGCATGCAGCCAGCGACCATGCACTTCATCGTGAGTTCGTCGAGGCGCTGATATCGGGAAGAAACGGTTCCCGGGACCAAGACGGGCGCAACTGCGTTTACAAAATTACCGACGATCCGAGAATCACGCCCGTCGGAAAGTTCCTGCGGCGGACGAGCCTCGACGAGCTGCCACAGTTCTTCAACGTGCTGCGAGGGGACATGTCGCTTGTGGGTCCCCGGCCGCCAATTCCGTATGAATTCCAGTCCTACGACCTCTGGCACAGGTGCCGCCTCCTAGCCGTTAAGCCCGGCATCACGGGTCTGTGGCAGGTGGAAGGCCGCAGCAAGGTCGGCTTTGATGAAATGGTCCGCCTGGACCTCAAATACGCCATGTCTTGGTCCGTGTCTATGGATCTCAAGATCCTCTTCAAGACACCCCGCGCCGTCCTGACGGGAGACGGCGCCTACTGATCGGGCTGGGCGACTTTTACAGGCAACAACGGTAAACGCATTATGATTCGCATTGGTGTCATCGGTTACGGTTACTGGGGGCCGCGAATAGCCCGCAACTTTCACGACGTCGACGGTTGTGAACTCGGCATGATTTGCGACACGCGGCCGGACGCCCTACGGCGCGCAAGAAAAAGCCATCCCAATGTATGTGTAACCACCGATCCTTGCGAGGCCATATTGTCGCCGAATCTGGATGCGGTGGCGGTGGTCACACCCGTCTGGACGCATTTCGAACTCGCCAAGGCTGCGCTGGAAAATGGGAAACACGTCTTCGTCGAGAAACCCTTTACGGCGACCACCGCCGAGGCGGAGCAGTTGATCGAGCTGGCGGATCGAAAAAATCTCCGCATCATGGTCGACCACACGTTTCTCTTCACGGGCGCGGTAAAGATGATCCGGCAACTGATCGACGATGGGACATTGGGCCACCTCTATTACTATGACTCAACCAGGGTGAATCTGGGGCTTTTCCAGCACGACGTCAATGTCATTTGGGACCTGGCGCCGCACGACCTGTATATCATGGATTATCTGATTAAGAAGAAGCCGGAAGCTCTGACGGCTAC
>Ga0187855_10002166_pt1 | contig 14972 bp, 11 predicted proteins | sample June2016WEW_8_10_2_FD_132969 | JGI IMG/M metagenome (GOLD analysis project Ga0187855, IMG submission 132969) | Peatland microbial communities from SPRUCE experiment site at the Marcell Experimental Forest, Minnesota, USA - June2016WEW_8_10 | ecosystem: Environmental > Terrestrial > Soil >...
CAACCCACTCGCGACCAAGCCGACGGCGAAGCCGACCGAGATCAAAAGCGCCTGCACGAGCAGCGCGCGGCGGGAGAAGAAGTGCGCCACGTACATCGCCGTCCACGGGTAGGCGAACGCCGCCAGCATCACCCCGCCGGTTGTGCGCGCGTTGGCGACCATCACGCTCAGCGTCACCGCGCTCAGCGCCATCAAAAGCTGCATGAAGAGCATCGAGGGGTTGCGCGCGAAAAGCCACAGCCCGGCGCCAACCAGTAGGGCGAGCGTGCCGACCGCGAGCTCCAGGCGAATCGGCTGAGTCGCGTTGAGCGGGAAGACGGCCGCCGCGAAGCACTCCGCGCCGCGGCAGGCGTACAGCAGTGCGGCGGCCCACACCATCGGCGGGCGCCTGTCGAGCAGCGACCCGATTCCACCGCGGGCGATTCTCGGGGAACGCTGACGGAACATCTGCTCGTTTCTTCGGATCGCCCGGCCTCCGGCTTGAGTACAGGACGATGAAAAAAACTCGCTGTTACCTGACATCACAGCGGAGCTGGGGCCGGCATCGGTGGGTGGGGATCATCCACGCATGTGACCGCGGCATCCCAGCGCGCCAGGGGTGGGACCTCCATGTCCCACCACCAGCGGGAGCCGGCACCACGACGGCTACCCTGGAGGGATGCTCTTCGGCCGCCGCACCCCAACCATGGTCGACCCCGCCTCAGCGCTGCCAGGGCGCAGCGAGGCGCTCGCGGTGCCCGAGCGCCACGAGATGCTCGGAACTCCGCTGCGGCTGGAGGCAGGTCAGACACCCGACGGCCTCGAGCAGGCGGTCTTCGGGATGGGCTGCTTCTGGGGCGCGGAGCGGATCTTCTGGCAGGCACCCGGGGTGTACACGACGGCGGTTGGCTACGCGGGCGGCATCACGCCCAACCCCACCTACGAGGAGGTGTGCTCGGGGCGCACCGGCCACGCGGAGGTCGTGCTGGTTGTGTTCGACCCGACAGCGACCAGCTACGAGGAGATGCTGAAGCTGTTCTGGGAGGGCCACGACCCGACCCAGCAGATGCGCCAGGGAGCCGACGTGGGTACGCAGTACCGCTCGGCGATCGTGTGGCAGAGCGAGGCCCAGCGCACGCAGGCAGCGGCCTCGAAGGAGACCTACCAGCGGATGCTGAGCGCCGCCGGGCACGGGGAGATCGCCACCGAGCTGATCGAAGGCCCACCGGCGCACCCGTTCTACTACGCCGAGTCCTACCACCAGCAGTATCTCGCCAAGAACCCCGGCGGCTACTGCGGGCTGGGTGGCACCGGGGTCAGCTGCCCGGTGGGACTCGCCGCGACCGGTTGATCGCTTCCGCCATGAAGAAACGGCGCGGCCCGCCGAAGCGGGCCGGTGTCGCAAGCGGTTGATACCCAGCCGCAGTGTATGCACACGCCATAACAACTGCGGCCCCGCCAAAGCGGGGCCGCAGTGCATCGCGTCGTGACGAAGTCGCGCCCAGAGGATGGCGCGCTCCGCCGGAGACGACCTTGCCCTACGTCGCTCCGCCCACCGCAGCCGGCGTCGGCTGCCACGCAGGCGGATGCGGACCCCCAAGTGTGGGCACATCCGAGGGGTACACCTCGTTGCCGTGGATCGCGTGATCGCCGATCTCCAGTTCCTCGTCGGAGAGTCGCAGCGGGAACACCAGCCCCACGACCTTGAGGATGATGAACGTCACGATCGCGGTGTACACGATCACCCACGCACCGGCCTCGGCCTGCCAGCGCAACAGCGTCCAGCCGCCGCCCAGCAGCAGACCCTCTTTGCCCGGCAGGTTGGAGGCACCGTGCACGCCGATGTACTCGACCACCGCCGGATCGGCCAGCAACCCCACCATCAAGCCACCTGCCAGCCCGGCTATCCCATGTGTATAGATCACCCCCAGGGTGTCGTCCACGTTGCGGAATGGGCGTACTCGGCTGAGATAGCGGATCGCCATCCACACGATCGTCGCATCGACTGCGCCGACGATGATCGCACCCCACCCGTTGACGAACCCAGCCGATGGCGTAATCCCCACCAGGCCGGTGATCATGCCGTTGATCGCGCCGATCATCGAAGGCTTGTCGCGGTAGATGTAGTCCCACGCGATCCACACCATCATCGCCACCGCGGTGGCGAGGTTGGTGTTGAGCACCGCCGCCGAGGCGTCGGCGCCGGCGTAGTAGGAGTCCCCGCCGTTGAAGCCGTTCCAGCCCAGCCACAGCAACCCGGCGCCACACGCCAGCATCAGCAGGTTGTTGGGCGCGTCGACCTCGCGATCTCGCTGCAATCGCGGCCCGATCACCCACGCAAACACGAATCCTGAGACCCCCGCGGAGAGGTGGATGACGTAACCGCCGGAGTAGTCGAGAGCGCCGTGGAAGGCGAAGTAGCCGCCGCCCCACAGCAGGAACGCGTTGACCGTATACACAAACGTGATCCACAGCGCCACGTAAGGAATCCACGCCTTGAAGTTGACCCGCCCCAGCACCGAGCCGAGCGCCAGGATCGGGGTGATCGCGGCGAACACGAACTGGAAATACACCAGCGACGCCTCTGGGAAGTGGAACGGCGGGCCTTCGGTGACCGACGGAATCAGCGCCTGAGCCTCCTCACCGGTGTGGCTGAGCACGCTGCCTGGCTTGCCCAGGAACGATTCGAAGAAGCCGTGCCCGCTTCCGACCGGGGTGCCGAAGCCCATCTTGAACGCCCACAGGCACCACACGATGAGCGTCACGCAGAACGCGACGAACGTGAGCATCATGCTGTTGACCGACCAGCGCTTCTGCATCACGCCGCCGTACAGAACCGCCAGGCCGGGCAAGCTCATCAGCCCGACGAACGTGGCGGCGGTCATCTGCCAGGCGTTGTCTCCTGCGTTCAGCCAACTTGGGTATGACAGCCAGGTCATGTGCCTCCATTCCCTGTCGTTGTGGATCGATTGACAGCGCCTCCCCGCCCCCGGGCGAAGTGCGCCAATTGCGATTTCCTATGAAATCCGTCTTGCAGGGCGCTCGCCAGGGACACCGTGGCCAACACTTCGGGGAGGTCTTTCGACATTTGTATAGACGCGCCGAGGAGAGCCGGCCTTGGTGTCGGCCAGTCGCAGCCTGGCGGTGCAGCACCCGGATGATCGCCGTCACCCCGCCGATCGGACACCAGCCCCGTCCGGCCGCGGGCCGTCGGTGCGATGCGTTCAAGCGGCACTGCCCGCTCGCACGCAGGCCATCGGGCCGGGGTCGCCGAGGGTGCTCAGCGTCGCGGGTCGAAGGGGAAGCCGGCCCGCACACAGGCGGCGCGCAGCTCTTCGGCGACGCTTTTGAACGCCCCCGGCGTGGCGCACACCGTGCGGGCCTGCTCTCCACAGGCGTGCTCGGTGGCACCGCCGAGCGTAGAGGCGAAGGTCACTTCGATGCAGTCCTTGCGCGCGGGCGCGCCACTGGTCAGAGCGTAGGCGCCGAGACCGGCCGCGGCGAGCGCGACGCAGGCGAGCAGCACGGCGACGACGGTGCGCTCGCGCCGGCCCCACCGCAGCGGCTCGGAGAGCCGCCGGGACTGGTCCATCATGATCATCGGATCGAGAAGGCTACCGGCATGAAGCCGAGCCTTGAAGGCGTCCGGTCGTGTGCGTAGCCCCCCGGCTACTCTCCGGCTTTGAAGGCGAGCGCGGCGGAGTTGATGCAGTAGCGCTGGCCGGTGGGGCCGGGCCCGTCGTCGAAGACGTGCCCGAGGTGTCCCCCGCAGCAGCGGCAACGCACCTCGGTGCGGCGCATGAAGAGGCTGTTGTCGGGCCTCAGCTCCACCGCCTCGGCGACCGCCGGCTCGGTGAACGAGGGCCAGCCGGTGCCGGAGTCGAACTTGGTGTCGGACCCAAACAGCTCCGCTCCACAGCCCGCGCAGGTGTAGGCGCCGGTCTGCTTGTTGTGCAGCAGCTCCCCCGTGAACGGCGCCTCGGTGCCGGCGCGCCGCAGCACGTCGTACTGCTCCGGCGTCAGCTGCTCGCGCCACTGCTGCTCTGACTTCTGCTCTGAGTTGACCTGCGGCGTATCGCTCATATTCTCTTTCTAGCACCACCACACGAATTCGCCGCGCCGCCCACGGGTAAACAGCCCGGAAGGCAATCGCCCGCGAGCCACACATGGGTGGCAAACGTATGGAAGACGCGTGACGCGCCAACCGCGAAACGAGGAGGCCACATGGAGACGATCAAGCTGGGGCGCACCGACCTGGAGGTCTCGCGCATCTGCCTGGGAACGTGGCAGTTCGGGGGGGAGTGGGGCCAGATCGACCGCGACGAGGCCGCGGCGACCGTCGGACGCGCGCGGGAGCTGGGCATCAACTTCTTCGACACCGCCCAGGGCTACGGGTGGGGCGCCTCCGAGAAACTGCTCGCACGCGCGCTCGAAGGAGTGCCACGCGAGCAGGTGGTGATCGCCACCAAGGGTGGCCTGCGCCAGCAGGCCGGGGAGCTGTTGCGCGACTCCAGCCCCGCGTGGCTGCGCAAAGGCGTGGAGGAGAGCCTGCGCCATCTCGGCACCGACTACATCGACATCTACCAGGTGCACTGGCCCGACCCACACACGCCGTTCGCCGAGACGGCGGCAGCGCTCCAAGAGCTGGTGGACGAGGGCAAGGTGCGTCACGTGGGGGCCTCCAACTACGACGCCCTGCAGATCGCCGAGTTCGAAGTCACGCGCAGGTTGGAGACGCTGCAGCCGCCCTACCACATGCTGCGCCGCGAGATCGAGCAGGCGGTGCTGCCCTACTGCCGCGAGCGCCACATCGGCGTGCTGATCTACGGCCCGCTCGCGCATGGCCTGTTGAGCGGGCACTTCACGCCCGAGACCCACCTCGCGCACGACGACTGGCGCGCGGGCAGCGATCTGTTCAGCGGCGACTCCTACCAGCGCAACCTGAGGATCGTCGAGCGCCTGCAGGAGCTGGCGCGAGAGCTCGACATTACCGTCGCGCAGCTGGCGATCGCGTGGACGCTCGCCAACCCGGCCGTGCACGTGGCGATCGTCGGCGCCCGCCGTCCGGCGCACATCGAGGGCGCGGCGCCCGCCGCGGAGGTGCACCTCGACGAGGATGCGATGGCACAGGTGGAGGAGATCCTGAGCGAGGCGGAGATGGTTGGGGGCCCCACGCCGGAGGGGGTGTAGCGCTGCCGGGGCTCTCCGCGCAAGCGGCATGGGCTGGCCCGCCACGGTGGGAGCGGTTGCGCCTGCTATCGTGATCCTTACGTTCACGTCAAGTTGTGAGAGGCGGCCCGCAAGCGCCTCCGGAAAGGCAGCACCTTGGCCCGCGCCGCACTGAGGACCGGCACCCAGACGACCGCCCGCCGCCGCTTGGGGGTAGCCGAAGGACACGCACACTACAAGTGGTGGGCGCTCTCGTGCACCAGCCTCGGCATGCTGCTGGCCGCCACCAACTCCGGGACGCTGATCATCGCGCTGCCCGACCTGGAGCGCTCGCTGCACGCCAGCCTGCTGGCACTCGTGTGGGTGATCCTCGCCTATCTGATCGCCGCGACCGTGCTGGTGCTGATGGCGGGGCGGCTGTCGGACCTGTTTGGGCGCAAGCGCGCCTACATCGGCGGCTTCATCGTCTTCGCGCTGGCCTCGCTGGGGGCCGGCTTCTCGCCCAACGCCGAAGTGCTGATCGTGTGGCGCGTGCTGCAGGGAATCGGCTCGGCCTTCCTGTTCGCCAACGCCGCCGCGCTCGTCACCGACGCCTTCCCGCACGACGAGCTCGGACTCGCGATGGGCACCAACACGATGGTCGCCGCGATCGGCCTGGCGATCGGGCCGGTGCTCGGCGGCGTGCTGGTGGGAATCTCCTGGCATTGGGTCTTCTGGTTCAACGTGCCGCTCGGCCTCGCCGGCGCCGCGTGGGGCGCGCTGATCCTGCGCGAGCTCTCAAAGCCAGATGAGATCCGCGGGTATGACGTGCTCGGCAACCTCACCTTCATCCTCGGTCTCACCGGCCTCGTGCTGGGCGTCTCGCGCGGCGGCCTGAGCGGCTGGGACGATCCGATCGTGATCGGAGGCCTCGCCGCGGCGCTCGTGCTGCTGCCACTGTGGGTGTTGATCGAGAGCCGCTCGCGCGCGCCGATGCTCGACCTCACGCTGTTCAAGAACCGCCTGTTCGCGGCCGCCACCGCCGCCGCGTTCATCAACGGGCTGGCGCGCTTCGCGCTGATGTTCCTGTTCGTCTTCTACTTCCAGGGCGCCCAGGGCGACAGCCCGATCACCGCCGGGGTGAAGCTGATCCCGCTGGCGGTGGGGATGCTGGTGTCCTCGCCGCTGGCGGGCATCTACGCCGACCGCCACGGCTCGCGCGGGCTGGCGGCGCTAGGGATGCTGGTGAGCGCCGTGGGCCTCGCCGCGATGACCACGCTGCAGGTGGGCACCCCCTACTGGCAGAGCACGCTGTGGCTGCTGCTGGTGGGGGTGGGCTCGGGGATGTTCAACAGCCCCAACACCGCCGCGATGATGGGTGCCGTGCCCGCCAAGCGGCGGGGGATCGCCGCGGGAGCGCGCACGCTGCTGCAGAACACCGGTGCGGTGCTCTCGATCGCGTTCGTGATGGCGATCGTCACCTCAGCCGTCCCCCGCTCCACGCTGTTCGCGGTCTTCTCCGGCCTCGCCAAAGGCCTCTCCTCACAGAAGCTGGCGCCGTTCATCGACAACATGCACACGGCGCTGTGGGTGCTCGCCGCCACCTCGCTGGTGGGCGCCGGCGTCTGTTTGATGCGCCCCCGCCACGTCGAGGCGCGTGCCGAGGAGCGCCAGGTCGCCGATCGCCCAGCCACGGTTGGAGCGCGCACGTGAGTACCAGCCTGCGTGTCGGCGAGGTCGAACAGCGGCCGGCCATCCTCGGAGCGCGCTCGTGAGCGCCCCGCTGCGCATCGGGGACGTCGCCCGCCTGGTGGGCACCACGCCACGCACGATCCGCTACTACGAGGAGATCGGGCTGCTCGCAGAGACGCCCGCGCGGCCCTCCGGACAGCACCGCACCTACACCGAGGCCGAGGTGGAGCGCCTGCGCGAGGTGATGCGCCTGAAGAGTCTGCTCGGGGTGACGCTGGAGGAGCTCAAGACGCTGCTCTCCGCCGAGGAGGCGAGGGCGGAGGTGCGCGCGCAGCTGCGCCGCGAGGACGTCCACCCCGAGCGCCGCCACGAGCTGCTGCAGGAGGCGCTCGGCCACATCGACCGCCAGCTGGAACTGGTGGAGCACCGCTCCGCCGAGCTCGCCAAGCTCAAGGACGAGCTCACCCAGACGCGAGCGCGGGTGCGCCGCAAGCTGCGCGAGCTCGATCGCACGCCGGCCGAGCCACTCCCCGCCTGACTAAAGGGTCCGCGAACCCTACGCCGTTTCGAGCGCCCCCGCGGCGGTCTCGTCGCGTACGGCGTCCGCCACCGCCTCCTCGCCTTGGGGCTGCTGCGCCTGCCCCTTCGGCACCAACAGCCCCGCGAGGAAGGCCACGACCAGGAACCCGGTCGCCATCGCGAACGTCTCGGTGAAGCCCGTGACGGTCGGCTGCCCATGCGCCACGTTGGCGGCGATGAAGGTCGCCGAGAGCTGTCCGCCGAGCGCGCCGCCGAGCGTCCGCATCACCGTGTTCATGCCGCTCGCCACCCCCGTCTGGTGGATCGAGACCGCCTGCACGATCAGATTGCCGAGCGCCGCGAAGGCGAGTCCGATCCCGACGCCGAGCAGTGCGGCGGCGATCAGCAGCTCGTAAGGATGGCTGTGCGCCACGGCGAGCAGCGCGAAGGAGGCGGTGGTGAAGGCCGTGCCGCTCAGCAGCGCCGTGCGCGAGCCGAAGCGGGCAGAGATCCGCCCGGCGAACATCCCGAGGATCGTCATCCCCACCGTCGAGGGCAGCAGATACAGGCCGGAGACGACCACCGAGGCGCCGAACCCGAAGCCCGTGCTGGTGGGCAGCTGCGCGAATTGGGGGAAGACGATGAACGACGCGTACATGCCCGCTCCCAGCAGGAACGCCGCGAGGTTGGTCGTCCACACGCCTCGGATACGCATCATCGTCATGTCGATCAGCGGGTTGTCACTGTGCACCTCCACCGCGACCCACGCGGCCGAGAAGATGAGGCCAACCACGATCAAGCCAAGCGTGCGCGCCGAGCCCCAGCCCCAGGTGGTCGTCTCGCTGATCGCCAGCAGCACCAGCGAGATGCCGATCGTCATCAGCGCCCCCGCCAGCCAGTTGATCCGTCCGGGCACACGCACCGGCGATTCGGGGATGAAGCGCCACGTCGCCACGGCGGCCACGACTACTGCGAGGAGTGGCAGCCAGAAGAGCCAGTGATAGCTGAGGTGCTCGACGATCACGCCCGAGAGCACGATGCCCACGCCGGCGCCCACCCCGAGGATCGCCGAGAGCAAGCCGATGCTCCCCGCGACCTTCTCCCGCGGGAACTCGTCGCGGACGATTCCGAACGCCAGCGGGAAGATCCCACCGCTCGCGCCTTGGATGAAGCGCGCCACGATCAGCACCGCGAGCGAGCTCGACACCGCCGCCAGCAGCGTGCCGGCCGCGAGGATCACGAGCGTCCACAGCAGCAGCCGCTCCTTGCCGTGCATGTCACCGAGACGGCCGATGATCGCGGTGCCCACCGAGGCGGAGAGCAGATAGGCGGTCAGCAGCCACGCGATCCCCGTCTCGCTGGTGTGCAGCGCCCGCTGCATCGTCGGCAGCGCCGGGATCACCGAGGAACTCAGCATCGCGTAGGCCAGCCCCGCGAGCGAGAGCACGACGAGGATCAGGGTCGGATGTGTGCGGTGTGTGTCAGCTGAGCTCATGCGCGCCGTGGCCGTCGCTGGAGCGTTCAGGGCTGATGCGATGGCGAGCCCCCTACAGTAGCCACACCGGGGTCCTACATTGAGGGAGACCGGCAGTCCGACTCGCGAGTAAGGAGGCCCGAAATCAATGGAGCGCAAGTGGTGGACCCTGATCGCCGTGTCGATCGCCATCTTCATGCTGCTGCTCGACATCACCGTCGTGAACGTCGCGCTGCCCTCGATCCAGCGCGAACTGCACTCCTCCTTCGCCGACCTGCAGTGGGTTGTCAACGCCTACGCGCTGACGCTCGCCGCGTTCCTGTTGACCGCCGGGTCGCTCGCCGACCTGTTCGGACGCCGACGCCTGTTTACGGCCGGCCTCGTGGTGTTCACCTTCTCATCCGCCGTCTGCGGGCTGGCCGACTCGCCCCTGATGCTCAACCTCGCCCGCGCGGTGCAGGGAGTCGGCGGGGCGATGATGTTCGCCACCTCGCTCGCGCTGATCGCCCAGGCCTTCCAGGGCCGCGACCGGGGAATCGCCTTCGGGGTGTTCGGGGCTGTCACCGGCGCCGCCGTTGCGGTCGGGCCGGTGGTAGGCGGGATCATCACGACAGGCATCGGCTGGCAGTGGATCTTCTTCGTAAACGTCCCGATCGGCGTGGCCGCCGTCGTGCTCACGCTGATGCGCGTCACGGAGTCGCGCGATCCCAACGCGACGGGCGTGGACTGGCTGGGCCTCGTCACCTTCTCCGGGTCGCTGTTCCTGCTGGTGTATGCGCTGGAGCAGGGCAACGAAGCCGGCTGGGGCTCGACCAAGATCGTCTCGCTGCTGGTCGCCTCGGTGCTGCTGATCGCGGCGTTCCTGGTTGCGGAGATGCGCCAGCAGCGCCCGATGCTCGACCTCAGCCTGTTCCGTCGCCACGCCTTCACCGGGGCCAACATCGTGGCGTTCGCGCTCTCCAGCTCGATCTTCGCGATGTTCCTCTACCTCACCCTGTACATCCAGGACGTGCTCGGGTACGGCGCCCTGCAGGCCGGCCTGCGCTTCCTGCCGATCACGGTGCTCTCCTTCATCGTGGCGCCGATCGCCGGGCGGCTGACCGTGCGCGTGCCGGTGCGCCTGCTGCTCGGCGGGGGCCTCGTGCTGGTGAGCGGCGGACTGCTGGCGATGACGGCCGTGGAACCCAACTCCGGGTGGACCGTGCTGATCCCCGGCTTCGTGCTGGCGGGCGCCGGCATCGGCATGATCAACCCGCCGCTCGCCTCGACGGCGATCGGCGTGGTGCACTACTCGCGCAGCGGCATGGCCTCCGGCATCAACAGCACGTTCCGCCAGGTGGGCATCGTCACCGGGATCGCCGGCCTCGGCGCGATCTTCGCGCATGAGGTCAGCCACACCGTCAACTCCAAGCTCGCGGCGAGCGGGCAGGGCCAGGCCGTCCAGAGCGCTGCCCACGGGCATCTCTCGACGCTGCTGCAGTCCGGCGAAGTCGGCAAGGTCCTCCACGCCCTTCCCCCCGTCCCGCAGGCCGCCCTGGAGCACGCCTACCGCGTCGGTTTCACCGAAGCCTTCACCACGATCCTCGCGATCGCGGCGGCGGTCGCCTTCGTCGGGGCAGTTTGCGCCTTCGTGCTGGTGCGCAGCCGCGACTTCGTCAGCTCCGCCGAGCCGGTGGCGGAGGCTGAGGAGATACACGCGCGCGAGCCGGTGGGCGCCGGCGCCGGGTAGCGGCGGGCGTGCGCTTCACGTATCGCGCCGCTCATATCCCGGGCAGTCGAGCACCGGCAGCCTGGGATAGCGCGGATAGGCCGGGTCCTTGCGCGAGCGGTTGCACAGGGAGAAGACCGAGCCCCGCGTATTGGGCACCACACGCTGGAAGGCACAGCTGTCGCACAGCCCTGCCGCCGGCTGTGGGCGGGATGCGGTCGATGCCGTCAGGGAGGACATTGAGGCAGCGTAGTCCAGCGAAGTGGCGGCTGGCGGTGGCCTTCGACACGGAATGGCCAACCCTGCAATAATGGTTGACTAAGCAACTATGGCGACTTTCTACCGACTCCTCGGCTTCCTGCGTCCCTACCGGCGCGGCATGATCGTCTCCTGGACGCTGGCGAGCCTCGCGATGGTGATAACGGTCGCACTGCCCGCCCTGACGGGGCGTGCCGTGCAGATCATCGGCACGGGCCACCACGATGCCGCCGCGCAGGCCAGCGCCCGCCACGAACTGACGCTGATCGCCGGCGCGATCGCGCTGATCGTGCTGATGCGCTGGGGATTCATGTACTGGCGGCGGATGGTCGCCGGACGGCTCTCGCTCGGCGTCGAATACGACCTGCGCAAGCTGCTTTATGGCCATCTGCAGCAGCTCGAGCTCGGCTTCTTCGATCGCCAGCAGACCGGCCAGCTGATGTCGCGCGCGACCGTCGACCTGCAGGCCGTTCGCTTCTTCCTCGGCTACGGGCTCGTGTTCATCCTGCAGTCGATCCTCACGATCGTGCTCGCGGGAACCGTGATGATCGTGACCGAACCGCGCCTCGGCCTGATCTCGCTCGCGCCCGTGCCGTTCGTGGTGCTGATCTCCTACCGCTATGGCCGCCGCGCGCGCCCGGCGATCCAGCAGACCCAGCAACGCATCGCCGAGCTGACCGCAGACGCCGAGGAGAACATCTCCGGGGTGCGCGTCGTCAAGGCCTTCGCCCGGGAGCCCCGCCAGCTGCAGCGCTTCCAGGGCAGCGTCGGGCGTGTGTTCGGCCAGGCGATGGTGGCGACCCGCCTGGAAGCGAAGTTCAATCCGATGATCGGCTTCCTCCCTCAGCTCGGCCTCGCTGCGGTGCTGCTGATCGGAGGCAACGCCGTGATCCACGCGCACCTGACGCTGGGCCAGTTCACCGCGTTTTACCTGTACCTGAACATGCTGATTGCCCCGATGCGCACGCTCGGCGTGATCCTCAACCTCGCCCAGCGCGCCACCGCCTCGGGCGCGCGCCTGTTCCAGGTCCTCGACCGGCCCCCGCGGCTCACCTCACCGCCCGGCGCCCCGCCACTGCCGGCGGGCAACGGGCACGTGCAACTGCAGGGCGTAACGCTGCGTTATGACGAGTCCGACGAGTTCGGCGCGGCATACTCGGCGGCAAGCGCGCCGCAGACGGCGACAAGCGGATTCGTCTCGGCGAACGGCGCACAGATCCAGCCAAGTGTGGCAACGGCTCCAAATGGAGCCACAGCCGCGAATGGAGGCTCTCCGGGCGAGACCTCTCGGGCGGTGCTGAGCGACGTCGACCTGGACGTTGCCGCCGGGCGCACGGTCGCGCTCGTCGGCGCCACCGGCTCCGGCAAGACCAGCCTCGTCTCGCTGATCTCACGGCTGTACGACGTGAGCGACGGGCGCGTGCTGCTCGACGGCGCCGATGTGCGCGAGGTGGACCTGCGCTCGCTGCGCCAGGCCGTCGCGATCGTCAGCGACGATCCGTTCCTGTTCTCCGAGACCGTCGCCGAGAACATCGCCTACGCGCGGGTTGGCGGGCCTCCAGTCCCGCGCGAGGCGATCGAGCAGGCCGCCCGCCGCGCCCAGGCCCACGAGTTCATCGAGCGTCTGCCCGACGGCTATGACACGCGCGTCGGCGAGCGCGGCCTGACGCTCTCCGGCGGCCAGCGCCAGCGCCTGGCGATCGCACGGGCGCTGCTCGCCGACCCGCGTGTGCTGATCCTCGACGACGCCACCTCCTCGGTCGATGCCTCGACCGAGCGCCAGATCAAGCTCGCGCTCGACGAGGCGATGGAGGGACGAACCACGTTCATTGTCGCTCACCGCCTCTCCACGATCGCGCTGGCGGACGAGATCGTCGTGCTCGACCACGGCCGGATCACCGCGCACGGCAACCACGAGGAACTGCTGGAGGCCTCGGAGCTGTATCGCGAGATCGTCGAAAAGGGCTTGCCCGATCAGGTTTTCCTGACGCGAGAGCTCCCCCGCGAACGCGAGGTGAGCGGGATATGAGCGCGCACGGCGGCGCACGGATGGTGGGCGGCGGCGGCCCAGGCTCGCAATGGACGGGCGAGCGCGCCGAGAAGGGCACGCGGGGACGCAACCTGCGCGGACTGCTGGCGCTGTTGGGTCCCTATCGCCTGCGCGTGAGCGCGATGTTGACGGCGCTCGTGCTCGGCACGGCCGCCTCGCTGGCGCCCCCGCTGCTCGCCAAGGTTGCGATCGACGAAGGCATCGACCGTCACGACACGCACACGCTTGTGCTGGTCGTGATCGCATTTCTGCTCTCGGCGCTGCTGGTGTGGGCGATGACCTACGCGCAGACCTATCTCGTCGGCTGGGTCGGCCAGCGCGCGCTCGCCGACCTGCGCATCCGCATCTTCACCCACCTGCAGAGCCAGCCGATCGGCTTCTACGAGAGCCGCCCTGCGGGTGTGCTGATCTCGCGCATGACCAACGACGTCGAGGCTTTGGAAAATCTCGTGACGGACTCGGTCGTGACGCTGTTCCAGGCCGGTCTCACGCTCGTCGGGGCGGTCGTGGTGCTGCTGTTGCTCGACGTGAAGCTGGCGCTTTTGACGTTCTGCGTCGTCCCGTTCGTGGCCGCCGGCTCGATCTGGTTTCGGCTCGTCTCGGCCGGCGCGTTCCGGCGCACAAGGGAGACCATCGGCGCGATCACCGCCTACCTGCAGGAGACCCTCTCCGGGATTCGCGTCGTGCGCAGCTTCGGCCAGGAGCCCCACCACGAGGCGCGATTCGCGGAGCTCAACACGGACAACTGCGACGCGAACATGGTTACGGTGCGCCTCAACGCCGCCTACTTCCCGACGGTGGAAATGCTCTCCGGCGTCGCGCTCGCGCTGATCGTCCTGTACGGCGGCTATCAGGCCCTGGAAGGCCACATCACCGCGGGCACCGTCGTCGCGTTCGTCGGGACCCTGTCGTTCCTGTTCGAACCGATCCAGCAGCTCTCCCAGCTGTACACCACCTACCAGTCGGGGATGGCCGCGCTGGAGAAGATCTTCCAGTTGCTGGACGTCAAACCGACCCTGACCGATCGCGCGGGGGCGATCCCGCTCGATCGCATCCGCGGGGAAGTCCGCTTCGAGGATGTCTCCTTCGCTTACACAAAGGACACGATGGTCCTCGAGCACATCGACCTGACGATCCCTCCCGGCCAGACCGTCGCGCTCGTGGGCGCAACCGGCGCGGGCAAGTCGACGGTCGCCAAGCTCGTTGCGCGCTTCTACGACCCCACGTCCGGTCAGATCCTCGTTGACGGACACGATCTGCGCGGGGTCTCGAGCGACTCGCTGCGCTCGCAGATGGGGATCGTGCCGCAGGAGGCGTTCCTGTTCTCCGGCACGATCGGCGAGAACATCGCCTTCGGGCGCCCGGAGGCCGACGCGGGCCAGGTGCGCGACGCCGCGGCGGCAGTCGGCGCGGAGCAGTTCATCTCCGAGCTGCCCCGCGGCTATGACACCGAGGTCGGCGAGCGCGGCGCGCAACTCTCCTCGGGCCAGCGCCAGCTGATCGCCTTCGCGCGAGCGCTGATCGCCGACCCGCGCATCTTGATCCTCGACGAGGCAACCTCCAACGTGGACCTCCACACCGAGGGCCGCATCGAGGCCGGCCTGCGCCGCCTGCTCGCGGGTCGCACCGCGATCGTGATCGCCCACCGCCTCTCCACGATCCGCCAGGCCGGGCGCATCGTCGTGCTCGAAGGAGGCCAGATCATCGAGCAGGGAACCCACAATGAGCTGATCGCCGCCGAGGGCCGCTACTTCGAGCTCTACCGCGACTGGGCCTTGCAGGCCGCGGCGTAGGGCTCTCTCAGCCCCTGCTGACGATCCGGACGACCCGAGGAATCGTCCAGGCGCCTGCACCAATACCCAACTCGCCGTTCCGCAGGGCGATCCCAGAGTGCACCACCAGGCGTCGACGCCCTGATCGCCTGTATTCACACCGCATTATAGAAAGAGCACTTTTTCTGTTGACTTTATGAGGTTTATGTCCTAAGGTGCTCGCCGTGGGCCGGCCCAAGCGGCCCACGACTCCCTCATCACCAAGCCCTACCAAGTACCGAGACCACCTATTGCAAGGAGGAAGCACCATGCCCCGAATCACCACTCCCGCCCCCTCCCGGAGCAACCGGCGGCGATGGCGCCGGTTGGCGC
>Ga0187855_10002169_pt1 | contig 14965 bp, 13 predicted proteins | sample June2016WEW_8_10_2_FD_132969 | JGI IMG/M metagenome (GOLD analysis project Ga0187855, IMG submission 132969) | Peatland microbial communities from SPRUCE experiment site at the Marcell Experimental Forest, Minnesota, USA - June2016WEW_8_10 | ecosystem: Environmental > Terrestrial > Soil >...
CGCCTGGAATTCGGAGTTTTCGCTCTTGAGGATCGTGAGGACGGGGGCCCCAAGCGCCGCGGCCAGCAGGAACACGGCCCCGGCGATCAGCAGGACGCGTCGCGTACGCTCGGAGGCCAGCCGCGCGAGACGATCAATCATTGCGGTCTCCCGATGGGCCGCTGCGAGGAGAGGAGCCGAGCCATCCCGGGCGATTATAGTGACTGCTAACTAATTGTCAAGAAAACTCTCAGGTCTACCGAACGCCTCACGCGGGCGCATTGGCCGGGGTGGCGGTAGATCAAAGATTTAAGCCCCTAACCATATAAGACTAAGTCTTATTCTCGTTTGGTAGGGGGCCGAAAATAGAGCGCACCCGACGAGCCGGCGGCACCCCACCACGAGCCGGCCGGGGCACCCCCACCACAAGCCGGCCGGGGCACCCCAACGAGCCGGCCGGGGTGTACCCCAACGAGCCAGCGGCATGAGGACAAAGACTTTTTGACCCCTAACCAAACGAGATCGAGTCTTATTCTTATTTGGTTTGGGCCCGCAAAGAGCAAACACGCGCACGGCTCGGGCGCAACTGTGTGGCTGGGCTCGCCCAGCGGTCAGTTGCCTCGCTGGCCAATTGCCTCGCTGGCCAATTGCCTCGCTGGCCAATTGCCTCGCGGCCAACCGCCCGCGGCCATTGCCTCGCGGCCAACCGCCCCGCGCCGGCGTGCACGCTGCGCTGGCAGCCCGCTACTCCTCCGCCTCGCGCCACACCTCGACCGAGACTTCGGCGACCGGCAGCGGGATCGGCGGCTCGGGCTTGGTCGCCTTCACCCACACCCCTTCGAACTCGTAGTCGGCGAGCAGGCGATCGGCGATCGTGCTGCACAGCCGCTCAAGCGTGCGATGCGAGCGCTGCTGGGCGACGAGCGCGACCAGCTGACATACCTCGCCGTAGTCGACGGTGTCCTCGATGCGATCGGTGACGGTCGCGTCGGTTTCGCCGAGCTCCAGACGCAGGTCGAGCATCAGCCGCTGGCCGATCTCGCGCTCCGCCTCGCTCACGCCGTGGTGGGTGTAGAGCGAGAGGCCGGTGATCTCGATCGTGACCGACTCCGCGCCCTCCCCATCCTCCTCGTCCAGCTCCTCGTCCTCGTAATGCTCGGGCTCATCTTCGGGCGCACCTTGCTCCAGCTCCTCGCGCCAACCGGCCTCGCCCTCCGAGGCGCCCGGCCGATCGGCTGCGTCGCCCGCATCCAGATCGTGATCGCCGTCTGGTGAATCCTCGCTCATCGCGCGCCCAACGTAGCAGCGGCCACCTCGAGCGCGGCCCGCACGGGGGCGACGTCGTGCACGCGCAGCACGCGTGCGCCGCGCTCGTAGGCCAGCACGCAGGTGGCGATTGTGCCCGGGAGCCTGCCCGCGACGTCGACCGGCTCGCTCACCGTCCCCGCAGCGGCGAGGATCCGCCCGATGAAGCTCTTGCGTGAGGTGCCAACCACAAGCGGGCGGCCGAGCACGGCCAGCTCAGAGAGGCGGCGCAGCAACTGAAGATTGTGCTCCAGCGTCTTGCCAAAGCCGATCCCGGGATCGAGCAGCACCCGCTCCTCGGCGATCCCCTCCGCCACGGCGAACGCGAGACGCTGCTCGAGGAACGCCTTGACGTCGTCGACCACATCCTTGTACTGAGGCCCGCCCACCCTGCCCACCCCGCCCACTCCGCCCACCTCGCCCACCCCGCGCTGCATCGTGCGCGGTTCGCCGAGCATGTGCATCAGGCAGCATTCCGCGCCGCTCTGCGCCACCACCCCCGGCATCTCGGGATCGCCGCGCAGAGCGGTCACGTCGTTGACGAGCGTGGCGCCCGCCCCCAGCGCGGCGCGGGCGACCGACGCCTTGGAGGTGTCGATCGAAATGACCGCGCCGCTCGCCATCGCGGCGAGACCCTCCACCACCGGCAGCACCCGCCGCAGCTCCTCCTCGGCGCCCACCGGATCGGCGCCCGGCCGCGTCGATTCTCCACCTACATCGAGGATCTCAGCCCCCTCCTGGGCAAGCCGCCACCCATGCGCGACCGCAGCGCCCGGGTCGAGAAACAAGCCCCCGTCGGAGAACGAGTCGGGCGTCACGTTGACCACGCCCATCAGGCGGAAGCCACCCGCGTCGCGCACGTCAGCGCTCAGGCGAGTTCCGGGCGCTCGGGGTCGGTTCCGCGAATGTCAGCCGTGCCACCGGCCAACCCAGGGCGCGGCAACGGACGCGGCACTTCGCGGCCGGGGCGCTCCGCCGGCGCCGGTGGCGCGGGCGGCAGCTCGGGCGCACGCGGCTCCTCGGAGCCGAACACTTCCACCTCGCTCTTGCCCTCCAGCAGCGCGTTGAACTCCTCCTTCTCGAGCGTCTCGCGCTTGACGAGGATCTCCGAGATCGAGCCGAGGTACTGGCGGTGCTCGGTGAGGATGTCGCGGGCGCGCTGGTGGGCAGCCTCGATGATGCGCCGCACCTCGTCATCGATCTCGCGCGCGATCTCATCGGAGTAGTCGGGCTCGGTGGAGAACTCGCGGCCGAGGAAGGGCTGGGAATGCTCATGGCCGAAGACGCGCGGGCCGAGCTTCTCGGACATGCCGAAGCGCATCACCATCTGCTTGGCGGTGGCGGTCACCTTCTCGAGGTCGTTGGAGGCGCCGGTCGTGATCTCGCCGAACACGATCTCCTCCGCGGCGCGCCCGCCGAGGGTCATCGCCATCGTGTCGTTGAGCTCCGCGCGGGTCGTCAGGAAACGATCCTCCTGAGGCATCGAGATCGTGTAACCGAGCGCCTGGCCGCGGGAGATCACGGAGATCTTGTGCACGGGGTCGGAGTGCTCGAGGTAGTGGCCGACGATCGCGTGGCCCATCTCGTGGAAGGCGGTGATCAGGCGCTCTTTCTCGCTCATCACGCGTGTCTTCTTCTCGGGGCCGGCGATCACGCGCATGATCCCCTCCTCGAGCTCTTCCTGGCCGATTTCGCGCTTGCCCGTGCGAGCCGACAGCAGCGCGGCCTCGTTGATCAGGTTGGACAGGTCGGCGCCGGTGAAGCCCGGCGTCTGGCCGGCAAGCGCGTCGATGTCGATCACCTTCGCCAGCGGCTTGCCGCGGGTGTGGACTTCGAGAATCTTCGCGCGGCCCTTGCGGTCGGGGCGGTCGACGGCGATCTGGCGGTCGAAGCGCCCGGGGCGCAGCAGCGCGGGGTCGAGGATGTCGGGCCGGTTGGTGGCCGCGATCATGATGATGTTGTCCTTCGCCTCGAACCCGTCCATCTCGACGAGCAACTGGTTGAGCGTCTGCTCGCGCTCGTCGTGCCCGCCGCCGAGGCCGGCGCCGCGGTGGCGCCCGACGGCGTCGATCTCGTCCATGAAGATGATGCAGGGGGAGTTCTGCTTGGCCTGCTCGAACAGATCACGCACGCGCGAAGCGCCCACGCCGACGAACATCTCCACGAAGTCCGACCCGGAGATCGAGAAGAACGGCACGCCCGCCTCGCCGGCGACGGCGCGGGCGAGCAGCGTCTTGCCGGTGCCAGGCGGCCCGTACAGCAGCACGCCCGTAGGGATGCGCGCGCCGAGCGCCTGGAACTTCTTGGGGTTCTCGAGGAACTCCTTGATCTCGTGCAGCTCCTCCACCGCCTCGTCAACGCCGGCGACGTCGCGGAAAGTGATCTTCGGGGAGTCGGCCGACAGCCGCTTGGCGCGGGACTTGCCGAACGACATCACCTTCGAGCCGCCGCCCTGGATCTGGTTGAGCAGGAAGATCCAGATGAAGACGAAGATCAGGATCGGCAACACCGTGACGAGCAGAGACAGGATCACGCTGCTCTTGTTGGCTTCGACGTTGAAGTGGACGTTGGCGGCTTCGAGCTTTTTGAAAAGTTCGGGCGCAGCCTGGTCGACGTAGCCGATTTCGTACTTTTCCTTGTTCTTCAGTTCGACTTCGAGGGCGTTGGACTTGGTCTTGAACTCGACCGACTTGACTTCGCCCTTCGGGATTTCCTGGGTCACCAGCGTCTGGTAGGAGTGCGACCGCGCGTTGCTGGAGCCGGTTGGGAACAGCTTCATGACGAAGAACACCAGCACGACCACAATCAGGATCGGGAACGCGGCGTTCTTGAAGAAACGGCTCATAGCTGGATCGTTGGTGTCGAAGTGCCGGCTGACATGATTGGCAGAAGAGAAGCGCCGCTCGCCGGCCCGCGGCCGGCCCCGCCACCCTCTAACACTGCCACCAGCCGACTAGCGTACCACGAAGGTTCGGATTTTCCGGGGGTCCAAGGGTGCCGCGAGCCGTGTCCAACTGTCCCACGATCGACCTCTGACAAGTGCCTGCCAATCTCCCAATCGACCCGTCGACAATGCCCGCCGCGTCTCATGCGACCTCCAACGCCGCCACGAAGGGAAGGTTGCGGTGGCGCTCGGCGTAGTCGAGGCCGTAGCCGATCACGAACCGGTCGGGGATCTCAAAGCCGACGTAGCGAGGCGGGAGATCCGCTTTGCGACGGCCGATCTTCGAGCGGTCGGGCTTCATCAGCAGCGCGCACACCTCCAGCGTCCGGGGATCGCGTGAGCCGAGGTTGCGCAGCAGGTATTGCAGCGTCAGCCCCGAGTCCACGATGTCCTCGATGATCAGCACATCCCGGTCATCGATCGCGGCGTCCAAATCCTTGAGGATGCGCACGACGCCCGAGGAATCGGTGGCCGAGCCGTAGGAGGCGACCGCCATGAAATCGACCTCCACCGGGATCTCGATCAGGCGCATCAGGTCGGAGAGGAAGAACATCGCCCCCTTCAGCACCCCTACCAGCAGCAGCGGGCGGTCGGTGCCCGCGTAGTCGCGCGAGATCTCCCGCGCCAGCTCGGCCACGCGCAGACGCAGCCGCTCCGCGTCGACGAGCACCTCGCCCACCTCGGCCTCGTGGTCGGGAGCGCCGCCTGTGCGTGCGGACGCACGGCTCGGGTCGGCGAGCGCGAGGCGCTCCGGGGGCATGACGGCCACGCGGGGGAGTGTAGGGGCCTGGGGCCGGGCAGGCGCCGACGAGGGGGCCGGGGTCGTTTGGAGTCTTTCTTTTTGACCCCTAACCAAAGAAGAATGAGACTTAGTCTTATTTGGTTAGGGCGTGAAAAGTTATACACAAGCCCTGCCCCGCTCCCCAATGAAAAGACTCAGTCTCATCTGGTAGGCGTGGAAAAGAAGTTATACACAAGGCCTGCCCCCCCCAATGACAAGACTCAGTCTCATCTGGTTAGGGCGCCCCAAAAGTACATATATAAGTGAGCGGGTCACCCCCGCCACCGCATCAAGGCCCGCGGCCGCACCAAGCCACGCCCCCCGCCACCGCATCAAGGCCCGCGGCCGCACCAGGCCACGCCCCCCGCCCCCCTCAACGCCGCGGCGGCAGCCTCACCATGCGCAGGCGGCCGTCCTCGATCACGGCGCCCACCAGGCCCCCGACGTGCAGCTCCGCGCGGCCGCCGCGCTCGGCGAGGGCGAGGATCTCGCCCAGGCGGGCGCCCGCTTGGGGTACGTACGTGCCCGCAGCCTCCTCGGCGAGGCGCACCACGATCAGACGCGCGAGCACCGGCGGCAGGTCCCGCAGCCGCTCGATCGCGACGCTCGGCACCCCCAGGGCAGCCTCAGACCACTCGGTCCCCGGCGAACCCCCCACAGCCTCAGGCGGCTCTATGCTCCGCTCGCCACCACCCTCGCGCTGACCGCCCACCCGCGCGTCGGAGTCGCGTTCCAGCTCCGCATCGACCAGCGCGTCGAGCACCACCGCCTCCTCGCGCAGCAGCCGGGCGGTGCGCAGCACGTTCTCGCGCGCCGCGGGATGCACCGCGTCGAGCGCCGGCAGCAGGCCGTTACGCACGCGCGCCCGCGCGTATCGCTCGTCGTCGTTGCTGGCATCCTCCCGCCACGACAGGCCACGCGCGCGGCAGTAGGCGGCGGTCTGCTCGCGCGTGAGACCCAGCAGCGGCCGCACGAGGCGGATCTCACGTGGCGACATCCCCAGCAGCGCGCGCCGGCCGGGCGAGGCCGCGAGGCGGTAGAGGATCGTCTCGACCTGGTCGGTGGCGGTGTGACCGGTGGCGATCACAGCGTCGAGCGCCCGAGCGCGCTCATCAGCGGCGCCATAGCGCAACTCTCGTGCCCACGCCTGCAGGTTGCCGGCCCCCGCGGGACGCTCGGCCCGCACGACCTCCAGTGCCACCCCGAGACCCTCGCAGAGCGACCGGCAGTGGCGCTCCTCCTCGTCGGCCTCGGGCCGCAGCCCATAGTTGACGTGCAGGGCATGGACGTTCTCCGCGCCGCAGATGCGCACCGCCAGATCCAGCAGGCACACCGAGTCGCGCCCGCCCGAGAGCATCGCCAGAATCGGACGCCGGTCCGGCTCCACCGGCAACAGCCCCCCAGCGCGCACCAGCTCGAGCACCTCCGCGGGAGTCATCACCCCCCCGAGGCGAGAAACAGCTCGGTGGGCTCGGAGAAGCCCTTGAGGCCGACCTCCCCGATCAGCTTGAAGGCGAGACCCTCGACGCCCTCGGCGAGGTCGACGACCGCACGCGTCACAAGCACCTCACCGCCCGCCGCGCGGGCGACCACGCGCGCGGCCTGGTTGACCTCGCGGCCGTAGTAGTCCCCGTCGCGGTAGATCGCCTCGCCGTAGTGGATGCCCATGCGCGGCGGGGGCACCCCCGCGGGCGCGCGGGCCTGAAAGCCGACGGCCCAGCGCGTCAGCGCGACGGAGTCGGCGGCGACGATCATCACCTCGTCGCCAAGCGTCTTTAGCACCCGGGCGTCGATCGGCAGCGTGCGTTCGACCTCTTCCACGAAGCGCTCCACCGCGCTCACCGCGTGCTCGTCGCCATGCTCCTCGGTGAGCCGGGTGTAGCCCGCCAGGTCGGCGAACGCGATCGCCACCCGCAGGCGCCCCGCCTCGGGCTCCTGGGCGTCGATCGTTTCGGCCTCCATGTGGCCGATCACCTCCTGCTCGACGAAGTACGAAAGGAAGCGGCCGTGCACCCAGTTCATCAGCGGCGCCGTGAACGGCACCAGCTCGCGCGCGATGCCATCCATCTGCTCGCCGATCTCGCGCCCCGATACGCCCTCGCGCATCAGCGGCTCGTGGATGTACATGCGAAACAGGCGCACCTCGGTTTCGGCGATCTGGGCGAGCGCCTGCCCGTAGACGCGCGCGATCTGGATGAACGCCACCTCGGGCAGGCCGGCCTCCAAAACGGCCGCCACGTACTTCAGCATCTCCAGGTCCTCGTCGGACATCGCCTCCACCGCCAGCGCGCTGAGTCCGAGCGCGACGAAGATCCGCTCGATCAGCTCGGGCGTGAGGCCGGTCGCGCGGGCGGCCTGCCTTAGCGTGTGGCGACCGTCGGAGCCGGAGAGGAAGTCCTCCAGGTCCCCCAGCGCCAAACGCCCACTGTCGCTGGCTTCGCGGATCTGCTCCAGCGTGTAGCCGCGCTCGCGCAGGCGCGCGACGATCCCCACCTGCTTCGCGGCGGGCGCGCTCCAGCCCCCGTTGTACTGGGGGATCAGCCCCTCGTTGACCCAGCGCCTCACCGTCCCCTGCGAGACGCCGGCACGGGTGGCGACCCGCGCGAGAGTGAGCTCGCTGCCCTCCGACGTTCCCATTGCGCGCAGTCTATGGACCTCCTCCGGCGGTGGTGGGCTCGTTGCGTTATTCGAGAAAGAGATCGATGGATGGAACCCGCTCCACCCCGCAGACCCATCGAGTCACGACCAGCGGGGCACTCGGAGACAGCCGACCCTAAAGTCCTGGTCGATGACACCGCGCCAGCCGATTCACCTCCGTCCAACCGCCGAGCTGGCCGAGCGCGTGCTGCTGCCCGGAGACCCCGGGCGGGCGCTGGCGCTGGCGCAGCTGCTGATCGAGGGGCCGCTGATGTTCAACCACCACCGCGGCCTGTGGGGCTATACCGGCCCGGCGAGCGCCGACGGGCGGCCGCTGACGATCCAGAGCACCGGTATGGGTGGACCCTCGGCGGCGATCGTGCTGCAGGAGCTGATCGCCCTCGGCGCGCGGCGCGCGATCCGCGTGGGCACGTGCGGCGCGCTCGACGGGGGCCTGGAGCTCGGCGATCTGGTGGTGGCGCACGAGGCGCTGGCCGCCGACGGCACCAGCCGCAACCTCGGGGCGGGCGAGCAGATCGCCGCCGACCGCGAGCTGACGGCGGCGCTGGCCGGCGCCGCGATTGGGGGAACCCGCGCCACCGTGGTGAGCACCGACCTCTTCTATGAGCACGACCGCGCACGCGAGCGGGCGTGGCGCGCTGAAGGGGCGATCGCCGTCGAGATGGAGGCCGCCACGCTGTTCGCCTTGGGGGCAAGGGCCGGCATCCCGGTCGCCTGTGTGCTCACGGTGTCAAACGTGCTCGGGGAGGACCCCACCGAGCAGCAGGCGCAGATCGACGACGACGCGCTGCTGGCCTCAGCCGAGGCGATGGGCCGCGCGGCGGTTAGCGCGCTGGTTTAGCGCGTTTTTTCGCCGCAGCTTTTTTGGGAGCCCCCGGCTTGGAGGCGGACCGCGCGGCGGCCGATGCGCCACCGGCAGCCGAGGCGGTGGGGCTCTCGGCGCTCCGGCGATCAAGCTTGCCCGACAGCACCCGCAGCTGCTCCTCGATCGACGCCAGGCGGGTCTCGATCGACGGGCCGGAGAGCGTGCGCCCGATGCGGTGCACGCCGTCCTCGATCCCCTCCAGCCGCTGGGAGACCGAGCGCAGGCGGCGCGTGAGCCGTTCGACGTCGGCCGCCGACGGGAGGTTGAGCGCCCCCATCGCCAGCTCCTGCGCCTGGACGGCCTTCTCGCGCGCGTCGGATGCGCGGCCGAGCGCTCCGTTCAGCAGCGGGTTGTCGAACAGCTCGGTGATCGCCTTGCCGAGGCGATCCTCGGTGCCGCCGGCGAGGCGCTCACGCAGGCCCTTGGCTGATTCTGCGTCGGACATCTGGCAAAGGATACGGTGCGAGGGTGGCAGAGCGGCTGTTCCTCTTCTTGCAGATGGAGTTCCCGTGGGAGCTGGGGCCGCCCGACGGCCGCTACCTGCTGCGCGCGGGAGCCGGCGAGGAGCCCGAGCGTGTGGTGATCCTGGAAACCGTCGGCGCCACCCCACGCCACGGACGACTCGGCGCGCGCCGGCGCCCACCGGTGGAGCCCGGGTGGGCGGGGCTTTCATCCCCGACGGTGCCGAGCACCCGCGCGACCGTGATCGACCCCGTGTCGGTGTCGGCGGAGCGCCAGGCGCGCGCGTGGCTGGCTCAGCTGGACGCCGAGCGCGAGGCGGGGGCTGCGGCGGTGGCGCTCAACCGCCTGCTGTTCGCCCACCGCATCGCCACCGCCGACCCCCACGTGCGCGAGCTCTCCCACGCGCAGGCGCTGGCGACCCGCGCGGGCTGGGGCGAAGGCGAGCAGGTCGCCTACGGGCAGTGGTCGCACGCGCGGGAGCTGCGCTTCAGCGAGCGTCGAACGCGGCGTCGTTCGGCGGCGCTGCGTCCACAGGAGCGTTTCGCGGCGCTGTTGGGCGCGCGCGAAACGCCGCTGCTGTGCGAGGAGCACGCGCTGCGCGCCCGCCTCGACCTCGATCAGGGCCGCGTCGCGCACGCCGCGCTGGAGCTCGAGCACGCGTACACGGCGGCGCTGCGGGAGCTGCCGGCGGAGGATCGCCCCGACCTCGAGGCGCGGATCGCCGAGCTGGAGCAGCTGCACCTCGGCGTGCTCGCCGCCGCCCGCACCACCCTCGGCGCACACGAGCCCGCAATCCCATCCGAATCCGACACGCAGGCTCTACGCCACGCGCTCACCCGTCTGGAAGCAGCACTACGCGCACGCACCGCGGCGGGGCTGGGGCACGGCAGATGAAAACGATTCAAGGCCCCAACCAAACAAGACTGGGTCTCGTTCTTGTTTGGTTGGGCCCAAAAAAGAGAGTTCGTCTACCGGGAGGGCGGCTGGTGGCAGACAAAAATTCAAGGCCCTAACCAAACGAGACTAGTCTCGTTCTTATTTGGTTAGAGCACAAAAAAGAAAGCACAACCCCCAACCCCCAGGCAAGGACAACGTAAAGTGAGGGCACGATGGACCCCACCACCACAGCCCTCGGCACCTGGAGCGGTGGGCGCTTCATGCACTTCGGCGAGCCGATCGACGAGGAGCGCCTGAAGGCGCTGCTGCGACCCGGCGGGGGAATCGACACCGTGATCACCGCCGACGTGTACGGCGAGGGCGCGGCCGACAAGCTGCTGGGCGAGGCGCTGCGCGGCGTCGAGCGCGACAGCTATTGCCTGGTGGGGGCGATCGGGCACGACTTCTACACGGGAGAGCGCGAAGGCGCAAAAGGCTTTCCCCGCTTCACCGACCCGCGCCTGCGGAGCGAGAGCGACTACGCGGCGTACATAAGGATGGCGACCGAGCGCAGCCTGGAGCGGGTCGGCGCAGAGCGCTTCGACCTGCTGCTGCTGCACAACCCCGATCGCACCGGGTACACCAGCCCCACGGTGTGGGAGGGGATGCGGGCCGTCCGTAAGGCCGGCCTCACGCGACTGCTGGGCGTGGCGCCAGGGCCGGCCAACGGGTTCACGCTCGACCTGATCGACTGCATCGAGCGCTTCGGCGAGCTGATCGACTGGGCGATGATCATCTTCGGTCCGCTGGAGCCGTGGCCAGGGAAGCTCGTGCTCGATGCCGCCGCCGCCCACGAGGTGAGCCTAATCGCGCGCGTCGTGGACTACGGCGGACTGTTCCACGACGACGTGCTGCCAGGCCACCAGTTCGCCGCCTACGACCACCGCAAGTTCCGTCCCGAGGGCTGGGTGGAGGAGGGCCGCGAGACGCTCGAATGGATGCGCCCCTACGCCGCCCGCCACGGTCTGAGCATGCTGCAGCTGGCCTGCCAGTGGGTCCTCGCGCACCCCCCCGTGCGTTGCGTGGCGCCCACGCTGATCCAGGAGGCAGCCCTGTCTGAGGGGGGAGGAGGGGGGCAGGGCTGGCACCTCACTCCCCGCCCGATTGAGGACAAGCGGGCGGAGCTGGCGGCGCTGAGCACCCTGCGATCAACCCCGGAGGCGCACCTCGGCGACGACGAGGTGGCGGCGCTTCGCGCGAAGGGAGACAACGCCGGCTGCATGACGCTGAAGGGCGCCAATCCCGACTTCGAAGGCGAGCCGCAGCCCGACCGCTGGCCGCTCACGAGCGAACTGGCCGAACTGGCAGAGCGCTGGCGAATCGAGCCGGCTCGCGACCTCAGCCGCTTTTCGTAAACCTCCCGAGCGCCGGACACGTAGCGGTCAGATTCGCAGACAGACCAGCGTCTGCATCCAGTCGTCCGTCGCGTTGACTAAAAATGTTCTGTGTCCACGGATTCCGAGACGTCGGCAGAGGAGCAGAAACCCCCGGCTTGGCAGACCGCGATCGGGGTCGTGGTGCTGGCTGCCCTTGCAGTGGCAGCCGTGCTCGCGGTCATCCAGATCTATCCGCACAAGCTGCCTACCACCACCAACCCGAGCTTCGTAGACAACATCTTCGACAGTCGGATCGTCATTTTGGGCGTGCGTGTAGCCCTCATTTTTGCCGCGGGCTACATCGTGATCTCCGTCGTGGGGCTGATCGTTGGGCGTCGGTGGCTCTCCCAGCTTGGGCCATTCAAGGCCTCGGACCCAATCGCTCGACTCGACAACAACGCCCAATCATTGGAAAGCGATCTTCAGGATGCCGCCGACACGATCCAGGATCTCGAACAACGCCTTGTCGAGAGCGACGAGAGCCTGACCAAGGCGCAAACAGATATTTATGCCCTGGTCGCGGTTATCGATACGATAGAAGCCAAGAAGGAGGGGCACTGATGCCGCCAAAGGACCGAGCGAGACTCCAAAGCGATCAACAGAAAATCGAGCGGACGCTCGAACGTAACCAGGCTGCCCTGCAGACCTCGCGGCTGAAGGCGCGCAAATACGCCCGTACCCTGACGAACTCAGGCGCGGAAATCCGAAACGCGCGAAGCGACCTCCGCAAAGCCGGCTACCTCAAGTAGCAGCTCCTCTCCGGCCGCTGGGTGCTAGGCCGATCCCGTTCAGCCAGCACACCGCGCCACCACCAACCCACAGGTCACCGTCCCTCGAACCGAGGCGCGCGTTTGCCCAGGAAGGCCGCGATTCCCTCGCGCGCGTCAGCGGAGGCGAACACCGTGGCGAAGCCGGCCTTCTCCGCCTCGATCCCCTCGTCGAGGTCGCCCTTCGCCGACACCCGCTTGATCTGCTCCAGCGCCAGCGGCGCCTGAGCGGCGAGCTTGCGCGCCCACGACAGGGCCGTGTCGAGCAGTTCGTGGTCGTCCACCACCGCGCTGGCGAGCCCGTACTCGTAGGCCTCCTCCGCCAGCAGCGGGTCGCCGACGAGGTTCATCTCCAATGCCTTGCTCTGGCCCACCAGGCGCGGCAGCCGCTGGGTGCCGCCGAAGCCGGGGATGATCCCCAGCTTGATCTCGGGCTGGCCGAAGATCGCCGCGCGCGCAACGATCCGCAGGTCGCACGCCATTGCCAGCTCGCAGCCGCCCCCGAAGGCGAGGCCGTTGACGGCGGCGATCGTGGCGATCCGCCCGCTGCCCAGCTCGCGGAACAGCGCATGCGCGTCGTCCACCAGCTTGCGCCCGCCCGCCTCGTCCAGCTGCGTGAACGCCTTGATGTCGGCGCCGGCGCTGTAGAGGAAGGGGTTGGAGGAGGCGATCACAAGCGCATGCACCGGTGGGTCGGCGGCCTTGACGTGCTCCCACACCCTGCCGAGGTCTTCGATCACCGCGGGGGCGATCGCGTTCATCTGGCCGTTGGCCAGCCACGCGATCGCGACCCCGTCCTCCCGCGTCTCAAGCTTGACCACACCCTGGGTGGGCGGGATCGAATCATCGGCGTCGGGCTGCGGGTAGGCGTAGAAGCCCTGGCCGCTCTTCTGCCCGAGGCGACCCTGTGCCACCAGACGGCGCAGAATCGTGGGCGGGGCGAAGCGCTCGCCGTGGCTGTCGCTGAGCCGCTCCAGGCGCTCCAGCACCACGTCCAAGCCCTCCGCGTCAGCCGCCATGAACGGCGGCAGGATCCCTCGCCGCGGGTCCATGCCGGCGCCCGCCATCATCCCGAAGTCGATGTCGCGGTGGGTGGCCACGCCCTCCTCCAGCAGCAAGCACGACTCCACCAACGCCTTCGCGACGAGCAACTCCCCGAGCGCGCTCCCATCAGGCTCGGCATCGCCGGGCAGGTTGGGATTGCCCTGCGGGTCGTAGCAGCCGTCGCCGCCAGTCTTCGCTCCGAGCTTGCCTTCGGCGACCAGCTTCTGCATCCCCTTGGAGATGTAGAAGCGATCTTCCCCGTAGGACTCGGCGAGGTATTCGGCGACGTGCATCACGGTGTCGAGGCCCAGCAGGCCGGTGAGGAAGTAGGGCCCCAGCGGCAGGGCGCCGCCCTTCACGAAACCCTCGTCGATCAGCTTGATCGAGAGGCCCTTCGACTCCTGTTCGCGCCAGATCTCCGAGATCCCGGAGTTGAGAATGCGGTTGACGACGAAGCCGGGCGCCTCGGCGCAGACGATCGGCTGCTTGCGGATCGCCTGCGCGAACGTAACCGCGGAGGTGAGGGTCTCCTGCGAGGTCTCATCCCCTTCGATCACCTCGATCAGCGGCAGCACGGAGGCGGGGTAGAAGTAGTGGAAGCCGACGACCTTGTCGGGGCGCAGCGTCGCTTCGCCGATCTCGGTGATCGACAGCGAGGACGTGTTGGAGGCGAGGATCGCATGCCCGGGCGTGGCCGCGTCGAGCTCGGCGAACACCGCGTGCTTGATCTCCATCCGCTCGGGCACCGCCTCGATCACGAAGTCCACGTCGCCGAAGCTCGCGTAGGCGGTCGTGCCCTCGATGCGCCCGACGATCTCCGCGATCTGCGCATCGCCCTGCTCGGCGGTGAGCTTGCCGCGCTCCACCAGTTTGCCCACCTGCCCCGCGGTGACGTTGCGGGCCTCGTCGATCCCAGCCTGCACGAGCCCGTCGTTGATGTCCTTGAGCACGACTGGGAAGCCGGCGGCGGCGATCGTCTGCGCAATCTGGCCCCCCATCGTCCCCGCGCCCACAACCGCTGCCTTGAACACAAACATGCCGGCCTCCTCGTCTCCCGCTCGGGATCGCTGTCTCTTCCTATTCCGACGCGGGAGCCTAACGAGGCGCACGCCGCGGCGCATCGACCGGGCGGCCCGTTGAGGCCAACAGCGCATCGACCGCCCCGCCCGCGGGTTTCGCAAGTTGGGGGGCCGGGCAGTACACCGGCAGAAGTGGGCGGATCTATACGAAAGGTGTGTGCACAATGAGCAAAGACACAACGCGCTCGGCGCTTGGAGCGGTCATCGCGGGGCTGACGCTGCTGGCGCTGGCGCCGGCCGCCTCGGCGCTTACCCTGCCCGGTGTCGCCACCGGCGCCGCCGCGAGCGTGAGCTACGGCACAGCCACGCTCACCGGAGCGGTTGACCCGCATGGGAGCAACACGTCCTACTACTTCCAGTATGGGCCCACCAAGGCCTACGGCGCGCAGACCACGCTCGCCGACGCCGGGGCGGGCACCGCCACCGTGAAAGTCGCGGTGCCGGTGGGCGGGTTGCTGCCACTCACGATCTACCACTTCCGCCTGATCGCGGTCAACTCCACCGGCGCGGCGACCGGCGCGGACAGGGCGTTCAAGACCGCCAAGGTGCCGCTCTCCCTGGCGATCACCGCCGGGCCCAACCCGACGATCTTCGGGGGCGTCGCAACGATCCAGGGCACGCTGTCGGGCACCGGCAACGGCAACGTCCCGGTGGTGCTGCAGGCCAACCCGTTCCCCTACACGCAGGGCTTCGCGACGGTTGGCAACCCTGAGCTGACGAGCGCCACCGGCGGCTTCTCGTTCCCGTTCGTGGGCCTCACCGCGGCGAC
>Ga0187855_10002170_pt1 | contig 14955 bp, 17 predicted proteins | sample June2016WEW_8_10_2_FD_132969 | JGI IMG/M metagenome (GOLD analysis project Ga0187855, IMG submission 132969) | Peatland microbial communities from SPRUCE experiment site at the Marcell Experimental Forest, Minnesota, USA - June2016WEW_8_10 | ecosystem: Environmental > Terrestrial > Soil >...
CAGGGTGCTGGTGCGCAGCAGCATGTCTTCCACGGCTTCGTCGTAGCGGCCCCATTTCTCGCGGTTGCGCCAATCCTCCGGCGTCAGCTTCCAGCGCTTGTAGGGCGTGTCCTGGCGCTTCTCGAATCTCTTCAGTTGTTCCTCGGGACTGATCTGCAGCCAGAACTTGACCACGATCCCTCCGGCGTCCACAAGTTGCCGCTCGAAATCGTTGATCTCGCGATAGGCCCGCTTCCAGGAGTCTTCCGTACAGAATCCCTCCACGCGCTCCACCAGCACGCGGCCGTACCAGCTCCGGTCGAAGATCAAGACCTGCTTTTCATCGGGCGGCAGCAGCCGGCGCCAAAACCGCCACAGGTAGTGATGCGTCTTATCGTCGCCTTCGGGCGCGGCGATGGGAAAGACTTCGTATCCGCGCGGATCGAGCTTCTCGGTCAACCGCCGAATCGTGCCGCCCTTGCCTGCCGCGTCGCGGCCTTCAAAAACCGCCACCAGCGAGCGTTTGCGCCGGTAGAGCTGCCACGCCAACTCGCGCAACTGCACCTGATAGCGCAGCAGGTCGCGCTCGTATTCCGCTTTCGTAAGATGCTTGCCCAGATCCAGAGTTTCCAGCATGGTTCACGCCTTCCGCGCCGCGCGCTTTTCGGCGCCCGCTTTCAGCGCCCGGATAATGGCCTCGAAGACCGCGATGCGCGTCCAGTAGCGATCGGTGGCTTCCACGATGGTCCACGGCCCCCATTCGGATTCGGTACGCTCCAGCATCTCTTCCACCGCCACCAGGTATTTGCCATATTCCTTGTGGCGCTTCCAGTCCGCCTGCTGTATCTGCCAGCGTGTGAGCGGATGGCTCTCCAGCTTCTTGAACCGCTGCCGCTGTTCCTTCTTGGCGATGTGGAAGAAGAGCTTCACGATGGCGTACCCATCGTCGGCCAAGGTGCGCTCGAAATCGGCGATGTCGAGGTACGCCTTCTGCCAGTCGCTCTTGGGCGTGAGCTTCTCCACGCGTTCTTCGAGCACGCGGCGGTACCAGCTCCGGTCGAAGATGGCCATCTGGCCGTAATTCGGAACGCGCTGCCAGAACCGGTAGAGCCACGGCATGTGCAGTTCGTGCGTACGCGGCTCCTGAATCACGTGCAGGCGGAAGGCGCGCGGCTCCAGCCGGCTGGTGAGCACGTTGATGCACGTGCCTTTGCCCGCCGCCTCCCAACCTTCGAAGACAATGACGCTGGGCAAGCCGGCCTCCGACGTGCGAAGCTGCAAATCGTAGAGACTGGCCTGCAACGCCGGCAGGCGGGTCTTGTATTCGTCTTTGGGGATGGCGCGGGTGAGATCGACTTTTTCCAGCATTTATCCCATCTTATGCAAGTTTGCGCCGATTGGTAAGCGGCGCGCCGGATGCCATCCTGCCCCACAGGCCAAGTACAATGGAACATATGGTGAGACTGGAACAAGTTCTGGATTCCTGGAAGGCGATCCGCGCCGATACAGCCACGGCCGTGGAAGAATTTCCGGCTGGCGAGTTCGGCTACAAACCCGCCGAAGACCTGATGACGTTCGGCGAAATCGCGCGTCATATCCTCATCGCCGGGCATGGCTTGACGGGCCTGCTGCTGGAAGGTGAGGAGCACCTCGGCGGCCCACAATTCCGGGAGAAGATGGCTCGGTTCGCGCTGCTGCCCGAGGGCGCCGGCCCAGCCGATCTGGCGCGGGAATTGCGCGCGTCGGTGGAGCGGCGCGTGGCGGAGCTGGCGGCCCAGCAGCCGGATTTTTATGCCGGGATCGTTACGCGGGTGGACGGCGCGCGGGTCACGCGCCTGGAAATGCTGCAGTTTGTCAAGGAGCACGAGCTAACCCATCGAGCGCAGCTTTTCCTGTATATGCGGATGATGGGCATGGTGCCCGCTACCACGCGCGGGCGGTTGGCGAAGCAGGCCGCTCGCTGACCCGCAAACGCTGTACAATACAGTTGCAAGCGGGGCGCACTTTCGTTAAATGTATTGTGAAGTCTCCGGGAGGAATTCGAGATATGGTTACATGCCCGGTATGCGACGGGGCCATCGATGTCGATGAAGAAGATGTGGACGAAGGCGACTCCATCAGTTGCGATGAGTGTGGAGCGGACCTGAAAGTAATTGGGACCGACCCTCTCGAACTGGAATCCGCCGAGGAATTGGAGGAGGAGGAAGACGAGGCCTTCGTGGAGGACGCGGACGAGGAAGAATCCGAAGAGGACTGGAAGTAAAGCGATGCCGCAGAATTCTGGTTACCGGCTTCTTGCCGCGGCGGCCTGCGCGCTGCTGCTGGCGGGCAGCGTGGCGGGAGCGAAGAAGGACGAGAACGCCAACATACGCTCGGTGCAGGGTGTGGTGAACAACGCCCAAGGCGAGGCGGTGAATGGGGCGGTGGTGCAGTTGAAGAACACCAAGACGCTGCAGATCCGTTCGTTCATCACGATCGATAACGGCGCCTATTATTTTCACGGGCTCAGCACCGATGTGGATTATGAGCTGCGCGCCGACTTCAACGGGGATTCCAGCAAGTCCCGGACCCTCAGCGCGTTCGACTCGCGCAAGCAACCGATAGTGAATTTGAAGCTGGAGCCGAAGAAATAGCGAACACCTTTGCCACGGGACAGGCCGGAGGCCTGTCCTACAGGCGGATCTCCAGCAACGTCAGGCTGTACGGTGCGAAGCTGAACTCGAGACGGCCTCCGGCCACCGGGGTGCCGCCGCTCTCGACTTCGACGGCCGCGGGGTCGCTCGCGGAATTCATGGCTTCGGTATTGGGCAGTCCCACTCTATTCTTCAACACAAACGCCGTAGCGCCCGCGACGGATTTCCCGGCGTCGGCCAGCACAATCGTGGGACGAAGCGGGGCCGCGGTCGAATTCACGGCATAAATCCGAAGCATGCGCCCGTCGTCGCTCAGCGCGGCGCTCACGTCGGGCTGCTGCAACTGCCAGGGTAGACCGCCAGTGCGCTCCAGGTGCAACGGATACGAGCCGGCCGCGCGTGCGTACAATTGCTCGGCGTAATAAGTGGGCGCGCGATACATCCAGCCCGGTCCCGTGACGATGATGCCCGACCCGAAGCTATCGATCAAATTCGAGCGGATGCCCATCTCCACCAGGTCCGCGTAGCGCTGCAGCAGATTGTGGTACCGCGAGCAATCGAGCGCGTTGCCCAGCGATTGCAAGATGCCGCGCTTCAGTCCGAAATCGCCGCCGGTGGTATTCCACTCGGTCACCGCGATGCGGACTTCCCTACCCTGGCCTTGCAGCCGGATTCGTTCCCGGAGCGATTCAAACTCGCGCACCACCTCCGTCAGATCGCCCATTTCGTAGTGATGCGGGCACAGGTAATCAAGCTGGCCTTCGGCGCCGGCCAGCACGCCTTGCCGCGGATAAGAACTCATCAGTTTGATGGACGGGTCGGCCGCGCGCATGGCGCGCGCAAACGCGGCGATGGATCGCTCGTAGTCCTGGCCGCCGACTTCGTTGCCGATCTGCCAGTACTTGACCGCGTAGGGTTGGGGATGTCCGTTGCGCGCGCGGAGGCCGCCCCAGCGCGTTTGGGAGCCGCCGTTCATATACTCGACTTCCGCAGCCGCATCCGCCGGCTGCTTGCCGGTCCAACGGACGCAGATCAGCGGCTCCGCGCCCACGGCGCGGCACAACTGCGTGAACTCATCCAGGCCCACGAAGTTCGGCTCCAGCCCGCCCCAGTAGGTGGTGAATGGCGCGCGTGCGTCCCAATCGCCGATGGTCCGGTCCCACTCCAAGCCTTCGATCGAGGTACCGCCAAAACGGATCACGCCCGGCTTGAGGGCTTTGATTGCGTCCACCACGTCCGGCCGCCAGACTCCCTCGATAGCGTCCGCACCGATCAGATAGACGCGGTCCAGCCATAATGTGCCAGGACCTTCGAAGTCGATCGCCAGGGTGGCATGGTCCGAGCGGCGCGTGGCGGCGAGCACGGCTTCCGCGGGTTGCCATTGGGCGGCGGCGCGTCCGAGAGCCACTGGCGGGGCGACATTACCCTGCGCATCCCGCAGAACCGCGCGCACCGGAACGGTCCCGATTCCTTTCATGTGCAGACGCAGGCGATAGCGCATGCCGGCCTGCGTATAGAAGCCGTCCTGCGCGATGCCGGCGCGCGCCCGCGGCACGTGAATCTCGATCCGCTGCGAACGCCGGCCGTTGAAAGGATCCTGTGTATCGAGCGCGTATTCGGCGGTCTGGACGGCGCCATCCGGATACCAGGGGCGATACGGATGGTCGGTCTCTTTGATGTAAGAGAAGCGGTAGGGCGGCTCTTCCTCGAAGCTGTCGTTATCCACCTGCTGCGCGATCATCGACGGGATGAGCCGGCACAACATCTCGATGAACTGCCCTTGCTGCTTGGCATCTATAGGGCGCTTGCCGGTTGGCTGGAGGTGGATGCGCAGCTCGCCGGGGTCCGGCTCGGGCACGGGTTCAAAGCGCAGATCGACGAATGACGCCTGCCCGCCGGTGCTATCCAGGTGGATCGCGACCTCGCCGGGCGACGGCGCGCGGAAGAGGAGATCCCCGCCGGTCGACGAACCGAATGTTCCGGAAGGGGTTTCGGTATCGATGAGCGCGGCGCCGCTGGTATGTGCACTCACCCGCCAAAGCGATCCCGGCGCCAGATAGAAGGTTTTTGAAATCCCCGCCCGGCCCGGCCCGCGCGTCTCGATCGACACGACGCGCCGGCCCAACATGACTAGCGGCACGGGCGCGCGTTGGTCGTGCTGGTGGATCGTCCAGGTGGCGAACTCCTGCGTTAAATCGCCGGTCTGCATCTGCGGCGCGGCCGCCAGCAGCGCGAGGACGGGCAGGATCAACTCAGTCCTTTCAGGAATTGCGCGCTTCGCTTGAGATCGTCGCGTTCGGTTTCGACGAAGTAGTTCCGCGCACCCGATTTCCTGGCGGCCGCCCACAGTTTTTTCCAGTCCACCACGCCCTGCCCTAGTGCGACTTCTTTGTTCTGGGTGGGCGACCAGTCCTGCAGGTGGATGGATATGAAGCGGCCCGGATACTTCTCGAAGTAGTCGGCCGCCTGGTAGCCCAGGCGGATCACGCTGACCTGAAACTGCATCTTGACCAGCTTCGGATCGAACTCGCCCATCAGCTTGTCGTAGATCAGCTCGCCATCGATCTTCTGGAATTCGAAATCGTGGTTATGGAAGCCCAGTTGTACGCCCGCTTTGCGGGTGCGCTCGCCGAACTGGTTGGCGGCGGCGACGGCATGCATCCAATCCGCCATCTTGGCGTCTTTGGGAAGCCCAAACGTGGAGACAATCATTTGTTTCAGGCCTAGGTCTTTGGCGAATGCCAACCGCTCGTCGAGATGGTCGCGCAGTTCCGTGAAGCCAAAGTGGCAGCTCTCGCAACCCAGCCCGGCGGCGTGAATTTTTTCGCGCAGGTCCGCGGGCTTCATCTGCGCCAGCGGGCCGAAGCCAAAGGCAGTGTAGCCCGCCGGCGAGCACATCTCGATGCGTTCAAAACCCATGCCGGCCAGTTCTTTCAACGTGCCGTCGAGATCCTTGCCGATGGTTTCCCTGACGGGCCACGTCTGGCACCCGATCGGAAAACCCAGCGGGTTGGCGCCCAGGCGAGCCGCGCCGGCCAGACTAGCCGCGCCGACTGCGCCCATTCGGAGAAGGCTTCTCCGTGAAATCGTGTTCACCGCATGCATGGCGAGCATCATATCTTAGCGCTGCCCTTGCCGCAAGCCGGTGCACCGCGCCATAATCGACGAATGCACAAACTTACCGTTCTGCTCATGGGTCTCGCGTTAGCTGCTGCGGGTTCGGCCGCATCGAGGAAGGTCATCCAACCGAAGGACTTCCCCACTGGAAGACCGTTCAGTCCCGGCATTCTGGTGGACCATACACTCTACATTGCCGGACAGACCGGCTCGGACTTGAAGACCGGCCAGATTCCCGAGGACTTCGAGGCGGAGGTGAAGCAATGCCTGGAGAACATCGGCCTGGTGCTGAAGGAAGCAGGAATGAGCTTCGACGACGCCGTGGCGGTACAAGTCGCCATGACGGATATGAGCCTGTTCCCGCGCATGAATGCGGTGTACACGACCTATTTCAAGGAACCGCGTCCCGTGCGGACTACGGTGGGTGTGGCCAAGCTGGTGGGGACGGCGCGGATTGAAGTTACCGTGACGGCACACGAGTAACTCGCGAGTAGCTCCAATCAAGCAACTTCCGGCGGCGGTAGACCATCAGGCTGAGGAGGAGTCCCACGCCAAGCAGCGTAGCGGTCCCCGGCTCGGGAACACCACCGCTGGACGTTTCGCACCCATAAATGGAGACGACATTGTCATCCATCGTGACGGCTCCGTTTTGCGCCAAGGCGCTGCCGCAGCTAATACTTGACCCGGTTGTCAGGGTGATGCTGGTTTCCGCGAGAATATTTCCCGCGAAGGCAGTGCTGGTGCCGAGGGTCGCGGAACTGCCTACCTGCCAAAAGAGGTTTGGGTCGGGAAGACCACCATTGGTATTGATGAAATCGATTATGGAGCTGCTTGCGGTAGTCAGCGTGCTCCCGATCTGGAAAACGAATTCCGCACTCGGGTTGCCCTCGGCGTTGAGAGTGAGCGTTCCGGTCAACTGTGCCGACGAGTTGAAGCAATAGACTCCTGGCGTGAGAGTCATTCCGCCCAAATCCTCGCCGGTCAAGTTATCGGTGCATGGCAGGCCCGCGGCGGAATCGTATGCCGTGGTAAGTGCACTCTGAGCGGCAATCGCGGGGCCATTATCGATGTTTTCTATTCCCGGTGGGACCACGTCCCCCGGAGGAAAGCCAGTAACTGCGCTACCCGGCGTGAGGCCCAGATTTCCATAGACGCTGGTAGTGCCAGTATTCGTTACTGTCGATCCAGCCAGGACCGCATAGGTGTCGGCCGCTCCAAGATCGATGGTGCCCGCATGGGCGCCAAGCGTCCAAAACGGGAGAATAACCAACAAAATACTTTGCACTTTCATACTCATTCCTCTCATTACGACCGCAGGCGCTTTCCATTTTTCTTTCGAATACTGGGATTCTAATCTTATTAGCGCGAGTCCGCAAGCCCAGAACGGGCGGGAGGTGAGCAATAGAGACCACATCGGCCCGGACATAGTGAGCAATTGTGACCAGCCAGGAACTGTCAATTTTGCATTTTGGTGAGAATGAATACATGACGTACAGGACCCTACCTCCGCAAGGAAATGGTGTAGCGTCCGGCGGGGGAACCTCCAGAGCCGGCTGAAAGCCGGCTGCGGGCAGAATTGCCCGCCCTCCAATTCCAGGGGTAGAGGCTCACCAGTTTGTGATCGATCCGTCGGGGCGAAAGTAAGTCTGGGCGCGATTGGTGATGCGCTCGGTAATCTCGGCGATTTGCTGCAACGGCTTGAAGTCCACTTCCACACCCAGGCCGGGACGGTCGTTGGGATACAGCTTGCCATCCTTGAAATCCAGGCAGACGGGCAGGTGCGGAAACGTGCGGCCCTGGAAGTTGTACTCCATTAGGACGGGTCCCGAAAATGTGCCGAGGGAGTTGACCAGTGCGGCCGTCGAAACAGGTCCGGTGAAGTGCGGCACGATGCCCACGAAGTGCGTCTCGCAGATGGCCGCGATCTTCATCATCTCGGTGATGCCACCGACGTTGGGGAGCGTGGCGCGCACGAAATCGATATCGTGATCCTCCACGAGCTTGTTGAAGTCCCAGCGATTGCCCCACTCTTCGCCGGCCGCGATGGGCACTTTCGCCATGCGTCGCAGGATGGGGAGATCCTCCTGAAAGGCTTCGGTGCGCACGGGGTCCTCGACGAAGAAGGGCGCCAGGGGTTCGATGAGACTGCATCCGCGCACGGCTTCTTGGAGATCGAAGCGCTGGTGGAAATCGACGCACCAATCGCCATTCTTGCCGACGCCGTCGCGGGCTTCGACGCAATCGTCGTAGAGCTGGTTGAGGCGCTCGCGGGTGTTGTAGGTAGTGTTGGCGGGAGCGTCGGCGGCGCCCATGCGGAAGGCCCGGTAACCCGCGGCGATAGTGAGGTGCGCACGCTCCTTGATGGGCATGCCGGGCTGGACGCCCGGTATGATGCCGGCGGTGTTGTAGCACTCGCAATGGTTGCGCACCATGCCGCCGAGGAGCGCGTGAACGGGCAGGCCCAGCGCTTTGCCCCGGATATCCCACAGGGCCAGGTCGAGCGCGCCGAGGGCGTGCTCTTTCTCGCGCCCGGGCGGGTAGAAGAAAGCGCGCGACATGTCCTGCCAGAGGCGCTCGATGTATTGCGGGTCCTGGCCGATGAGGCGGCCGGCGCATTGCTCCAACATTTCCTTCGAGCCACCTTCGCCGATGCCCGTGATACCGGCATCGGTCTCGACGGCGACGATCAGGTCGCTCTGATTGAAGAGTGGATTGGGCTGGGTCGGCGCGTACACGCGGACGCGCGTGATTCTGGTCTTGGAAACGGCGGCGAGGGCGCGGGGAGGCTTGACGGCGGCTGCCGAGGCTGCGGCAAGGGAACGAAAGAAAGTCCGGCGTTGCACGAGAGCTACTCTATCACGGTGCTCGGGGTGGGGCGGCCGGCGGACGGTGCATCGAAAAACCCCGAAATCGTGTTGCATCGTGTTACATGGAGTCGCGCCCGATTTTGGTTGGAGGGAACTGGGATTCGGCGTCGTCGGGATCGCGGAGAAGCTGAGAGGAGTGCGGGTGCTGTGTTCCATTCCGACGCAAGAATAGCATGGGGGTTGGCGCGGGGGCCGGGATCTCGAGGGAAATTTGTTTTGTTTTCATGGCGATGCGGGGATTTCGGGATGCTTGAACTAGGCCGCGAATATCTCGAACGTCGAGCTTGCTCCAATCGCGGCGGCTGTTGTCACTAGCCGGAAACTAGGTTCCAGAATGGAAAATCGTAGCTAGGGGGAAGACGATACCATATGACGCGCCGCTTGCCGTGCATTACCTTTCTATTCGCGCTATTCCTGTGTTGCTGCCCGATTGCGCAGCCACAATCCTGTACAACCGCGCCTCCGGGAATTGCCGGTTGGTGGCCTGGCGACAGCAACGAGAATGACATTGTTGGGGGAAACAATGCGTCCACGGTCGTGGCGGTCAGCCTCGTGCCGGGCGAAGTGCTCGACGGGTTTACATTCGGGTCTAAAGGCTACATCGAAATCCCACAATCGTCCAGCCTGGAAAACCAACAGTTCACTTGGACGGCGTGGGTGAGGCCGGACGGGCCGGGCCCGAATGACGATTCCTACGGCAGCGTCATCGTGGAACAGAATGTAGACGACACGGATGACTCCGTCGCATTGTCGTGGGGCGCTGTCGGCAACCGATTCCTGTTCGTCTTCGGCAACGATAGTAACGAATCGATCACTTCCACAGGCGCTTTTCCCGCCGGCAGTTTTTATTTCGTGGCAGCAACATATGATGGAAGCACATTCCGCTTGTTTGTGAATGAGTTTTGGAGGGCTCCTTTGCCGAAACTAAGACCGTCCCGTATTCATCCTCGCCGTGGACTATCGGCTCGGACTCCCCCATTTATTATCCGCTTGGGTACTACAGGACCTGGAACGGCGTGATCGATGAAGTGCAGGCGTACAACGTGGCTCTGCCGGCCGATCAGCTACAAGCAATTTACAACGCGGGCAGCGCGGGCGCCTGCAAACGCCTGACATTCTCTCCAGCCAGCCTAAAGTTTCCGCGCCGCGTTATTGACAGCACGAGCCCGCCCCAGACGGTAACGGCAAGTAACGCGTTTCCCCTGCCGGTAACCGTTACCGGGACCAAGGTCAAGCCGGGCAGCGATTTTGCCGAAACCACGAATACCTGCGCGACGCTGGCGCCTGGGGCGACCTGCACGGTGGACGTTACTTTCACTCCCACCCAGCCGGGGACCCGCACGGGCTACCTGGCGATCACCGATAGCGCGCCCGCAAGTCCCCAGATCGTCGGCCTCACGGGGGCGGCAACAGACGTCAGCCTGTCAACAACCGCTCTGAAACTCAGGCGCCAGGTAGTGGGAACAACTAGCGCTGCGCAGACGGTGACCGTGACGAACGTTGGCAGTGTCACGGTAAACCTACCGGCAGCGGCATTGTCATCGCCGGAACCGATCCAACCGATTTCATCATATCGGCCAACACCTGCGGCACCAGCCTCGCCAGCGGGGCGGAATGCACGGTGAGCGTCGAATTCAAGCCCACTGCCACTGGCGTGAGGGGCGCCACCCTCGAATTCAACGACGATGGCGGCGCCAGTCCGCAGACCGTTGCGCTGACGGGGGCAGCCACAGACGTCAGCCTCTCCCCAATCGGTCTGGATTTTGCGACTCACGCGGTGGGGACGACCAGCCGGGCGAAAGCCGTAACCGTCACGAACGTGGGCACCGTCGCGGTGAATTTCACGGGCAGCGGCATTTCGCTCGCCGGCGCCGACCCAGGCGACTTCTTAATATCGGCCAATACCTGCGGATCGAGCCTCGCGGGTGGCGCGAATTGCACGGTTAGCATCGAGTTCAAGCCCATGGCCCAAGGTACGAGGACCGCCGCGCTGGAATTCAATGACGATGGCGGCGCCAGTCCGCAGACCGTTGCGCTGACCGGCAGCGGAACGTAGGGGATCAACGTTCCAGGTTGGCGCGATCCCAATTGCCCAGATTCGCGGCGGCTTCGTATGTTCTCTGGAGAAAGTCGAGCAAGTCAGTGCGGGGCGAGGCAGCGCGGCGGAGATCTTCATACATCAGGATGAACTCCGCTAGCCCGGTGTGATACTGCGCCGCCGGCGGAAGCACGGGATATGCCGCGAAGCCCGGCGGCGCGGGCGCCGCATAGGAGTAGAACGCGGGCCCCTCGATTTCGCCGCCGCCGGGCCAGAATCCGGCGCTGGAGCATTCATGCGAATACGCTTCGCGGGTGATCCGGTCCGCGCCTACGCGTTCCGGCGCGCGGCGTCCGGAGAAGCGGGTGGCGGCCAGATCGAAGCTGCCCCAAAAGAAGTGCACAGGGCTGGCCTTGCCGACGAACCTGCCGCGGAATTCCGTGAGGATTGCGTCGGATTGCAGGAGAATACGGTGGAAGCGGTTCACGTACTCGGGATCGTAGGCGGCATGTTGGCGGTCGTCGGGAAAGGGGATTGGATTGGCAATCTCCACCGGCACCGGCCATACCTTCACTTCAATGCCCAGGGCGGCGAGGGCGGCCATTACTTCCCGATAGAAGTCCGCAACGGAGCGCGGATAGAGGCGCACGAAGGCGGGTGCGTGGCCTGTCTCCCGGATTTCAAGATTCGCGCCGGCGAAATCGAACTCCATTTCGAATGCGCCGCTGCCGTAGGGGATGGCGGATGTAGTCAGCCCGCGCGCGCTGACGTAGAGCGGCACTTGCCACCAGTGATTCACGAGGGGGCTCAGCGCCAGACGTACTTTACCCACGATCTGTGTCCACATGTGGAGGGTGGCGCGGGTGGGTTCCCATTCTGCGAGTGGAAGCGGTGGCCAGGAAGTGGGATTGTCCATTTGGTACCTATTTTATGCAGATGCGCCGGCGACAGCAACGGGCGGTCCCTTCGGGAAGCTCTCGCTGGCGCCAGAAACCAGCGCCAAGCGACCGCAGAAGTGCGGTCGCGGCAGGCACCAGTGCCTGCGCCACGTCGTATCAACGACTTGCGCCAAGGTTCCTGGAGAGTGCCGACACTGCACGCCATGAGTGTGCGCCACGTTTCACATTATAGTAGCTTCGCCCATTCTTCCAGGCTGATCGTTCGGCCGAGGGATGACTTCCACTTCGCGAATCATGAATCGAACTTGCCCGACAGAGTAATCGCCGGATCTATGTCGCCTATGACGGGTGGCGGATGGGAGAGCTTAAGGCCGAGGAGAATCCAGTCCTCAAGGGTGGATCGCAGCCCCCGCTCACAACGATGCAGGTTTGGGGCGAACGCGACCACGCCTGGGCAGCCGGGGATCCTGCCAGCGAAGGTCTGATCCTCCAATTTGGCGTACGCGGCCTGTTCCAATGCTTGGACCGGCTCCATAGTCGGCACGACCGCGGATGCAACCGGTTCTTACTTGCCGTTACCGAAAATCAGCCTCAACGAACAGTCCGGCGCGGGACGCCGATACGAAGCGAGCGGAGATCCGCACGGTCAGTTTCGGCTGGCTGGAGTCGAGTCAGGAGTCTACACAATCCGGATTACCGTTCAAGGCTTTCGCGACAAGACTGTCTCCGGCGTCCACGTCGCTCCGGGGCAACAGACTGATTTGGGAGTCGTCGCTCTGGAAATAGCGGGCTGCGATGCTCCGGGTGTCATTTGCGATGACTTTGGGTTGTCGGTATACGAGGACCCGATCCACGCACAGGGCATAATTGAGATCCCGCAACTGTGTGCCGTTGACATCAACGAGGGGCATTGGAGGTGCAGGGTTAACCCGGACGGGCGCGGCGTGATCCCACCCCTTCAAGACCCGGATTCGGACTTCTGGATAAGGGAGGGGAACAGCGGCACTATTTGGTTAGCGCCTCGAAACGGTGCAGGCCTTGCGCTGAATCCTCCAACGACCGAGAATAAGTCGGGCTGTATCTCCGCATCATACTCGACCAAAGAAGTGCGAATCGATGGGCTTCCCCTCGGCAGCCGGGTCTGCATTCATACAAACTTGGGTCGGTATGCCGAAGTCACTTTCACCGAAGTGGTCAAGCCAAAGGCGGAAAAGGTCAAGGCCGCTTTCATCACATGGCAGGGCGCGCGCGACGGTTCACAGCTCCAAGATGCCCGCCATCAATGAGGTTCTCTGCGTCCAGGGTAGCGGGACTTAATTCCCCGCCAGATCCAGTGTGCTGAAGAAGTATGCCAGTTCCACCGCCGCGGTATCCGGTCCGTCCGAGCCGTGGATGCAGTTGCGCTCGATGGATTCCGCGAAGCGCTTGCGAATCGACCCTTCCGCCGCATTCGCCGGATTCGTCGCGCCCATTATCTCGCGCAGCTTCGCAATAGCATCCTCACGCTCCAGCGCCATGGCGATGATAGGACCCTCGGTCATGAACTTCACCAAGCTTCCGAAAAAGGGCCGCTCGCGATGCACTGCGTAGAAACCCTCGGCCTGCAGTTTGCTCAGGCGCGTCATCCGCAAAGCCACAATCTTGAAACCTTCCAACTCCAGGCAGGCGAGGATCTCCCCGGCGTGTCCGGACTCCACCGCGTCGGGCTTGACGATCGAAAACGTGCGTTCCACACTCATAAGCAACCCCGTACCTTCTCCCCGATTTCGGCGGGCGATGAGCACACCGCGATGCCCGCGTCTTCCATGGCCCTGATCTTATCGGCGGCCGCTCCCGAGCCGCCTGAAATGATGGCGCCCGCGTGCCCCATCCTGCGGCCCGGCGGCGCCGTCTGTCCCGCGATGAAGCCCACCACGGGCTTGCGCACGTGCTCTTTCACATAGCGCGCCGCGGTCTCTTCGGCGTTGCCGCCGATCTCGCCGATCATCACGATGGCGTGCGTGCCGGGATCTTCGTTGAACAGCGTCAGCGCATCCAGAAACGTGGTGCCGATGATCGGATCGCCGCCAATTCCGATGCAAGTGGATTGGCCGATGCCCAGCCCGGTCAACTGACCCACTGCTTCATACGTCAGCGTGCCCGAGCGCGAGACCACCCCCACGTGACCCTGCAGATGGATGTGCCCCGGCATGATTCCGATCTTGCATTTGCCCGGCGAGATGACACCCGGACAGTTGGGACCGACCAGCCGTGTAGGACGGCCCCGCAGGAAGGCCCACACCTTCACCATATCGAGCGCCGGAATGCCCTCGGTGATGGCCACCACCAGCGGCACGCCCGCTTCGGCGGCTTCCATGATGGCATCCGCGGCAAAAGGCGGCGGCACGAAGATCACGGTAGCGTTCGCGCCGGTCGCGCGCACGGCCTGCTCCACCGTGTCGAACACCGGCAGATCCAGGTGCGTCGCGCCGCCCCGGCCGGGCACCACGCCGCCCATCACCTGCGTGCCGTATGCAATCGCCTGCTGCGCGTGGAATGTGCCTTCCTTGCCGGTGAACCCCTGCACGATCAGGCGGGTATTTTCGTCAACCAGTACGCTCATCGTCTCCTCTACTACGCTGCTACTGCGCGGCCAGACGGACCACTTTTTCGGCGGCATCGCGCATGCCATCCGCCACCGTGAAGTTGAATCCTGAGTCGCGCAGTATCTGGCGGCCCAATTCCACGTTGGTGCCCTCCATGCGCACCACGATGGGCGCCGCGATGGCCAGGTCGCGCGCGGCCGCCACGACGCCCGTAGCCAGCGTGTCGCAGCGCAAGATGCCGCCGAAGATATTGATCAGCACGGCCCTCACGTGCGGGTCCGAGAGCAGGATGCGGAACGCGTTCTTCACCTGCTCGGCGCTGGCGCCGCCGCCCACATCCAGAAAATTCGCCGGACTTCCGCCCGCATATTTGATGATGTCCATAGTGGCCATGGCCAGGCCCGCGCCGTTCACCATGCAGCCCACCGTGCCGTCCAGCTTGATGTAGTTGATGCCGAACCTCGAAGCCTCCACTTCCAGAGGGTCTTCTTCGTTGAGGTCGCGCAGATCCAACAGCTCCTTGTGCCGGTAAAGCGCGCTGTCGTCGAAATTGATCTTGGCGTCCAGCGCGTATACTTTGCCGTCCTTGGTCAGGATGAACGGATTGATTTCGGCGAGCGAGCAATCCTTCGCCACATACGCCTTAGCGAGCGCGCCCATGGCCGCCGCAGCCGCATTCACGCTGGACGCGGGCACTCCCATGCCGAACGCCAGCTTGCGCGCTTGAAACGGCATCAGGCCCACGCCCGGGTCGAAAGCCTCCTTCAGGATCAACTCCGGCGTTTTCGCAGCGACCTCTTCAATCTCCATGCCGCCCGCCGCCGATGCCATGAATAC
>Ga0187855_10002172_pt1 | contig 14933 bp, 16 predicted proteins | sample June2016WEW_8_10_2_FD_132969 | JGI IMG/M metagenome (GOLD analysis project Ga0187855, IMG submission 132969) | Peatland microbial communities from SPRUCE experiment site at the Marcell Experimental Forest, Minnesota, USA - June2016WEW_8_10 | ecosystem: Environmental > Terrestrial > Soil >...
CACGAGGCGAACATCGCCGCATGCAACTCCTCGAACGGCACCATCGGTTCGAGCGCCTGCATGTTTCATGACGTCACCGTCGGCACGAATGATGTGCCGTGCTACGGACCGGTGAATTGCTACAACCCGAATCCGCTGACGGATTACGGCGCGCTGTCGACGAGCGACAAGACGCTCAAACCAGCCTTCTTGGCCCATCCGGGGTGGGACTTTACGAGCGGCCTCGGGACATTGAACGTCACGAATGTCGTGAACGCGTGGCCATGAGGCGAGTTGATCCTTGAGCGAAGGCCGCGTCTCCTTTGGAGATGCGGCCTTTCGCCGCGCAGAATTGCTCTTCCGGATCAGGCTGCGGGGCAGGTCCGGCTTAGCCGGTCAGTTCTGGCTCAGCGCCGGCGCGATCCTTTGTGCGCGGCGAGCAAGCCAAGGCATGCCGCAATAGGAATCCGCGACCACCCAGCCGGCGGCCGTCAACGCTTTGATAGGAGCCCTCGACGAGCGGCCCGGTGAAGATGAAGCGCGTCTTAAACGCCAGCAACCATAGCAAGAGATAAGCGAACAGCACGCGGGCAGCCGCGGCAGCCGTTCGTCGCCAGAATAGACCCATGCCACATGCCAGGCAGATGAATGCGCAGAGATAGGCTAGCACCGCGCGCGCGGGCAGATCCTTCGGCACCGAGTCCCATATGGGTGCGAATTTGCCTTGACGTTTTCGGTCAGCTGCTTCGGTAAATTGGCGGTGCTGCTCGCTGGGTCCGATACGCCATCACAAAGTCCAGGATGAACCGACTGGCGTCTGGTCCGTTGGAGTCGTTGAATTCATAGTTCATGTTGCCGCCGCTCCAGGCGTGACCCAGTCCCTCAACCACAATCCTTCGAAGCACGAGCTCCCCCGTCCTCGTCGAGTCCTGCTGTCGATAGGTGTGGCCTCCGCTTTCTATCCGCCGTTCATCGTGCGCTAACAACGGGCCGGCACGGGGATCGGCAAGCTCCTCCACCCGCGCCTTTAGCTGCGCGATGATTTGATCCGCATTCACCGGATTGACGGTCATGTCCCGGTCACCGTGGATCACAATCGTCGGTACGATGGCCGCGAATTCGCTGGCATCACACACGAGTTGCCACGCTCTTTCGATTGAACTGGGCGACGGTCCGTCCCGCATCAAGGCAAGCGCTTGTGCGGGCGAACTTGCGGCGCCGTACATTACTCCCGAATGGATAGCACAGGCGGCAAACAATCGACTGTAGCGCACGGCCAACAGGCAAGCCATTGCACCCCCGGCCGACATTCCCACAACATAGACGCGTCGGGGATCAATCGGCCGGCGCTGTGTGACTTGATCGATTAGATGAGCAATTAAGGCGGCCTCACCCTGTCCCGCGAGTGACGTTGATTCGAACCAATTCCAACAGCGCAGCGGATTCGAGCGCGGGCTTTGTTCTGGGTACAGCACTGCGCAGCGGTATTCCTCTGCGAGCATGTTCATGCGCGTGCCCTCGGCAAAGCTCAGCGAATCTTGTTTGCATCCGTGCAGCATGACAATGAGTGGCATGCTGTCGCGGCGCGAGGAACCTGCCGGTAGATAAAGACGATAGGCGAGCGCACCGGCTGTCCCCAACGAGCGTACAGCCGAGGCGCGCGGATCCTTGAAATGTCCCACAAGAAATCGACTGCGCCCCGTTTCGCCGGACCGCGCTGCACGCGGCACCCGCGCAACGAACTTCTTCATTAAAAAACGGCGCAGCGATCTCAACATGGAACCATACTCTCACCTCTAGCCAGCGGGGCGGCGCTACGCCAAAGAGACTACTCAGACCCTGGGAGTCGGTCCCCAGGGCAAGCGGACGCGGCCGATCTTGCGGGAAGTAAGCGTACCCGATTTCGGTGCACTACTATGGAGACTCGGCGTTGGCATTTCTATCGTGACGCCATTCACAGACGCGCGTGCAGAACTCGATGAAATTCAGGCCCTTCGAGCGTCAAGTGATGATCCTTAGGGTGCCGGTGAAAAGATCTCGTGCGTTCCATTCCGGCAGCAGCGCGATGTGAGCGCCATAGATTCAGGCTCGGGATTGATTGACAGCGCGGAAATTATCTTTATCCTTTCCCGCGGGCCATCCGCTCCCAACGGCGGACGCTCATCTGTAAGGATGGGAGAGCAATGTGAAGACACGCATACCGCCGCCGGGCATCCGTCCGGCTGATGCCCGATTCTCGTCGGGCCCGACCAAGAAACGTCCTGGCTGGACTCTGCACGCGCTCGAGGGCGCGTTGCTGGGCCGCTCGCACCGCTCAGGGGCAGGAAAAGCAAAGCTCAAAGAGGTGATCGATCGCACGCGCGCGCTGCTCGAGGTGCCGGCGGATCACCTGATTGCGATCGTGCCGGCGTCGGATACGGGGGCGGTGGAGATGGCGCTCTGGTCGATGCTGGGGGCGCGCGCGGTCGATGTCTTCGCGTGGGAGAGCTTTGGCGAGGAGTGGGTGACCGATGCGGTGGAGCAGCTGAAGCTCTCGAGCTGCCGCATTCACGTGGGGAGGCCATACGGGATGCTGCCGGATCTGTCGCTGGCGCGTCGTGAGGCGGACACCGTGTTCACGCAGAATGGCACAACGTCGGGCGCGAAGATTCCGGATTTTGACTGGATTGCCGCGGACCGGGAAGGCATCACGATCAATGATGCGACCAGCGCGGTGTTCGCGCAGCCGATCGTGTGGTCGAAGTGCGACGTGGTGACGTTCTCGTGGCAGAAAGTACTGGGCGGTGAGGCGGCGCATGGGATGCTGATCTTGTCGCCACGTGCGGTGGCGCGCCTCACGAACTATGTGCCGCCGCGGCCGTTGCCGAAGATCTTTCGGATGACCAAGAACGGGCGACTGGATCAGGAGCTCTTCGAGGGGGCGACGATCAATACGCCGTCGCTTCTCGCGGCGGAGGATTTTCTGGACGCGCTGAAATGGGCGGAGGGGATCGGGGGCCTTCCGGCCTTGCACGCGCGCGCGGATGCGAATGCGGGGCTGCTGGCGGAGTGGGTGGCGCGCACGCCGTGGGTCGATTTTCTCGTGTCGGATGCAGCCATTCGCAGCAATACCAGCGTGTGCTTGAAGGTGGTCGATGAACGGGTGGCTGCCCTCGTGCCCGCGGAGCAGGGGGCGTTTGCAAAAAGCCTGGTCGGCCTCTTGGAGCGAGAAGGGGTGGCGCTGGATGCAGCGTCCTATCGCTCGGCGCCGCCTGGACTGCGGATTTGGTGTGGGGCGACGATCGAGCTCTCTGACCTCGCGGCACTGGCGCCGTGGCTCGATTGGGCGTTTGCCACGAGTCTCGCGGAATTGAAGAGATCGCCATAGGGCGCAGCGGAGTGGGATCATGCCGAAAGTGCTCATCGCCGATGAACTGAGTCCCAGGGCCCTCGATATTTTTCTGAGCCGCGGCGTGGAGACAGACGTGCGAGTCGGTCTCAAGAAAGCCGATCTCGTGAAGGTCATCGGCGGTTACGACGGCCTCGCCGTGCGCTCGGCGACGAAGGTGGACAAAGAGGTGATTGCCGCCGCCAAGAGTCTCAAGGTGATCGGGCGTGCAGGTATCGGCGTCGACAATATCGACATTCCGGCCGCGACGGCGCGCGGCATCGTGGTCATGAATACGCCGTTCGGCAATTCGATCACGACGGCAGAGCACGCGATTGCGCTGCTCTTTGCGGCGGCTCGACAAATCGCTGCGGCGGACGCCTCGACGCAAGCTGGGAAATGGGAGAAGAACCGCTTCATGGGGGTCGAGCTCTATGCCAAAACCCTGGGACTCATCGGGTGCGGTAACATCGGCGCGCTGGTTGCCGAGCGGGCGCTCGCGCTCAAGATGAAAGTGATTGCGTACGACCCGTTTCTATCGCCGGAACGGGCGGTCAAGCTCGGGGTGGAGAAGGTCGAGCTCGATGATCTGCTGGCACGGGCAGATGCAGTCTCGCTGCACACACCGTTGACGGACAAGACGAAGAACATTCTGTCGCCGGAGACGATGGGCAAGACCAGACGGGGCGTGATCATCGTGAACGCTGCGCGTGGCGGACTCGTGGATGAGAGGGCGCTGCGAGCTATGCTCGAGAGCGGGCAAGTCGGGGCCGCCGCGTTCGATGTATTCGTCACCGAGCCAGCGCGTGAGAGCGTGCTCTTCGGAGCACCGAATTTCATTGCGACCCCGCACTTGGGCGCAAGCACGCACGAGGCGCAGGAGAATGTGGCGCTGCAGGTGGCGGAGCAGATCTCGGATTTCTTGCTCGCCGGGGCGGTGACGAACGCACTTAACATGGCTTCCGTGAGCGCGGAGGAGGCGTCGCGTCTTAAACCGTTCATCGGACTCATCGACAAACTCGGTACCTTTGCTGGCCAGATCGCGGATGAAGGCCTGGAGGCCATCGAGATCGAGTACGAGGGGGACGTGGCGCAGCTCAACACGCAGCCTTTGACTGCAACCGCGCTGGCCGCCGTGATGCGCCCCTTGATGCCGGACGTGAACATGGTGTCGGCGCCGGTCGTCCTAAAACAGAAGGGAGCACCGCTGACGGAGTCGCGGCGCGATTCCTCGCCGATCTATGGATCGTTGATCCGAATCAAGGTTTTGACGGGCGGGCGGTGGCGCACTCTCGCCGGCGCGGTCAATGCGGGGACATCGAAGATCGTCGAAGTGAAGGGCATGGCGCTGGAAGCGGACTTTCACCCGGTGATGCTGCTCATCAACAACCGCGACAAGCCCGGATTCATCGGCGCGTTGGGTACGATCCTGGGGGAAGCAGGCATCAATATTGCCACGTTTCATCTGGGGCGCGAGGCGCCGGGGCAGGACGCGATAGCCATCGTGGGAGTGGATCAGGTCTTGCCCGAGGAGATTCAAGGCAGGATACGGGACCTGCCGCATGTACGATATGTGAAGGTCATCAGTATCTAGCTGGCCGAAGGCTCGGGACTGTTTTGAACTGCCTTATGAGGTCCAACAGCCGCGGCCCTCCCACTGGATGCGCGGGGCGCTCCGGCAAATTCCGCAGAGTCCCGCCACCGTCCAAACGAGAATTAAGCCAGATCGACTACGGCTCGCCTATGGCCTTCCGGCCTACGGTGCCCATCCAGAAGACCACAGTGGCGCTTGTTGCGAGCAACGATCCGTCATGCAGAAAGTCCCGAATGAAGAACCGTACAGCTGTTTCGAGGCATATGTACCGTTCATCAACATCGTCGGGTCCACATTGCCTTCCGTCAACTTCAAGTGACCCATACCAAAGCTGGGTTCAGCAAGTTGCTCAACGTAATCGGTCGCGCAGGCCGAAAGTGCCACGCAGACGACGATGGGCGAAATCAATTGGACTGCGGTGGCCAGCTTCATATCACTCACTCCCAATGCGGCACACGACGCCGAAGACGCCCAGGTTGAAGAAGCTCGATTCTTAACATGACGATGAAGGCGAATCAACTGCTTGCCGAGTTAGGAGGCATGACTAAAGACCGGAACGTCACGTACGAAGCATTCGGGGCGATGCGGTAACCGGCGAGTCGCTTGCCTCATACGGTTCTCTTTTATGCGGCACAACACGAGTACGCCAGCGTACAGACCGAATAAGGTCATCGTGCTCCACTGCATGCTGCTGAACCCGTAGGAGAGACCCGTGGATGTGCTGATTCTTCTGATATTGCTTTTACTGCTGTTCGGTGGTGGCGGAGGTCTGTATTGGGGCATGGGCGTGGGTTGGGGATATGGCCCGATCGGATTGATTACTGCGGCAATTGTGATTGCCTTCATGGTCTATTTGTATCGCAGCGGTAGGAGTGCCCGCTCGTAGGCGGATCCAAGGCAGAGGCGCTAGGCGTACTAGGTGGGCCAGTGCGCAGCCTAACTGGCGTAATAATAATCATTTAAATCAATCTGATATGACGGTTATCTAAACTTATTGGAGGGATGCGACTAGGAGGGGCTTCCCCCTCAACAATCATGTCGGACCCTCCATTGACCGGAGGACGCCTAGCGCCTCGCGGTTGATAGCGATTCGGTGAACTGAATGTAAGGATTCGCACCACCAGAGGTTTTGCACGGACCCAAATTCAGATTATTGGACTCTCCGGCGGTCCCGTCATCTGGGACACACGTTGGCGCGAAGTTGGATTCATCGACCAGGTAAAGTACGGCAGTAATCGAGGAGCCGGCGTTGAAATCGGCTCGCGAACCACCGCCGTTGCCGACGACATTGAACTCCGCTTTGTTCCAAACGGAGGAAATATTAAGAACGAAGTCCGGGAAGCGGCTCGAATGGGCCTCTGACCCATAGGTAAATCCGACCGAATCACGGCGCGCTTTCACGTCGTGATCTCCCAAATTGGGCAGGGGTTGCGGGGGCCGACCGAGCGCCGCTGACTATCGCGCTCTCTCTGAGTAATGTGCAAAAAGGGGGCGAAACCCCTCATAAGGGCAAAAATAATTTTGCACCCGCCGCTGACCGCCGTTTTCGACTTAGGGGGTTGCAGAAAACGGCGCCTTTTATGCGATTTGACGCCTGCGACTGCTGCGCCATGCGTAAAGCCATTTAGAGCTCGGGAGCACCCATCCAACTGCAGAACCTTGCGCACACTCCAGCGGTGTACGTCAGACCAAGGCCGAGATCTTCCCGCTGTTTAGCACGGGCGAGATTGTATATAAGTCCGTTGAAACCTCCGACCAGCGTGTTCAGGTCATCGGCGATGTGGGGATCATCACTGGCGCGATCAAGCTCGTTTATAGTGATGGTGTCGATCACATCCGATCCCACAGCCTTCAAATTCTTCCGCCGCTTGACATCTATACCGACTACACGGTATGGTCCAAACCAGTCGTATGGAAGAGAGCATTTGATGTCGATTCAACCTCAGCGCGACTCGAAGACCAAGCTGCTTGACGCAGCCCTGCAAGTCATCCGGGCGAAGGGCTACGCGGCCACAACGGTCGATGATATCTGCCACCAGGCGGGTGTGACCAAAGGTAGTTTCTTTCATCATTTCAAGAGTAAGGATGAGCTGGCGCTAGGTGCGGTCGAGCATTGGCGATCGATGACTGAGAAGTTTTTCGGAACCGCTCCGTATCACGCTGCGAAAGACCCCTTAGATCGGTTGCTGGGCTATGTCGACTTCCGCGGCACAATTCTCACCGGTGAACTGGCCGACTACACCTGTCTGCTCGGCACCCTGGTGCAGGAAACATACGACACCCATCCCAATATCCGCGCGGCCTGCGATCGCGGAATGTCGTCGCACATCGCCGAGCTGACTCGGGACGTGGAGGCGGCCCGAAGGCGCTATGCGCCCAGAGCCCGCTGGAGCGCCGAGAGTGTCGGCTATTTCATTCAGTCAGTATTGCAGGGCTCTTTCGTCTTCGCGAAGGCCACTCAAAGTCCCGAGGTCGTGCGTGAGAACCTGGAGCATCTGCGCCGATATCTAGGGACACTTTTCAGTCAACCGTCCAACACACAGCGCAAGGAGAAGTAATCATGGCCGTAAAAAACACCGTTGCCTTGCATCGCGTCCTGGCCGCCAAACCCGAGAAGGTCTATCGAGCTTTCATCGAGCCGGATGCCATGGCGAGATGGCTGCCGCCCAATGGCTTTACCGGCAAAGTCCATCACATGGATGCGAAGGTCGGCGGTACCTACAAGATGTCGTTCACCAACTTCACGACAGGATCAAGCCAGTCGTTCGGCGGGGAATACCGCGAGTTGGTTCCCCATCAACGACTGCGCTTTACGGACAAATTCGATAACCCGCATTTGCCAGGGGAGATTCAGGTCACCGTCACTTTGAACAAGGTGTCGGTTGGCACGGACGTGAACATCGTTCAGGAAGGGTTGCCGGACGTTATCCCAGTGGAGGCTTGCTACCTCGGCTGGCAGCAATCGCTCGAGAATCTCGCCAAACTCGTTGAACCGGAGATTCCAAACTGACCACGCGAAACTGGTGAGGGCTCGCGTAGTTTTTGGAATGCGGCCGTACGTCTGGGCTCTTTTCAATACGTGAGTTCTTTTATGCATCAATACTCAACAGGAGCCAACATGACCACGAAATCTGTGCAACCCATTCCTGATGGCATGCACAGTGTCACGCCCCACTTGATTTGCGGCGGCGCGGCCGAAGCGATCGAGTTTTACAAAAAGGCTTTCGGAGCGAGCGAGACCTCCCGGCTGCCGGGCCCCAATGGAAAGCTCATGCACGCCAGCATCCGCATCGGTGACTCCGCCGTGATGCTAACCGATGAAATGCCAGAATGGGGATCGCACGGTCCGAAGGCACTCAAGGGCTCTCCGGTTACCATTCACCTATATGTGGCAGACGTTGATGCGTTCACGGCCCGGGCGGTTGCGGCGGGAGCGAAAATCACGATGCCCGTGGACGACATGTTCTGGGGTGATCGGTATGGTCAATTGGAAGATCCGTTTGGCCATCGCTGGTCCGTCGCTACTCACGTTCGGGATGTCAGCCCAGCGGACATGCAACACGCCATGCAGAAGATGAGCCAAAAAAAAGAATGATCCTGGATGGCGGACTGTTTGATCAAAGCAGCCGCGAGTGGAAAGGCGAGCATGGAAACAACCGTTGACCGATGAGGGCCATCTTGTTGATCCTTATTCCACCATTTGCGATGTGAGCGATTTGAAAAGCGGGGCTGTCAAATTTGCTCTGCTATGCGGCCACTTGACAGGAGTCGCCGTTTGATCTGTAATATCTGTCATGACAGAAATGACTGATGCAACCGATACATTACCAGACGCCGTTAGGCGGTTCGTTTTGGAGTGGGGAAACTTAGGGGAGCGCTGGGGCGTAAACCGCTCCGTGAGTCAGATTCATGCCTTGTTGTACGCGTCTAAGGCGCCGCTGGCGGCCGAGGAGATTGCGGAGGTATTGGGAATCGCCCGGTCCAATGTATCCAATTCTCTGCGTGAACTGCAATCATGGAACATCATCCGCTCAGTACCCATTCTCGGTGACCGACGGACCTTCTACACTGCAGAAACAGATCTTTGGAATCTGGTCTCGCGAATCGCCGCGGGGCGAAAAGCCCGCGAACTAGACCCAGCGACGGCAGCCTTACGCGACTGCGTCGAAATGTCACGGGACGACAAGAGCGTGGATCCGGTCGTGCAGCTTCGATTGCGAGAGATGCTGGATTTCGTCGAACGGCTTGGCCGTTGGTACGACCAGATGATTACCTTGCCGCGATCGACAATCGTGGCACTCATGAAAATGGGTGGCGGAATCGCACGATTGTTGGACCGCGGCGGAAAGAAGAGCCGAGACCTGTCCTAGAGCTTATGTGTCACAGCCTGACCTGAATGCGAGAATCGTCATTTTTGACGGCATCTGCAATCTCTGCTCCGGAGGGGCCGGGTTCCTGGAACGCCGTCAAGCGAGTCCGCCATTCGCGCTAATTCCCATGCAAAGCATCGAAGGAAAGGCGATTCTGGTCGAACACAGTCTTGATCCAGACGATCCCACCACCTTTCTGGTGCTGGACAGCGGTCGACGCTTCACGGAATCAGACGCATGGATTCATGTGGTGTCGACGTTAGGTGGCTTCTGGTGGCTCATCCACGCCGCCCGAATTATTCCCCGGCCTTGGCGTAATGCCTTATATCGATTAATTGCTCGAAATCGCTACCGGTGGTTCGGCCGACGTACCACATGCTATTTGCCGCAGTAGATAATGCGTGTGGTGGTCATCGGCGGCCTCGGTAACTTCGGTGCGCGAATCTGTACGCGGCTGGCACTCGAGCCCGAAATCGAGATAGTCGCCACGAGCCGCCACATGAGCAAAGGCGGAGACCCGGCATCCATTCAAACCGCGATGCTCGACATCAACGCGCACGATTTGTGTTCTAAGATTCAGTCTCTTACCCCGGAACTCGTGATTCATTGCGCGGGGCCCTTCCAGGGCCAGGACTACCGGGTTGCGCTCGCGAGTCTCGCTTGCGGCGCCCACTATGTAGACCTCGCGGATGGCAGAGGGTTTGTGACAGGTTTCATAGCCGCGGTCGGGCCGGCGGCAGAAGCTGCTAAGCGCATCGCGATCACGGGGGCGAGCACGTTGCCTGCGCTTTCGTCTGCGGTCGTAGATTTCCTCAAGGGCTCCTTCGCCGAGCTAAGCGCGATCGGTGTGGTCATCGCGCCGGGTCAACGTGCTCGACGCGGTACTGCCACAGTCACGGCCGTGTTGGGATATGCCGGCAAACCCTTTCTGTGGTGGGAACGCGGTGAATGGCGCACCGTGTATGGATGGCAAGCGCTCAAACGTCAGCGGTTCTCCTTCGGTAGCCGATTATCGGCAGCGTGCGATGTACCGGACCTTGAATTATTTCCCGCACGTTACGCCGGTGTTCAGTCAGTCAGCTTTCGGGCTTCGCTCGAGGTGTCCCTGCAGCATTACGGATTGTGGATGATCGGAGCTTGTCGGAGGATGGAGCTCCCAATTCATATGGCCGATTGGGGTTCTTCTTTAGACCGGCTCGGGACCTGGCTCAATTGGTTGGGAAGCCAGACGGGCGGGATGATGGTCCACGTCACTGGAAGAACCCATGAGGGCCGGAGGCTGAGCCGCACGTGGGAGCTGGTTGCCAAATGCAATCACGGGCCGGAAATTCCCTGCATGGCGGCGGTCATTCTCGCCACCAAGCTTGCCCGCGGCAATCGATTCTCAGCAGGCGCGAAGGTCTGCATGGGTATTCTCGGCCTATCGGACTTCGAACCGGAATTCTCCCGGTGGAACATTTCGACTCGAGTGATAAACGACATATGACTTGGTATCTATTGACGAAGTGGCTGCACATCTTATCGTCGACCGTCCTATTTGGTACCGGTGCAGGGATTGCTTTCTTTTTCATTCGGGCGAAGCGCACGGGAGAGCCCAAGATCATAGCAGCGGTGGGTCGCGAGGTTGTGTCGGCTGATATAGTCTTCACGGCGACTGCCGTAGTGCTGCAGCCGGTGACAGGCGTCGCGCTTGCGCGGATGGCAGGGTATCCACTTACAGCGCCGTGGTTGTTGTTGTCGATCGCTCTTTATGGACTCGTCGGCTGTTGTTGGTTGCCAGTAGTCTGGCTGCAGATTCGAATGCGGGATCTGGCTATCGAAGCGGCTACACACGATCTACGCCTACCCGTCGCTTACCAGCCCTACTATAATCTGTGGTTCACACTCGGCTACCCGGCATTCATCGGCGTAATGCTCATTTTCTATCTGATGGTGGCGAAGCCGAATCTATGACGCCCTAGATCATGCGTCTTCAGCAGCAGTTTTTCAGGCGTTCCCTAACGATCGGCCACAGATTATAGTGATCGTTCAGGGGTTTTCCCCTAATTGACAATCGGCGCTTGATTTCCACTGCACAATGGGCATCAAGCTTCACATCACGTAAGACTTCGCTCGCACGATGCGTGCAACGCACTTCGATCCCCTCTCACTTACTCTGTGCGTTACCCCGCATAAGATCGTCCGTAATCGTAGCGCAGCGTTAAATGATCGAGATGCTGTCCTGCCGCACGTCATTCATCTCCCTCATCCCCGAGGCTTGTCGCTGAACCGTCGAGGTTTTGGAGCCGATAACAATGGAGCTGGCGCATCATCGATAGACAGCCGAAAATCGCCAGTTGTCAGGCGCGACGTTGTGTAGTGTCTTTGGCGCTGAGCAAGATTGCGGAATCTGCTCCCGTGCGAATTGTCGGTAAGTAGGTCGGTCGCCGTGCGTCGTTCCTGGGGCTGCCGATCTCCCGGGAATTGTGCGGTCGGCGGCCCCCGCGCTTCGACAAAATTCAATCAAGGGTAATCGCCAAAAAGGACACCACCATGCGCAACTCAGTAAGCTGGTTCGAAATATATGTTCAAGATCTCGCTCGGGCGCGAACGTTTTATGAAGCGACGCTCGGCGTTAAGCTCTCGAAACTCGACAGTCCGGGCATGGAAATGCTTGCGTTTCCCATGGAGAGGGGGGCCGCGGGAGCGTCCGGGGCGCTGGTGAAAATGCCAGGCTTCGAGTCTGGCTCCAACAGTGTGTTGGTGTACTTCATCTGCGACGATTGCGCCCATGAAGCCGCCAAAGCGGTGAAGGCGGAAGGAGGAATCCACAAAGAGAAAACGTCCATTGGCCAGTACGGCTTCATTGCGCACATTATCGACACCGAAGGGAACATGGTGGGCCTCCATTCGATGAAATAGTCGAAGGAAGCTGGCCTCGTCTCACCAGGCAGGCGTAGCCATAAGCTCAAGCTGGCGCGGGCATTGGCGGCGATCGACGTGGTCGTGCTGTAGGAGAGTGCCCGACCGCTTATGAGCGCCGCTCTGATGGAGATTGTGACCGCTGCGTGTAGCCTCGTAGGTCCTCAGGACCACGCCCCGGAGATTTCCAATATGCTTCAGAACTTGCCCGAGAGTGTAGGTCACGCGCTGATCAATCAGCGGGCCGGGATGGAACAGGTCGTCTACAACTTGTTGCATCGCGAACGCAGCTCCGCGCGCCTGTCGGTTACAAGTCCCACCTTCGTATTCAATGGAGCTCTGCCCATTCGGTATACGGCCGACGGTCCCGGCGTGTCGCCGCCCCTGGAATGGGATGCGGTCCCCGCGGGAGCCGGCTCCATCGCGATTTTGGTCGAGGACGCGGACTCTCCCACGCCTCACCCGTTGGTGCACGCGATCGTCGTCGATTTAGGCCCCGAGATTCTCACGCTCGAAGAGGGAGCTCTCGCCAGTCCGAAGCACGAGGGAGCGGGTCTTGAAACGGGGCCCAATTCCTTTTTCCAGCGGGCTTGGTTGCCACCCGACCCGCCGCGCGGGCACGGTGAACATCGGTACGTGTTCCAAGTGTTTGCGCTAATGCCTGGGCCGAGCTTCTCGAGTGCTCCCGGGCGACGGGAGTTCATCGAGGCGATCTTAAACAGAACGTTGGCGGTCGGCTGCTTGATCGGCACCTATGAACGACCGGGAAGTGATGAGGTGGATCGCGAAGAGATCTTGACTAGTCCAGAAGCCCCGTTGTCCGCTTCAGAGTGAATATCACCATTTGCCATTTGTCTGTTGTCGCTCCTCCCGTGCGGCGCGATGGGCTGACGCCCGGCTCCGTACTTTAAACGGAGCCGCGCGCCGCCTCTGTCAGAACTCCAGCAGATTCCCGCTCCATGCTTGCCCCGACTCATAGAGGGTCTCGCGCTGCGCCAGTTTGGTGACATCCCATCCGAGCTGCTTGGCTTGCGTGATTGCCTGTGATTGCGCTCCCGTAGCGGCTTTGTAGTTGCCGCGCGAAGCGTTCGCGGCTGCGCGAATTTCCCACCACGTTGGGTCACTCTTGTAATCTCGCTCGACACTATCGGTTAGAGCCAACGCGCGCGTTGGGTCCCGATTGGTTGGATACCCCGCGAGCACAGCGGCCAACTGAAACTTTGCTGAATTGTCACCCTGTTTGGCGGCACGCTCCAACCAAACCAGCGCGCCGCTCACGGCGTCGCGGTTGGCCTGATCCTTCAATAGATACTCGGCGAGCGATACCTGAGCATCGGCCAAGTCCGCCTGCGCGGCCTTTTGCAGCCAGACTTCCCCTTTTTTCGTATCGCAATGACAACCACGGCCATTCAGCAATCCCAGACCAACTTGGTATTGGGCATAGCGCGCACCGGATTGGGCGGCCTTGAGAAACCAAGGCAATGCTTGATCGTAGGTTTGATTCAGCTGAGGAAGGCCTGCGATCATCATGCCGTAGAGCATTTGCGCCGAGGGGTCGCCCGCTTGTGCCTTTAATTTCGTCTCGCGCACTCGCTGCTCCAAACTGCCGTAATCGGAGATCGACACGCCTGTCATTTTAAAATTGTAGAACGTGCTTACGGTGGTGGCGATCGCTTGTCCGTTGATTGTCGCTGGCAAATAGATGGACCGCATGACGCTTTCCCGGACCGTCTGTTCGAAGTATCCCTGGGGCACGGCATATAAAATTCGCGGCACTCGCGGACGACCATCGGGCGCCACAGTGAATTCGACATAGACCTCGCCCTGAACCCCTTTTGCTTGCGCCGCAGGGGGGTATGAAGGCACGAATGGTTTCGAAGGCCTTACCGGGCTGCGGTCTTCATATTCTCTGCCTTGGAGCACATGGGGGAGGAGGCGCAAGTCGAGGGCCGCCTGACTGAACTCCGCTTGTAGATCAGCCGAAAATTTCAGCGAATTGGGCGTCAGCTGAGGAGCCAGTTGTTCCGCGAGCGTTGTTGCCTCGGCCTCGCCGTTGGCAGCGGCAAGTGACGCCCACGCGTGGGCATTTGTGAGGCTGCTTGGCACCCCCTCTCCACGCGCATACATGATAGCTAAAGCGTATTGCGCTCGTGGCTGCCCCAGTTCAGCGAGTTCCTTGAATTCCTCAAAGGCCTTGGGGAGGTTCTTTTTATTATAGGCCTGCTGGGCAGAATACAAATCAGCCCATGCCGGGTCTACGCGCAAGCACGCGCCAATCCCCATCAAAGCCGCAACACAGATTGTGGTCCAGGCGGTGCGCACCGACGACTCCCTGTCTAGATAGACCGTGCAGCAAAAATGACGTCAGTCACCCGGTGAAAGCAGGGCAAGTATAGGCCGCCGCTCGCGCCCATGCCAGGCGGCTGCGCTTATGTCGAGCCCAACGTCACACCTTGTGGATAGTCTCCCTACGGGCGATTGGCTGGTCATGTCGAGTAGGCCTAAGCCTTGGGGACACTGCGCAGTGTGCCTTCCCTGATTACATTTGCCAGCAACACATTCACGAGCCTTCGTTACCGCTGTGTAGTATACGATCATTGGACCCCGGCCCCGAGGCAGGTGTGCCGGCAAACCACAGGCGAGGATGAGGCTTCGGGGAGTGCTCAAATGACCGGGCAGTGTCCGCCGCCGATCAAGGAGCTGGAAGTGACTGCTCGTAGCG
>Ga0187855_10002173_pt1 | contig 14932 bp, 18 predicted proteins | sample June2016WEW_8_10_2_FD_132969 | JGI IMG/M metagenome (GOLD analysis project Ga0187855, IMG submission 132969) | Peatland microbial communities from SPRUCE experiment site at the Marcell Experimental Forest, Minnesota, USA - June2016WEW_8_10 | ecosystem: Environmental > Terrestrial > Soil >...
ACCTGCAAGGTGAATGAGCGGCTGGTGCTCGATCAAGCGGCGGTGCAGCAGGCGCTGGCGGCGCATAACCTGGTCGCGATGCGCGCCGATTGGACGCGGCCCGATCCCGCCATCGCGCGTTATCTGCGGGAATTCGGCCGCTATGGCATCCCGTTCAATGCGGTTTACGGGCCGGGCTTGCCCGCGGGAAGGGCCCTGCCCGAAATCCTGACGACGGATAGGGTCTTGGCCGCGCTCGGCCAGGCGGGCGGGCCGGACCGCTGAATCCCGGCGATTTTTCCGGTGGGCATCAACCCCATTGGAATCTTGGCGGGACGCGGTCTATCTTGGCGCCATCCGGCACAACAAAACCAAGGGGATGGCGAATGGCGATCAAGGTTGGCGACAAGATTCCTTCGGTCAAGCTCAAGCACATGACCGCGGACGGCATCAAGGACATCACCACCGACGAGATATTCAAAGGCAAGAAGGTGGTGCTGTTCGCGCTGCCCGGCGCCTTCACCCCCACTTGCTCGGCCAAGCATCTGCCGGGTTTCATCGAGAAGAACGCGGCGGTCAAGGCCAAGGGCGTCGGCACCGTCGCCTGTCTCTCGGTCAACGACGCCTTCGTCATGGGCGCCTGGGGCAAGGCGCAGAACGCCGGCGACAAGGTGCTGATGCTGGCCGACGGCAGCGGCGACTTCACCAAGGCGGTCGGGCTCGAGCTCGATCTGACCGCCAACGGCATGGGCGTGCGCTCCAAGCGCTACGCCATGGTGGTGGATAACGGCGTGGTGAAGACCCTGAACGTCGAGGCGCCGGGCGCTTTCGAGGTGTCGAGCGCCGACGCCGTCTTGAAGGCGCTCTAGGCGAGGCTTTTCCGCTAGAAGTTTTTCCCGCGCCCGTCCTCGATCGCGGCGCGCGCCAGCGAGTCGGCGCGTTCGTTTTCGGCGTGCCCGGCGTGGCCCCGGACCCAGCGCCAGGCGACCTGGTGGCGGACCAGCGCTGCTTCGAGCCTTTGCCACAGATCCTGGTTCTTCACCGGCTTCTTGTCGGCTGTCTTCCAGCCGCGCTTCTTCCAGGATTTGAGCCACAGCGTGATGCCGTCATGCAGGTAGCGGCTGTCGGTGTGGATTTCAGCGTGCATGCCGCGCGACAGACTTTCAAGCGCCGCGATCGCCGCCATCATCTCCATGCGGTTGTTGGTGGTCTCTTTCTCGAATCCCGATAATTCCTTTTCGCGGCCGTTCCAGCGCAGCACCGCGCCCCAGCCGCCGGGTCCGGGATTGCCGCTGCAGGCGCCGTCGGTGAAGATCGCGACCGTCCCGCCCTCGTCCTTAGAAGCCATAGGCCTTCGCATCGGTGATGCCGCGGTGGAAACGCAGCTTTTGCAGGTATTCGAGCGGATCCTTGGGTTTGACCAGCGCGCCTTCGGTGTGGTTGAGCTGGTCGTAGAGCCGCGTCAAAAGGAAACGCAACGCGCTGCCGCGCGCCAGCACGGGAAGAGCGGCGATTTCCTCGGGCGCGAGCGCCCGGCCGGCGCGGTATTGCGCCAGCATCGCCCGCGCCTTGGTGATGTTGAAGCTGCCGTCGGATTCGAAACACCAGGCGTTCAGGCAGATCGCCAGGTCGTAGGCGAAGAAATCGGTGCAGGCGAAATAGAAGTCGATGAGCCCGGAAACGGTCTCGCCGCGGAAGAACACGTTGTCGGGGAAGAGGTCGGCGTGAATCACCCCTTGGGGCAGGCCCTTGGGCCACAGCCGCTTCAAATCCTCGAGCTCGCGTTTGAGCTCGTCCGCCAGTCCGGGTTTGACCGTGTCGGCGCGCGGCGCGCAGGAACGGTAAAGCCCCTCCCAACCCGCGAGCGACAGGTTGTTGACGCGGCTTTGCGCGAACCCGGCGCTCGCCTGGTGCAGCCGCGCCAGGGCTCCCCCCACCCCGGCGCAATGAAAGGGATGGATGCGCCGCGGCCATAGGCCGTCGAGGAAGCGCAATATCGCCGCCGGCTTTCCGCAGAGCCGGCGCAAGGCCTTGCCGTCCTTGCCGTGAATCGGGGTCGGGCAGGCGATGCCTTGCGCCGCCAGATGCTCCATCAGCGCCAGGAAAAACGGCAGATCGGCGGGGTCCACCCGCTTCTCGTAGACGGTCAGGATGTAAGCGGCCGATTCGGTGCGCAGCAGATAGTTCGAGTTCTCGACGCCCTCGGCGATGCCTTTGCAGGACACCACCTCGCCGATGGCATATTCGGCGATGAAGGCCTTGAGTTCCTCGTCGGGGACATCGGTATAGACGGCCATGGTGGGAGCTTGTGCCGCCCTGCTGCGTCGAATAGAGTGCGGGCCGGTTTCTAGCCCGGGCTGCGGGGCACGTTAGTACAGGCAGAACCCCTAAGGAAAGAGAGATGATCGGATTGCAGTTTCGGGGCCTGGTTTCCCGCCTCTCTGCTTGCATGGCCGCCCTCGTGCTGGCGGCGATTCTGGCCGGCTGCTCCGGAAGTTCGGAAGAACTCACATGCCCTGCCGCCGCGCCGGCGCCCGATCTCGACGCCGTCGCCATTTTCGCGCCGGGCGCCGGCACCGACAACGCCAGCATCCAGGCCGCCGGCAAGATCTTCGACGTCAGCCGCCAATGCGAGCAAGAGAAGGGCGGCATCCTCATCAACTCCCTCATTACCGTCAACGCGATACGGCTGGCGCCGCAGGTGTCGCGCGCCGAATACGTCTATTTCGTCGCCGTGGTCGATAGCACGCGCAACATCCTGAACGAGCAGCGCTTCACCCTCGACGCCCAATTCGGCAACCAGGATTTCCGCACCTACGTCGAGAAGATCAGCGTGCACCTGCCGCTCCAGCACGTCTCGGCCGGCGACGGCTATGCCATCATCGTCGGATTCCAGCTCACGCCCGAACAGCTTGAATTCAACCGCGCCCATAAGCAGCAATCATGACCGGCGAAGCTAGCGGCGATAAACCGGCTCGCCGCCGCCGGTGAAGCCCGGGCCTCCCCGCGGCGCGCCGCGTTTCCCGGCCATGCACGGGAAGCGGGCCGAACGCGCGCGCCACGCGCTGCGCGCCACCCGCACCGATCTCTACCACGCGCTGCTGACCGCCAATTGGGGCGTTCTGTTCGGGCTCTTGGCCGCCGCCTATGTGGTTTTCAACCTGGTCTTCGCGGTGTTGTACCGGCTCCAGGACGGCAGCATCCTCAACGCCAAGCCGGGCTCCTTCATGGACGCCTTCTTCTTCAGCGTCCAGACCATGGCGACCATCGGCTATGGCGACATGCATCCGGCTACGCTCTACGCCAATCTGCTGGTGACGGTCGAGGTCTTGCTCGGCCTGACCGGTTTCGCGCTTGCCACCGGCCTCATCTTCGCGCGCTTCTCGCGCCCGACCGCGCGCATCATGTTCAGCCGCTACGCCGCGGTCACGATCCATGACGGCCAGAGGATGCTGATGTTCCGCGCCGCCAACCAGCGCCGCAATCGGATTCTCGAGGCGCGCGCGAGCCTGATGCTGGTGCAGAACGAGTGGACCAAGGAAGGCACGGTGATGCGGCGATTCTACGATCTCAAGTTGACGCGCTCGCACAATCCGACCTTCGCCTTGACCTGGACGGTGATGCATCCGATCGACGGCGAAAGCCCCTTGAAGGGAGTGACGGATGAATCGTTGAAGGAGCGGGAGGCGGAGATCGTCGCCTCGCTGTCGGGCACGGACGAAAGTTTTTCGCAGACGATTCACGCCCGCCACGGCTATGACGCCGATCACATCCGTTGGGGCTGGCGCTTCGCCGACATCATCGGGCGGACGCCGGAAGGCCGGGTCACCATCGATTACGACAAATTCCACGACATGGAAAAAGGGGGCGGTTAAACCGCCCCCTTTCTCTCCGTCCAAACGCGATCGGCTTCACATCGCGGGCGTGATCTGGCCGCGAATCTCGCCGGGCTTGTTGGCGGCGGTGTGGATGTTGACGTAGGTCTTGCCCGAAGTCAGATCGGAGATCTGGGCGTCGGTCAGAACCGCCGAGCCGGTCATCGGACTTTTGCCCACGGGGAGGGGCACTTCCACGCCGGCATTGACGCCGGGCGCCGCCGGCCCGTGGATATGCGCCGCCACCGGGTCGCCGGTCAGACCGCTATAGTTGACGGTCCAGGTCAGCGTCTTGGTCGCGGCGTCGAGTTTGAAATCGGCCGAACCCTTGCCGCCGCCCGGAACCGGCGGCACTTCCTGCGTGCCTAAGAGCGTGGCATGGAACGACTTGGCCATGCTCGGCATGGCGGCGGGCGTGCCGCCGCCATACTGCGCCTGGGCGCCATAGGCAAAGCCGAAGGCGAGCAGAATGCCCGCGGCCAAACGAAGCGAATTCTTGATCATAAATCCTCCCTTGAAAACGCGGCGCTCTTGACCGCCCCGTTCCCTACCACGGCCCGGAGACGGTAAGGGGACACAGGATCGTGAGCGCCGGTTTTCCGCTGGTTACCGGTTATGGTCCGTTTACATCCCGTACGGCGCGAGCTGGCCGCGGATCTCGCCGGGCTTGTTCTTCGCCGTGTGGATGTTGATGTAGAGATTGCCCGCCATCAGAGCGGCGATCTGCGGATCGGTGAGCACCGCCGAGCCGGTTATCGGATTGCCGCCCACTTTGAAGCCGATCAGCACGCCGGCATTGGCGCCGGGCGCCGCGGGGCCGTGGATATGGGCCGCCACCGGCGGACCCGACAGGTTGCTGAACGTCAGGTTCCAGGTGATGACATGGGTCGCGGTGTCGAGCTTGACGTCCGCCTGCCCGCTGCCCTTGCCCGGTACCGGCGGAACCTCTTGCGCGCCCGACAATGTCGCGTGGAATGACTTGACGCCGCCGCCGGGCTGTACGCAGCCCGCGAGCGCCAGGCCGCCGGCCAGCAGGACACAGGCGAAGAATGTTTGGAAACGCATCGAAATCCCCTCCCTTTTAAGCAAGCGGCTTGGCGCCGCAATGACCCTTTAGCATAGCCTTCCGGCGCGGCCCGCACACATGATTGTGACCACGTGCCGGGCAGCGGCCGGCAAGGCGCGGAAGGGCGCCGGTTTCCCGGGGTAGCCGCTTAAGTCCGGCTTACTTTCCGACGGGCTGGAGCTGGCCGCGGATCTCGCCGGGCTTGTTCTGCGCCGTATGGACGTTGACGTAGTACTTGCCCGCCATCAGATCGGCCATCTGCTGGGGGGTGAGCACCGCCGAGCCGGTGATCGGAGCCTCGCCCACTTTGAAGCCGATGAGCACACCGGCATTGGCGCCCGGCATCGCCGGTCCATGGATATGGGCGGCGACCGGCGGACCCGACAGGTTTTTAATGGTCAGTTTCCAGGTGATGATACCGGTTGCCGTGTCGAGCGTGACGTCGGCCTGCCCGGTCGCGGCGGTCTTTACCGACGGAACCTCTTGCAGGCCCGTCAAATTGGCGTGGAACGTCTTGACGCCGCCGCTGGGCTGTGTGCAACCCGCGAGCGCCAGGCTGCCGGCAAGCAGGACGCCGGCGAAGAATGACTGATAACGCATGGAACCCCCCTCGTTGAATGATGGCGGCCAAACGCCACGGTAATTCTTTAGCATAGTCTTCCGGCGCGTCCATCCCTCATGTTTGTGACCGTTCCAAGTCGCCGCCTGTAAAGCGCGCGGCGGAGCCTCGCCCCCACCCGTAAGGCGTGGAATAGCTTGGCCCCCGCCCGGAGGGTGGAAGAACCGCTTTGGTTGACAAGGGGCGGGGCGCCGATTTTATTGCAGGGTATGAGCGCGAGATTCGGTTTCCGGATCGGGGCCTGGTTCCTGGCCCTGACGGTCCTGGCCGCCGCCGCCGGCGCGGCCGAGGAGAAGCGTCTCAACATCTACAACTGGTCCGACTACATCGCCGACAACACGGTGCCGGATTTCGAGAAGGCCACCGGCATCAAGGTCAATTACGACGTCTATGACAGCAACGAGGTGCTGGAGGCGAAACTCCTGGCCGGAAATTCCGGCTACGATCTGGTGGTGCCCTCGGCCATGCCCTATCTCGCGCGCCAGATAGCGGCCGGCATCTATCTCAAGCTCGACAAATCGCGGCTCAAGAACTACGCCAATCTCGATCCGCAGATTCTGGCCGCCGCGGCCAATGCCGATCCGGGCAATCAGTATGGCGTGCCGTACATGTGGGGCACCGACGGGCTCGGCTACAACCAGGCCAAGGTCAAGGCGGCGCTGGGCGCGGACGCACCGGTCGACAGCTGGAAGCTGCTGTTCGATCCGGCCAACGCCAAGAAACTCCAATCCTGCGGCATTTCGCTTTTGGACAGCGCGCAGGACGTGTTCCCGGCGGCGCTCGTTTATCTTGGGCGCAATCCGTTGAGCCGCGACCCGGCCGATCTCGACGCCGCGGCCAAGGCGGTGGACGCCATCCGCCCTTATGTGCGCAAGTTCAATTCCTCGGAATACATCAACGATCTCGCCAACGGCGACATCTGCCTGGCCTTCGGCTATTCGGGCGACGTCGTGCAGGCGAAAGCGCGCGCGGCGGAAGCGAAGAATGGCGTCGACATCGCCTATGCTATTCCCAAGGAAGGGGCGATGCTGTGGATCGACATGATGGCGATTCCCAAGGACGCGCCGCATCCCGGCAACGCGCTCGCCTTCATCGACGACGTGCTGCGGCCGGAAACGGCGGCCGCGATCAGCAACGCGGTCGCTTACGCCAATCCCAATCTCAAGGCGACGTCGCTGGTCGATCCCAAGCTGCGCAACGATCCCGGTATCTACCCGCCGGCGAGCGTGCGGGCGCGGCTGTTTTTCGACAAGCCGGCCTCGCCGGATTATGAGCGCGCGCGCACCCGCGCCTGGACCCGGGTCAAGACGGGTGAATAGCGGCCCTGCGGCTCCGCCGCATCTCGCCATCGATCATGTCGTGAAGCGCTTTCCCGGAAGCGCCCAAGCCGCGGTCGGCGGCGTCTCGCTGACCATAGCGGAGGGCGAATTCTTCGCGCTGCTCGGCCCCTCGGGGTGCGGCAAGACCACCCTGTTGCGGATGCTGGCCGGCTTCGAGACCCCTGATGAAGGCCGTATCCTGATCGACGGGGCAGATATGACGGGCGTGCCGCCTTACGACCGCCCGGTCAACATGATGTTCCAGTCCTACGCCCTCTTTCCGCATATGAGCGTGGCGGAGAATGTCGGTTTCGGCCTGAAACAGGAGAAATTGCCGCGATCCGAAATCGCCGCGCGGGTCGCGGCGATGCTCGATCTGGTCAAGCTGACGCGCCACGCCGGGCGCAGGCCGGCCCAGTTGTCCGGAGGGGAGCGGCAGCGCGTGGCGCTGGCGCGCGCGCTGGTGAAGGAGCCGAAGCTTCTGCTGCTGGACGAGCCCTTGGCCGCGCTCGACCGCAAGCTGCGGGAAGAAACGCGCTTCGAGCTGGTGCGCATCCAGCAACGCGTCGGCATCACCTTCCTGGTGGTGACGCACGACCAGGAAGAGGCGTTGAGCATGGCGCAGCGCGTCGCGGTGATGAACGAGGGGTTGATCGCCCAACTCGGTTCGCCGCGCGAGGTCTACGAGCATCCGCAAAGCCGTTTCGTCGCCGAATTCATCGGCGGCGTGAACCTGTTCGCGGGCTGCGTCGTCGGCCATGACGGCCGGATGCTGACGGTTTCCTGCGCCGAGGCGGAAGCGATGTTCGCGGTAGAATACGCGGAGAGGTTGGCGACCGGAGCAGAGGTGACCTTGGCGCTGCGCCCGGAGAAGCTCGAAGTTTCGCCGCAGCCGCGGCCGGAGCTGCCGAACCGGCTTTCCGGCATGGTGCGCGCGGTGGCGTTCCGCGGCGAGGCCTCGAGCTGCGAGGTCGAATTGCCGGGCGGCAAGATGCTGCGCATCACGTTTCCCAACGCCGCGCGCGCGGTGTCCGGCCTCAAGGCGGGCGACGCGGTGTGGCTGGGCTTCGCCGCCGGGGCATCCGTGGTGCTCCCATCATGAGCCCGCGCGCCGCCTCCGCTTGGCGCCGCTGGGCGGTGCTGGCCTTGCCCTATGCCTGGCTGGCGCTGTTCTTTCTCGTGCCCTTCGCCATCGTCTTCAAGATCAGCCTGGCCGAGCAGGCGATCGGCATTCCGCCTTACACCCCGCTTTTGGCGTTGGACCAAAGCGGCTGGCACATTCAGGCCACGGCCTCCAATTACGCCTTTCTTCTGAGCGACAGCCTCTATGCCAAGGCCTATCTCAACGCGCTCAAATTCACCGCCATCGCCACCGCGATCTGTCTCCTGATCGGATATCCGATGGCCTACGCCATCGCCCGCGCGCCCGATGCCTGGCGCACGCGGCTGTTGCTGCTGGTGATTCTGCCGTTCTGGACCAGTTTTCTGATCCGCGTCTATGCCTGGATCGGATTGCTCAAGGGCAACGGCTTCATCAACAACGCGCTCCTGGAGCTCGGCCTCATCCATGAACCGCTGGCGCTCATCAACAACGCCTTTTCGGTGCAGATCGGTCTGGTCTATTCCTACCTGCCCTACATGATCCTGCCGCTCTATGCGAGCCTGGAAAAGCTCGACTGGACGCTGCTGGAAGCGGCCTCCGATCTCGGCGCCAGGCCGCTGCGCGCCTTCTTGAGCGTGACCCTGCCGCTGTCGCTGCCCGGCATCGCCGCCGGGGCGTTGCTGGTGTTCATCCCGATGGTCGGCGAGTTCGTCATCCCCGATCTCCTGGGCGGGCCCGGCACTCTGATGATCGGCAAGGTGCTGTGGGACGAGTTCTTCACCAATCACGACTGGCCGGTGGCGGCTTCAGTGGCGGTGGCGCTGCTCGCGCTGCTGATTTGGCCGATGGGAAAAATCCGCCACTTGCTGGTCAAGGGGGCGGCATGACCAAGAAACTGTCGCCGTTCCTGCTGGTCATGCTCGCGCTGGGCTATCTGTTTCTCTACGGGCCGATCGTCTCGGTCGTGGTCTATTCCTTCAACGCCTCGCGCTTGGTCACGGTCTGGGCCGGATTCTCGACCCATTGGTACGGCGAGCTGCTGCATAACGAGCAGATCAAGGACGCGGCGCTGGTCAGCCTGTCGATCGCGCTCATGTCCGCCACCGGCGCGCTTATTCTCGGCACGCTGGCGGGCTATGCGCTGGCGCGCTTCGCCCGCTTCCGCGGCCGCGCGCTCTTCGCCGTGCTCACGACCTCGCCCCTGGTTTTGCCCGAGGTCATTACCGGGCTTTCGCTGCTGCTGCTGTTCGTGGCGCTGGAACGTCTCATCGGGTGGCCCGCGGGGCGCGGCATGCTCACCATCACCATCGCCCACATCACCCTGGGCCTGTCCTATGTCGCCATCATCGTCGCGTCGCGGCTGGAAAGCTTCGACATCGCGCTCGAAGAGGCGGCGCTCGATCTCGGCGCGCGGCCGTTCAAGGTGTTCGCCGTCATAACATTACCGCTGATCGCGCCGGCCTTGGCCGCGGGCTGGTTGTTGGCGTTCACGTTGTCGCTCGACGATCTGGTCATCGCCAGTTTCACCACCGGCCCGGCCGCGACCACCTTGCCGATGGTGATCTTCTCCAGCGTGCGCATGGGCGTCAGCCCGCAGATCAACGCGCTGGCGACGCTGATCCTGCTGCTGGTGGCGGTGGTGGTGATCGCGGCGAGCCGGCTGATGAAGCCCAAAACCTAGGAGTCGTAGCTGACGATCGAACTGAAGGGCACGTCGAGCCGCTTGCGGCCGTTGAGGAAGCTCAACTCGATGATGCAGGCCGAGGCCACGACGTCGCCGCCCACCTGGCGGCAGAGCTTGATGGCGGCCGCCAGCGTGCCCCCCGTGGCGAGCAGGTCGTCCAGCACCACGACGCGGCTGCCCGGCTTGATCGCGTCGGCCTGGATCTCGATGGTGTCGTTGCCGTATTCGAGCTCGTAGGTGAAGCGGATGGTGGCGCCGGGCAACTTGCCCTTCTTGCGCACCATGACGAAGCCGCAACCGAGTTCGAGCGCGAGCGGCGCCGCCACCAGGAATCCGCGGGATTCGATGCCGACCAGCAAATCCGGCTTGTGCGGTTTGAGGGAGGCCTCGAGCCGGCGCACGGTTTCCTGCCAAGCCCCGGCATGCGCCAGCAGCGTCGAGATGTCGTAGAACAGGATGCCCGGCTTCGGGAAATCCGGCACGCCGCGAATGTGTTTCTTGAGATCCATGGCACCCCACGCCTTCCCGCGATCCAATTCCGGCAGTTTAGCCGGAATTCCGCGTCCCATGACAAGTCGAGAGAAAGCCTAGTTGGTTTGCAGCGCCGCCGGGCCGTCCGGGGCCGGCAGGCCGTTGTCGCGCATGCAGGCGCGGCGGTAATTCTCGCGCCTGGCGTTGCCTTCGAGCGTGTAGTCGGGGAATTTCTTGAACGCGGCGCGTGTGCATAGATCGGCCATGTGCCATTTCTGCTCGCTCTCCTGTTCTTGCGAGCCGCCGGCATAGGCGGCCGGCGGCGCCAGGGACAACAACCCGGCGCAAAGCGCGAAAACCAGGGCGAGCGGGACATTTCGGCGCCGCCCCCGGGCCGCGCCGGCGATGCCCTTCGGCAGAGCGGCCAGGAGATAAAGCAGGATGGGCGCCGCAATCAGCAGGATCGACTTGCCTTGCTCGCGCCGCAACAGGATCTGCGCCTCGCCCGCCGCCTCGGCCAGGCAGGTCTGGGCGGCGGGACCGACGCGCTGGGCGCAAGAATCTTCGACATACGCCTCGACCGAAGTGACCCGTCCGTCGATGCGCAAGCCGTCGCCGAACTGCGGATAGATCCGCCATGTCATGGCGATCACCCAAACCGTCGCCAGCAGGAGAAAATAGCGTGAAAGCCGCATGGCGGGATGCAACGCCAAGCCACCTATCTTGTCAATATAGCCCTGGGGGCTTTTTCATGAAATTCACGCAATCGCCGCGGCGCGCCGCACGCTCCAGATCATCGAGCTCTTGAGCAGGTAGTCTTTCTGTTGCTTGGGATCGGATGCGACGCGCCGCAATTCGTCGAACCGCTCGGCGCGCAAAGCGGGATCGCGCTCCTCCAAGAGCTGCTTGTTGCGGATCGATTGCGCCTGCACGAATTCGACGTTGGCGGTGCGGCGCTGGCGGACATAAAGATCGAGCGCACTCTCGGGCGATTCGTCCCGCCACACGGCGGCCAGCTTTGGCGCCAGGTTGAAGGCGGCGTGCAGCGCGCCGTTGAGGCCGAAGGCGCCCAACGGGTTGTTGAGATGCGCCGCATCGCCCACCAGCAGAAACCGGCTGCGGCGGAAATCGCTCGCCACCCGCTGATGCACGCGATAGGTGGATTTATGGACGATGCCGTAGGGCCGGTCCCAAGGCAGGAAATTCTGGCAGGATTTCTCGACGAAACCGGCGTCGAGCACCTCTTCCTCGGGCAATTCGGCGTCGGTCGGAAACAGCACGCGCCACAATCCGGGCGGTCCGTCGTGCGGCATCTTGAAGATCGCCGACCAATCGACCGGGTCCGAGACATAGGCGTTCATGGTGAATCCCTCGGGCGCCAGGTCGCGGTCGATGCCGACCACCAGGAACCGCTCGGGCCAGGTGAAACCCTCGAAAGCGACGTTCATGCCGTGGCGCACCGCGCTCTTCCCGCCGTCGGCGCCGACCAGATAGCTGCCGCGCATGGTTTCGATCCCGGACGGGGTCTCGATCCGCGCATCGACCCCGTCCGCGTCCTGGGTCGCGTCGAGAAAGCGGTGGGCGAAACGCACCTTGCCGCCCAATCCCTCGAAGCGCTTCAACAAGAGCGGCGTCAGCTTGAATTGCTCGCAATGGAATCGAAAGGGGTAGGGGGTCACGTCGGATATCAGCGACAAATCCCACTCGACGATCACGCCTTCCTTGCGGCCGCGGATCTGCCAGCGTGGCACGCGATAGCCGAGCGACAGGAATTCCGGACCGACGCCGATGGTGTCGAGCATCTCGATGGTCGGCGGATGGAAGCTGCCGGCGCGCAGATCGCGCGGCAGTTTCGGCTCGGCTTCGAGCACCACCACGTCCACGTCCTTGAGCACGAGCTGAGTCGCCACCGCCAGCCCGGCCGGTCCGCCGCCGACGATGATGACGGGGTCGCGCGCAGCCATTCCGTTTGTTCCTCCCTCAAGGAGGATCAGAATAGCCCGCGCGTCCCGCTGTCAACGCGATTTAACGCCCGTTTCGCCTTGCGCCGCGCCGCGGCGCGGCGATCACATCGGCGGCTTGACGCCGTTCTTCTCGGCGTTGAGGAGGCGTGATGTCAAGCTGCCGTCCGGATATTTTTGCGCGAAAATGACGACGTACTTGCCCCTTTTCAGAAGGCTCGCATCGCCCGGCACATAGGTCACCACCGGCACCTTGGGCCCGACGATGACGTCCGAGGATTGGCCCTTATAGGTCACGGTCAGCACCCGGCCGCCATTGGCCGTCTTGGTCACCTTGCCGACCGTGGCGTTGGTCATCAGGCTGTTGGGCATGAGGTCTGCAGGGCGTTGACCCTCGCCGACACCGCGTGAGGCCTCGGGGAAGATGTGCACTTCAACCGCGTGCAGCTTGCCGTCCGCGCCCTTGACCGAGGTCGAGGCGACATAGTCGCCGGGCTTGATGCTGCCAAGCGGCCGCCTGACCACGGCGCGGACGACGTAATTGGAGGCGAGCGCGATAGTGGCCTTGCCGCCGCCGCGCATGTTCACCACCAGGCTCTGGCCGTTGAGGCCGTCGACCGTGCCGCGTATGATGATCGGGGTCGGCGAGGGCGCCGGAGGCGGCGCCGGCTGCTGCTGCACGCAGGCGGGCAGGGCCAGGACGGCCATTAGCGCCGCGATCAAAAGGACGTTCTTGCGCATCGATAGTGCTCCCCCTTGAAAAACCGTTGTTTAACGCCGCCATGGAGCGGCATTGCGCCTTCTACCATGCCCTTGGCGGGGGCGCATATCACAGCCGCTTGATCGGGCTCACGAGAACAGATTGGGGAAGATGGGCGGCGCCGAGGCGCGGCGCAGCCGGCCATAGGCGCGGACGCTGAACGGGATCGAGCCGATATAAAGCCCGCCCACGATCAACAGCGTGATCCAGGGCTCGGTGGTGAGGAAGGCCGCCATCGCCGCCAGCAGCAGCAGCATCGGCAGCACGAATTCGCGCCGGATGCGGAAGCTCTTGAAAGAGTAAGTGGGCACGCGGCTCACCATCAGCGCCGCCACCAGCGCCAGCACGATGCCGTTCAAAACCGGCGAGCGGAAGAAATCCGCGTCGGTCTCGAAATAAACGATCATCGGCAGCATCACCAGCCCTGCGCCGGCCGGCGCCGGAACGCCGGTGAAGAAGTTGGTGGCATAAGAGGGCAGATCCGAGCCGAGTTGGGTGTTGAAGCGCGCGAGGCGCAACGCGCAGCACACCGTGAACAACAGCGCCAGCGCCCAGCCGACGCCGTGCAGCCCGTCCATGGTCCAGACGTAAAGCAAGGTCGCCGGCGCCACGCCGAAGCTGACGAAATCCGACAGCGAATCGAGTTCGGCGCCGAAGGTCGAGGTGCCCTTCAGCAGCCGGGCGATGCGCCCGTCGATGCCGTCGAGCACGCCGGCGACGATGACGGATGCGACGGCGGGCTCGAAGCGGCTGAGCAGCGCCAGGCGGATCGCGGTCATGCCGGCGCACAGCGCCAGCAGCGTCAGGATGTTCGGGATCAGCCGGTTGACCGAGAAGCCGGCGATCGGCTTGACGCGCAGGCGGCGCGGACGTTTCAGCGCCATGTCAGTGCACCACGCCCGGACGCGCGGCTTCGCGGGCGAACAGATCGGCGATCACCGTCTCGCCGCCGATCATGCGCTGCCCCATCACCGCGAAATGCGCAGCATCCAGCGGCAAATAGAGATCGGCGCGGCTGCCGAAACGGATCAGGCCGAAACGCTGGCCCGCCGCCACCTCCTGCCCTTCGATCAGGTTGCAGACGATCCGCCGCGCGACCAATCCGGCGATCTGCACCACGGCGATGTCGCTGTCCGCCGTCTTGAGGCGGATCGCCATGCGCTCGTTCTCGGACGAGGCCTTGTCGAAACTGGCGTTCAGGAATTTCCCTTTGTGGTAGGCGAGCTTCGTAACCTTGCCCGCGGCCGGGCAACGGTTGATGTGCACGTCCAGGAGCGAGAGGAAAATCCCGATGCGTTTCATCGGGGCTGGTCCCATGTCGAGCTCGGTGGGCGGCGGCGCTTCGTCGATGGTCACGACCATGCCGTCGGCCGGCGCCAGCACCAGCCCGGCGCGTTGCGGGCTCACCCGCCACGGATCGCGGAAGAAGGCGGCGCACCAGACGGTGAGCGCCAGGCCGATCCAGCCGAGCGGCCAGACGAGCCAGAACAGGATCGCCGTCGCCACCGCGAAGGCGGCGATGAAACGCCAGCCATCCGGGTGGATGGGCGGAAAAACGCTACGCCACATAGGGGTGAAAATCCTCCTCCGCGGCCGGGAAATTAGCCGAAAAGACGCCTCCCGCCCACCCCTAAGAGGCCGGGGACGTTAACGGCCCTCTCTTCTCCAAGCCAGGATCAGGAACCCAAGTGCGAGGGCCAGCGCCAGCGATCCTGGCAAAAGCGGCGTCTCGGCCACGCCGGTCACCACGTAATCGCCATTGGCCCGAAGCCCGAGCCAGCCAGACCCGGATGCCGACCGGCCGGGGCCGACGCTGTGGATTTGGGGCATGCCGGTCTCGCCGAGCCAGAACAGGCCGCCGCCGGAAGCCGCGACGTCGTCCTTCACCTTCGCGTCGGTGACGCGCACGTCGGACATCTCGATCGGATTGAGCGCTCCGGCCGCGGCCAGCGCGGTGCGTTTGCCGTCCGAGACGCGGTAAAGCCCGCTCTCCGAGACCGGCAGGCTGGCGAAGCTGCGCCCGCCGGTTTGCGGCGTCAATTGAATCGTCTGGCTCTTTCCGTCGGGGCCGGTGACCTCGACCGGGCTGTCGTCGG
>Ga0187855_10002176_pt1 | contig 14921 bp, 14 predicted proteins | sample June2016WEW_8_10_2_FD_132969 | JGI IMG/M metagenome (GOLD analysis project Ga0187855, IMG submission 132969) | Peatland microbial communities from SPRUCE experiment site at the Marcell Experimental Forest, Minnesota, USA - June2016WEW_8_10 | ecosystem: Environmental > Terrestrial > Soil >...
CCCACGGACGGCGGGGGTCTGGCCGGCGACGTGGACGCCGCGGCCGTGACCGGGATCGCCTCGATCCTGACCCCGGTGCCGGGCGGTGTCGGCCCGGTCACCACCGCCGTGCTGATGCAGCACGCGCTCCAGGCCGCGGCCGGGGCCGCGGCTTCCGCAGGCTAGGCCGCCCGGGCCGCGGCTGCTGCGGGCTAAGACCGCCCGGGCCCCGCGCTTGCTAGTGACGGTCAGGTCCAGCCGGGTCGGCAGCGTCATGTCCTCCACCGCCAGCCGGGCATGGACCAGGGCCTCGGTCTCGATGCGCCGCCGCAGCGCGTTGAAGTCAGCGTTCTCCTCCAGCGCGGCCGTGACCGCCAGCCGGGGATCGGACGGGTCGCCCAGCAGCCGGGCCCGCGCCGAGCTGACCCCACGGTAGCTCCCGATCTCCTCCAGCACCGCCTCGGTGAGGGCGGGGGCGGCCAGGATGGTCCGCTCGCTCTGGCCGCGCGGGGAGATCTGCAGGTCACCCGAGCGGTCCGTGGAGAATAGCAAGGCGATAAGCCAGCCGAACGCGAGCAGCACGAGGATCGCGGCCACCACCGCGGCGGCCGGCCACAGCCAGTCGCCGTGCGTGCCCACGAAGTGCCCGGCCGGGTTGTCGAGCAGGGTGGCGTGCTGGGTGGGCGACCCGAAGGCCCCGAGGGACGCGGCGCCCGCGGCGCCCCCCGCGGCCATCATCGCGGCGGCCAGCAGCACCAGCATCGCGCGGTTGGTCCGGTCGGCGTGCATCAGCGGCTCCCCGGGCGGACGTTCACTGACACCGACGGTGCCCGGCGCAGCCGCAACGCCGCCAGGCGCTGGCCGACCGCGGCCGTCACCGGATCCTGCAGCTTCCGGGCCGCGGCCCGGTCCCGGGCCAGGGCGGTGGCCGCCACGGACACCTTGCGGCGTCGCACGCTTACCGAGGCGCCGCGGACGCCGTCTACGCCGATGGCCGCCGACCGGATGGTCGCGGCCAGCCCCCGGCGCGTGTAGGCGGTGTCGATGTCCGCGGCGCCGGCATCGGCGGGCTCGGCCACCAGCCGGGTCACCCGCGCAGGCTTGAGTTCGGCGATCAGCAGGATGAGCCCGAGCACGATCAGCACCCCGCAGGCCGCCCGGACACTGCCCGCCGTCCAGGTCGTCCGCCGGGCCCAGTCGTAGGCCGTGTGCCAATGCACCAGCACCGGGCGCTTGCCCGCCCGGCTGGCGATAACCTCCACGATCAGGACGACGCCCCCGGCCATGACCGCCAGGCTGAGCAGGGCGCCCAGGGCCCGGTTAGCCAGCCTCATCGTTGTTCCCTTCCTGCCATCAAAGCGCTCACCGTCAGCGAACCCTGGCCGGCTTGGCCAGCCGGGTCGCCAGGTCAGTGACCGAGATGTCCACATCGAGCACGGTCATGCCGGTCAGCGCCCGGACCCGGCGGCGCACCCGGTCCCGGACGGCGCGGGTCACGGCGGGCACCGAGGCTGGCCAGCGGACGCTGATCGACAGATCCAGCGCCACGGTGGAGCCGTCGACGTCTACTGAGACCTTCGGCAGTCCGGACAGGCTGGTCTGCCGCGTCCCCAGCGCCCCGGCCCCGGCGAGTGAGTGGCCCAGCACGCGGCGCGCCGAGGATCCGGCGTCCGGGACCTCGGCGGCGGCGCAGGCGGCCACCTTCTCCACCACGCGGTCGTTGAGGCTGATCAGGCCCAGGCTGGTGCGGCCCGGCGGGGCGCCCTGAACATCCAGGGCGCCGTGACCGTCAGTTGGCCCGGGTTCGCCGGGGGACCCCGGGACATCCGGGGACCCGGGGGCAGCGGGCTCGAGCTCGGTGCTGGCGGTCATCGCCGGTCACGCCGGCCGGACAGGTAGGCGCCCAGGTCCAGCTCGCCGTCCAGAACCCGGCCCACCACGAGCCCGATCGCGCCGAACAGGGCGACGATGAGCATCTGCCCGAAGCTGCCGAAGGCCAGGGCCAGGCCCAGGGCCAGGCCGATCAGGATGCCGATGGTCGTGCGTGTCATGTCGTCTCACAATCAGGTGCTAGGAAGCGGATCTACCTGACCCGCGGCGGCGGGGCACGCCAGCCGGCCTGGCGGGCCACGGCGGTCAGCAGGGTGACCAGCCAGGGCCTGTCCGGGATCACCACCACCCGGGCCCGCGCCGGCCGGACCCGGGGGTGGTCCAGGGCGGCTAGCCCGGCGGCGAACACGGCCGGGTCGCCGCCACGGTCCGGATGGTGGCCGCGGACGAACTCCCGGCGGGCGCGCCGCCGCGCCCGCTCGTCGTCGGCCGGCTCAGGCACCGGCCCCGGGCCTGAGCTCACGCCCGGCCCCGGCCCCGGCAGCCACGGCCCCGGGCTCGTCCACAGCCCGGGCCACAGCCCGGGCCGGAGCTTCGGCCAGGTCGGCCACCACGATGTCCACCCGTCTCGGTGCCACCAGGGCGGCCACCGCCCCGCGCACCTCGCCAGCCAGTTCGCCCACGGGAACGCCCCACCGTGCGCGGACCGAGATCAGCACGTGGTCGGGGCTGACCCGGATTCCGGCCACCTGCCGTCCGGCGAAGTAGGACACGACGCCACCCCAGGAGCCGGCGCAGAGACCATCGACGGACGGGCAGGCCCGGACCGCCGCGGCCACGGCGTCGAGATCGACGCCCTCAATCAGGGCCGGCCGGTCGGCCGGCCCTCCCTCGGGAGGCGCCGTTACCCGGCCAGCCGCGCGGGCGGCCGGCCGGTCGTGCGGCCGGGCTGCCTGCGGCGTGCCCGGCCTGGCGCCTGTCCTGGGAGCAGCCGGACTGGTCATGACACCCGGGAGGGCGCGGCATCGTCCTGGTCCGAGCTGCCCGGCAGGTAGAGATCGTCCACACTCACGTTGACCTCGACCACCTCGAGCCCGGTCATCCGCTCCACCGACTGCTTGACGTTGCGCTGGATGCTCCGGCCGAGGTCGGCGATGCTGACCCCGTACTCCACCACGATGTCCAGGTCGATGGCGGCCTGGGTCTCCCCGACCTCCACGCCGACGCCCTGGGCCACATTCGGGCCGGAACTGCCGGGGATGCGCTCCCTGATGACGCCGAACGCGCGGCTGGTCGAGGCACCCATGGCGTGAACACCGCTGATCTCGCGGCAGGCCACCCCGGCGATCTTCTGCACGACGCTCTGGGCCACGCTGATCTTGCCGTCGTCCGTGGTCATCCGGTCGGTCATCTTCCGTGCGGGCTCGGCCACCGGCGTGGGGGTCCTCACCGAGGGTGCAGTGTCTGTCTGGGCCATCAGGTAATACTCGTCTCTGTCGGTTGCGTCCTTACGTGTTCTTCGTCACGGAAGGCCCGTTTGGTAACTCTCCGTCGTCACTTACCTGATTTGGGCCGGCCGCTGGGGCCCGCCCCGGGTTCACATCCGGCCGGCCCCGGGTCCACATCCGGCCCGCCTCGGACCCACATCCGGCCGGCCCCGGCGGGGTAGGTTAACGCCATGGTCGCCACCTCACCCCTGTCCGCCCCGGACTGGGACTACGCCCCTGCGCCCGAATCCAGGGACGTGGTGTCGATCGCCCCCCGCTACGGGCTGTTCATCGGCGGCGAGTTCGTCCCGCCCGCGGCCGGCGGGTACTTCACAACGCTGAACCCGGCCACCGAGGACCCCCTCGCCGAGGTGGCGCAGGCGGGGGAGCGGGACGCGGACCGGGCGGTGGCCGCGGCCCGCGCGGCCTACGACGGAGCCTGGGGCGCCACCCCGGGCCGGGACCGGGCCAAGTACCTGTACCGGATCGCGCGGGTCATCCAGGAGCGGGCCCGCGAGTTCGCGGTGCTGGAAAGCCTGGACAACGGCAAGCCCATAAAGGAATCGCGGGACGTGGACATCCCGCTGGCCGCCGCGCACTTCTTCTACTACGCGGGCTGGGCGGACAAACTGGAGCACGCCGGGTTTGGCCCGGACCCGCAGCCGCTCGGGGTGGCCGGCCAGGTCATCCCCTGGAACTTCCCGCTGCTGATGGCGGCCTGGAAGCTGGCCCCGGCGCTGGCGGCCGGCAACACCTGCGTGCTCAAGCCGGCCGAGACCACGCCGCTGACCGCGCTGCTGCTGGCCGAGGTCATCGGGGAGGCGGACCTGCCGCCCGGAACAGTGAACATCCTGACCGGCGACGGCGCCACCGGGCAGGCCCTGGTCGCGCACCCGGGGGTGGACAAGATCGCGTTCACCGGCTCCACCGAGGTCGGCAAGGAGATCCAGCGCGCGGTCGCGGGCACCGGCAAGAGGCTCACCCTGGAACTCGGCGGCAAGGCTGCCAACGTGGTCTTCGACGACGCGCCGCTGGACCAGGCGGTCGAGGGCATCGTCAACGGCATCTTCTTCAACCAGGGCCACGTGTGCTGCGCGGGCTCGCGGCTGCTGGTCCAGGAATCGGTCGCGGACACGGTGCTGGACCGGCTGAAGCGGCGGCTCGGCACGCTGCGCCTGGGTGACCCGCTGGACAAGAACACCGACATCGGCGCCATCAACTCGCGGCAGCAGCTCGACAAGATCATCGAGCTGTCCGCGGCTGGTGAGCAGGAGGGCGCGCAGCGCTGGTCACCGGCCTGCTCTCTGCCGGACCGCGGTTACTGGTTCCCGCCCACCGTGTTCAGCGGGGTCAGCCAGGCGCACCGGATCGCCCAGGAGGAGATCTTCGGGCCGGTGCTGTCTGTGCTCACGTTCCGCACCCCGGAGGAAGCCGTGGCCAAGGCGAACAACACCCCGTACGGGCTGTCCGCCGGGATCTGGACCGAGAAAGGCAGCCGGATCTTCTGGATGGCCCAGCGCCTGCGCGCCGGGGTGATCTGGGCCAACACCTACAACCGGTTCGACCCGGCCAGCCCGTTCGGCGGGTACCAGGAGTCGGGGTTCGGCCGGGAAGGCGGGCGTCACGGGCTGGCCGGGTACCTCGATGCCTGACCGCCGCGCCGCCCGGGAAAAACCCGGAAAATCTTCCGCAACGAAAACCACCCGTAAGTCTCCTTCGCCCAAGGCCGGCGAGAAGGGGGCGGAGGCGGGCGGGACCCGCCGCCGGCCGGCGGCGGACGGCGCTGGCGGGGTGGGTGCGGGACAGCCCGGCACCGCCCGGGTCACCTCCGCGCCCCGGTCCGGCGGGGAGCGGACGGCTGGCGAGGTGGACCGGCCGGCTGTCCCGCCCCGGTCCGGCGGGGAGCGGACGGCTGGCGAGGTGGACCGGCCGGCTGTCCCGCCCCGGTCCGGCGCAAAGCGGTCGGCCAAGGAGGTGCCCGGGCGCGGTCCGGGCGCGGACACCGCCAGCCGGCTAGCGGTCCGCAAGACCTACAAGCTGTTCATCGGCGGTGCGTTCCCCCGGTCGGAGTCGGGCCGGTCCTACCCGGTCACGGCGCCGGACGGGACCCTGCTCGCGCACGCCGCGCTGGCTTCCCGCAAGGATGCACGGGACGCCGTCGTCGCGGCCCGTAAGGCGTTCGGTGGCTGGTCCGGGGCGACCGCCTACAACCGCGGCCAGGTGCTGTACCGGGTGGCCGAAATGCTCGAAGGCCGGGCGGGGCAGTTCACCGACGAGGTCCTCGTTGCGGAAAAAAATGGTGACCGGGACGCCGCGGCACGGGACGTCGCGGCGGCCATCGACCGCTGGGTATGGTACGCGGGCTGGCCGGACAAGGTCGCGCAGATCGCGGGGGGCGCCAACCCGGTGGCCGGCCCGTACTTCAACCTGAGCGTCCCCGAGCCGACCGGGGTCGTCGCGGTGCTGGCGCCGCCCGCGGCCGGGCTGCTCGGGCTGGTCAGCGTGCTCGCGCCGGTCATCGCCACTGGCAACACGGCTGTGCTGCTGGCCAGCGGGCCGGCCGTGCTGGCTGCGGTCAGCCTGGCCGAGGTGCTGGCCACCTCCGACGTGCCGGGCGGCGTGGTCAACGTGCTGACCGGGCGGCTCCCCGAGCTCGCGCCGGTGCTCGCCGCGCACCAGGACATTAACGCGATCGACCTGACCGGCGCGGACCCCGCGGACCGGGCTGAGCTCGAGCGGCTCGCGGCCGGGAACGTCAAGCGGGTGTTCGGGGCCGGGCCAGGCCGTGCTGAAGAGGACTGGGCCGCGGCGCCGGGGGTGCGGCGGCTGCTGGCCTTCCTGGAGACCAAGACCGTCTGGCATCCGGTCGGCACCTAGCCGGCCAATCGGACCTAGCCGAGGTAGCTGGCCGAGGGAACGCCGGGGAGCCCGCAGCGGTGGCGGCCGGGCAGCCCGAGACCGTCCCGCGGCTCGGTATCCGCAGCGCAGGCGGTGAAGTGCCACGAAGACACCTCCTGGCGGTAGCCGGCCGGGAACTTGATCACCAGCTCGAACTCGGTGGCGGAGATGCGCCGTGGCTTGCTGGTCTGGGGCTGGAGCGTTTTCAGCAGCTGCCTGACGTCGGGGTTGCCCGGTTCCAGGAGCTGCAGCTCCACCGCCGCGGAGGCCGGTCCCGGGGCGCCGTAGGTGTACCAGTGCTTCGAGATCTCCGTGCTCATCGCCCCGGCCGGCACGACGACGCGCAGCGGGATCGCGGCACGGCAGAGCGGCCTATGGCAGATCACGGCCCCGGCCGCCAGGTCCCTGGTGACATAGATGGTCACGGTCCGCGAACGGTCCACGGGCGTGGTCGCGCCGCCCGGGAACAGCTCGACGAAGTAGCGCGTGGCCAGGCTCGGCGTCACCGTGAACGCGTACGCGGCGCCGCTGCCGGTGGTCCTCAGGACCTCTGAGCCGGCCGGGACCGCCGCGTCCCGGTACGGAAACGGCTGGGCGTACAGGTCCGCCGTTTCGCCCCGGAACACGCGGCGGACCTCGCCGTGTACCCGGGCACTCGCGTCCCGGCCCGCGTGGTACACGACGTAGTCGTCGCCGGTCACCGGCGGGATCCGGGACGCCGTGGCGATCGGGATCGTGGGCGGCGGACGGCTGGTGTCGCTGCCGTGCAGGATATGGATCACGATAGCCGCCGCCACCACGACGAGGACGGCCACGAGCGTGTCCAGGATCCTCCGGCGGGACCGCCGCCGGCGCGCCGGGGCCGGGCGACCGAACGCGGCGGGGGGAACGGACGGGGCCGGGGGAGCGGACAGAGCCGGACGAGCGGACGGGGCGGGGGGATCGGACAGGGCGGGGGGACCGGACAGGGCGGGGGGGCCGGACAGGGCGGGGGGACCGGCCGGGGCCGGGGGATCGGACAGGGCGTGACGGGCGGCCGGGGCGGGGGGACCGGCCGGGGCGGGGGGATCGGACAGGGCGTGACGGGCGGCCGGGGCCGGGGGATCGGACAGAGCGGCCCCGCGCGCGTCGTCCGCGGTGGGCCCGGCCGGCGGGTGCTCCGCGGCCGGGATGGCTTCGGGCCCGGAATCGTAGGACGCCAGGCCGAACGCCGCGCGCAGCGCGTCGGCGAAGTCCCGGCAGCTGGCGTAACGATCCCCCGGGACCTTGGCCAGCGCCCGGGCGAACACCTGGTCCGCGGTGGACGGCAGATCCGGCCGCCGTGAGGTGAGCGGCGGCGGGGGTTGCGAGAGTTGGGCGTACATCAGCGCCGCGGCTTCCGGGGACCGGAACGGCGGCGCGCCGGTCAGCATCTCGAACGCCGAGCAGGCCAGCGCGTACTGGTCCGCCCGGCCGTCGGCCTGCAGTCCCTCGATCCGTTCCGGGGAGATGTAGTCCAGGGTGCCCAGGAAATGCCCGGCGCCGGTCAGCCCGGCCGAGGTGGACACCGTCCCCTTGCTCAGCCCGAAATCCGACAGGTACACGTGATCAGGCCGCCGGGGCCGGGTGTCCAGCAGCATGTTCGCGGGCTTGACGTCGCGATGCACCAGCCCCACCGCGTGCGCGGCGTCCAGCGCCGACGCCACCGGGGAGACGATCGACGCCGCGCGGGCCGGCGACAGCGGCCCCGTCCGGCGTACCAGGCTGTACACGTCCCCGCCGGGCACGAGGCGCATCGCGATGAATAGCGCCCCGGAGGCCTCGCCGGCCTCGAACACCGGGATGATGTGCGGATCGTCGACCGCCGCCGCGGCCCGGGACTCGCGGATGAACCGCTGCCGGAACTCCCGGTCCCTGGCCAGCGCGGGCGCCAGGACCTTCAGCGCGACCAGCCGGTCCAGCCGCTCATCCCGGGCCCGGAACACGGCGGCCATCCCGCCCTGGCCGATCTGCTCTTCCAGCCAGTACCCGGCGATCCGCGAGCCTGTCCCTAGGCCCGGTCCTACCTCAGCCAGGAACCCGGTGCCGGCCTGCTGATCGCGCACCACGCCTCCAGCGCTCTGGCCGTCCTGGGAAGACCACCGTACCGGGGCAAATCATCGCGCGTCCGTGCTTAGGGTCATATCTCCCCGAAGAGGCGGTCTCCGGCGTCGCCGAGGCCGGGGACGATGTAGCCGCGCTCGTCCAGCCGCTCGTCCAGGGCCGCGGTGACCACCCGGACCGGCAGCGGCCCGTCGTCGGGGAAGGTAGCCGCGATGCGGTCGATCCCCTCCGGCGCCGCGAGCAGGCATACCGCGGTCACCGACGCGGCCTCGCGCTGGCTCAGCATGGTGATCACGGTCTCCAGGGTCCCGCCCGTGGCCAGCATGGGATCCAGCACGAACACGTCGCGGCCGGCCAGGTTGGCCGGCAGCCGGTTGGCGTAGGTCGCGGCCACCAGCGATTCCTCGTCGCGGGCCAGCCCCACGAAGCCCACGTCGGCCGTGGGCAGCAGCCGGATCATGCCGTCCAGCATGCCGATCCCGGCCCGCAGTACCGGGACGACCAGCGGCACCGGCCGGGCCAGTTTCACCCCGCGGGCCTCGCCGACCGGGGTTTGCACCACCTCGGGCTGCACCCGCACCTCGCGGGTGGCCTCGTAGGCGAGCAGCGTGACGAGCTCGTCGGTGAGCCGGCGGAACGTGGGCGAGTCGGTGCGCTCATCGCGCAGCGCCGTGAGCTTGTGGGCGATGAGCGGATGATCGACGACCAGAGTCTGCATGATCGCTAGTGTGTCAGCGCCCGCCCGGCCGCGCAGGAAAGCCCGGTCAGCTGGGCTGGTCACCCGGTATCAGGCGCGGCGCGCAGATGTCACCGACAGTTCTTGCCCTGGCCACGGCGGGACCAGGGCGGTTGCCACGAACTCGCTGCATCGTGGCAGCGTGCGGATTGGGATCGTCACCGAATCTTTCCCGCCCGAGGTGAACGGCGTGGCGAACAGCGTGCTCCGGGTCGCCCAGCATCTCGTGGCCCGGGGACATCACCCCCTCGTCATCGCGCCGCAGCCGGCCACGGGGCAGCCATCCACGGGGCAGCCGGCCACGGGGCAGCCGGCCACGGGGCAGCCGGCCACGGGGCAGCCGGCCACGGGGCAGCCATCCACCGGGTTCCCGTCGGACACCCAGCATGGTTTCCCGGTGGTCCGGGTGCGCTCGGTGCCGTTCCCGGGGTACCCCAGCGTGCGGCTCGGCCTGGCCTCCCTGGCCATCGAGCGTGAGCTGCTCGGGCACCGGGCCGACCTGGTCCACCTGGCCAGCCCGTTCTTCCTCGGCGCGCTGGGCAGCCGGTCGGCCCGGCGGCTGCGGCTGCCGGTGGTGGCTGTGTACCAGACCGACGTGCCGGGGTACGCCCGGGCCTATCACTGGGGTCCCCTGGCCGAGGCGGCCGCGTGGCGCTGGCTGCGCCGCCTCCACAACGCCGCCGACCGGACTCTCGCGCCGTCCACGCCCAGTATCGAGCGGCTGGCCGCGCACGGGGTGCAGCGCATCTGGATGTGGGGCCGCGGCGTGGACGTCCAGCGGTTCAGCCCGTCGGCCCGCAGCGATCCACTGCGCCAGGCCCTCGCGCCCGGAGGGGAGGTGCTGGCCGGGTACGTTGGCAGGCTGGCCCCCGAGAAGCAGGTCGAGCTCCTGGCGGGGGTGGCCGCGCTGCCCGGGGTGCGCCTCATCATCGTGGGCGGCGGGCCGGCCGGGGCCCGGCTGCGCCGGCTGATGCCGTCCGCGGTCTTCCTCGGCCAGCACCGCGGCGACCAGCTGGCCCGCATCTTCGCCAGCCTGGACGTGTTCGTGCACAGCGGCTGCCACGAGACGTTCGGCCAGACCATCCAGGAAGCGGCGGCCTCCGGGCTGCCCGTCGTGGCCCCGGCCGTCGGCGGGCCCGTTGACCTGGTCGAGGACGGGGTCACCGGCTCCCTGGTGCCGCCCGGCGACGCGGACGCGCTGACCGCGGCCACCCAGCGGCTGGCCGCCGACCGGGGAGCCCGGGCGGCGATGGGCCGGGCGGCCCGGCAGCGGGTGCTGGCCCGCAGCTGGACCGCCCTGGGGGACCAGCTGATCGGGCACTACGCCGCGGTACTGGGGGGGCCGGGAGGCTGCCTAGCCGGCGAGCTGGCGGGCGACCAGCGCGATGCCGTGCCCCCACGCGATCTGCTGGTTGGCGGGCAGGTAGGCCGTGCCCGACTTGGTGTGGTCGACCTCGGGTGAGGCGAGGTAGCGCTCCCTGCCCTGCGGGTCGATGAAGTAGACCGCCGAGGTGTGCTCGACGTCGGCGTTCGGGTTGGGGGCGTAGACCTGGATGTTGTATCCGCGCCACACGGACTTCAGCGCGGGCACGGGGCCGGTGAAGAAATGCCAGCTGGGAATGGTGTTCAGCTGCTGGGCCCGGGTGTATTCGGCCATGTCCCGCACACGGGCGTGGTAGGCGTTGACGTTGACCGCGGCGAACACCACCTTGCTGGCCAGCGGGCCCAGGTCGTGGTACGCCTTCACGAACTCGGCCGACACGATCGGGCAGATGTCGGTGCAGTGCGGGTCCATGAACTGGAGCACCACGACCTTGCCGTGCAGGCCCGACAGGCTCAGCGTGCGGCCGTTCTGGTCGGTCAGGGTGAAGCCGGGCGCCCGGTCCGCGGGTAGCGGGCTGAGCACCATGAGGTTCGCGAGGCTGGTGGACACGCTGGCCGGGATGCCGGACACCCGGGCCTGCTGCGCGGCCAGCGCGCTGTGGTTGCGCTTGAGGACCAGGTAGGCGGGGATGGCCACCGCCGCGACCAGCAGCACGGTGAGCACGCTGACCAGCACGAGGAGCCGGGGCAGGCTCCCGCGACGTGGCGGGCCGCTGTCACCGCCGGGCGGGCCGCCGTTACCGCCGGGCGGCCCGGCCGCCAGGTGCTCCGGGGTGCTCGAACTCACCGAACACCTCCTTCCCGGTCGAGGCCGTGAGCGCCGCCGCCGCCGGCTGCGGCTAGCTGCCGAGCATATTCCCGGCCTGGCGCCCGGATACCGCCGCGGGGTACCTCCGGCCGGTGCGCAACATCACGTGACCGCGGGCGGAATGGCCGGTGAAGTTGCCCACGAAGGCCTCCCGCGCCAGGATGTCCGGTGTTGTCTGGATATTGTGCTGGCGTTGTCTGTCCGTCCCCGGTGTGTGTGTCCCTGCCTGACTCGTGCTGAGGGGGTCAGTTGCCCGCTGTTGTGCGGCCCGCGCGTCGCCAGCCGTTAGCTCCCCGGATGCTGGGCCGGCTGGCCCCGGCGATCGTGCGGGTGACTTCCGCGCGGGTGGCTTCCGCCGCGCGGGTCACTTCCGTGCGGGTGGCTTCCGTGCTGGTGGCCGCCCTGCTTGCGGCCGGGCTGTCCGGCTGTGGCACCCAGTCGGAGCCCGGCAACGTCATCATGGTGTCCGCCCGCGCGTGCGGGACTGGCTGGCGGCAGGTCGCCGCCGGGACGCAGACCTTCCAGATCCGCAATTCCTCCATCGGCGGGGCCGAAGTGGACCTGATCAACCCGGCCAGCGGCGCCATCTACGCGGAAGTGGCCGGGCTCGGCCCGGGCACGACCCGCCCGATGCGCGTGGACGTGGGCTCCGGCCGTTACGCGTTCCGCTGCCTGATCCAGGACACCGACCGGCTGACCGGCCCGACAGTCCGGGTTGGCGGCCACCATCAGGGCGCCCCGGCCATCCTCCCGGTCACCACCGACGACCTGCTCGGACCCGCCGCCGTCTACCACGCCTATGTGAGCGCCGGCCTGAACACGCTGGTCCAGCAGGTCGGCGTGCTCACCGATCAGATCCGGGCCGGCCGCCTGAGCGCGGCCCGGGCCGCCTGGCTGCCCGCCCACCTCACCTACGAGCGGCTGGGCGCGGCCTACGGCGCGTTCGGCAACTACGACACGGAGATCGACGGCCGTCCGGACGGCCTGCCCCGCGGCGTGTCCGACCGGGCCTTCACCGGGTTCTACCGGATCGAGTACGGGCTGTGGCACGGTCAGAGCGCCCAGCAGCTTGACGGTCCCGCGGCCACGCTCGAGAGCAACGCCCGGGCCCTGCGCCGTTTCTGGCCGGGCATGGAGATCGACCTGCTCGACCTGGGCCTGCGCACCCACGAGATCCTGGAAAACGCGCTGCAGTTCCAGCTGACCGGGCACGACGATTACGGCAGCGGGACAACGCTGGCCACCACCGTGGCCAACATCGCCGGGACCCAGGAACTGCTGGCCGTGCTGCATCCGCTGCTGGCGCCGCGCTACCCGGGCCTGCCCGCGGTCTACGCCGGGCTGGGCCGCCTCGATCGCCTGGTCAGCGCGGCCCATGGGGCCAACGGCACCTGGACCCCGGTGAGCAGGCTGAGCACCATCCAACGGCAGCAGATCGACGCCGCCGCCGGCCAGGTCCTGCAGGAACTCGCCCCGATCGCGGCCATCACCGAGCCGCGGAGGTCATGATGACCGCACCTGACGATCCAGGCCCCGGCGAGGCGGTGCCGGCTGGGCCCGGTCCGGCTGGGCCCGGTCCGGCTGGGCCCGGACCGGAAGGGCTGACCCGCCGGCGCTCGTTCCTGCGCGGGGCGCTCGGCGCCGGGGTCGCCGGCGCCGCGGTGGGCGCCGGGGCCGGGTACGCCTACCGCTCGTCCCAGGCGGCCCCGCCGGGCCAGGCCTTCGACGCGAGCCTGGTCGAGGGCCGGCTGCCCGCGGTCGCGTTCCACGGGCGGCACCAGGCGGGCATCCTGGCCAAACCGCAGCGGCAGACGATCGTGCTCTCGTTCAACGTGACCGCCGACGGCCGGGGAGAGCTGACCGACCTGCTGCGCACCATCACCGCGCGGGCCCGCTTCCTCACGGCGGGCGGGATCCCGCCGCAGGTCGGTATCGGCGGTCCGCCGTCCGATTCCGGGCTGCTCGGGCCCACGGTGGTCCCGGATGGCCTCACCGTCACGGTCGGAGCCGGCTCCACCCTGTTCGACGGCCGTTACGGGCTCGCCGCCCGCAGGCCGGCCGGCCTGACCCCGATGACCGCCTTCCCCAACGACGACCTCGACCCGGCGCAGTGCGGCGGGGATCTGAGCCTCCAGCTGAGCGCGAGCAGCCAGGACACCGTGCTGCACGCCCTGCGGGACATCGCCCAGCACACCCGCGGCGGGATGCAGGTGCTGTGGCGTATCGACGGGTTCGCCAGCCCGGCCCGCCCGGCCGGCACCACGCCCCGGAACCTGCAGGGCTTCAAGGACGGCATCGCCAACCCCGACACCGGCCGGGCCGAAGCCATGAACAGCCTCGTCTGGGTCCAGCCGGGCACCCACGGCGAGCCCGCCTGGACCGCGGACGGCAGCTACCAGGTCATCCGGCTGATCAGGATGTTCGTCGAGTTCTGGGACCGGGTCGACATCATCGAGCAGGAGAACATGATCGGCCGGCGGAAGGACACCGGCGCCCCGCTGGATGCCGACAGCGAGTTCGCCCGGCCCGACTACACCCTCGATCCCGCCGGCGCGGTGATCCCGCTCACCGCGCACATCCGGCTGGCCAACCCGCGCACCCCGCAGACGGAGCCCAACCGCATCCTGCGCCGCGCCCACAACTACGACCGCGGCATCGACGCCGTCGGCGACCTCGACATGGGGCTGATCTTCAGCTGCTACCAGCAGGACATCGCCCGGCAGTTCGTGACGGTGCAGACCCGGCTGATCGGTGAGCCGCTGGCCGATTTCATCAGCCCGTTCGGGGGCGGGTACTTCTTCGCCCTGCCCGGCGTGCGGGACAGCCGCGATTACCTGGGGCGCAGCCTGCTGGCGTGACCGCTGAGGTCGCGCTCCGGAACTGCCGGCCGGCCATTCTTGTCTCCGCGTTTGGCTGCACGTCAAAATATAGACGCCATTTGGACATGCATCTCCGAAACCTTTGGTCTGTTGTGCGCGATGGCGCCCCTCGCCCATGTGCTGGCGAAGGCGCCATGATCCGTCCAGCCTCAGGAGGGTGACATGGGCGAAGGCCCAATCAATGGCACGCGGACCGGCCGTAGCAGGCGCAGGTGGCAGCGGACGTACACGGCCGCGGTCGCCGCGGGCGCGCTGGCCGTCGGCGGTGCCGCCAGCACCACCGTGGCAAGCGCGAGCACGTCCACCGCGGCGGCCGTGGGGTCGGCGGCCAGGTCGGCGTCAGCGACCGCCTACCGGGTGGTGGCACCGACCAGCACGCCGATCAAGCACGTCGTCGTGATCTTCCAGGAGAACGTGTCCTTCGACCATTACTTCGGCACCTACCCGTATGCGGCCAACAGCGACGGCTCGCCGTTCCACGCCAAGCCGGGCACGCCCACCGTCAATGGCCTCTACAGCAAGATCACCAGCACGGGCCCGGCCGGCCCGCTGCTGACGGACAACCCCAACAAGTACAACCCGACGCGGCTCACCCCGTCCCAGGCGCTCACCTGCGACCAGGACCACGACTACCTGCCGGAGCAGCTGGCGTTCAACGGCGGCAAGATGAACCGCTTCGTCCAGGAAACCGGGGTCCCCACCTGCACCGGCACGCCGACGACTCCCTACGGCGCGCCCGGCCTGGTCATGGACTACTACGACGGCAACACCGTCACCGGGCTGTGGAACTACGCCCAGAACTACGCCATGAGCGACAACAACTACGACTCCGTGTTCGG
>Ga0187855_10002177_pt1 | contig 14916 bp, 12 predicted proteins | sample June2016WEW_8_10_2_FD_132969 | JGI IMG/M metagenome (GOLD analysis project Ga0187855, IMG submission 132969) | Peatland microbial communities from SPRUCE experiment site at the Marcell Experimental Forest, Minnesota, USA - June2016WEW_8_10 | ecosystem: Environmental > Terrestrial > Soil >...
CTCAACCCGGCCGATATCAGCGCGGGTGGTATCCGGCGGTACTCCAAGCTGCGGAAGCGTGCCATCACTTCCTCGGCCATGGATCCCCGCCGGCCGGGCAACTTCGCGCGTTATTTCCTGAAGGGCGATCGCGAGTTTCTGTGGCTCGGCGAACCCGACATCATGAACCGCCGGCTGATCGCGCAGTCCGGCACGTTCGCGCTGCCTGGAGTGCTGGACCGGCCTATGGAAGAGATCGCGCGCAATTATCCCGATCCCAAGAACATGATGGCCAAGTTCGTTCTGCCGGCCGCCAAGCTGCGGGAGACGGGGCTGCGCGAGCTTTACCGCATGAACATCACCCACGCGACGTTGTTCCCGGACCTGGATGGCCTGGCCCGCTCACTCGGTTTCGAGCTGGAGTTTCATTGGGCCTTCAATCCGCGCACCATGGAAACCTACCGGACACAGGATTGACCAGCCAACAGCCACCAGCCACCAGCCACCCGGCGAGGAGCCGCCTTCTGCTCTTTGCCGCGACTACGGGCTACCAGATTCGCGTGTTCGCCGAAGCGGCGCGCCGACTTGATATCGATCTCACGTTAGCTACGGATCGCTGCCACGTGCTTGAAGACCCGTGGGGCGATCATGCCATTGCGGTGCGATTCGAAGACATTCCCGCATCGCTCGAGGCGTTGCGTGGCCGCCGCTTCGATGCGGTTGCCGCGGTCGGCGACCGTCCGGCGGTGCTGGCTGCTGAGGCCGCATGTGCGCTAGGCATCCCGTTCCATCCGCCGTCCGCGGTGCGCGCCTGCCATGATAAGTACCTCGCGCGCCAACTTTTCCAGGCGGCTGGCCTTCCAGTACCGCAATTCTTCCGGGTGACACTTCACGAGTCGGCGGCTGCGGTTGCTCGCCGCGCACCATATCCGTGCGTGCTCAAGCCGCTGGGCCTTTCGGCCAGCCGCGGGGTGATCCGCGCGAATAATCCGGACGAATTCGTGGCGGCGTTCAACCGTATCAAAGCGCTGCTGGAAAAGAGCCCCGATATACGGAGCGCGCGCGAAGAGCGGGACCAGTATTTGCAAGTGGAAGCCTACATCCCCGGGCGCGAATTCGCGGTGGAAGGCTTGGTGACGGGCGGCATGCCGCGGGTACTGGCGATATTCGACAAACCCGATCCGTTGGAAGGCCCTTTCTTCGAAGAAACCATCTACGTGACGCCATCGCGCGAAGCGGCGGCTGTGCAGCAAGCCATCCGGGAAACGGTAGGGAAGGCCGTGCGCGCTCTGGGCCTCCACCACGGCCCGTTCCACGCCGAACTGCGGGCGAACGACAGCGGCGTCTGGATGCTGGAAGTTGCCGCGCGTCCCATCGGGGGCCTATGCTCCAAAGCATTGCGGTTTGGCAGCGGCATGCCGCTCGAAGAACTGATCCTTCGGCATGCAACTGGCGAAGACGTATCCACGCTTCGGCTGGCCGACCGGGCGTCGGGGGTGATGATGATCCCCATTCCGCGCGGCGGCGTGTACGAGGGTGCCACAGGCGTCGAGGAAGCCCGCGCCGTGGCCGGCATTGAGGACGTCATCATCACGGCGAAGGTTGGCCAGACGCTGGTGCCGCTGCCGGAGGGAGCCACTTACCTGGGGTTCATCTTCGCGCGTGGCAATGAGGCCGCCGGGGTGGAGCAAGCCCTCCGCGGCGCGCATGCGAGGGTGAATTTCCGCATCGCGACCGCGCTGCCCACGCTGAAGGGTTAGCGCTTCGCGGGCTGTTGAGAAAAAAAGGTTCACATCAGGGAAATTCTGCTATGATGCTGGTAGGCGGGACCGGGTTGCGGACCGATCCCGCCGCGGCATTAGCGCTGGACCTTACGGGTCCAAACGATCAATGCCGAGAGCCGACCCACAAACGTGAGCCGGATTACCAGCATAAGGATCATAAGCGATCCTCCTTTCCGCTTCCGATGGAGGCCCGGGCCATACCCGGGCTTTCTCGTTTGAAGCTCAAGTGCTTCGCGCGAGAACCCGCTCTCCACGTTCCACGAAAAGCTTATACAGTAGTGCGCTGGCGCGGCAATCGTCACTCCGATTTTTCAAAAGATACGACCTATATCTACGACGGGAAGACAGGTGCTTATCTTGGAAAGGCTAATGGCAAAAAGCCAACCGTCAGCATAACCTCATCTTCAGAGCGTCATAGCAATTGCAGGAAGCAAGCGCAGGACTCATCATCCCTTCGCACGTCCCGCTCCTAAAAGATAAAAGGGTGTTAAAATAATATGTAAAGCACCACAGAAGGGTAAAGGCAGAACCACCATGAAGACCAAATTGGCCAAGCCGCAGCCAACCCTCGACGACCAGGCATTCGCGGACCAGGTGATCGCCCAATGCCAGGATCGCTCCGGCGCGCTGCTTAGCATCCTGGAAAGAGTCCAGGAGCACAACCCTCACAAATATCTTCCTCTCGAAATCCTCGAATACATCGCGGAGAAAACCGATATTCCCCTGTCCCAGCTCTACAGCGTGGCCACCTTCTACGCGCTGTTCAACCTCGAGGCGCAGGGCGATCACACCATCTGCATCTGCCGCGGCACGGCCTGCCACACGCGCGGCTCGCGCAACCTGCTCGAGCGCCTGAAGTTGGAGCTGGGCGTCCAGGATGCCGACGCGGAAAACGGCGCCGACAAAGTGTGTGTCACCACGGCGGACCACAAGTTTTCGCTGCGCACGGTGGCCTGCTTCGGACAATGCGCCCTGGCGCCCGTGGTCGAAGTGGATCATGCCGTCTACGGCCACATGAACGAGCAGGCGCTGCACCGCGAAGTGCAGGCGCTCGAGCGCGAAGGCGGGAAGTGATATGCGTATACAAGATTTTTCCCGATTCAACGACGTTAAGGAAGCAGGCCTCGCCAAACTGTTGCCCAACCGTCCGCGCATCGCCGTCGGCATGGGCACCTGCGGGACCGGCAATGGCGCAGAAGGAGTCCTGCACGCTTTTTCGGAAGCCATACACCAGCGCGGCCGCGATGTGCGGTTGTCGCCCACCGGCTGCTTCGGCTTTTGCGCCAAGGAGCCGCTGGTCAACGTGTGGCTGCCGGGCCGGCCGCTGGTCATCCTGAGCCGCGTGCAGGCACACGACATCGATCGCCTGATGGACGAAATGGCCGAAGGCAAAATCCCCCGCGACATGGCGCTCTGCAAAATCGAGGAATGGGACCATATTACCGCGCAGGTGCGCTACGGCGAGGGCTTTCCTGAAATTCCCATCTGGCGCGATATTCCCTTCTTCAAGAAGCAGAAGAAAATCGTGCTGCGCAACTGCGGCCTCATCAACCCGGACGATATCGAAGAGTACATCGCGGTAGGCGGCTACCAGTCGTTATATAAGGTCCTGATCGACGCCATGCCCGAGATGGTCATCGAGCAGATCAAGGCTTCCAAGCTGCGGGGCCGCGGCGGCGCCGGATTCCTCACCGGCTTGAAGTGGGAGTTCCTGCGCAAGGCTGAAGCCGAACAGAAGTACATCATCTGCAATGCGGACGAAGGCGACCCGGGCGCCTACATGAACCGCAACGAGATCGAGAGCGATCCGCACGGGCTGCTGGAAGGCATGATCATCGGCGGCTACGTTACGGGAGCCAGCGAAGGCATCGTCTACGTGCGGGCAGAGTACCCGCTGGCCGTGCACCGCCTCAACCGGGCCATCGAGCAGGCGCGCGCCTATGGCCTTTTGGGCGATAACATCCTGGGCCGCGGCTTCCACTTCGATATTAGCCTGGTGGAAGGCGCAGGTGCGTTCGTGTGCGGCGAGGAGACCGCGCTGATCGCCTCGCTTGAAGGCGTCGCCGGAAGGCCGCGGCCGCGCCCGCCATTTCCAGCGCAAAAGGGTCTGTGGGGTTGCCCCACCAATATCAACAACGTCGAGACCTGGTACAACATCGCGCCCATAGTGGCCAAGGGAGCGGCTTGGTTCACCGAAACCGGCAGCACCAAAAGCGCCGGCACCAAAGTGTTCTCGTTGGTGGGCAAGATTCCCAACACGGGCCTGGTCGAAATGCCCCTGGGCACGCCGCTTAAGACTTTCATCTACGACGTAGGAGAAGGGGACGCTCACGAACGCTACATCAAAGCCGTGCAGACGGGCGGTCCCTCCGGCGGCTGCGTGCCGCGAGAGATGTTCGACACTCCGGTGGATTATGAGACGCTCGCGCAGCTCGGCTCCATCATGGGCTCCGGCGGCATGGTGGTGATGGACGAAGACAACTGCATGGTGGATGTGGCGCGCTACTTCATCGAGTTCACGCATTCGGAATCCTGCGGCAAGTGCATCCCCTGCCGGGTGGGGCTCGATAAAGCGCTGCGCATCCTGAACGCCTTCACCAGCGGCGATGCCAGCCCGGACGACCTCGATCGGCTCGACGAAATGGGCCGCATGATCCGCGATACCTCGCTCTGCGGTCTGGGGCAGACCGCGCCCAATCCGGTGCTGACCACCATGCGCCATTTCCGGCACGAATTCGAAGACCACATTCTCGCCAAGCGCTGCCGGGCGGGCGTTTGCGAGGACCTGGCGCTTTCGCCGTGCGAGAACAGTTGCCCGCTGCACATGAATATCCCGCGCTTCCTGCAGCTTCTCAAAGAGCAGCGGCTGGAGGATGCGTTCGTATCGGTAGTTATGGATAATCCGCTGCCGGCTTCCACGGGCCGCGTCTGCCAGCATCCCTGCGACAACCGCTGCCGCCGCCACACCATCGACGAAGCGGTCAACATGCGCGAAGTGCACCGCTATATCGCCGACGCGCTCTACCATTCGGACCGCTTCGATTCGCTAGTGGAAAGAATCGCCGCCTATAAGCTGCAACCCACCGATCGCAAAGTGGCCGTAGTCGGCGGCGGGCCTACGGGCCTGACGGCGGCGTTCTACCTGGCGCTGCTGGGGCACGAAGTCACCGTGTACGAATCGAACCCGCTGCCGGGCGGCATGCTGCGCTACGCCATCCCTGAATACCGCCTGCCGAATTCCGTGCTGGACCGCGAAATCGAATTGATCGAGCGCATGGGGGTGGAGTTCGTCTGCGACACCAAAATCGGCACGGATATCACGCTCAACGAGCTCGACACCATCTACAACGCAGTCTTCGTCTCCATAGGCACCTGGAAAGAATCGTGGGTGTACCTGCCCGGCACGGAGCTCAAAGGCGTGTTGCCCGCGCTGGTTTTCCTAGAGGCGATGGCCAAGCGGGAGCCGTCGCAACTGGGCCGCAAGGTGGTGGTGGTCGGCGGCGGTAACGCGGCCATCGATTCCGCGCGCACCGCGTTGCGCAAGGGCGCCGATGTCACCGTGATCTACCGCCGCGAGCGCAAAGACATGCCGGCCATCAAAGAGGAGACCGACGCGGCCGAAGCCGAAGGCGCCAAGTTCGTGTTCCTGGCCACGCCGCACCGCATCGTGGGCGACGAGCAGGGCGGGGTGAAAGCCATCGAGGTGGTGAAGACGCGGCTCGGCGAGTTCGATTCCTCCGGCCGCCGCAAGCCCGTAGCCACCGAAGAGATACGGCGCTATGAATGCGACACCGTGATCCTGGCGGTAGGCGAAGCGGTGGATCCGGATTTCGGCCGCGGCTCGGGCCTCAAGATCAAAGAGTCCGGCGTCATCGAAGTGGACCGCCTCACGCTCGAAACCAGCCGCAGCAAGTTTTACGCCGGCGGCGACGTGATTACCGGCGCTTCGAATGTTTCCAACGCCATGGGCTACGGAAAAAAGGCAGCCCGCAACATGGACCTGCGCCTCATGGGCGCCGCGCGTTTCAATCGCATCATGCCAAAGTTCGAATACGCGCAGACGCCTCCGGAGCAGCCGGGCGCATGCCCGCGCCACGAAGTGGCCGAACTGCCCGCCCGCGAGCGCGCGCTCAACTTCAACGAAGCCATGATCGGCCTGAATTCGGCGCAGGCCCTCGAAGAAGCCGGGCGCTGCCTGCGCTGCGATATACGCGAGAACCAGCACCATCACCGCGTGCTGGAGCTGGTGGAAGGGTAGGCGATAAACATGAAACAGGACCCCCAGGGCCGTGGCGCAGGCACTCGTGCCTGCCGCGCCCGCACTCCTGCGGGCGCAGGCGAGCGAAGCTCGCCAGATTTTCCACCTTGCTATGTCCACACTGCTGTGGACATGCGCAGGCAGGAGTGCCAGCGCGGCAGGCAGGAGTGCCTGCGCTACGGGAGCCACCATGCCAGATAAGGTCTCCATCAAGATAGACGGCGCATACGTCAATGCCACCGCGGGCCAGACCATCCTCGAAGCCGCGCGCGCCAACGGCAAGTACATCCCCACGCTCTGCCATCTGGAAGGCCTGAGTGCGGTGGGCGCCTGCCGCCTGTGCATTGTGGAAGTCTCGGGCGTCGGCCGCCTGCTGCCTGCCTGCACGACTCCCGTCCAGGACGGCATGTCCGTCACCACCAACTCCGAGAAGTTGACGCGCTATCGCCGCATGACCCTGGAATTCCTTTTTTCCGAACGCAATCACTATTGCGCCATCTGCGTTTCCAACGGCCACTGCGAGATGCAATCCCTGGCGCAGAAGCTGGGCGTGACCTACGTGGAATATCCGTACAGCTACCCGCGGCTCCCTGTAGACGTGTCCCACGAGCGTTTTGTGCTCGATCACAACCGCTGCATCCTTTGTACGCGCTGCGTGCGCGTCTGCGATGAAGTGGAAGGCGCACATGTGCTGGACGTCATGTCGCGCGGCATTCACACCATGATCGTGGCCGATCTCAACCGTCCCTGGGGGCAAGCGCGCAACTGTACAAGCTGCGGCAAGTGCGTGCAGGTCTGCCCCACGGGCGCCATGGCTGAGAAGGGCTGGGCGGTCGAGGAAATGACCAAGCGGTCGGATAACATCACCAGGCTGGCCGTCCGGCGGGGAGGCAATCAATGAAACGCGCCAGGCTCGCTACCGTGTGGCTGGATGGCTGCTCCGGCTGCCACATGTCGCTGCTGGATATCGATGAAGCCCTGATCCCGCTGGCGGGGAAAGTCGACCTGGTGTATGGTCCGCTGGTGGACGCCCAGGAGTTTCCCAAGGGCGTGGACGTCGCGGTTGTCGAAGGCGCTATCAGCAGCCGGGACGACCTGGAGAAGGCCCGCCTGATTCGGGCGCGCAGCAAACTGGTGATCGCGCTGGGCGATTGCGCAGTCACCAGTAATGTGCCCGCCATGCGCAACAACATCCCCGTGAAGAAGCTGCTCGAAGGCATCTATGGCGTGATTCCCACCGATGGCGTGCCGCCCCTATTGCGGCATGCCGTGCCGGTGCATGACGCCATCAAAGTGGATCTGCACGTGCCGGGCTGTCCGCCGCCGGCCAAGGCCATCGCATTTGTGTTGGGCGAGCTACTGGAAGGCCGCATGCCCGATCTGGCCGCGAAAGTGAAATTCGGATGACGTGGCGCAGGCACTCGTGCCTGCCGCGCGGGGACTCCTGCCCGCGCAAACTAATTTGCTCTTAAAAGGCCGTCATGAAAACACTCAAAATCGATCCCGTAACCCGCATCGAGGGCCATGCCAAAGTCACCATCCAGCTCAACGATGAAGGCCGCGTCACCGACGCGCAATTGCACGTCACCCAAGTCCGCGGATTCGAGAAATTCACCGAAGGCCGCCCGTTCTACGAAATGCCGTCCATCACCGCGCGGATCTGCGGCATTTGCCCTGTCAGCCACCTGCTGGCTTCGGTCAAAGCTTGCGACGCCATCATGGCGGTCCAAATTCCCGAAACCGCGGCCATGTTGCGCGAGCTGCTGCACTGCGGCCAGTTCGTACAATCGCACGCGCTCAGCTTTTTCCATCTCTCCGCTCCGGACCTGCTGCTGGGCATGGACTCCGATCCCGCCCGGCGCAATGTGCTGGGTCTCATCGAGCAACACCCCGAGCGCGCGCGCGACGGCATCGCCCTGCGCAAGTTCGGCCAGCAGGCGATTGAATGGCTGGCGGGCGAGCGTGTGCATCCTTCCTGGACTGTGCCGGGCGGAGTGAATGCGCCGCTCACGGCCGAAGTCCGCGACCGCATTCGCGCGGAGCTGCCCGCCGCCAAAACCATCGCCCGCCGCACGCTCGCCTTCTTCAAGGGAGTTGTGGATCAGTTTGCCGAGGAGATCGCGAATTTCGGCAACGTCCCCACGCTCTACGCCGGGCTGGTGGATGCGACCGGCGGCCTGCAGCTCTACGACGGCAAGCTGCGCTTCCGCGATGCCGAGGGGAAGCTCGCGGCCGACCAGGTGCGCCCGCGGCATTATGCGCAGTACATCGCGGAGAAAACGCTTCCGAACTCTTACATGAAGGCGCCCTATTACACGCCGCTGGGCTATCCCGAAGGCATCTACCGTGTCGGACCGCTGGCGCGGCTGAACGTCGCGGACCGCTGTGGCACACCGGAGGTCGACGCCGAGTTCGCCGAGTTCCACCAGCGCTTCGGACGCGTAGCGCAAAGCGCGTTTCATTACCACTACGCGCGGCTGATCGAGGTGCTGTACGCGCTCGAGCGTATGGAGGCCCTGCTTGCTGATTCGGCTATCCTCGATACACACGTGCGCGCGCATGCCAGCGTGAATGCGCTCGAAGGTGTCGGCGTGATTGAGGCGCCGCGTGGCATCCTGATCCATCACTACAAGGTCGATGAGAAAGGCGCCATCCGCTGGGCCAACATGATCGTCGCCACCGGCCACAACAACCTGGCCATGAACCAGAGCATCCGCCAAGTGAGCGAGCACTTCGTGGACGGCAACCGCCTCCAGGAAGGCATGCTCAACCGCGTCTCAGCCGTGGTACGGGCGTACGATCCGTGCCTGAGCTGCTCGACGCATGCCGCGGGACTGCCGGACATGGATGTGCGGCTGGTGGCGGCGGATGGTCGGGAGTTGGATCGATTGCGTCAATAAGCATCGGTCGCGAGCTGGCATCTACTGCAACGTCACGCCCGCTCTCTTCCGCGGCGGGCGGAGGACTGCGGAGATGTTGTCGGTTTTCCGATTGCCCGCGTGGTCCGCAGCGTTCGGGCAGGCTCTTGCTCGGGCGCCGTATTTTCCGTAGTCGGGAACATGCTTCAAAGGCCTTTGAGGGATCTGCATGGCTCGCCCGGACTCTCGTCGTGTGGGCTGTATCCGATGTCGCCCCGGTCGCAAGCTGGTTCCTCCGGCTTGCATTTGGCCCTGCCGACAGTTCAGGATGGGAAGTGTTCCACAGCCGGTGGAGGTTGATTCCTATGGTACTGACTGACCGCATCGTCATTGATTCCAAAATCCTAACCGGTAAGCCAGTCGTTCGCGGCACACGCATATCTGTCGAGCTGGTAATGGAACTGCTCGCTGCAGGCTGGAGCCACGCACAGATTCTGGCCAGCTATCCTCACCTCACCGAGGAGGATATCCGGGCTTGCCTTGCTTACGCGAGCGAGCTTCTGCGCGAAGAGAAGGTCTATCCGCTTAAGACCGCATGAAGGTCCTGGCTGACGAGAATTTTCCGCGGGCGGCGATCGAGGTGCTGCGAAAGGCCGGTTGGGACGTTATCTCGATCGCTGAGCAGTGCCCAGGCGTCTCGGATGAGGAGGTCGCCTCCCTGTGCGCGGACCGCCAGAGAATCCTTCTGACGTTCGACAAGGATTTTGGCGAGCTCATCTTCCATCGCGGGCTGCCGGCAGGCAGTGGCGTTGTCCTGTTTCGTGTAACGCCGGATTCCCCGGAAGAGGCTGCAGAACTGGCCTTGGCGCTGGTCGCCTCTCAGCCCGACCTGCACGGGTCTTTCTGCGTCGTCACGCGGGACCGAATTCGAGTGCGGCGGCTCAAACCGGGTCCTGGTTATTGACACCGGCCTGTTGCATCAGCTTGGCCGCCACCGCATCGGTTCCCGCATTCCGCGATTGAAAGGCGAACCTCGACCGTGCGAGATGCGTGTGGAGTGTCGCCGTCGCGTCCCTCCCGGAGACCCGCGGGATTCGGGACCCGTCGCGCAATTCCAAGATATGATGTTGCCGGATAAGATCAGGCGGGCGTCGTCATTCAAGAATCAAGACCGGACTCCCCCGCATTGGGGCGGCGCTATGGGAGATACTAGCGGATTGCAAGGTCGATGAGAGTGCTGGATCGACCTGATCGTGGCAGCGGCCGGCGCCATGCTGCGATGAATCGGCACATTCGGCACAAGGGCGAGCATTTTGTGAACGGCAACCCAGTCCGGGATGCTCGACCTCGTCCCCGCAGTCGGGCGCGCCAATGATCGCCGTCAGTACTGTTCGGCGCCGGATGGCAACTGTTGGGTGAACTGAGGCAATGAAGACACTGGTCATCGGTTACGGCAACGCACTTTGCCGGGACGATGGCGTGGGACTGTTTGTCGCGCAGCACATCGAACCCTCCCCTAACTTGCGCGTGATCGCCTGCCAGCAACTGACGCCGGAGTTGGCTGAGCCGGTCAGCCAGGCGGATTGTGTGATCTTCGTCGATGCGCATGCCGAAATTCCCGCGGGCGAGATCGTTGTCCAATCGATCGAGCCCAGGAAGTCGCCGCTGATTCACCAACTTGACGCCGGAACGCTGCTCGCCTGGTCGCGTAAGCTTTATGGCCGCGCGCCGGAAGCCGTCCTGGTCGGAATCGGCGGCGAGTCGTTCGATCTGGGCGAAGGCCTATCGCCGGCAGTGGAGCGCGCCGCGCAAAAAGCCCTGGAGACGATCCACGGAATCATCTCCCGCCCGGACGGAGTCCCCTGGGGGCCTCGGCAATAATTGACATTTTCTTGATATCGCTGTCCCTGCCAGGCAGTGGTGTGTGCGGGCGCAATCTTTGGGGATACAGGTGGATGCGCCCGCCAGGTGTAACGGAGTTACTTACTAAGACGCAGCGCGCGGGAAAAGGTTATCGCATAATTGTGAATTGCAGTCCACTTCGCAGGCCTAAAATGAGATGCTGGCAACGCCCACGCCCATGACCCAATCGTATCTCGGATTTCGCATCGTCCTGGTAGGGCTGCTCATCGCGCTGAATGGGTTCTTCGCCGCCGCCGAGGTGGCCCTGGTTTCGGTGCGTAACTCCCGTCTGCGGCAACTGGCCGAGGAGGGTCAATCCGGCGCCCAAGCCGCACTGAACCTGCTCGCCAATCCCGCGCGCCTGCTCTCCGTCACCCAGGTGGGAGTTACCCTCTGCAGCCTGGCCTTGGGATGGGCTGGAGAGGAAACCGTCTTCCGCGTCGTCGCGCCGCTGTTCCATCCCGTCCTGAGCCCCGCCACCGCCAACCTGATTAACGGCGCCAGCCTGCTGCTGGCATTTCTGGCGATCAGCTACCTGCACGTGGTGATCGGCGAAGTCGTGCCGAAGAACTTGGCCATCGCCACGGCGGACCGCCTCGCGGTCACGGTCGCGCCGGCGCTGCTGGTCTTCTGCCGCCTTTCTCTTCCTTTCGTGCTAGTGATCGAGAAATCCAGTAGCGCCATTACCAAGTTGCTGGGCCTGCGCGGCAAGCAACGCGGGGGCGGCCATTCGGCGGAAGAATTGAAGCTCGTGGTCACGTCAAGCCGCGGCATGGGCTACCTGCCCGAGGCGCAGGAGGACATGATCCATCGCGTGCTCGATCTGAGCAGCCTCTCCGTGCGGGAGATCATGGTGCCCCGCAACGATATCGTCTCGGTTCCGTTGGATGCCACGCTCGACCAGGTGCTGCACGCCATGATCGAGCACCAGCACTCGCGGCTCCCGGTCTACGACGAGAAGCCCGAGCAGATCGTCGGCCTGCTGCATTATAAGGACCTGCTTCCGGTTTGGGAGGAGCGCCGCGAAGCCATACGCGTGGGCCGCCCCAGCCGCGCATTCCGCATACGCCGCCTGCTGCGCAAGCACCTGGTGGTGCCCGAGACCAAGCCCGTCGCACAGATGCTCGCCGAATTCCAGGAGGGCCGCTCCCACATGGCCATGGTGGTCGACGAGTTCGGCACCATCGTCGGAATGATCACGGTGGAGGACGTGCTGGAGCAGATCGTCGGACCGATTCACGATGAGTACGACGAGAAGAGCCAGGCGCTGCCTGCCCTGGAGGCCACTGAAGTCGAGTTGGACGGCGCCACGCGCATTCGCGACCTCGAAACGGAATACGGCATCGCGATCCCGGCGGAAGCTGGATTCGAGACGCTCGCCGGGTTCCTGCTGTACCGCCTCGGCTACATCCCTCACGCCGGAGAACACCTGGAATACAGTGGCCGCCGATACACGGTCCTCGAAATGGAGCGCAACCGCATCGCCAGGGTGCGTATCGAGCGCTTGAGCGAGCCGGCCGCCTCCTCTCAGCCCAACGCCACTTAATCGTGGGGCAGACCCCCGGTCTGCACGGGGCCCCCTGAACCCGTTCTTGACGATCGCGACAGGCCGACGAGGGCGTCGGCCGCGGTCCGGGGGGACCGCCTCACGATAGCGCCGGGTTAGAATGCCTAAAGGCCACTATGTTGGGGATTGATGCGCGCGCCGCGCGCTACACCTGGACCGCCGCCTTCGTGTTGCTGTTGCTATGGCTGTTGTTTTTGATGCGCACGACTCTGTTCGTGTTCATCCTGGCGCTGCTGTTCGGATATCTGCTTTCGCCGCTGGTGAATGTGATCGATCGTTTTCTGCCCACCAGCCGTACGCGCACACCCGCGCTCGCCATAGCCTACCTGATCTTCGTCGCCGTGCTCTTCGTGGCCGTGACGCAAATCGGCTCCCGCGTCGTCGACCAAGCCAACGCCCTTGCCAAATCCGTACCTGCGTGGCTCGGCAACTGGCAGCAGCCCAGCGCGTCCGTCACGCCCGGCGTAAACTCCTTCAAGGCCGAAGTGCTTCAAAAGGTGCAGGAACAGATCGGCAAGAGCTCCGGCGATATCATCGCCGCTCTGCCCAGGGCCGGAGCCAAGATCCTGAGCGTGGCCAGCAACGTCGTCTATGTGGTGATCATTCCTATTCTCGGCTTCTTCTTTTTGAAGGATGGCGATGTAATGCGCCAACTCTTCCTGGAAATGATAGAGAATCAGCCCTGGCGCACACTGGTGGATGAACTTTTGGTCGATGTAAATCTGCTGCTGGCGCACTATATGCGAGCCATCCTGACTCTTTCGCTGGCCACGTTCACGTCCTACTCCATCTTCTTCAGCATTCTGCGCGTTCATTACAGCATTCTGCTTGCCGCGCTGGCCGCCACCCTCGAATTCATCCCCATGATAGGCACCCTAACGGCCGGCGTCGTTATCGTGATCGTGACTGCGGCAAGCGGCGGCCCCGTCTGGAGCGCGATCGTGTTTCTGGTGGTGTATCGCGTGTTCCAGGACTACGTTTTGTCTCCGCAATTGATGCGCGCGGGCGTGCAATTGCACCCGCTGTTCGTATTGTTTGGCGTGTTCGCTGGCGCCGAGATCGCGGGCATTCCAGGAGCATTTCTCTCGGTGCCGGTGCTGGCGCTGATTCGCATCATCTATCGGCGAATCCGCAAGGCGCGCACCCCGCGTCTTACCGCGATCGAGCCGTCGCAGACTCTATGAAGCCCAGTCAGCAGGGCATGTGGGGCAGGCGCTTTCGCCTGCCAACCCGTGCTGTTGGCAGGCGAAAGCGCCTGCCCCACCGCATATTGCTAGCCGCCCTCCTCGCCCTTCCCGCGTTCGCCCATGTCATGAGCATGAGCTCCGGCGACCTGACCATCCATGGCGTCCATGCGCACTACGAACTCCGGTTGCCTCTGTACGAGATGACCCACGTCCAGCATCCCGAACAGTCGCTTTTCGAACACATTCGTTTTTCGAGCAGCGGCAAGCAAGCACAATTGCTGAACAAATCCTGCCGCGAGGACCCGCCGCAGGGTTCCTACGTATGTGAAGCGGATTACCAATTCGCTGCCCCGGTCGACAGCTTGGACGTCGAATGCACCTTCTATTCAGTAACAGTCCCCAATCACGTTCACCTGCTGCGCGCCGAAAACGACGGCAAACGCGATCAGGCGCTGTTCGACATCTCGTTTCCCAGAGCGACTCTGCGCTTCCGGCCGGCCAGCGCCGCGGCAGTTGCGATGACCCAGGCCGGTGCGGGTTTCATGCGCGCCTTGGGTGGACCCGTGCAGATCCTGTTTCTTGCCAGCCTGGTGCTGGCCGCGCGCAGCCGCCGCGAACTGGTCCTGCTGGCCGCCATGTTCGTGACCGGCCAGGTGGCTGCGGCGCTGATCGTTCCGCTCACTGGCTGGCAGCCGCCTGCGCGATTCGTGGAAGCCGCAGCGGCACTCACCATCGCGTACCTCGCCGTGGAGATCCTGGTCTTGCCCAAGGCTGGCATGCGCTGGCTGATCGTGGCAGTGTTGGGAGCTTTTCACGGCCTTTATTTCGAATTGTTCCTGCGCACCACCGGGTATCATCCGCTCTACGTGCTTGCGGGCGCGGCTTGCGCGGAAGTCCCGTTGATCGTCATCTTCGCGTTTCTGTTCGCGCGCCTGGGCCAGCGCCTGGCTGTCTGGAAACCGGTGCCCGTCTCGGCCTCGTTTCTGCTGGCGATCGGCATGGCTTGGTTCTTCATGCGTCTGAAAGGTTAAGGCCGCGCAACTCCCACGGTCCTGCCGCGTTTATACCTATAGGCACATGGGGAACAAATCATTTCTCGCTGCATTCGCCGCTTTGGTTTTTGTCCTGTTCCCCGGCATGTCCGCCTACGCCAAAAAGAAAAGGACGCCAGAATCCTCCCAGTTCCGTTCGCCGATCGCCAACGATGAGAAGATCCCGCACGCCTTGAACCGGCTCACCTTCGGACCGCAACCCGGCGATCTCGAGCGAGTCCGCGCCATGGGCCTCAAGAAATGGATTGACCTGCAGCTTCATCCCGAGCGCATCCGGGAGAATCCCGTGTTGACAGCCAAGCTTCGCCCGCTCGACTCGCTCACCATGA
>Ga0187855_10002180_pt1 | contig 14914 bp, 13 predicted proteins | sample June2016WEW_8_10_2_FD_132969 | JGI IMG/M metagenome (GOLD analysis project Ga0187855, IMG submission 132969) | Peatland microbial communities from SPRUCE experiment site at the Marcell Experimental Forest, Minnesota, USA - June2016WEW_8_10 | ecosystem: Environmental > Terrestrial > Soil >...
ATGCCGGCAATTAAATCACAAAAAACCACCCACAAGCAGTATCGCCACGCCGCAAGAGTCCGTCGATCAACGCCAATTGATTAGCCAGAAACGGGCTTGTGGGAAGTTGGTCGGATGGTACCCTGAAGTCGGCAAACAGGGCAGTCTGGACCGAGATCACGATGGTTCTGGATTGCTCCGGGTGCCGCGCTACACGGGAGTTTGAAACTCCTGTGGCGGGTTAGCCCATTTCTGGCGGTTGTTGCCGCATGCCCCTGCCTCCATCGCTTTCGTCCGGCCGGTTTCGATAAGGTGTTACCTTACCCATGTGGTCTGGGCTGCGTGTACGGCATGCGTCATATCATCGCGCTTCCTACGCAACGCTTAGTTTGCGCGCAACATCGACAATCACGTTTGCGTTCGCCATTGCACCGTGCGTAACTGTCGGTGCTACGGTAACCGTTACGGGAGGGTCATAGACAATTTGCAAGTAATCTGAGATGCTAACTCTGCATCAAGAGCGGGGTGCCCATGCGGCATCTCCGCCAACCGAGGACAGGACAACGTTCCACGGTGGTCGCCCACTAGGGCAGATGCGGCAGGCGGAAAGGACCTGCAAAAACAAAGTCACATGAAAATTAGAGCCAAAGCTACGCCCGATGTATTGGTGCGTAACGAAGGAACTGTGTTCCTGTTCTGTCCACTGACGCCACAGGCAAAGGAATGGATCGACGTGCATGTTCAATCCGATGCCCAGTGGTTCGGCAACGCTCTCGCGGTTGAGCATCGGTATGCCTGGGGGCTAGCCGAGGTCATGAAGGACGAAGGGCTGGTGCTCGCAAGGCTGCATGCCGAAGTAGGGTGGATCAAGTTTCACACATGAGCCCGGAACTGGAGGGAAAATGTTTACGTGTGAGCGGTGCGGCGTAAATTCATCAGACGGCTTCATCATGCCCGATGGCACGTGGTTGTGTACGGCGTGCGCGATGCGAACGGACAATGTCGATCTGAAGTCGCTGTCGGCGGTGGCTCAGGCCAGGACCGTGCAAGAAAAGATCGATGCGTGGCGGAACTGCAACGGAATCGATACATCGCCAATGCGCAACGACAGCGGCGAAACAACCATGGTGGAGAAAACCAAGTTAGTGGCTGATTTTATTTCGGCAGAAAATGTCGGGCCAAATGAGCGCTCTGAATTCGCCCTCGGGCTGGCTGTGGCACTGCTGCTACAACTCTCGACAATCGAGCAAATACAAAATGCGCTTGCCACAATAAAGGGAGGTTACTCTTGAAAACTGACGGCGGGATGCGCCCTGAACTCGCTCTCATCCTAGCGGCCTGCAGCGCCTTGCAATTTATCAACCCCGTTTTCGGTGTCACAGCGGTGGTTGTGCTAGCAGCAATAGCCGCGTTGGTGCTCGTCTGGAACAGCGCGTTCGGGCGACGGTTCAGATTTCGACTATTGGCTGTCCGACGACTTCCGTCGAGACTTTGCCGACAATGGCGCGATAAAGAGCCGCGGCTGCGCTGGCCTGCTCGTCTAACACTTCGAGATACGCGTCTGTCGACCTTCATTAACTCGTGTATCGCAGCTCGATTGTTCAGGACAATCACACGCCTTGACGACCGGGGAGTCCGCAAGGCAGAGATTGCAGTCGTGGACTTGCGTTTTCTCAAAGCACGCGGTATTAAACCACAACAAGCTGAAGAGCGTCAGACACGCCGAAACAGGAAAGAAAAAGAAGGAGAAGAGCCCATGTCTATATTCAAGGCGCCAAAAAATGGCGAATTCAACAGCAGCCACTCGCGCCTCCGGTGGCTGAATACCATCGCCGTCGAATGGTGTCACCTCCGTTAGGCCGCTGGGGTGGACAAGGAGAGTTACCTTCCACATGTATACTGACGGCCCATAAGGCGTGCTATCTGCTCCGTTGCCGTAGGTCTTACCGATCTTCTTATCAAGTCCAAACGGGACATAGCCGACCTTATGCCATCCAGGTTCGTACGGTTCCGCTTCGGAACCGTTGCGAACTGCTGTCAAAATAGCAAAGTGCGCCATGTATTGACCGAGCATGTCCACAAGCCCTTCCGAGGCCTTCTGACCTGCCAGTGCACGGTACAACTTTTCCGCATCCTCCCGATGCGCTAGTCGCTTTTCCTGGAATTCTCCGGTGTCGGTATCCACCGAAGCCATTTGCTGAAACTCGGGGTGAAAATCTACTCCTATAATGATCATGTTCGGCTCCTTTCTCCCGAGCCGGTTGGTTGGATTCAGCACCACCAACTTTACTCGAGCGGGGGAGCCGACATTGTCATGGAATCAATTACGCTCAAAACCTCAGGATTCGGCGAACAGACGGCGCAAACTTGCGCTATGGCCGCCTGTTAACGTCAGTTACTGAACCCAAGCGTGTTGGCGACAGTTTTCCGCGTCAGGGTTTTCTGCCTAATTCCGCAGATCCATCCTTTATCTGGCTCCGTAACGACTTGAACGTCCGAATAGCCCGCTTGGGCGAAAAGCTCCCGATGCTGATCGACGTCCAACATTTCATCCCTGCCTGTGAGGCGTACTTTTCGGCCAGCGTCGCCACGGTGGTGTTCGCACCCTTGTACACTTCGGCGATGAGTTTGCCACCCGTCTTCAGGACTCTGAAGACTTCTCGCATATCTGTGGGCAGGTTGGGCCACCAAAGTGAGTCTCGGCGGTCACCAAATCAAACGTGTCGTCCTGAAAGGAGAGCCGAGGCACCGAGCCGCGGTTCACCTGGAACGCGCCCGTCACGAATCAAACGTGCAGCCGTTCTCTCGCTTGTGGCGACACTTTCCTCGGAATGATCAATTCGGTAGACTTTCCCCTCTGTAGCCATTGCAGCTAACTTGCTGAGCGTCCTGCCACCACCACAGCCGACATCGAGAATGGTGTAGTCGTTCGCAATAGAAACATGCCGCAAGCCCCCAGTCCGTCACTTTGGAATGCCGCGAGTTCATGTTCCACAACGCCAGTCGGCCCAACCATCCGGTTGGTTTTTGACACTGGCTTACCCGTGCGCCGCTTTGATCCGGTGCTGTCTTCATTGGGAAAGTTTAGCGCCACACGAGCCTATTGCGGCGCTAGTCGCCGCACCCATTTTTCCACCAAAACTTCATCAGAGGTATCCAAGCTCGGCGGAGAGCTGCGGATGTCGAATCGTCCTATTGTGGCTCGACAAAACCTCAGCGGCTTAAAGTAGCCCGAGTGGGGTCTGAGGATTTTCATTTGCCCCGAAGGCTTCACAAAAACCTCCGGGGCAATTACTGCCCTACTCCGAATTTACGATGAAGTAGGAACTCGCTATCGGACTACTCTGTGCTCGGCTACGTCTCGGACATCAAGGGCGGAAGTGTTCGCCACCGTCGAAGTCGAATGCGAGACTCCGATTTCGGCCTTTAGCTCTCTCACGGCGACGGCCTGAGTTCGTAGCAATGCTTGCGCGCGGCGAAGCTCGATCCGGGTTTTCGCTGTTTCCGCCCGCTCTTGCTGGATTTCTGTCTGTTGTTCTTTGACGGCTTCGATCAGGAGCGCGGTCAGGCGAGAGTAATCCACGCCGGCAGCGTCCTTGCCGTTTTTCTCCCACTGCACGATCTCCGGAACCACGGTACCCACCTCCTCGGCGATGACGCCGACTTCGTGCTTGCCGTTCGACTTCAGATCGTAGGAAACGCCGCGCAGTTCCTCGACCTTGTCGAGCGCACCGTGCAGCGTCTGAATGTTGGTCTTCCAGCGCCGTGAACTGTAAGTCGCCCACCCGTCCGCCAGCGCCGACCCCAAACCCTGTCCCACTTGCAGAGGATTGCCAACGCTCGTTTTGGTGCCAATCAGAACTGGAGCGCCGGCCGGATTGAGCACCAATGGCGTGTTCTTGACGTTGTCATGAGTTGCCTGGATCGCCCCATAGCCGTCGTCGCTCCCGCCGTCTGACAGGTAGCCAACCAGCAGTTGTTTGGTTGGGTCTGAACTGCCCTGTATCTGGAGTTGGGCTGGCGTACCTCGATTAACGCCGTTGTCATCTGCCTGGATCGTCAGAGGCTCGACCGGGGCTGGCGTTCCGATTCCGACGTTGACCGCATTCGCTCCGGTTCCACCCAGCACCAAGGCGTTGCTGGCTCCTACGTATGCATAGGACCCGATAGCCGCTGCATTCGTGATAGAACCCGAAAGAGCGCCCGCGCTGGCTCCCAAAAAGGTATTGCCGGATCCGGTGGTGGTCGTTGCTCCTGCGCCGATTCCAAGGAAGGTGTTGTTCGTTCCATTCGTCGTGGCTCCTCCGGCGGATGCTCCCACGAAGGTGTTCTGTGCTCCAGTGGTAATGCTTGTTCCGGCACCGAATCCCAACCCCGTGTTGAGGGTCCCGGTAGTGGCGAAATTGCCGGCGGTGTTGCCTACCCAGGCGTTGGAGGTGCCCCCGGCAGCGTGCAAGAACGGCGAGCCCGCGATGGACAGAACGCCAGTACTTGAACTGGTAGTGCTGGGCAGGGCGAAGACGCTGGCGGATGCAGCGCCGGTGAAGCTGCCTGCGCCACCGGCTATAATTCCGCTGCTTGTGAGGTTGCCCGTGACACTTTGATTACCGATGAAGGCGTTGGCCGTGTTCAGCTGTGGAACTTTGGTCGTGTCGAGATTCAGGGTGACACCGCCGCTGGTTCCCCCCCCGGTCAAATCAGTCCCAGCAGTGATCCCGGTGATCGTACCGACTCCGGGAAACGTTTGGCCGGAAGCAAATGTAACGATGCCTCTGAAGTTGGCGGTTCCATTTACGTCGAGGCCAGCTCCGGGCGTGTTCGTACCGATGCCGACGTTTCCGCCAAGCGGATTCAATGAAAGTGAAGTGTTCTTAACGCTCTGATGGGTCGCTTGAATCGAGCCATAGCCGTCATCGTTCCCACCGTCTGACAGGTAACCAACGAGCAGTTGTTTGGTCGGGTCTGAACTGCCCTGAATCTGGAGCTGGGCCGGCGTACCTCGGGAAACGCCGTTGTCGTCTGCCTGGACCGTCAGGGGTTCAACCGGGATCGGCGTACCGATGCCGACGTTGACGGCACTCGATCCGGTTCCTCCGAGCACCAACGCATTGCTCACCCCTACCCGGGCAGCAAAACCGATCGCTGTTGCATTGCTCAGATTGCCCGAATTAGCATCCGCCCCGATTCCCAAAAACGTATTCCAAAATCCAGTGGTATTGGTTTTTCCGGCGCCAGTTCCGACTGCGGTATTGTCATAGCCGGTTGTAGTCGACGCTCCGGCGACAGATCCCACGAACGTGTTCTGCGTGCCGGTGGTGTTGGCGCCTCCAGCGCCGTATCCTACTCCCGTGTTGAAGGTGCCGGTAGTGGCGAAGTTCCCGGTGGTGTTTCCCACCCAAACATTGGACGTACCTCCGGCAGCGTGGAAAAACGGCGACCCCGCGATCGAAAGGACACCAGTGTTCGTGCCGGTGGTGCTGGGCAGGGCGAAGACGCTTGCGGCCACGGCACCGCTGAAGCTCCCTGTGCCACCGCTGATGATTCCACCAGTGGCGAGGTTGCCGGTGATCGTTTGATTATTGGTGAAGGTGTTTGCACTGCTCAGCTGTGGAACCTTGGTTGTGTCGATGTTCAAGGTGACGTTGCCGCTGGTTCCTCCGCCAGTCAGTCCCGTGCCCGCGGTCACGGCACTGATGGTTCCAGCGCCTGGGAAGGTCTGACCGGAGACGAAGTTCACCAAACCGGTGTTGGTGATTGCGAAGGCCGTTCCGGAAAGCGCCAGCGCTGGCGAACTTCCCGAGGGAAATAGCGTCAGGGTGTTGCGGAAATCAGCGGTGCCATTTACATCAAGCGCAGCGGCGGGCGCCGTGGTGCCGAGGCCGAGGTTGCCGGCGGGGCCTTGGAAAACCTTCGAGTCGCCCAGCTTGGTTGGGCTTAACCAAAGTGGAATGTAATGAGCTTTCCCAGTACCCGCATAGGACGGGTTCGCCGGGCCGTTCGATGAGAGTTTGCTCCCATCAGCGTTGGCCTTGAGAAACGCCGATGCCGGCATTCCGCCGAGGGTCTGTGCGTCCGCCGCTTTGAGCGCATAGGGCACGCTCACCAGCAGCACCCGTGGGCCTTCGTTTTGTCCTTGCGGCTGAACACCTAACCAACGCGCTTCGCCGGAGGCAAAGAGCTCCGAGGGCAGGCCGTGGCCCGAAGCTGAACCGAGCACGACCGAATAATGTCCGTTCTTGTCCGGGGTCACGTTCTGAGTTTCCATCCAAAGCGTGGCACCACCTTGCTCATCTTTATAAAGGCTGAATGTCACACCGGTGACGCCAGAAATCGGTTTGCCGTTCCCATCCGTTAATATGCCGGCGAACTTGGTGACGGCCGGTACCACGATGTTCGAAGAAGGTACGACCGTGGATTGTTGAGCCGCGCTAGGCAGAACCGAGCAGGCGGCGAGTAGAAGAGCTGAAATCGTAAATTTAAGGCGCGACATGGTTTTCTCCGGTTTATGAATTTGGCCAACGTGAGCGCCGTGCCACTTCGTTTGCGCCGCCGTAAAAGCCTTCTACTCGTATAAGCGACGACGCTAGGCCAATCTGGACATGAAAGGTGACCGAGGGAGGATTGGAGAGCATTCCTGACAACTTTCGATCGAGTGTCCACTTTTTGCGTGTGGTGTCGCTTATGAAAGTGAGCGGGCAAAATCGAGTCACGAAGTGATCGATCACACTCGCAATCTCACGAACCTGAAAAGTTCAAGAACGCATAAATCAAGGAGAACCACCGTGAAAGCGCTAAATTCTACCTTCCCGCGCATTATTGCATGCGTGCTGATGAGCCTGTTCCTTTTCGCAGCTGTCAGCTTCGCCGCCACTCAGCCTCTGGCTGAGCCTTTCGGACTTGCTCTGGACTCAAAAGGCAACCTGTACGTCGCCAACTTCCAGGTTGGTCAGGTCCTCGTCTATAACCCGAGTTATCAGCAGATTCCTTCGAAGACCGTCACCAACGCACTCCGCGCGCCCACTGGCGTGGCGTTCGACATCAACGGCAACTTGTTTGTTTCGGACGAAAGCTACAACACCGTCAACGAATATTCGCCCTCACACACGCTCCTGCAACAGCTCACCAGCGCCAACGGCATCGGCGGCCCGGTCGCGATCGCGATTGATGGCGTAGGTGATCTGTTCGTCAACAACAGCTTCCAGAATGTCACCTTGATTTCACTCCCGCTGGATAACCAGCTCATCCAGAGCGTGAATGCCAGCACGCTCGGGCTTAACACCGTGTACGGAATCGCAACCCGCGGAGGGATCTGGGCGCTTGGAACCGATCAGGGATTTGAGCCGTCTCGCCTGGACATCTTCTTCTTGGTCGGCAACACCGAAAATCCAGTCGCCGGCACGACAGGCGCCGCCGTGGCGTTTGACGCGTCCGGCAACATCTACTCTGCCAACCTCGACGGCACGGTCGACTTTTACAATGCCACCACCAAGACGTCGACGCTGTTCAAGAACGTGGGTTACATCTCCAGAGGAATGGCGGTCGACAGCGCACGCGATCGCGTCTACATCGCCAATTTTCAGGGGAATCAGATCCAGGTTTTCAACCGGCAAGGAGTACTTCTGACAACGATCAAGTAGCAAGCAGCCAACGGCGGAAGCCTGCTTCCGCCGGTTGCCATTTCTGCATCTGGCCTGTCGGTTCCCGAACCCGCGAATCCGGCGCCTCCGCCCCAGCGTTTTCGTCCCATCTCTCATCATTCTCATTTGTTCGCTGGGGTATAATTCCCACACAAAAAAGGCCGCCGCCGCGAGCTTTCAAACGACCAATCCGATTGCGCTTCGGGACGCTCGCGGCAAAAGCAAGTCAGACTTTGAGTTCCGCCGGTGAAGCCTATTGCAGGGGGTGTAATGTCCTCGGAAGAACCGGTAACCTTGCTCTTGCAACAGTGGAGCGAGGGCAACAAGGAAGCGCTCGACCGGTTGATGCCGATCGTGTATGCGCAACTGCGCAAGCTCGCGGCTCACGCTCTGAGGCGTGAGCGTCCGAACCACACTCTACGTGCGACCGAGTTAGTCCACGAAGCCTACCTCAAATTAATTGGATCAGAAACCCCTTGGCAGAGTCGTGCTCATTTCTATGCCGTTGCGGCCACTGTGCTTCGGCACATCCTGGTTGACCACGCGAAGTCAAACCGGCGGCAAAAACGTGGTGGAGACGCGGAAAAGATCCCGCTCGATGAGGCCGTTCTCGTCGGCCCGGAGGTGTCGTGGGAGGTCGTGAACCTGGACGAGGCTATGAAGAGGCTGGCCGTGAGCGATACACGGAAGAGCCAGATCGTTGAGCTCACATTTTTCGGCGGGATGACGCTCGAAGAGATCGCGGCGGTTCTCAATATCTCTGATAAGACGGTTCACCGTGAACTGAGAGTGGCGAAAGCCTGGCTGCATCGAGAACTTCGTCCCGAGGGCGCGGGGTCAGCATGAGCACGGCGGCGTTCGATTCCTGGAGGCGCGTGGAGTCCGTTCTCAACGAGGCACTCGATCTCCGCCCCGAGGAACGGCCGGCGTTTCTCGAAGGTGCCTGTGCGGGAGATCCGGACCTGCGCCGCGAAGTAGAGTCGCTGCTGGCATCCGTCGACAAGAGCGTGGGCTTCATCGAAGCACCGCTGCACGAAGTGGCACGGCAACTCGCCGAAGACAGCGAGGGTCCGGGAAGCCGCATCCAGGCCTATCGGCTGCTCAAGGTAATCGGCGAGGGTGGCATGGGCAAGGTGTATCTCGCAGCCCGAGCCGACGATCAATATAGCAAACAGGTCGCGATTAAGCTGCTGCAGGCGGGCTTCGCTCAAACCACCGCGATGTTGCTGCGATTCCGCAGCGAGCGTCAGATTCTTGCCGACCTCGATCATCCCAATATCGCTCGCCTTCTCGACGGAGGAGTGACCCCAAGTGGATTGCCGTTCCTGGCGATGGAATACGTCGACGGCATTCCGATTCACGAATACTGCCGCCGCAATCACTTGTCCATCGAACAACGCCTGCGCCTTTTTATGACGGTGTGTGCCGCCGTGGAGTACGCCCACAAGCATCTGGTGGTTCATCGCGACATCAAAGCTGCCAATGTCCTGGTGACAAAGGAAGGTGAGCCGAAGCTGTTGGACTTTGGCATTGCCAAATTGGTGGACGCCGAGCACGGAACGGCCGCACAAACCCGCACTGCGGACCGGCTGATGACGCCAGAGTATGCCAGCCCCGAACAGATCACAGGCGGCGCTGTCACCACTGCGACCGATGTCTATGCGCTTGGAGTGCTGCTCTACGAACTCCTGGCAGGGTCGCGACCGTTCAGTTTGGAAACAATCACGCCCGTGGAGTTGTATCGCGTGATTTGCGAGCGCGACCCCGAGGCTCCAAGTGCGCGCGCATCGAAGTCCGAGGGATCCGCCGCCTCCGACGCAGAAAAGATCACCAGCGAACTCGACAACATTGTCCTGATGGCGATGCGCAAGGAGCCAACGCAGCGCTACCGCTCGGTGCGCGAATTCTCTGACGACATCAACGCGTACTTGAGCGGATATCCGGTGCGCGCGAAAACCGCGACGCTCGGCTACCGCTCGGGCAAGTTCATCCGGAGGAATCGAGCGGCTGTAGGTTTTGCCGCGCTGGCGGTGGTGGTTCTGGTCGGATTTGTCATCGGTATGGCCTTGCTCACAAAACGGGCTCGCGGGCAACAGGCCATTGCCGAGACTGAGTCCAAATTTCTATCCAGCATCTTTGAAGCATCGACACCGGTGCGGGCACGAGGAAAGCAAGTCACGGCGCGTGACCTGTTAGACGCCGGCGCGCAACGCGTCGATCGGGAACTGTCCGGCCAACCCGAGGCTCAAGCCGCAATGCTCGGCAGCATCGGACGCTCCTACCATTTTCTGGGACTCTTTGACCAGGCAGAGCCGTTGCTGGAGCGCGCTTACCAGCTTCGCAGACAGTTGTTCGGCGACACAGCCTTGCCGACCGCAGAGTCGGCGGAAGATCTGGCCACGACGTTTCGCCTGCAATCAAAATATGCGGATGCCGAAAAACTCTTTCGCACATCATTGGCTGTGCGCGAGAAAAAACTGGCGCCCGATGATCCGTTGGTCGCGCAGAGCTTAACCGATTTGGGCGATTGCCTGATCCAGGAAAATCGCGGCGACGAAGCGGAACCCTTGCTTCGACGAGCACTCGCCATCGACCGCAAGAATCAAGACCCTGCTGGCATCGAAACCCGAGGTTACTTGGCGCGCATCCTGGTTCGCCGGGGAAATTATCCGGAGGCAATCGCGCTGCTGCGCGAATCCCTTGATATTCTGCGTCGAACCCAAGGCACGGACAGCCCCGACTTTCTCATCCTCATGCACAATCTCAGCCTGGCTTTGATCGATTACAATGGCGACCTCGTCGACGCGGAGGCAAGCGAGCGCCAAGTGCTCGAAGCGCGCAGGAGGATTTCTCCCGATCACCCCGACACTGCATATTCGTTAAGCAGCCTCAGCTGGATTCTTTTGGAAGAGGGAAACTGGCAAGCAGCGGAACCTTTTCTGAAGGAAGATCTGGAAATGACTCGGGACCTGGGGAAGGGCAGCGACCGCTTTGCCGTCGCCCAGAACAATTGGGGACATCTCCTCCAGGAGAAGGGTGACTACGCCGGGGCCAAGGCTTCGTACGATGAAGCCTTAAAGACGATGCAGGAAGTCAATGGCTCGGAAAGCTGGCAAGCTGCAAGAGTTCGGACCAACCTGGCTCAACTCAAGTTCGATCAAGGCGATTACGCCGGAGCGGAACACGATTTCACCGAGATCCTGAGCCTGGTTCGCAAACTGGGAGGAGACAATCATCCCCAGGTTGCGACGTTGCTCGTTGCCATCGCCGAGGCCAAAATGTTCCAAGGGCAGAGTGCCGCCGCGGAACCATTGTTGCGGCAGGCGCTAAGCATTCGCGAGAAGAAATTGGATCCCAGCCACACCGCGGTTATTTCTGCGGAAGTACGTCTCGGCGAGGCGCTGACTGCGCAAGGCCGATCTGCTGAAGCTGAACCACTCTTGCGGAAGGCGCTGGGATCTGCACGCAGCAGTTCGTTTCCTCTGATGCGATGGCAAGTGGGCGAAGCTGAGGGGGCGCTGGGCGCGTGCTTGTCCACACTTAGACGTGAGCCCGAAGCGGATCAACTATTGCACCAAAGCGGGAGTGACCTGGAACATCATCCTCGCCCAGCATTCGTGAACGCACATCTGCGTTTTCGCGCAGCGTCCTGACTCCATCTGTCCCCTTTGTCGCGTGTTTGAGCGCATGCATGGTTGTTCGCGAGCTTGTCAGAGCCGTTTCGCTTTGGACCCCGGAACTCGAAACCGGATTCCAGTTTGATGTCCTCGTTGGTCCACAACGAGGTATACGCAAGAGCCATTTGCGCAAACTCCAATGCATTTGTGTAACCCGGCAGAGCCTCATAGATGGAATGCGCAAGGAGAGATCAGCAATGATTTGACGCTGAGCCGACAACCGCTGATTTGCGCTCAGTAAAAACCAACGCTACAAACGGCCTCAACTCCTCACCATCGAGTGCCGGCTGACTGTCGGTCAGTCTCAAAGAATCTTATTTCTAGTTATAGGTCGCGGGTTGTGTGTCCGCAGTGCGCCAGAACTGTCCTGAGGATTCTGGCGATCTGGTAGAGACAAAATCTGACGTTTGTAGGGGAAGACTCTCAAAGCCCCCGACTACGGTCGACTAAGTTGATATGTAGGGTCATCTCAGTTGCACCGCCTGGTGGCCTTCCCGCGGTGACTAACCAGGCCGTTTATTGCGAAAGCTGACTTTGATCTTGCGTGTACTTTTTTACGCTCGCTTATGTGTTGTCGAAGCCAGAGACGACGGAATCTCACCTGTTGACTTCCGCGATGCGCGGCGAATGTCGACGCCAACTCCTAAGTTTGCCGTGTACTGGATTTGTACTGTCGACCTGACTCTGCAGTCCCTCAAAGGCGATGCAGTCTTTGATTCTAAAGGGTTAGACTGATGGCAAAGATCCCAAAAAGGTTCAACTCCGTCCCTGGCCACCACATTCTAAAGCGGTTGCTCGGTTTCAGCGTTTTTCCGTAGCCCGTCGCTAGCCCGTTTTTCAATTTACCAACTCCGGTCGAACACCCATTGCATCGAGCATGGTGCCCTGAGCCGCGAGCCGATCCGCGCTCATCCTCTGGCTGTAAAGCTGAAGCGTCGTGTGCACGTCGCTGTGCCGGAGCAGCCCTTGAACCACTTTCGGGTTTGTGCCGACACTGACAAGGAAAGAGGCCAGCGAGTGCCTGAGGTTGTGGAAGCCAAACCGTCGTGGGTCATTAGCCGAGAGAATCCCCGAACGAGCACTGACCCATCCGTCAGCAAGATCATCAAATCGGCGTTGAACTCGCCGGTTGAAGTGTTGGGGGCGTTGAAGGTTGTCCAGGTTCCGGGCATGGTGATGTTCCTCCAGCAAAACTGGAAAAGGCTACCCGTGGCTTGCGATGATTTGTCCGAACCGCACGCGACGTTCATCCCAACGCGTATTTGCGCGGTCGTTCTGCGGGCCGCCTAGTGGTCCGCTACATGGATTGTGCAAGCAGCCCGCGAAACGTTGCAGGCAGGGAGCCTTATTTTCTTCAGTCGTGTTGGGATTGTCGATACAACCTTTGACTGCGGTTCGAAAATAGCCTGCGCAAGAGCATGGCCATGAACAAGCGGTGATCTGATCCGGCATTTCGACAACTGACAAACCCGTCACTCTCCGGTCTACGCCCTAAAACAATGGGCTGTTCAAGGGTGGCTTGGCTTGTCCCCGAGAAACGCGAACACCATCCTCCGATGATTCCCCTGCGCGCAAGGGTGGCCGTTCTGCCATGTGGCGACGCAATCGAGGACTGGTTACTTCAGTTCAGGCCCGTTCCATCAGAGCAAATCTCTGTAACGCTCCAAAGCCACGCGAACCAGTTGGCTTCGAGTGCGCACTTCCGTCTTGCCAAACAACTGCTGCAGTGTGTTCTTGACCGCGCTCTCCGAGATGCTCAGGCTTGACGCGATTTCTTTATTCGATGAGCCCTGAACAACCAGCCGGAGTACGTCGATCTCCCGGCTGTTAAGTGAGGGCCGCTCCATCTGATCCAGAGGCGCCGAACCCGCTCCCGCCGGGACGGTCTGTTCCTCACTAACGTCCGCGATGATGGCTGCCAGCTTGGGTGTCGCCCCTTCCTTGTAGCTGGAGAACCAGACCTCGGCGAGGAAAGACTCTCCATTACCCCGATGCGCCCGGCACTGCATCGACGCGCGGAACTGGGGTCCCTCTTCCGGGCGCAGCGCGCGATGCAGTTCTGGGAGGAACGCCGCGATCGGTTCCCCGATCAGATGCCCATCGCGAGGAACCAGCAGTTCGGTCGCGGCAAGGTTGGCTAATTCGATCAGACCTGCCTCATTGACTGTAAGAATGGCCGCCGGGCTGGTTTCCACGAGTATGCGCGTTCGCTCCTGAGCTTCCTGGTTTAAACGCTGGTTACGCAGCACTTCGGACGTCAGCAGTCCGCAGCCGCAAAGAGCGAGGGCTTCGAACCCCAACCGGATATTCGCATCCGCCGGGTCGAGGTTGCTGAAACGTTCGCTTAGCACTGCGCATGCAAGTCCCAGTAAAACGATTGCCCATCGCGGCAGGAATCCCGCTGCCAGCATGATGGGGAACAAATACAGGAAGCCCAGGGAGAAGTAAGGCTTCGTCCACCAATCAACTATTGCGATCACGACGACAAGCACAGCACTGGTCAGCAGAATCGCGATCCGGTTCCGGCGATCCCAGATTATCTCCAAGTGAGGCATGGGTTTAGTCGCAACATCCCTTATCTCACGTGAGCTCTTGTTCGAGGAACCCAATCAAACGATTTATCCATAAGATTGGGCTAACTAATCAAATGCTCCCGCTCCGCTAACACCAATCAAACGATTGCCAGTGTAATTCTCGCGATAGGAATCGAAATACTATTCGCGCTGGCTCTTTTAGTGGCTCCCCCAAACCGAATACTTCCCGTACAAGAGACTCACGGTCCACATTTTTCTTTCACGGAGGACAGGTGTAGTCCGTGAAACCGTGAATCAAGTCTAGATGTAGCGCTGCACGCTGGGGCAACTCCTTGAATTATGAAGCATTGAACCGCTATGTCTCGATGGCAATTGGTCTTTTCGTAGTGCTTTTGTACATCGGTTTGCTGTACGCGGGCCTGGTTGAGTTTATAGGGCGCATATCAAAGAAGGATAACCGTAAGAGGCGACGTCGGAACGCGCGGGCTCGTGGATTTCGGAATCAGCGAGGGTCTGTTTGATCCGGCCTCGGGAACAGGGGAACGACGTTCGAGTGAAAAGCATGAAGCATCCCGTTCACATTCGCAAAGAGGTCGGTGCGGGGGTTGTTATTGCCGTGGCGATGGTTCTTGCGGTAGCGCTTCTGGAATCAGCCTGTGGTCGGGGAGAAGCCACAAGCACCAAGGCCGCGCCGAGCACGAATTCGACCGCTGATCCGACCGTGGACCTTTCGCCGAGTCAACTTAACTCGGTCAAGATCGACACGGTTGGCAGTTATCTGTTCCCGGTGGAAAAGGAAGCGGTGGGAACCATCAGTTTCGCCGACGATCTTTCCGTGGATGTCTTCCCAGCCTATCAGGGGACGATTATCAAAGCGTTTGTTGAACTCGGGGCCAAAGTCCAGAAAGACCAGCCTCTGTACACGATCAAGAGTCCTGACCTGATTCAGGCCGAGTCGAACCTCATCGGAGCAGCGGCTACCTTCGATCTGACCAATAAGGAACTGGCGCGCGTTGATGGCCTTCCCGGAGTTTCCCAGCGCGAGAAAGAACAGGCGATTTCGGACCAACAGACGGCAGATGGCGCG
>Ga0187855_10002181_pt1 | contig 14911 bp, 11 predicted proteins | sample June2016WEW_8_10_2_FD_132969 | JGI IMG/M metagenome (GOLD analysis project Ga0187855, IMG submission 132969) | Peatland microbial communities from SPRUCE experiment site at the Marcell Experimental Forest, Minnesota, USA - June2016WEW_8_10 | ecosystem: Environmental > Terrestrial > Soil >...
CAGTCTCTATCATCCTCTATATCTATACCCGGATGGGAGTGGGCGCCTCGTTTGCCGGCAGCGATGCGGACGACAGCGATGCGCTGGAGACACTGCCTTTCCCTATGAATTGCCGATGCCACAGTTCGAACGTCAGCAGCGCGAAGAGCTGCCGCCGATGATCCTGGCGGCCGCGGATGTGTTCGCGGATCAGGCGGTCAATCGCCGATGACTGGAAGTAAACCGGGCAGGCGGCGTCGGCCGAGAGCAGCATTTCGCGCACATAGCCGGTGAGTTCCGATCGGAACCAGCGGTCCACGGGAGTGTCGAATCCGCGTTTTTTCCGGCCGATGACCTCCGGCGGCAACCACTTTGCGACCGCCTTCTTATGAATGTATTTGTGCGTTGTTCCCCGTATGCGCAGCGACGGTGGCAAGGCTTCGACGGCGCGCATGTAGTCCAGATCGAGAAACGGAACCCGGGCTTCGATGGAGGCTGCCATCGACATTTTGTCGCCATAAGTCAGAAGGTCGTCGCTTAACGAGAGACGGGTGTCGACATACGTCATCTGCACCAGAGGGTCCGCATTCTCGATGCCGCTCCGCCAGTAATCAATGACTTCGCAGACGTGTTCGAAGCGCCGCCCGGGAAGCATCCCGGGCTGCCACAGGCCGTCTTTCACGGGCTCGGAGAACACCGCGTAAACCTTGGCAAAGCGCTCGGTGATGTCGCCGATGGCGAGGCTGCGCGCCGCGCGTTTCAGCCGCTCCTGCCGGGGCAGGCCCTCGATCAGAGGACTCAGCACGCGGTCGCGCAGGAAGGGGTGCAGGCCGCGGTAGAGAGAACCGTATCGTTCTCCCCAATGCCGCGGATAGCCGGCAAAAGGTTCGTCCGCGCCCTGGCCAGTCAGTACGACGGTCACATGTTCGCGGGCCAGGCGGCAAACCGAATACATTGCCAGTGCGGAGGTGGTCGCGATCGGCTCGTCCATGTGCCAGATGGCTTTTTGCAGCAGGTCCTGATAATCCATGCTGCCCAGGATCACTTCCTCGTGATCGGTGCCAAACAACGCCGCGGTGGCGCGCGCTTCTTTCAGTTCGTTGATATCGTCACTATCCGCGAAACCCACGGTAAAAGTACGAACCGGATGGTCCGTCAGCTGGCTCATGATGGCCACCACGGCTCCGGAGTCCACGCCTCCGCTCAACAGCGCCCCAATGGGGACATCGCTGATCATCTGGCGGCGAACCGCTGCCTCCAGCCGCTCTTGCAGGATGGCGATCCATTCGGATTCGCTGTGGCCCTGATTTTGCCCCTCGCCCCGCCCATCGCCTGGACGCGGACTGGGCGGAAAAAAATAACGCTCGATGCGGCAGGATTTTTCATCCTGAATCAGACGGTGGCCGGGCGCCAGTTTGCGGATGTTGGCAAACATCGTATGCGGCGCGGGAACAAAGCGAAAGGTAAGGTACAAGTCCAGCGCCCGGCGATCGACCTCGCGTGGAATCGTGGGGTCGACCAGCAGGGCCTTGATCTCCGAGGCCCATACCAGCCGGTCGCGCTCGGCATAAAAGTACAGCGGCTTGACGCCAAAATGGTCCCGCGCCAGCAGGAGCCGATGCTTCCGAGCGTCCCAGACGGCCAGTCCGAACATGCCATTCAGGTGGCTGACGCAGTCATCCCCCCACTCTTCATAGCCGTGCACAATAACCTCGGTATCGCTTCGGGTCGCGAAGACATGCCCCTTCCCCTCTAACTCATGGCGCAGCTCCTGGAAATTGTAGATTTCACCATTCAGCACGACCCAGACCGTGCCGTCTTCGTTCGACAGGGGTTGATGGCCGCCGGCCACATCGATGATGCTCAGGCGCCGCATCCCGAGCGCGATGGGGCCGTCAAGATACTGGCCCTCGTCGTCCGGCCCCCGGTGAATCATCTCCGAGAGCATCCGGCGCATAAGGATGGGACCATGGTCCACTTGTCTGCGGCTGTACCAACCGGCGATTCCACACATAGAATTTAATCTCTTCTCGCGGCGCTGAACCGGGGGTCAAAGACCTCGGTCAAAGACTTCGATCAAAGACTTCAGTCAAAGACCTCGGCACAGCGCCATCTTGTTTTTAATTTTGCTTAAAGCACGGGCTCTTTTTCGCTAACCGCGGCAACCATGGGCGCGGAGAAGCCGGAGGCTGGTGGAGCCGGGGAGCGCCGCCCTAAGAACTTCTCGTAGGGAAGCATTTCTCCCATGAGCCGAATCAGCTGTTGCACCGGGCCGAAGCCTCCATGCAACACGATGACCATGCCCAGATACAGGATCAGGAAAACGATCGAGCTGACCGCCATATGAGCAGCGGCGCCCGCCCAACTCGAATTGTCCCAGCCCGAATTCGCCAGCCATGAATTCGAGGGTCGTACGATTGCCGCCGCCACGGCGCCTGCCAGAAGCGAAGCGGCTACATATCTCCAGACATCGGCGACCACCGTCCAGACGCTCAGTTCGATTGGCTGCCCGGCGTACCAGAATGCGGGAAGGGTCAGCACCCAGAAGGAAACCGTCCACGCCAGGGCGATCCCGGCCGGCCCCCAGTGCAGTCCGGCGATGAAGAGCAGGACGGTTACCGTAAACTCGACGATACCCCAGCGCAGCCAGCGGTCCGCGCGCCCCAGCGACAGGTGGATCCAGCCGTGAGTGTAGTAGAGAAGCATGGCGCCAATTCCGGGTCCGAAGTAGACGAAGATGCGTCCCGCTTCATTCCATCGGGGGCCGAGGAGCAGCCGAATCACATCGTGGCCCACCAGGGTCAGATTCGCACCCACCGCCATGCCCACGAACGCGATCACCCGCAAAGCGCCGAGCAGGTAGCGGCGGTATTGCGCGGGGTCGGTCCGCAGCCGGCTCAGGGCCGAAACCGCCACGCCGGCCAGAGGAGTTACGAGCTGGCTGGCGGGAAGGGCGAACAGGTCGTAAGCTTTCTTGTAATATCCGAGCGACACCGGGCCCAGGCGCCATCCGACCAGCAGGTTATCCGCATTCCAGGTGCAGTAGTTGGCGATGAATCGTCCGTAGGTGGTGGTGGCGAAGCGCACCATCGCCGCCGTTCCCGCGGCGCGCCGCGGGAGGCTCGGAACCCAGCGGCAGAGCGACCACGCTCCCACCGCCATGGAGAGCGATTGCACGATCAGGCCGGTCACCAGCGCCCAATACCCCCAGCCAGCCCAGCCGAGCCCGATCGATACCGCGACATAAAGGGTTCGCCCCACGATGTCGTTGACTGAAACCGCGGAGAAACGCATCGCCCGTTTCAGCAGGGCCAGATGCTGCACCGAGAGCGTGGTGATGAAGATGGTGAGCGAAATCCCGGCGGCCACGTATTGCACCCGGGGCTCATGGTAGAAGCGCGCCAGCAGCGAGCCCGATGCGGCAAAACCCACGGTCAGGAGCGCGCCCGCGCCCGCGTTGATCCAGAACATGTTGCTGACCAGATAACGGTCAATGTGGTCGCGCTGGATGACGGCTTCGGTAAATCCGTTCAGGCCAAAATTGATGAGCAGCAGACTGAAGGTGGTGACCATGGCCACCAGGCCGAAGTCGGTGGGAGTAAGCAGGCGCGCCAGGACCACGGTAGCGATCATCTGTACCGCCAGCGAGAAGCCGCCCGAGAGCACGGTCACCCCGGCGCCCCGGACCGAAGCCCGACGCAGATGCTGGTCGGCCACGGCCGGCTGGAACGCGCCGCGCTCGTCAAAAGGCTTCATTGAAAGAAAGGCTTCATTCAAATTCCTGGCGGAGTTCCAGGGGAATACTCACCACGGCAAGCAGGAACATGATCCACACCGGGTGGAGATCCCGGAACGCATGTTCGGTAAGGTTATAGATCAGAGCGACGACCACGAAGGCCAACTGGAGGCTGCCCAGATTAGGCGTCCGGCGGATCGTCTGCATCGCATTCCGGTAACCCACGATGAGGACGATCAGCACCAGAACCAATCCCACCAGACCCAGATCCAGATACACTTCCAGATAGCCATTGTGCGCCTGATTGATGTGTTGCCCGTTTTCCAGCCAAATCTTGTCAAGCCGCGGGCCCAGCCAGAAACTCTCATAGCCGGCTCCGAAGACAGGATTGACGGTAAGGGGCAGCACCTCATCCCAGATCCTGGTTCTCCCGGTGAGCGACGAGTCCCTGCCCACGGCCTCCGTCAGACCGATGGCCGGATCGAGAAAAAGACCGACCATCACCAACAGCAGGCTGGTGGCGACCATGGAATGAATCAGGACCCGGTTGCGCCGCATGGCCGGCCTGCTCGCGAGCAGCATGACCGTGCCTCCGATGAAAAAGCAGCCCAGGGAGGTGGCGGAATCGGCGAGGCGAAACGCCCAGAAAACCAGCAGCAACAACGTGGCGTTGGCCAAGAGTGGTCGCAGCGAACTTTTCTGGAATCCCCGGCGCAGGGTGGTGAGAATGCACCAGATCGCTCCCAGTCCGAAGACCAGGCACACATAGCCCAAGCCGTTCTTGCCGGTCGCGACTCCGAGGTTGTAGGCCTCGCCGGTCCAGTCGCTCCAGCCGCGGCCGAGCTGCGGATAGTATTTGATCAGCAAAATCGAAAGCGGCACCAGAACAAAACCGGGCCAAACCAGAAAACGCCGGAGCGCGGCGCGGGGCCGAGGGTCGGTAAGGACAATCAGGACCATGCTCAGATCGCCGACCGCTTTAATCCAGCGCTTGAACGCGGTCAGCGGAAAATCCGACCAGCAGATACTGACGGCACAATATGAGAAGAACAAAAGCAGGGGGCCGTTGGCCCGCAGCACTTTGGCTACCCGCCGCCGCCGCTTCACCAGAACCCCGAGTCCTAGAATCACCAGGCCGCTGAAAACATATGCGTCGAAAGTATCGCCTTGCTCGAACTCCGCTGACGACGCCTCCGACCCGACTTTTCCCGCCACCCATTGCCCAACCGTCCGCGAGGCGCAGATGGACAGCCAGAGGATCGGGATCATGAGCGCCAGCGAGACGCGCGCTTTCTCCCGGTCAAGAAAGATGAGGGTTGCAATTAGGCATACGCAGGCGGCGGCAGCTAAGGCAGGAGGCATCGATTTCCAAGAACTGATTTCCGGGCGATTCCCCGGCCGGCTTCCGAACCCGGCGGCGTCTTTTTCGACCCCGCTCGATTTTTCTTGCGATCCGGAAGCACCCACAACCTGTGCCGGCTAATTCGGATCGAGAAAGAGCCGATGCAAGAGTTCGAGGGTCAGCAAATTGTGAATCTCGTAAGTATAGTTGCGCCGGCCGCTGAGGTGGCCGGCGACGATGGCCTGGACCTGGCCGGCGTGGAGATATTCTCGACCGAGGGTCCGAGGATCAAGCAGAATTTCGCGGACGTAATCCGCCAGAAGGTCGCGATACCAGACGCGGAAATGGTGAAACTTGTGCCGGCCCAGAAAGAGCCGCTCGGGACGCAGCGCGGAAAAGCTATGGTCGATGCGGGCCAGCCAGTGCGGCATGCCGCTGTCGTAGGCGTATTCGGCTTTGAAGAAAAATTCCAGCGTCGAGCGGCGCAGGGATCCGAAAGCGGTCGCCGGGTTTGCCGTCACACCCCGATCCGTCGGTATGCGCCCCAGGGCGCTGTTTCCTTCCGCGATCAGGCGCAGGCAGGCAGCATTGGCCAAATCTTTCGACAAGGGCGCGCGGAAAGCCGTTTGCACCAGATCGTTGTCCAAAAATGGCGAGCGCAGCGAGAGTTGCGTCTGCTCCAGGCTCAAAATCCCATACTGATGCCAGGGCGCCTGCCGAAAGGCAGCAAACGTCACCGGATGGCATTCGGCCAGCTTCCAGTAGGTTTCCCGCCCGGTCTTGACGTGCGCCAGGACTTCAACCGGGAACAGGCCGGCCGAGGGCTCACCCGGCCTGAAGGCGCGCGAGAATCGAAGCACCTCGCTGCCATAGTTTCCTGTCAGCCGGACGGGCGCAATATTCCGCGCCTTCTCGTTCAGGTAAAGGTCGGGAGAATGCACCAGGCTCAGGCATCCATCGGTGAGATAAACGGTGCGTTCGGCATAGTGCGCGAAGCGGGACAGAAACTCTGCTCCCACCGGGATGACCTGGTGGGTCTGGTGGCAGGCGCGCGCTACCTGTTCGGCTACGACGACGTCGCGGCACTGACGCTTCCCCTGATCCTCGCCAAAGGTATAGCAAGGCAGGCGTCCGGGTTCGGGACGATGGCAGGCCATGATCATGCGGCCATCCAGACCTCCGGTCAGCGACATCCCGACCGTTTCGTGCCCGTTAAAGTAGCGCGGCAGATTGCGGGTGAAGACCGCCTGCAGTTCCCGGTAATAGCTTTCCGCGTCGAGCGGTTCCTGGGCCTCCCATTCCTGGGGCTGAAAATAAGTGGCTTTCCGCTCGAGGGATCCGTTGCCGAAGGTCCACGCCGAGGCGGGGGGCAGGACACTGACACCCCGGAAGAATGTGCGGTTGTCGAGAGCGCAGCCGCAGGAGATCAACTCGCCCAATCCGCGCCAGTCGGGCGTCCGCAGTTCAGGGCGGACCTGCAAAATCGCCTTGGCCTCGGCGGCGAAATAAAACGCCTCGGCCGCTTCGTGGTAGTAAAGCCGATGCATGCTGTAACGATCGTTGAACAGCATGGCCAGTCCCCGGCTTTGATCGACCAGAAAACCCTGGAACCATCCATTCAAGCCGGCGGGGAAAGATGGCTCCTCTTCGTAGCGGTGGACCAGATACGACGATCCGCGCGGATCCACATTATGTCCCCTCTGACGGAGGCGTGAGGCAATCCCGGGCTCGGGAAATTCCTCGCCGGAGAATACCAGGCTGATCTCTCCGGTTTCATTCCGCAGCGGCATGCCGTCCGAAAAAGAGTTCTGGCGCGTGCTCCAGCCCAGGTACACGCCCAAACGCTCATCCACCCAGGTTCCCGTCGTATAGAAGGATTCATGGCGAAGGGTTTCGACCATGCTCAACAACTGAGCCTCGGCGCGGGCGCGCGGGAGTCTGGTGACTAGGCCGACGATGCCGGGCATGTTCCCGCTCCTCCGCTACAGCGCTTCCGAGATCGACTGGAGCTTGCGGTTGTGCCAAGCGCCGCGCAATTGGCGAAGGCGCGAAAGCAGGGCTTCGGGAACATGGTCGGTGAGTCGCTTATGCAAGCCGAGATGGAGGGCGACTTTGCCGAGCGCTGTCAAGGGAACGTAGTAACGCGGAAGATCGACGCGCTTGAACCCGTTGCGCTCCTTGAAATCCATCAGGCTGTCTCTTTCCTTGTTGCCATCGCTGTATCTGGAGTAGACCAGATAACGAATGCCGCGGTCGGCGCAAATGCGAACGGCATGAGCCAGCAGTCCGTTGGTGGGCGCCTTATCGCGCTGGCTGATCATGGATACGATATGCAGCAACCCCGCCTGGGTCCGGGTTTCGTCGCACAGCAGCTTCACAAAACCGATCAAACCGCCATCGACGAAAGCCCCGATAAAAATGCTGCGATCGAGAAAAGTGCCCGATTCCCGGCGAACCGTCGCCAGGTCCTTGCCGTAGTGCGCGAACGGTTTGCCCTGGCGGACTTCACACTCGTTATAGATGGCGTGGATGCCCTCGGTCAGGGCATCGTCGAAAGGAACCTCGCGGATGACCACGCCTTTTTTCTCCGCCTGCTTGGCCTTGTTGCGGGCCTTGAATCCGATCTGTTCCGTCCACCAGCTTTCAAAGGTCGAGACCGGCAGGACAGCCAGATTATCGAGCTCCGAAGAAAAGCGATATTTCGGTTCGGTCTCGGGCGGCCGCTGCATGAAGGTAAAAAGATCGATGCGGGCCTTGGAATTCTGCGTTTCCTCGATGGCCGCCTGCGGATCTTCGAAATAATCGTAAGTATCGGCATCGAGAGCGGCGATTCGGATGACGTTGCCCGTGATCCTCATTTCCTTGCCGCAAACTTTCATTACGAGTCTCCTTGAAATCAACCTGAAATTGGTGGACGGTGGCGGCGTGTCCAGCGCAAAGATGAAAATGGCGGAGAGGGGAAGGATTCGAACCTCCGGGTGGTTTGACCCACCGCAACCAATATTCCGGCTGCTGCCTTAGCCAACGGCGACCTCTCCGAAACCGCCCGCCTCAGGAATTTCTGGTGGGCGAAAGCAAAACACAAACCCTCATTCGACTCGCGCCGGCTGCAACTGGCGGTCGAGCTGAGCAAAAATGGCGTCCATGACGCGCGCGGTGAGCAGGATCTCGCGATACGGGATGGGCACGGGCGCGTCCTGCCGGATCGAATTGTAAAAAGCCTCGATCAAAAATTTCATGCCCGCGGTCATGTGGAAATCGTTGGCCAGAAACGCCCGCAGATTCGACGCCAGGTTGTGCAGGTTCTGCCCGGCGAAAATCGCCGGCGGAGCAAACTTTTCCAGATAGCTCTTGAAACGAGTGCCGCGAATTTTGATCAGCGTCTCCTGATCCGGGTCGAGGACCAGGCCGTTCTCGGTGCCGTAGACCCGAAGCTCGTGCAGGGGAGGACGCATCTGCGAAGAAAAGGTAAAGTACCCCGCGGCGCCCTCTTCTTCGGCAATGATCACCCGCAACTCGTCAATCAACTCGTCCTCGCCCATGCTCTTCAGCAGCGGACTGGTGAAGCCATGCGCGATCACCTGCGGGGCGTCGCTCGAGAGGAACTCGGCAATCCTGGCCACGCCGTGGCTGATGACATTCTGCAGCAGCTTTCCCGGCAGCTTGCGCACCCAGTGATTCTTGTCGCCGAGCAGAGCGCTGGCATAGCCCGCGCGCCCCAATTCGTAGCAGTAATAACTCTCAATCTGCACCACGCGATCGCCCAGGTAACCGCTCGCGACCAGCTTGCGCATGCGCCGGGTCGCCGGACTGAACTGCGCGTCGTGGCCGACGGTAACCTTCAGATTTTTGGCCTGGGCCCGGGCAATAATTTTTCCCGCGTCCTCGGCGAATAGCGTGAAGGGCTTTTCCACGTAGATATGGCAGCCCCATTCGAGACAAAGCATGGCCAGCTCAAAGTGGCTCTGGGGCGGGGTGGTGATGTGCACCACGTCGGGCCGGGCCTCGGTGAGGAGCTGGGCCACGTCGTTGAAATACGCTTTCACCGGAAAGCGCTCGTAGAGCTGCCGGGCCAGGAGCAATTCGCGGTCGCAGACGCCAACCAGCTCGCAGGCCTCGATCCTCTGGATCTGGGAGGCATGAGCGTCGGCAATCTTGCCGCATCCGACGATGGCTACCTTAAGCAAGCGCGTCTCTTTTCCGGCAACTTTCGAAATAACGATCCAACCCCTCGGGCGTGGCTACCGTCGGGCTCCAGCCAACACGGGTTTTCAGTTTTTCGTTCGAATAACGGCTGCTCTTCCAGAGCGCGTGCCATCTTCGGCGATTAAAGACCGGGGGCAGTTGCCCTTCCGACCAATCCGAATACCGCTCCCACGCCCAGCAGAAAATGTAGCTGGCCCAGTGCGGCATGTAGACGGAGCTGAAGTCTTTGACGCGGCGCTTGTACAGACGGAGAAACTTCGAGCTCGAAGGCAGGTCGTCGTCCACCACGTTGAAGACTTCGCCTTCCACGCCTGCGCTCAGTCCCGCGAGCACGATGGCTTCCGCACAATTATCCACGTAGGTGAAGGGGATTCTGTTCCCGCCCCCGAGATGCAGAAACAAACCGAAGGTGTCGATGCCGATGCGGCTGGGAATGCCCCCTTTGCCGGGGCCATAGACCGAGCCTGGCCGGACGATGACATGGGAGAATCCTCCGCGGCGGCCGTAGTCGGCCACCAGTTCGTCCTGTTTGATCTTGGCAAAGCAGTAGGCATCGCGCAGCTCCGGACGGGATTCCATCGGAGACGACTCGTCGAGCAGCCTGCCCTGCTTCTCCCGATTCGAATACACCGCAAAGGAACTGATATTCACAAAGCGGCGCAAGCACCCCGCCTGCAACCCCGCCTCCAGCAGATTGCGGGTGGTGATCACGCAGTTCATAAAGGCGTCGGGATAGGACTTGTCGCTGCCGCCCGCGGCCAGGTGAATGATGGCGGCTGCGCCGGCCGCGGCCGCGGCGCAGTCTTTCGGTGACAGGAGATTGCCGGTGACCACTTTCAGCCTCGCATCGGCCGGCCGTTCCACGGCATCGAGGCGGCTGCGATCGCTGGTCGATCGGGCCAGGCAGACCAGGTCACGAAACCCGAACCGGAAAAGAGCCTGGACAACTCTCGATCCGATAAAGCCGGTGGCGCCGGTGATCAGGACGCGCTCGCTGGCGGCAATCACAAGCTTCCTGGAACTCAAGGGCGGGTTGCTTTCCGCGCTGCCGGTGAGGGAGTTACTCGGTGACATAGGGCTCCCGGATGGGATTGATCTTGAGGACCGCAAGCAGTTTGCCGATGTGGTCGCAGAGCTTTACGGAAATGCTCATAAAACGATCATGGGCGCCGAGCAGGGCAAAGGGCAGGAGCAGCGCGTACAGCGGAACGGCCACCAGCGAACGCACGATGTCGCGAACTCCAAACGTGGGATGAAGCACCGCGGCTGCGCCCTGCAGCAGCGCTCTCCGCAACATGAAGGAACGCTTCCAGCGCACCGGCGGAACCACTTCATAGACAACTGCCTCGTTGCACCATACGAAGCGATGCCCGGCATCGATCATGCGCCGGAAAAAATCTTGATCTTCTCCCGTCCTGAACTCGGGCCGGAAGGCGGCTTCGGCGGCGGGAAGGATGCGTCGGCGCAAGAGCGTGTTGTTGGTTCTGCCCTGTCCCCAAGCAATGATCAGCCCGGTAGGATAGGTGGGTCTTTCGTAAAAGTTGCCCTGCAGCAGCCAGCGCGGAGGCGGTTCATCGAAGTATCGCTTCACCGGGCCGATGGCTCCCTCAACCTCATATTTTTCGCACGCGTTCACCAGGGACAGCAGCCAGTCGCCTGCGGGAAACTCATCGTCGTCGATGAATGCGATGAAGTCTCCCTCGGCATTTTCCAGAGCCTTGTTGCGGGTGAGCGCAATATTCTGGCGGGGTTCCACGCAGTACTGGAGCCGGACCGCCGCGGATCGCTCGAAGGCCGCCGCGACCGCTTGGGCCGACTCCTGCGCGTCGTTATCGGCGACCACGATGGAGTAAGTGAAGCGGCCGCCGGTTTCCTGACCGGCAAGCTTTTCCAACAGGCGTTCGAGCAACTGGGGGCGCTTGTAGGTGCAGATGCATACGGTGATATGGGGCGGCGGCATGTTGATGGCGAGTGGAGAGCGAACGCAAGCGCAATCTGCTTCAGAAGACGCGACGGAGACCCTGTTTCAGACGCTGCATCTGGCCTTTTTGCCGGACCTGCAGTAATTCTTTTGGAATGGTCTTTTCGTCACCCTTCAACATGGCCCAAACGTAGCCTGCGAGCGTCAGCGCCCCACCCATCAGGTAAGGTCGATTCTTCATCTGGTAGATGCAGCGGAGAAATTCCCAGAGAGGATGGCTGCCGAGGGCGCGGTCTTTGGCTCCGCTGTGGAACAACCTCGCAGCCATGCCGCGGTGCTGCCCGCTGCCTACTTTTCTATGGTGTTCGAATGTCTTGTCGGTAAAAGTCCGGGTCTGCCATCCGTGGGTCTGCGCGCTGAAGACAGCGATCACGTCAATGCCTCCCGAGGGGAGCGCCACGTAACCGCCGATGTCTTGAAAACACTGGCGCCGGAAGAGTTGGCACGCACCCGCCACATCCTCCAGGCTGGTATAGCGATAGGGGTACAGGACGTCGCCTTCGCGATACGCGGTGCCGGCGACACCCAGCTGCGGATTTTCGCTGAACTTGTCCAGCACAAATTCGAAATAGCGATCGTCGTCGAAGGAGACGTCCGCGTCGACGTTGCCAATCACCGACCAATCGGCGTCCCGGACTTTTTCGTAGCCTGCGTTAAAGGCATGCACCTTGGCAGCGAAATGCCGCTCTTTCTTCGCCGGCAGCGTAACCAACTCGATCCAGGCGTAGTCTCTGGCGTAGCGGGCGACCAGTTCGTCCGTTCCATCGGTCGAGCCATCGCTGACAATGACCCACTTGACGGGCTGGATCGTCTGTTTTATGACGGACTGGATGGTCCCTTCGAGCAGTTGTTCCTCGTTCCTGGCAGGAGTGATGAGAACATAGGACGGCGAAGCCTTTTCCTTCATGTTCCACTGGTCTCTGGTCGCAAAAGTGGCGGGCGTAATGCTCATGGCGACGGTAGCGCTCGGATGTGCTTCAGGACTTACTGCGTTCAAATTCGTAGACCAGATGGCGCCAAGAGTCGTTCAAGTCCGTTCCCGTCAAGCGCAGGGTGCGCCGGGAGAGCGCGCATTCCCCAGCTCTATCGCTAGTTCTTCTTTTCCAGAACGGCGATGATGTGGTTGACCACTGCCTCGAGGGTTCCACGTTCTCTCGAACGGGCGCCAAGAGTCCGGTCGCGGGCCACGAGTTTCAGTTTCTTGCGCACATCATCGACACTCTCGAGGAGCACCAGCCTGCCGGTTGCCGCCAGATGTTTGTCGACCGCTCCCATGGTCCCGCGGAACAGACTGTAAACCGGGATTCCCAGCGCGGCGGCTTCACGGTTCATGGTTCCCCCGCCGCTGATCACCACGTCCGAGTACCAGATCAAGTCCAAACCGTCGACCGCGTGCTTGGGTACGATAATTCTCTGGGCAGCAAACAGGTCCGGATTCGCCTGGCGCAGGTCCGCTTCCTGGCGCGGAGTGCGGGGCAGAAGAACCGTCTTGACTTCGGGACGCGCGCCGAGCAACTGAAACACTTCCTGCAATAGCTTTTCGCTCTCCGGATTGTGGTAGTGGGCCTCCGTCGCCGGCGGCCGGATGGTGACCACGATCTGGTCGGGTTTGAGGCCCAGAACGTCCTTCAAGGACGGGTCGGGCTGAAAAAAAGGAGTGTAAACGTCCTCCTTGATGCCCGGATACTGCAGGATGTGGTCGGGCGCCAGGCCGTCCTTCTTGAAAATCTCCGAGGGCACCACATCGGGCGTCATCACCCACTTCTTCTGCGCCGAGCCGAGGAACCGGGCCAGCCGGTGATCGGCATATTCGTAATCTGCAATAGTAATGCTGGGAATTCCCAACATGGCGGACAACGCCATTAACGAGCGGGAACCGTGGGACACGCCGATGGCCGGCTTTTCCCGCAGAATGAAGGGTGCCATCTGCGCCACGCGGATGCCCAGCCCCAGCACCTTGGCGATACGATGTTTGCCGTAGTGACGACCGATTTTCCGGTACTGAAAGCCGGCCATGTCCGCCAGTTCACATACCTGAAAGCAGTCCCGGGCGGTGAGCACGACTTCGCATCCCCGCCGCTCCAGTTCCTCGATGATCGGTCCAAAAAACGGCACGTGGGGCGAGTTCTCCAGATCAATCCAAACCTTGCGGCCCGGACGCGGCTCTTTTCTGGGGTGGTCTCCGCCCTGGACGGCGCGGGCACGAGACTCCGGGGCAGGGCCGCTCCGCTCCGGCTCGAGCTTTCTCGCTGATTGAGTTGGCGACATTTAACTCCCTACGGTAACCAGCCGCGTAACCCATTCCGCCGTCTCTTCGACGATACGCGACTGCATTTCTTCCGTCAGTCCGGGAAACATGGGCAGCGAAAGAATCTCGGCGGCGACCCGTTCCGTCACCGGGAAGTCTCCCTTTTTATACCGGCAGGTGGCATAGGCCTTTTGCAGGTGCAGGGGAATGGGATAGTGGATGCCCGAACCGATACTCACTGCCTCGAGATGATGCTTTAGCTGCTCGCGATCCGCAACCCTTATGACAAATAGATGGTACACGGCTTTTGACCATTTAGGCTCGTAGGGCAGCAAGATGCCTTCCCGGTTGGCAAACAACTGGCGGTAGCGTTCCGCGTGCTGGCGCCGCTTTTCATTCCATCCCGCCAGGCGCTTCAACTTTACACTCAGGAACCCGGCTTGCATCGCGTCCAGCCGTCCGTTGTAACCCTCGACCTCGTGGAAATACTTCTGGCCCTGGCCGTGGTCGCGCAAGCGGCGGCATTGCCGGTCGATGTCGGCGTCGTTCGTGGTGATGGCTCCGGCCTCGCCGCAGGCTCCCAGGTTTTTGCCCGGATAGAAGCTGAATGCCGCCGCATGCCCGATCGACCCCGCCTTCTTCCAGCAATTATGCTTGCGGGAGAAATATTCCGCGCCGTGCGCCTGGCAGGCGTCCTCGATCAGAATCAGGTTGTACTTCTCCACCAGATCACAAATCGGATCCATATCCGCCATCTGCCCGTAAAGATGAACCGGGATCACTGCCTTGACCGGCTGGCCGCTCTGCCGGTGAATGAGTGCGCCGTTGCGCTGGTCGCATTCGAGTTCCAGAAAGCTTTTCAGCTGCGCGGGGTCCATATTGTAGGTGCGTTCGTCAATGTCCACGAACACAACTTCGGCCCCCGCCTGCGAGATGGCCTCGGTGGTGGCAATGAAGGTGTGGGGAACGGTAATGACGATGTCACCCGCTTTTACTCCGGCGGCCATCAGGGCGAAGCGGAGGGCATCCGTGCCGCTGTTGACCGCGATGGCGCGGTCGGTCTGGCAGAAGGCGGCAAACTCTTTTTCGAAATTTTCCACCATCGGTCCGCCGATGAAGCCGGCGCTGCGGATGACCTGTTGAAAGACCGCCGCCAGCTCGGCTTCGAGCTCGACATGCGGGGTGACCAGATCAAGAAAAGGAATGTTTTGCGAACCGTTCTTTTGCGAATGACTCACTTGCGAATGATTGTTTTTCGGCTGACTCACTGAGCTACCCCCGTTTCGACTTGACGCAGAATTCTGGCTGGATTGCCGGCCACGATGGTGTTGGCCGGAACATCTTTGGTGACCACGGCGCCCGCGCCCACGATGGCGTTCTCGCCGATGCAGGTGTTGGCGAGGATGGTCGCCCCCGAAC